>Ga0194131_10009385_pt1 | contig 12382 bp, 10 predicted proteins | sample TA2KigO120mmetaG_FD_148631 | JGI IMG/M metagenome (GOLD analysis project Ga0194131, IMG submission 148631) | Freshwater microbial communities from Lake Tanganyika, Tanzania - TA2015053 Kigoma Offshore 120m | ecosystem: Environmental > Aquatic > Freshwater > Lake | place: Tanzania: Lake... | reverse complement strand
TTTTGACCCCTCTGAGTATTGAGCCGAGATGGTACATGCACCAAGCTTTTCAATTGATAAGGATCTGCCATGGCGCTCGGTGATTTCGTCCAGCGTCGCGTACTGTGCTTGCGCTTATTGGCGGGTCTCGTGATCATAAGCTCCATGGGCTTCGCTCAAAGACCCGAGATCGAGCAACAAGCATTCGTCAAAGAACACGGCCGGCTGCCGGATGCGCCGCGCGGCATGATCGAGGTTCTCGACAACGGGCCTACGCACGGCGAGCCGATCATCTTGTTGCCTTCGTTGGGGCGCGGTGCAGAAGACTTCAACGATCTGAGGCGCCGCGGGCTATCGCGTGCTGCGGCTGCAACCCCGAGGAATCGGCCGGTCGGCAGTTCAGGCGGGGCCGCAAACATTGGCCGAGCTTGCAGATGACGCGATGGTCGCGATGACACTAGTACCCAATCGGCAGGCGGTGGTCGTGGGTCACGCATTTGGCAATCGCGTGGCACGAATGATGGCCACACGGCATCCGGCTCGGATTCGCGGGGTGGTGTTGCTGGCCGCGGGCGGCAAGGTTCGAATGGAGCCCGATATTGAAGAGGCACTGGTCAAATCTTTTGATCTGGCAATTGCTGAACCGCAGCGTTTGGCTTACGTCGCGAAGGCTTTTTTCGCGCCCGGCAATGATCCGGCGGTCTGGCGTGACGGCTGGTTTGCCAAAGTGGTCGAGGCGCAGATTGAAGCCACGGACAAAACACCTGTTGATGCATGGTAGAAAGCGAGCAATGTCCCGGTGCTCGTGATGTAGCCTCTGCAAGATGTCCTGGCGCCACCCGAAAACGCCGAAATTTTGAAGCGGGACGGGGGCGATCGAGTTTCAGTCGTTTACATCGATGGCGCCGGACACGCCTTACTGCCCGAACAACCCGAGGCCGTCGCCAAGCATCTGCTCGACTATCTGCGCAAACTGCGCGGCTGAACGATCAGGCAGCGTGCGCGGTGTTAGCGGGCGAGCATGTCGCGATCGAGATGCCGCGAGCACATCCAGAAGCTCGCAGCCGACACCAGCAGCAACAGTGCCGTCACCATCATCGAGTTGCGCAGGCCTTCTGCATAGATCGCGCTGCAGGCCGCTTGCTGCGCTGCGGGCAGAGCCGCGGCAAGTTTGGGGTTGCAGGAGGCGACATCGAGAACGCCTGCCAACCCGCGCTGTTCAAGGCCCAGGGTCATGAACGTGTCGCTGAGTACACCGACGATCTGCGGTCCGATGCCGTTACCCACAAGCGCGATGATGAAAAGCAGGATCGCGATTGCCGAAGCCCGCGAGGTCTGCGGGACAACACCTTGGCCGATCGTGTACTGCGCTCCGAGGTAGCCATAGTGCAGCATGGACGCTGCTGCCCAAATGAAGAATGCCCGGTCGAGCTCGCTGGTCGGCTGCATGAAACCCAGAACATAGAGCGGTGCGGCGAGGACCAAAAAAATCGCCGGCAGTTTTGCGACCCAACGAATGGAGCGCTTCGCCATTTGCTCGGTGATATAGCCTGCCGCGAAGGTGCCGATTGCGCCCATGATGCTGAGGGGTACGCCAAAGCGTATGGCGAACTCGGCGGGCGAGAGCCCGTGCAAGCGCTGCATCATTGGCGCTTGAAAAGCCGAGTAACCGTAACCGACCATGGCCACGATGGACGTGGCCGCCGCCATGTACCAGAAGCTCGGCTTGCCAAGCAACAAACGCCACGTGGCGACGATGCCTGCGCGCTCTGGCGTGGGGAGACCGGGTGGGTCGGTGTAGCCACGAGGTGGCTCGCGGACTGTGGCGAACACCAACAAGCCGAACAATACGCCCGGTACACCGAGCGCCAGGAAAGCAAAGCGCCAACCGAAATTGCTGCCCCAGCCCAAGGTCTCGGGCAGATGATCCAAAGCAAAGAAATCGAGGACGTGCACTACGATGGCATCGGGCAGTTGACCGAGCGGACCCCCAATCAAGAAGGCGAGGGCGGTACCCAGCATTACACCCATGGAATAAGTCGATAGTGCTTGGGTGCGCCCGGCGGGGCGGTAGTAGTCGGCGATGACCGAGTTCGAGGGCGGGTTGCTGCCCGCTTCGCCGATGGCGACGCCGATGCGGGCGATGAGCAGGAACAGGAAGCCGGTAGCGAGGCCGCACAGTGCGGTCATCAGCGACCACAGGGCGATACACAGCGAGATGATGGCGATGCGGTTGTAGCGGTCGGCTGCCAGAGCGATGGGGACGCCCATCAGCGCGTAAAAAAGGGCGAACGGCGGACCGGCAAGAAACCCGAACTGGGTGTCGGTCAACCCGAACGTGGAGATGACCGGCTGCGCGAGCACGCCGAGCAACGCGCGGTCAATGAAATTGAGGGTGTATACCGCGGTCAAGGTGAAGAGCACGTACCCGCGGTAGCCTGCGCTGCCAAAGTCGCGGCCCTGAAGCGTCTTTTCGTTGCTATTCACCGAATGACTATAACGGTTTCAAAGAAAGCTGGAAGAGTTGCGTTGTAAGCAACATGTACTTGTTCGCGGTCCATTAGCGCGGTCCGTCGGGCTGGACCTCACCGCCGACTGGCTTGGGGGCTCCCATAGTCTCAGGTCTGCCGGTTTGGATGCCGTCGGGTCGCACTGCGCGATGAGATCAGCAAGGCGGTATCGGTATTTCCGCGAGAGCACGATCTCCCCTTGGCTATTTATTTGAAGCGTCATCCTAGCGCCCGGGGATAAACCAAGTCTCTTCTACAAGCGCCGCAGAAAGTACTGCAAAGGTACTGGGGCCAGACTTTCGAAGTCTTATCTTCATGTTAACCCCGCATCCGCTCGCCGCGGGCGTCCCATGCGGGGCGCTCGAGAATACGTGAGGGATGCGCCTCGCCGACGACATCGACGGTGAGCGGTGGTGGGTCGGTAACCACCTCGCGATCGACGTAAGCGAGGGCGAGACTTTGTCCAACCCAATGTCCGTAGACTCCCGAGGTGGTGTAACCGACGAGACGACCGTCGAGCTTTACCGGCTCAAAGCCCGAGGGATCGGCATCTTGTGTCTTGCCCGGTGCGGCATCGATGGCGAGCGTGACCAGCACGCGCGAAGACGGCGCATCGCGTTCGCGTAGCACGCCGTCGCGACCAATGAAATCGGCTTTGTCGAAGGCGACGTGTCGATCGAGTCCGCACATTCCCGGGGTTATCGATTGCGTGAACTCGGTGGACCAGATACCGAAACTTTTTTCGAGCCGCAGGGAATCGAGGGCGCGGTTGCCGATGTGTCGCAAACCCAAGTCGCGACCGTGCTGCATGAGAGCGTCGCAGAGCGCAGGCTGTGCTGGCGCGGGAACATAGATTTCGTAGCCGAGCTCGCCGGTGAGCGAGAGCCGCGCGAGTACTGCTTTGGAAAACCCGAGGTCGACTTCGGCGCACGACAAAAAAGGAAACGCTGCGTTGGTGAGATCGCGCTCGAGCAGCGGCTGCACGATCTCTCTCGAGAGGGGGCCGGAAAGCGCAAACCCCGACCAACTGTCAGAAAGATTTTTGAGCGTGACGCCATGTTTGGGCAGCAGGTCCCCGAACCAGCGGCCATGCCATTCCTGCAAATAATACGAGCCGATCAGCCAGAAGCGATCGGCGGCAAGCCGGCTTACGGTGAGATCGCCCATGAGTTTGCCGCCGTGGCCGAGCATGGGCGCAAGGCGCACGCGACCCTCTGCGGGTAGCCGCGAAGAGAGCAGGCGATCGAGCCAGGCCTCGGCGCCCGGACCGCTCACTTCGTAGCGCGCATAAGTCGAGGCGTCGAACATGCCTGCGGCCGTCCGCGTGGCGCGAACCTCGTCGCCGACAAACGCGTGCGTATTCGAGCGGCGCACGGTCAGGTTCTCGATGAAGTCGTCGCGCTGCGGTGCAAAGAATTGAGGTGTTTCCATGCCCCAACTGACGCCGAAGCGTGCGCCGTCTGCCGCGAGCCGATCATGAACGGTCGAGGTCTTGAGCGGTCGGCCGGCCGGCAGCTCTTCGTTCGGGTAAGAGATCACGAACCGGCGCGCATAGAACTGCCGAGTCATATCGCGCAGATAGTTCTCTTGCGCTGCAAAAGCGCCATAGCGAGCGACGTCCATACCAAAGATATCGTGCCCCGGATCGCCGTGAATCATCCATTGACCGAGCGTGAGACCGATGGCGCCGCCCTGCGAGAAACCGCCCATGCAGCCGCAGGCGACCCAATAATTTCGTTTGCCCGGGACGGGGCCCACGAGCGGGTTGCCGTCGGGTGTGAAGGTGAATGCACCATTGACCCAGCGCTTGATGCCGACTTCGGCGAGTGCCGGGAATCGCGCGTAGCCGATTTCGAGTTCGGGCAGAATGCGCTCCACATCCGGGGGCAGCAGGTCCATGCCATAGTCCCACGCAGCGCCGTCGGGGCTCCAATGCTGCGGGTTGCGCTCGTAGACGCCGAGCACGGCACCCTTGCCGAGCGGTTGCAGATAAGTGAAGCCTTCGAGATCGGTCACCGAGACAAACTCACGCTCTAGCGATGCCAGCAGCGGCACATCGTCGGTCACCAGATAGTGATGCGACATCGGCACCACGGGCAGTTCGACGCCCACCATGCGCCCGACGCGCCGCGCCCAAAGGCCTGCGGCATTCACCACATGCAGGGCATTGATATTGCCTTTTTCGGTGATGAGGTCCCAGCTGCCATCTGCCCGCTGCTGCAACTCGAGTACGCGATTGCGCAGGATGATTTCTGCCCCTCGCTTGCGGGCAGCGATCGCGAATGCGTGTGTCGTGCCGTGAGCATCGACATAGCCTTCGTGTGCGTCAAAGAGCCCGCCCTTGAGGCCGGTCGGGTCGACGAGCGGACACATCGCGCGGATTTCTTCGGGCGAGACCAAGGTCGTCTGCATCTCCATGGTCTCGTACATCGCACGCTCGGCCTTGAGCATCTGCCAGCGTTCATCTGAGGCTGCAAGGCTGACACCGCCCGTCATGTGCATGCCGACGCTTTGGCCACTTTCGCGCTCTATTTCTTCGTAGAGTCGAATGGTGTAGCCCTGCAACGCCGCGATATTCGGATCGTCGTTGAGAGCATGAAAGCCTGCTGCCGCGTGCCACGTCGAGCCTGCGGTGAGTTCCGCACGCTCGATGAGCGCGACGTCGTTCCACCCATGACGCGTGAGGTGATACAGCACGCTGCTGCCGACGATACCGCCGCCGATCACGATGACCCTGTAGTGCGATTTCATTGCGGCGTCGCTTTGGTCATGCGGTATGCTTTTTCATCCGCCGGAGGATTGCATGAAATACGCCATCAGCCCACCCCCGCAGGTATCGGTTACGGTTCGTGACAGCGACAGTCATTTTCCGGTGCGTCGAGTGTATTGCGTGGGGCGCAACTACGAGGCGCATGCTCGCGAAATGGGTAAAGACCCGACCCGTGAAGCCCCATTCATTTTCCAGAAGCCTGCGGATGCGGTGGTTGTGAGTGGCTCGGTCATCGAATATCCGCCACAGACCCGTAATCTTCACCACGAGATCGAGTGGGTGGTGGCGATCGGCAAGGGCGGATTCAATATCAGCACAGACTCTGCGCTACAGCATGTTTTCGGCTATGCGGTGGGCCTCGACCTCACGCGTCGAGACCTGCAGTTTGCAGCGCGTGATGCGGGGTGTCCGTGGGAATGGGGCAAGGCGTTCGACAAGTCCGCACCCTGTTCCGACATCGTCACTGCATCGGCGATTGGCCATCCTTCACAAGGGCGTATTTGGTTATCGGTGAATGGAGTCACTCGTCAGGATGCCGACATCTCGCAACTAATTTGGTCGGTGCCAGAGATCATCGCGTTTATTTCGAGTTCAATGATATTGCAGCCAGGCGATCTGGTTTTCACGGGTACGCCCTCGGGTGTCGGTCCGCTCGTGGCGGGAGACGTTGTTGCGGGCGGGGTCGATGGTATCGGCAGTGTCGGTATTACGATGGCGCCCACAGCCGCTCAATGATTGCGTAGCGAACGAAAGCAGGCTGCTGGTTCAGCATGCCCGCGTCACTGGACTCAAAGAAACGTTTTACGTCGTGACCATATCGCGTCGCTTCGGTAGCCCCTTACTCAAAGCTTTGCTGGCTGCAGACGGCGGATAACCGGCCTCCAGCGCGAGCAGTGCCGCCTTGCGCTGCTGGCCTCCGGCATATCCCGTGAGCGAGCCGTCACGACCGATCACGCGATGGCAGGGCACGATGATGCTCAGGGGGTTGCGGCCGATGGCCGCCGCCACGGCGCGCACTGCTGAGGGCTTGCCAATTCGGCGCGCGATGTCGCTGTAGGTGGTCGTTCGCCCCGGCGCAATCCGCTGCAGAGCACGCCAGACCTGTTGCTGAAATTCGGTACCAGCTGAAAGATCTAGCGAGAAATCGAAGGTCTCATCTTTCGATGCGAAATATCCGGTGAGTGCCCGGCGAGTTTCGTTGAGTAGCGGATTTCGCTCGGCTTTGGTCCAAGCGCTGAAGACGGGCAGGTGCTTCTGTCCTGCAAACCAGACACCGCAGAGACCTTTTGCGGACGCGGCGAGAATCATGTCGCCGAGCGGGCTTTGGTACACCAGAAACTCTTTCATTGCTCGGCAGATTCCGCGTTGACGAACAGCCACAAGATCACTGCAAGCAGCGCAAACACCGCTCCGCTCAGCCAGACCTGGGTCCATGCGCCAGTCGCGGCAAGCGCCGCCGCAATCGGCTGACAAATGATGCCGCCGATGTTGCCGCCCGTGTTGAGTACGCCCGTGGCGGCGCCGGTGTCCGCACGGGCCACGCTCATGGTGGCTGCCCAGAAAGGTGCCTCGTTGATCTCTATGGCAAAGAAAGCCACGACGAGCGCGGCGACCGCTACATAAGCGCCTTCGACAGCGGGTGTCGCAAGCAGCATCACCACGGCGATCGGCAGCGTGAGCAAAGGCAGTAGTCGATAGCCCTTGGTCGGTCCCATATTTTGAGCGAGACGATCGGTCATGAACCCGCCGATGGCGGCGCCGACGGCAGCCCCCAACCAAGGCAGCATCGCCATGAAGCCGCTTTCGAGTCCGCTGAAACCGCGATCACGGACCAGATACAGAAACGACCAGAAGGTAATCAAATAAAACACGTAGTTGAACGACAGGTAGGAGAGTGCAAGGAGCAAAATATTTCGGTTGTGGGCGACGCCCCACAATCGAGCGAAGGTCAGTGGCTCGGCGACCGGAGTCGCATCGAGCTCGGCCAGCTCCTCGTTGCGGATACGTGGGTGTTCGGCTGGCGTGCTGCGACCATCGAGCGCCCAGACGATGGTCAGCACGGCCGCAGGCAGCGCTGTCCAGAGCAGCGCGCCCTGCCAGCCCGAGAGGCTCGTCAACCAAACAATCAAAGGTGCGGTGAGTGCGCCGCCCAGAAGCATGCCAGACGCCGAGAGTCCGTTCGTCAGACCAAACTGTCTCGCCGGGAACCAGCGTTCGACGAGCGTGGCGAAAGTCGGGAACACGGGTGCCTGTCCGAATCCGAGCAGGAACTGCGTGGCGAGCAGGGCCACAAAAAGCGTGGTACCGCCGAGCAGGGCGGGGAAGATCGGGGTGCCGATGGTTGCGATCAGCCCGGTGATGCCCACCGCCAGAAAAATCGGTCGTGCCCCATATTTTTGCCCGAGCGCACCACCCGGCAGCTGGAAGATCGCATAGGCGGTGGTGAAGGCAGCGTTCAACCAGCCGAGTTGCACCAAGCTCAGGTTCAGCGCGGGGAGCATGTCCTCGGCGGCGACCGAAACGCTGCTGCGCTGGGCGTAAGCGAGCATCGCGAAGGTGAACGCGTACGAGAACATGACCCAGCGAAGCCGCAGGCGCGTTTTGTCGTGCATGGCACGACGCTACTCCCGGAAGGCGCTGATGATCAAGGCATCCGGCAGTTTCTCATCGCTCGGTTGCCGCAACTAGGCTTCGTTACGGTCGCTGCCGTGTGCCTGCTCTATGGAACGGCGTTGCAGCGAGTCAATGCCGGTGATGATGGGAGCGCTGCCAAAGATCACCGCCAGTGCGATGCCGGGGGTAACAACGCCCCGTCGCCGGTCGCGAGCGGATCATCGACACCGATCGCTGCGATGACGAGCGCGTAGCCGATCGCAATAGTCGGTGCCGCTGCTACCAGTCTGAGCTTGTGCACACATGGCTCTGCGAAAACTCACGTGTGAGTTATTCGGTGCGTACCATGGTTTGTTTTGTTATCGATCGCACACTGACGGGGGTTTGATGACTGACATTTCGATTCGTCAATTGCGACTGCAGGCTTTTTCGATGATCTCTGCGGGTACCACCACGCCGAAGACCCTATAAAACACGCTGTTCAGTTGGGTCATCCGCCACTCCTTGAACTGGGATCCCAGAATCCATTTGCCGCTGGGATCTTTGACGAGGGTCTCTTCGAGCAAGGGGATGGAGAGATCCACACCGGCGAGAAAAAGCGATGCGCTGAAGCTTTCTTTGGCTCGCCGAATTTCGTCGCAGCGACTTTCTTCGCGACGCTCTTGGTCGATGACCACATACGCAGCGATCGCCGCGCCGATGATGAAGGCAGCACCGATGCCCGAACTCCCGCCACCCAACAAGAAATTCAGTCCCAGCAGGAATATCAAGATCACGACAATCATGATGAGCAGTAGCGGTTGTCGCGTGCGCATAATCTTTATCCGCGCCTCCGAGTCCTGCCAGTCGCCATAAAGCTTGCAGTAGGAGTGCGCGAAATAGTCGAGTTGGTCGCTCTGCCGGCGACACTCAGCTATTTTGACATCTGCGTTAAGAAAATCCTCGCGGGCAGCGGAGGGCTCGGGCTCTGTCATGGGTCAGTTCCCTCGGGCGTCGGTGCAGAATTTGGGTCGAGTGCGTTTATACTCCCGCTCATGATTCCTACGCGATACCTCGGCTGGCTGTCGACCTTGCCGATTTCGCTATTGGTGTTTGTCTTCAATCCGTGGGCGGCGATCCTTCCGCTGCTGCTGTTTTGCGTCGGCGTGCGCGATGTACGGCAATCCACGCACGCGATTTTACGGAATTACCCGCTGATTGGCCATTTCCGCTTCCTGCTCGAGTACATCCGTCCGGAAATTCGTCAGTACTTCATCGAAGACGACGAAACACAGTTGCCGTTCTCGCGAAACCAGCGCGCGCTGGTGTATCAGCGCGCAAAAGGGCAGAACGACAAACGAGGCTTCGGCACCCTCTTCGATCCCTATCGCTCGCGGGCGGTTTGGCTCAATCACTCCAATGCAGCCAAGCATGCGAGCGCCGAAGCGTTTCGCATAAAAGTAGGAAATGACGCGTGTCGGCTGCCCTACGAGTCATCGGTGCTCAATGTCTCGGCGATGAGTTTCGGCGCGCTCTCGGCCAATGCTGTCCGTGCGCTCAATCGCGGCGCACGCCTCGGCAATTTTGCGCAAGACACCGGCGAAGGGTCGATTTCCCCGTACCACCGCCAAGAGGGCGGCGATTTGATTTGGGAAATCGGCTCGGGGTACTTCGGCTGTCGCGATGCGGCCGGAAAGTTTTGTGCCGAGGCATTTGCGCGCCAGGCCGCCGATCCGCAGGTCAAGATGGTCGAGATCAAACTTTCGCAGGGCGCCAAGCCGGGTCACGGCGGTGTGCTGCCGGCGGCGAAGGTGAGCGCCGAGATTGCCCTCACGCGCGGCGTCGAGCCCGGACAAGATTGCGTCTCGCCGGCCACGCATTCGCGTTTTTCGACTCCCACCGAGCTGCTCGAATTCTTGGCGGAACTGCGACAGCTTTCAGGCGGCAAACCGGTCGGCTTCAAATTGTGTATCGGCGATCCGGTCGAATTCGCCGCAATCTGCAAAGCGATGTTGGCCACACGAATCATTCCTGACTTCGTGGTTGTCGATGGAACAGAAGGCGGGACCGGCGCGGCGCCAGTGGAATTTGCCGACCATGTGGGAATGCCGGCACGCGACGGTTTGCTATTCGTACACAACTGTCTGCGCGGGATCGGCTTGCGCGAGCAGGTCAAAATTGGCGCTGCAGGCAAAGTCGTCTCGGGATTCGATGTCGCGATCTTGCTAGCGCTCGGCGCCGACTGGTGCAATGCCGCGCGAAGTTTCATGTTTGCCTTGGGGTGTGTTCAGTCGCGCACTTGTCATACGGATGAGTGTCCGACGGGCGTTGCCACCCAAAATGCCCGTCGTCAGCGCGGACTCGATGTCGGCGAGAAAGCGCTGCGCGTCATGACTTTCCAGCGCGCGACCGTGCAGTCGCTGGCTGAGCTTTTGGGGGCGGCCGGCCTTGCGACGCCGGGCGAGCTCGGTGCCAGGCACTTCATGACCCGCGATAATCAGGGTCAGCCCGTGCCGTTGTCCTCGATTTACCCGGAAATCGATCACGGGGTATTACTCGACCCGGCGAGCGCATCCTTTGCGGCCTTGCCGGCGCTCTACCGATCCAGCTGGGTTGTAGCGCAGGCCGATCGGTTCGGGGCGGTCGTTCCGAATACTTCCATTTTCGATAGAACTCGCGCACACTCCGCTCGTTAATTGTCCCGGTAACTGTGCGATGTTCGTTCGCCAGTTTTTCGTCCAGGAACGAACTGCGGGGAGACGGGGATGGAGGCGAAAGTGTCTGCGTTGCCGAGTACCGACGTGATGCGCGTGGCGGCTGCCGAAGGAACGGCAGCGCTCGAGAAGCTTGCCCGCGATGATGCCGTGGCGCGAGTCAAAAGCGTTCGCGATAATCAGCGCCAGCAGCAATCGATCGATGCGCTGCGAGAAGATTTCCGCGAGTCCGTTAGCGACGCCAATGAACGCCTGATTCAACAAGGGCGGGCCATCAACATTTCCGTCGACAGAGAAACCAATATTGTCGTTGTCAGTGTCTCGGACCGCGAGAGCGGCGAGAAGATTCGGCAGATCCCGCCCGAAGAGGCGTTGAACGTCACGCGCAACATCGATCGGTTGACTGGCATTCTCGTCGACAAAAAAGTTTGACGGGATGGCAGACAACACGGGGCATGCTTTATTAGTGCCGTGCGTCCAAAGCAGATCGGTACCTTCAGTAAAAATTTAGTCGTCAGCATCATTTTGTTGCTCGTGATGCTTGGTCATTCTTCGGCCAGTGCAGAAGAGCAGCAGCCGCTGGCTATCCTCGCCTATCACGAGGTCACCGACCGATCGAGTGCGCTGATTCCGGATTACTCAGTTGATCCGACGACCTTTGTCCGGCATATCGATTGGCTGCTCAATAACGGCTACCACTTTGTCACGGTCGATCAGGTGATGGCTGCGAGGGCGGGTCGTGCGTCCCTGCCTCATCGCCCTGTTTTGCTGACCCTCGATGACGGCTACACCTCGGTGTACGAGCACGCATGGCCGATTCTGCGGATGCTTGGCATTCCGGCGGTGATCGCCGTCGTCACTCGTTGGCAGGAGGAATCCTCCACCGTCGATTTCGGCGGTAAGGCGGTTCCGCGAAAATATTTCATGACCTGGGAGCAATTGCGCGAAATGCAAGCGACCGGGTTGGTAGAAATCGCGAGCCACAGTCACGATTTGCACCGCGGCATTCTCGGCAATCCCGGCGGCAGCATACAGGCGGCTGCGACCACGCGGCTCTACGATTCCGGCCGCGACCAATACGAATCCGAGTCGACGTATCGAGCGCGTATCGACAGTGATCTGCGGCGGGCGAAAAAAATAATACGACAGCGGGTCGGCAAGTCGCCGCGCGTGATGGTGTGGCCCTATGGGCGTTTCAACGGCACGGCGGCCGAGGTTGCCGCAGCCGCAGGGATGACGATCGGGCTGACGCTAGACGATGGCGCCAACGATGCGAGCGCGCCCCCGCTCGGTCTGCGACGAATTTTGATCGAATCGAAAACCAATATTGGAGAACTGCGTTATCAGCTGCGAGTCCGTGCGAGCGGCGCGACCGAAAACGATCGCGCACAGAAAGTCGCCCACGTCGATCTCGACTATATTTACGACAGCGATCCTGCCCAGTTCAAAAGAAACCTCAATCACCTTGTGGATCGCCTGACGTGGCTCGGCGTCAATACCGTATACCTGCAAGCATTTGCCGATCCGGACGCCAACGGCTCTGCCAGCGCAACGTATTTCAGTAATCGGCACCTTCCGGTCCGCGCCAATGTTTTTGGTCAGATCGCTTGGGAGATCCGCACGCGAACCCCTGTAAAACGGGTCTATGCCTGGATGCCGCTATTGGCCTGGGAGTTGCCGGAAAAGCATCCGGTCGCCGGGCATAAAGTGGTTGCGCTCGCTGGCGCGTCACAGGCGAGCGTCAGTATGGCGTACAAGCGCCTGACGCCGTTCTCTGCCGACGCTCGTAAAGTCATCCGCGAAATCTTTGAAGATCT
>Ga0194131_10009384_pt1 | contig 12383 bp, 13 predicted proteins | sample TA2KigO120mmetaG_FD_148631 | JGI IMG/M metagenome (GOLD analysis project Ga0194131, IMG submission 148631) | Freshwater microbial communities from Lake Tanganyika, Tanzania - TA2015053 Kigoma Offshore 120m | ecosystem: Environmental > Aquatic > Freshwater > Lake | place: Tanzania: Lake... | reverse complement strand
CTTGGTCGCAACCCCGCCGGACGCCGAGAAGCCGCCCATCTTGCCGTCGGCGCCCAGCACGCGATGGCAGGGCACGATGATGGCGATCGGATTGCGACCGAGTGCCTGTCCGACCTCGCGCGATTCGTGCGGCGCGCCCAGGCGCTTGGCGATCTCGCCATAGGTCATCGTCCGGCCAGGCGGGATGGTGCGCGCCACCTCGTAGACCCGGCGGTGGAACTCGGGCGCTCCTTGCAGGTCGACCGGGATGTCGGTGAGGTCGATCGGCTGGCCCTCGAGCAGGGCGCGCACGCGATCGATGGCGCGCTGTACGCCGGGCGGCGGGACGGTCTCGATGGTGCCGGGCCAGCGCTCGCGCAGGCGCGATCGCGTCCGATCGGCGTTGGCCGCCGGAAGTTGCAGACCGGCCACGCCGGTTGCGTTCCAGGCGATGCCGCAGGCGCCGATCGGCGTTTCGAACAGAGCGAAGGCTTGGGCCGCCATGAGCCGACAGTCCGTCTAACCGGTAATGCCGTCAAGCCTGTTTCGGTGCCCGGGGTTCGGCGTCCATGACTTCGCGGAAGGCTGCTATGAGCGGCAAGGCACTGGCGAGCCGATTGGCGCGATGCTAACCGGGCGGCGTAACGTGTGGGGAGTAGCCAGGATGTCCGAAGCCTTCATCTGCGACGCCATTCGCACGCCCGTGGGCCGCTACAATGGCGGGCTCGCGGCCCTGCGTGTCGACGACTTGGCCGCTCATCCCATCAAAGCGCTGATACAGCGCAACGCCAATGTCGACTGGGGCGCCGTCGACGACGTGATCTACGGCTGCGTCAACCAGGCGGGCGAGGACAACCGCAACGTGGCGCGCATGGCGGGCCTGCTGGCCGGCCTGCCGGTCGAGGTGGCGGGCGCCACGGTCAATCGGCTGTGCGGCTCGGGCCTCGAGGCGGCAGGCCATGCGGCGCGCGCCGTGAAGCTCGGCGAGGCCGACATGATGATCGCCGGCGGCGTCGAGGGCATGACACGCTCGCCCTATGTCATGGGCAAGCCCGAGGGTCCGTTCGATCGCGGCATGAAGCTCGAGGACACGGTGCTGGGCTGGCGCTTCGTCAATCCCAAGATGAAGGCGGCTTATGGCATCGACCCGATGGGCCAGACCGCCGAGAACGTCGCCACCGAGCACCAGATCAGCCGCACCGACCAGGATGCTTTCGCCTATCGTAGCCAACGACGCTGCAAGGCGGCGCAAGACCGCGGTTTTTTCACCAAGGAGATCGTCGCGGTCGGCGTCAAGAAGGGCAAGAACGAGGCGATCGTCGACAAGGACGAGCATCCGCGCGGCGATACCACGATGGAGACCTTGGCCAAGCTGGCGGCGGCCTTCCGCGAGGGCGGCTCGGTGACGGCGGGCAACTCCTCGGGCCTGAACGACGGCGCTTGCGCCATGATCGTGGCCTCGGAAGCCGCCGCCAAGGCCAATGGGCTCACGCCGCGGGCGCGAATCCTGGCCGCCGTGTCGGCCGGCGTGCCGCCCCGTGTCATGGGCATCGGCCCGGTGCCGGCGACGCAGAAGCTCCTCGCCAGGCTCGGCATGACGATCCGTGATTTCGACGTGATCGAGCTGAACGAGGCATTTGCCGCCCAAGCGTTGGCGGTGCTGCGCCAGCTCGGCCTGCCCGACGATGCCGAGCATGTGAACCCCAACGGCGGGGCGATCGCGCTCGGTCACCCGCTCGGCGCTTCGGGCGGCCGCCTGATGATCACCGCGCTCAACCAGCTCGAGGCGACCGGCGGCAAGCGCGCGCTCTGCACAATGTGCATCGGCGTCGGCCAGGGCATCGCGCTCGCCCTCGAGCGCGTCTGAAGCCTACGCTGTTGCGTTGAGGTTGATTCCGGCCTGTCGCATCTCGGTCAGCATGCGCCGTTTGCTGCCGTCGAGATCAATGGCGGCGGTCGCTTCCTGGACGACGGCGACGTCGAAGCCGGCTTGGCGGGCGTCGATCGCCGACCATGCCACACAGAAGTCGAGTGCCAGGCCGCAGATGACCAGCCGGGTGAAGCCGCGCGCTTTCAGGTAGCCGTCCAGCCCGGTACGCGTCATGCGGTCGTTCTCGCGGAACGCCGAGTAGGAATCGATGCCGGTGTGGAATCCCTTACGCACGATCATCTGCGCTTTGGTGATGTCGAGGTCGCGATGGAACTCAGCACCCGGCGTGCCCTGGACGCAGTGATCGGGCCACAGGGTCTGCGGCCCGTATGGGAACTGCACGGTCGCGAAGGGCTCGCCACCGGACCATGCACTGGCGAACGAGGCGTGGCCGGGCGGATGCCAGTCCTGTGTCAGCACGACGTGGTCGTGGCGGGCGATCAGGCGGTTGACCAGGGGCACGATTGCATGGGCGCCGGGAACGGCGAGCGCGCCGCCCTCGCAAAAGTCGTTCTGCACGTCGACCACGATCAGCGCCTCGTTCGGCATCACGCACGCTCCGTCACAATGGCGGTATATCTCCCCGACTTTGCTCCTCCTCGAACGTGGCAATCCAGTGATCGAGCGAGCCGGCCTCGATGGCGCCGCGCAGGCCGCGCATGAGGTCCTGATAGTAGTGCAGATTGTGCCACGTCAGCAGCATGGCGGCGAGAATCTCCTCGGCGCGGATCAGGTGGTGGAGATAGGCGCGGCTGTGGTGACGGCAGGCGGGGCAGGCGCACCGCTCGTCGATCGGCCGAGGGTCGTCGCGGTGTCGAGCGTTGCGCAGGTTGAGCTCGCCGCGGCGGGTAAAGGCCTGGGCCGTCCGCCCACCGCGCGTCGGCAGCACGCAGTCGAACATGTCGATACCGCGTCGCACGGCGCCGACGATATCGGCCGGTCGACCGACGCCCATCAGGTAGCGCGGCCGCTCGCGCGGCAGCATCGGCACGGTCACGTCGAGGACACCGAACATCGCCGCCTGACCCTCGCCAACGGCGAGGCCGCCCACGGCGTAGCCGTCGAAGCCGATCCGCGTCAGGGCCTGGACGCTCTCCGCCCGCAGCTCGGGATAGACACTGCCCTGGACGATGCCGAACAGACCGTAGCCCGGCCGCTCAGTGAAGGCGCGCCGGCCGCGGGCGGCCCATGTCATCGAGAGTCGCATCGAAGCGGTGGCGGCCGCGCGCTCGACCGGCCAGCTGGTGCACTCGTCGAACGACATGGTGATGTCGGCATCGAGCAGACGCTGGATCTCGATCGACCGTTCGGGCGTCAGCCGATGCTCCGAGCCGTCGAACGGCGAGCGGAAAGTGACGCCGTCGGCATCGAGCTTGCGCAGATCCTTCAGCGACATCACCTGGAAGCCGCCGGAATCGGTCAGGATCGGCCGTCGCCAGTTCATGAAGGTATGCAGGCCGCCCAGCGCCGCCACGCGCTCCGCTCCGGGCCGCAGCATCAGGTGGAAGGTGTTGCCGAGCACGATCTCCGCCCCGGTCTCGGCGACCGACTGCGGCAGCATCGCCTTGATCGTGCCGGCCGTGCCGAGCGGCATGAAGGCCGGCGTCTCGATCGTGCCGTGCGCGGCGGTGATGCGGCCGCGCCGCGCCGCGCCGTTGCTCGCCAAAAGGTCGAAGGAAAGGCTCATCGCCGCAACAAACAACAATCGCCGTAGGAATAGAAGCGGTATCGCTCGCGCACGGCGTGCGCATAGGCAGCCTTCATGCGTTCCAGTCCGGCAAAGGCCGCGACCAGCATGAACAGCGTCGAGCGCGGCAGGTGGAAGTTGGTGAGAAGCAGATCGACGGCACGGAAGCGAAAGCCCGGGGTGATGAAGATGTCGGTCTCGCCCGCCCAGGTCGTCACGATGCCGCCGCGGTCGCGCGCCACGGTTTCCAATAGCCGAAGCGCCGTCGTGCCGATCGAGATGACGCGGCCGCCGCGGGCGCGCGTGTCGGCGATGGCGCGGGCGGTCGGCCCGGGGATCTCACCCCATTCGGCATGCATGGTGTGGGCGTCGGTGTCGTCGACGCGCACCGGCTGGAAGGTGCCGGCGCCGACATGCAGGGTGACGCTCGCCGTGGCGACGCCGGCGCCGGCCAGCGCCGTCATCAGTGCCGGGGTGAAGTGCAGGCCCGCGGTCGGCGCGGCGACCGAGCCGTCGCGGCGCGCAAACATCGTCTGATAGTCGGTGCGGTCGCGGGCGTCGGCCGTGCCGCTGCGGATGTACGGCGGCAACGGCACGGTGCCGCTTCTCTCGAGATGGTCGAGAAAGACCGATCCCGCCGTGCCGAAGGTGAGCGTGATCGCGCCATCGTCGTTCTTGGCCTCGACCGTCGCGGCAAGATCGCCAAAGTCCAAGCGATCACCCGGCTTCAGCCGCTTGGTCGGACGCGCGAAGGCAAGCCAGCGACCATCATCGAGATCGCGGATCAACAGCGCCTCTATCGCGACGTCCTGCCGTTCCGCGGTGCCGCGTCGCACGCCCCTGAGGCGCGCCGGGATCACCTTGGTGTCGTTGCAGACCAGAAGATCACCCTGCCGGAGCAGTGCAGGCAGATCGCGCACCGTGCGGTCGCGCGGGCCGTCCGGCGCCACGTCGAGCAGTCGCGCGGCGTCGCGCGGCTGGACGGGCCGTTGGGCGATCAGCTCGTCGGGAAGGTCGAAGTCGAAAAGGTCGACGCGCATCTGGGCTGCGTTCAATATGCCGCAATGGCTGATTTCTCAACTCGGTTGGCAGCGGTGAACGACGCCGCGGCTATCGCCGACGTGTTCACGTCATCCTTCCGATTGCTGACGTTCCTGCCGGTGTTGCACACGGCCGAGGAAAATCGTGACTTCATCCGCAACGTCATCCTACGCGACTGCGTCGTCATGGTCGCCGAATGCCGGGCGGCCGTCGTCGCCTTCCTGGCGTTGCATGCCGAGGAGGTTCGCTTTCTCTACGTCCATCCCGACTTCATCGGCATGGGGGCGGACAGCCTGCTGATGGAGGCGGCCAAGCAATCGGGAGTCAAGGCGCTGGAGCTCTGGTGCTTCCAGGCCAATCTCCGCGCCCGACTGTTCTACGAGAGACACGGCTTCAAGGCGATCCGCTTCACGGACGGTCAGGACAACGAGGAGAAAAGCCCGGATGTCCGCTATCGCTGGCAGCGCTAAGCCGTGCCGACATCCATCACGTCGGTATCCGAATCGTCGGCCGGCGGCTCGGCGTGGGGATCGACCAGGGCTGCGAAACGGTGCACGCCGTCGACAATGACGCGTCTGACGCGGGCGCGGGTCTCGAGGCAGTGCAGATGCGCCAGCGTCTCGCCGAAAGCGAAGACCACCTGGTTGTTGTCGAGGTGACGCGGGAACAGGACCGGCACCATGTCCCAGCCGGTGGCGCCGTCGCCGCCGCGGCGCGCCAGCGCCGCTGTCATGTCGTTCAGCCGCGCGTCGTGATGCGCCACCAGCTGGTCGAGCCGTGTATGCAGGCCGATGAACGGAAAGCCGTGGCTCGGCAGCACGAGGGCATTGGCCGGCAGGCGGCGGAAACGCGAGAAGCCGTCGAGGAACCAGGTCAGCGCATCGGCGTTGGGCTCGTTGGGCCAGATGCCGACATTGGTGCTGATCTTGGGCAGCACCTGGTCGCCGGCGATCAGCACGTTGAGCTCGGGGCACCACAGCGAGGCGTGCTCGGGCGAGTGGCCGCGGCCGACGATGACGTCCCAACGGTGGCCGCCCAGCGTGATGGGATGGGCATGGATCAGGCGCTGGAAGGCGGTCGGCAGCGGCGTCACGCCCTTGGCGTAGGTGCCCTTGTGGCGATGGAACAGCGCGATGCGGTCGGCCGGCACGCCGTTGCGCGCGAGGTGTGCGGTGCGCACCTCCTCGTTCTCGATGAAGTCGTTGCGCGACGCGATAGCGCTCATGTACTCGCCAAGCGTCATCCACAACGGCGCCTTCCAGCGGCCGCACAGCCAGCCCGCCAGGCCGACATGGTCGGGGTGCAGATGGGTGGCGATCACCCGCGTCACCGGCTTGCCGGCGAGCGCATTGGCGAAGATTCTCTCCCACAGGCCGCGCGTGTCCTCGGTGTTGATGCCGGTGTCGACGATGGTCCAGCCGTCCGCCTCCTCGACCAGCCACAGGTTGATGTGGTTGAGCTGGAAGGGCAGCGGCATGCGCAGCCAGTAGATGCCGGGCGCCACGTTCTTGATCGTGCCGGGCTCGGGCACGTCGCCGCAGGGAAAGCGCAACTGTGCCAGCAGGCGCTGCGAGAGATCGGGTGAATCGGGCATGGTTCGAACCTAGCCGCTGAAGCCGCAGCTTGTCATCGCTGCCGCCCGACTGCCCGCCATGCGATATCGCGTCGGCAGAAACCGTCGGGCCAGTCTATCAGGTCGACGGCACGATAGGCGCGCTCGCGCGCCTGCTCGACGTTGGGCGCCATCGCCGTGACGTTCAGCACGCGCCCGCCATTGGCAAGCACGCGCCCGCCCTCGCCGAATTTCGTGCCGGCATGGAAGATCTGCACGCCCTCGACCGTGGCCGCCGCGGCAAGGCCGCGAATCTCGCTGCCCTTCTGGTAGGCGTCGGGATAGCCCTTGGCCGCCATCACCACCGTCAACGCCGTATCGTTCGACCAACGCAGGTCGAAGTGTTTTAGCCCGCCGTCGGCGGCGGCGATCAATGCCGGCAGGATATCGGACTTCAGCCGCATCATCAGCACTTGGCACTCCGGATCGCCGAAGCGGCAGTTGTATTCGAAGATTTTTGGGCCCTGCGCGGTGATCATCAGCCCGGCATAGAGCACGCCCTTGAACGGCGTGCCGGCTCCGGCCATGGCGCGCACGGTCGGCAGGATGATCTCGTCCATGGTGCGCTGTTGCATGGTGGCATCGAACACCGGCGCCGGCGAGTAGGCGCCCATGCCGCCGGTGTTGGGGCCCTGGTCGCCGTCGAACACGCGCTTGTGGTCCTGCGCGCCGACCAGCGCCAGCGCATGCTCGCCATCGGTAAGGGCGAAGAAGCTCGCCTCCTCGCCGACCAGAAATTCCTCGACCACGATCGAAGCGCCGGCAGCGCCGAAGCGGTTGCCCGACAACATGTCGCGTGCCGCTGCGATCGCTTGCTCGATCGTCTCGGCCACCACCACGCCCTTGCCGGCGGCAAGCCCATCAGCCTTGATCACGATCGGCGCGCCCTGGGCCTTGATGTAGGCTTCGGCCTCGCCGGCGTCCGTGAAGCGCCGATAGGCGCTGGTCGGGATGTTGTGGCGCTGGCACAGGTCCTTGGTGAAGCCCTTGGAGCTTTCGAGTTGGGCGGCCTTCTGCGAGGGACCGAACACCTTGATGCCGGCTTCGGCGAGTCGGTCGGCCAGACCCATCGCCAGGGGTACTTCGGGCCCCACGACCACGAAGTCGGCCTTCAAGCGTTGCGCGAGTGTCACCTGGCCCGCAATGTCCTCGGCCGCCACGTCGATGCATTCGGCTACCTGGGTGATGCCGGCGTTGCCCGGGGCGCAGTAGAGCTTTGCGCACAGAGGAGAGGCTGCGATCGCCCAGCACAGCGAATGCTCGCGGCCTCCGCCACCCACGACCAGGATGCGCATTCGTCTCAACCTCTTGAAATCACCCCATATTCTGCCAATATGACCATGGTCCTGACCATGGTCATCTAGCAGGTTCCATCATGACAAAGACCATGAAAGCCTCGGAGTGCAAAGCGAAGTTTTTGGGCGTCCTGGACGAGGTCGCGACCAAGCATGAGCGCGTCATCGTGACCAAGAACGGCAAGCCCGTCGCCGAGATCGTGCCCTTTGTCGAACGACCGAAGTCGATCATCGGCGCACTCAAGGGGTCGGTCACTTACATGGGTGATCTCGACGAGCCGACCGACGAGGATTGGGAGGCGCTCAAGGAATGAGCGTCGTGCTCGATACCAACGCCCTGGTTTGGGCGTTCGAAGGCGACAAAGCGTTGGGAAGCCACGCTGCGCGTTCGATCGACCAGGCCATCGCGGAAGGGGCTGCTCACGTCTCGGCCGTCTCGTTTTGGGAACTCGCGCTCAAGATCCGCAAAGGCAAGTTCGGCCTGGCACGGCCCATCACCGATTGGCGCGCGGACGTGTTGCGCATGGGCGTTCGCGAAGTGCCAATCGACGGCTTGATCGGCATCGCGGCGAATGAGCTTGCCGATATGCACGCCGATCCTGCGGACCGGCTGATCGTCGCGACCACGTTGCAACTGGGGGCGACGTTGGCGACGTCCGACGCGCGCCTGCTCGCCTGGAAGGGGCCGCTCGCCCGCATCGACGCGCGGGTGTAGCGTCACTTCATGGAAGCCACTGCACCCGAGCAGACCGCGAGCAACGTTCCCGAGTTCACCGTCTCGGAGCTGTCGTTTGCGCTCAAGCGTGAGATCGAGACGGCGTTTCCGCGTGTGCGCGTGCGCGGCGAGATCAGCCAGCCATCGTTCCCGCGTTCGGGCCACTGCTATTTCCGGCTGAAGGACGAAAACGCCGTGCTCGATGGCGTGGCCTGGAAGGGCACGTTGCCTCGGCTCGGCCTTCGGATCGAGGAGGGGCTGGAGGTGATCGCCACCGGCAAGCTCACGACCTATGCCGGCTCGTCGCGTTACCAGATCATCGTCGACCGTCTGGAGCTCGCCGGCGAAGGCGCGCTGTTGAAGCTCCTTGAGGACCGCCGCAAGAAGCTCGCGGCGGAGGGCTTGTTCGACGCCGCGCGCAAGCGGCCGTTGCCCTTCCTGCCCGAGGTGGTGGGCGTGGTGACATCGCCCTCGGGTGCGGTGATCCGCGACATTCTCCACCGCCTCGCCGACCGCTTCCCGCGCCGTGTCCTGGTCTGGCCGGTCGCAGTGCAGGGCGAGAAGGCGGCGGGCGAGGTGGCGGCCGCCATCGCGGGCTTCAATCGCCTGCCCGAACGGGGCCCGGTGCCGCGCCCCGACGTGCTGATCGTGGCGCGCGGCGGCGGCAGCCTGGAGGATCTGTGGGCGTTCAACGAGGAGGTGGTGGTTCGTGCCGCCGCCGCTTCGGCGATTCCGCTGATCTCCGCGGTCGGCCACGAGACCGACACCACGCTGATCGATTTTGCCGCCGACCGCCGCGCGCCGACGCCCACCGCGGCGGCCGAGATGGCGGTGCCGGTGCGCGCCGACCTGCTCAGCCAGACGCTCGATCTCGGCAAGCGCGGCATGGCCTGCATGACGCGACTGTTGCGCGAAGCGACGCTCGCGGTGAGCGGCCTCGCGCGCGGCTTGGGCGATCCGTTGCGGCTGATCGAGGAACGCCAGCAGCGGCTCGACATCGCGGGCGAGCGCCTGCTGGCCGGCCCGCGGCGCGTGATCGAGGTCAAGCAGCAGCTCATTGCCGGTGAAAGCCGCGCGCTGCGCGCCGCCGGCGAGCGCTACAGGAGTGAGACGCGCCAGAAGATCGAACGCAGCGCCGACCGGCTGGCGCAATACGGCGATCGGCTGCAGCGCCACAGCGGCGATTTGCTGTCGCGTAGCGCCGAGCGGATCGCACAACTGGGCAAGCTCCTGGAAAGCTACTCCTTCCGCTCGGTGCTGCAGCGCGGCTTCGCCCTGGTGCGTGATCAGGACGGCCATCCCGTGCTGGCCGCCGCGCAAACCGAGCCCGGGGCGACGATCGCCATCGAATTCGCCGACGGCCGTATCGGCGCGCGCGTCACCGAGATCGCGCCTGGCGCCCCTCGCGGCGCCACCGCACCGGCCAAGCGCCGCGACGGCAGCGGTGGCGGCCGGCAAGGATCGTTGTTGTAGGGGGAAACGGACATGAACCACGCGCCGCTGTCGGCCGAGACCGTCAAGAACTTCCTGTATGCCAGCACGGCCACCGTTTCCATGCAGATGCTCAAACGCGGCTTTCGTAACAGCGCGATCGCGGGCGTGCGACCTTTGAACTCCAAGGCGGCGCGCCTGGTCGGGCCGGCCTACACGCTGCGCTACATCCCGGGCCGCGAGGACATCGACAAGCCGCCGACGCCCGGCGATCCGCCCTCGGCGCAGCGCGCGGCGATCGAGGAGAGCCCGGCCGGCTCGGTGCTGGTGATCGGCACCGAGGGCAACACGCGCTCGGGCACGATCGGCGACATCCTGGCGCTCCGACTGAAGGTGCGTGGTGTGGCGGGCGTGCTGTCGGACGGCGCCATGCGCGACACGCCGGTGATTTCCAAGCTCGACTTCCCGGTGTTCTGCAACGCCGCGGCAGCGCCGCCCAGCATGAACAGCCTGCATCCTGTCGAGGTGCAGACGCCGGTCGGCATCCGCGGCGTGCCGGTCTATCCCGGCGACGTCATCGTGGCCGACGAGGACGGCGCGATCGTCGTGCCGCGCCATCTCGCCGACGAGGTGGCGCGCGATTCCTTCGAGCAGGAGCGGCTGGAGAAGTTCGTGGCGATCCGCATCGCCCAGGGCCGGCCGGTGGTCGGCACCTATCCGCCCAACGACGAGACCAAGGCGCTGTACCAGGCCTGGGTCAAGGCGGGCGAGCCGCCGGGCGGTTGACGCTTACGTTGGTGGCAACGTCCCGTATGGCTTGGTGATCAGCTCCAGGAGATGCCCGTTGGGATCCTCGAAGTAGACGCCACGACCGCCCCAGTGGTGGTTGATTTCACCGGGACCTTCCTTGTGCGGGCCGGCGAAATAGGCGAGGCCGGCCTGCTTGATGCGGACGAAGGCGGCGTCGAACTCCGCATCGTCGACCAGGAAGGCGTAGTGCTGGGTGCGCACGTCCTTGGAGTCGACGAAGTCGAGGGTGACACCGTTGCTGGTCTGCACCGGCCGGAACGGGCCCCATTGCGGTTTGACATCGGTGCCCAGGATGCCAGCCAGGAACTTTGCCGAAGCATCCTTGTCCTTGGCCGGGATGATGATGTGGTTGAGGGCTGCCATGGCGCGCTCCCTTTTGCTCCGGGGTATCTGGGGAGGCCGATCGCGCCGATCAACCACGGCATCAGCGCGCCGCCTGCAGCCGGCGCACGAACTCGGGCGTCGGATGGCCGTCGGCCGGAAGTCCGATGCGCTTCTGGTAGAGCCGCACGGCCGAGCGGGTCTTGGGGCCGAGCAGACCGTCGATCTCGTCGGTGTAGAGGGTGAGCCGCGCCAGGCGAGTTTGCATGTCGATCACGGTGTCGCGCGACAACGGCTCGTCGTCGCCGGGCGGTGCCTGCATGACCGGCGGGCCGCCCGCGATCTGCTGCGCAAGGACGGCGACCGACAGCGCATAGAGCGTCGAGCGGTTCCAGTTCATCACCGCCTTGAAGTTGGGATAGAGGATGAAGGCGGGACCGCGCCAGCCCGCCGGCAGGATGATCGAGGCGGGCTCCTCGACATTGGGCAATGCCGCGCTGCCCGCTTTCTTGACGCCCATCGCCGCCCAGGCGCGCACCGGCTTGTCGATCGAACTGTCGGCCTGGTCGAGCGGAAAGTTCGGCGGCAGCACGACCTCCTCGCTGGCCGGCAGGCCCGGTCGCCAGCCGATGCCGCGCAGAAAGTTGCCGGCCGAGGCGAAGGCGTCGGGCAGGCTGTGCCAAAGGTCGATGCGGCCGTTGCCATCGCGGTCGACGCCCCACTTCATGAAGGTCGAGGGCATGAACTGCATGTTGCCCATGGCGCCGGCCCACGAGCCGCGCATCTGCTCGCGTGTCATATGATTCAGCGCCAGGATGCGCAGCGCCTGCACCGTCTCGTTGCTGAAGAAATCGCGCCGCTTGGTCATGCAGGCGAGCGTCGCCACCGAGCGCACGACCTGGAAGTCGCCCATGAAGGAGCCGTAGTTGGTCTCCACGCCCCAGAACGCCATGATGTATTGCGGCGGCACGCCGTATTCGCCCTGGATGGCGTCGAGCAGACTGCGATGCTGCGCCATCCGCTGCTGGCCCTTGGCGATGCGGTCGGCCGTGATGGCGTTGGCCATGTAACGGCCGTAGGTCAGCGTGAATTCCGGTTGGCGCGAATCGAGATCGACGACCTTCTGGTCGGGCGTGAGCCCGCGAAAGGCGTTGTCGGCGATGGCGGCGGTCACGCCCTGACGCTGGGCCTCGGCCCGGATGTTTTGCAGGCACGAGGCGAACTCACTCTGCGCCAGCGCCGGCGGCGTGAGAAGCGCCGTCGTTGCGGCGAGGAGGATGGTTTTGGCGAGGGGGTTCATGCCGCCAGGGTATCACGACCCGGCGACGGTCATCCCCTCGATTCGCACCGTCGGCGCGTTGGTCGAGCTCTTGAACTGCAGGTCGTTGGCCGGTGTCAGGTTCAGGAACATGTCCTTGAGATTTCCGGCGACAGTGATGCCGCTGACCGGCCAGGCGAGCTTGCCGTTCTCGATCCAGAAACCCGAGGCGCCGCGGCTGTAGTCGCCGGTCACGCCGTTGACACCGAAGCCGATCAATTCGGTGATGTAGAGGCCGCTCTTG
>Ga0194131_10009383_pt1 | contig 12383 bp, 10 predicted proteins | sample TA2KigO120mmetaG_FD_148631 | JGI IMG/M metagenome (GOLD analysis project Ga0194131, IMG submission 148631) | Freshwater microbial communities from Lake Tanganyika, Tanzania - TA2015053 Kigoma Offshore 120m | ecosystem: Environmental > Aquatic > Freshwater > Lake | place: Tanzania: Lake... | reverse complement strand
TGTCGGCGCGCCCGAGCGGCCGGAGTGTCAGGCGTTCGGTGTTTAGCGTCCAAGCCACGGAGATTACGGAGGAAACGGTGTAACAGGGAGGCACGGAGTGTAAACCCGTTCCCTCCGTCCCCTCCGTTACCTCAGAACGATCACCGCGCGATACCGTACCGCTCTTCCAGCATCGTCGCGTGATGGTCGATGTGCCCGAGCATGATGTAGAGGATGGCCCTGGCACTCACCGGCTGGCCGTTGGCGACGCCGCGGCGGGTCCACGCCTCCGACGGGATTCCCCGCACGAGCGCCGTCGTCGCGGTGCGCACGGCGATCCACTCTTCGAGGACGTCGGCCATCGCCCGCGCGTCGAACTTCCCGGCGGGCACGTATTCGTTCTCGTCGAAGCCGGGCATCGGCGTCCCGTCTCCGCGCGCGATCCGCAGCAGGCGATACGCGAAGATGCGCTCGGCATCGGACACATGGCCGAGCACCTCCTTGACGCTCCACTTCCCCTCGGCGTAGCGGAAGTTCGCCTGCGCGTCGGAGAGCGCCGCGAGCTGGCGGACCAGGCGGTTGCTCTGCACGGTGAGCACGCCGACGGCGTCCTCGATGGGCGCCACGTCGTTGATGTACTTGCCGTAGTAGGGCGCGAACTCGTCGGATTGCGGGCGTGAGATGGCGATGGCGGTCATGGCGACGCTCGATTCAGAAGCGGCTCAGTACGCGTTCCGTCAGGGTACGGCGTTTCGGTGAAAACTGCGCGGCGGCCGCCCGCAGGTACGGCTGCAGCTGGCGCGACGCGTAGGCGGCATATCCCGTCTGCTGGATCTCGTCGAGCGTCTCGCGATAGTGCTCGAGCAGCGCCGAGCCGACGAGCTGTCCCGTCCGCGAGGCAGCCGACAACGCCATCATCGACGAGAGCTCGAACACGGACCGGTTCTGGCGTGCGGCGACCGCAGTCAGCTGCCGCCACGCGTCGGCGATGGCCTGCGGCGATGGCGGCGCCGACGGCGTCAACGTCCGCGCCTCGCCTCGAATCGCTTGCCATTCCTGGCGCAGGCCCGCGACGTCCAGCGGCGGCGTGTTGATGGCGGCGGCCACGCGCGACGACGTGCGCTCCAGGCCGTCGAGGATCTCATCGACGCTCGTGAACTGCGCGTCACGATCCAGCAGCCCCTGCGCTTTCAGCGTTGCCGCGATGTCCGGAATGAGCGTCCGCCCCATGCCGGCAGCGTCGGCCAGCGCGGCCAGGACCCAGACCGGCGATGCGCGGAAGGCGACGATGCCGAGCAGCTCGATGGCGTTGCCGGCCGCGCGGCGGGTGAGGAAATCCCGAGGCAGCGCGTCGTCCGGCTGGTACACGCCTTCCGCCCCGCCGACGTTTTCGATCACATACCGCAGCGTCGTCTCGACGAGAGTCTGATAGAGCTGCGTCCGGCGAACGCCTGCCGGCAGGACGACCTCGCCCGCCTCTCGCACCACGCCGGCGCTGAGCCCCAACGTGGAGCGCAGCACGCGTTCCGGCAGCGAGATGAGGTAGGTCTTCAGCGTCATATGGCGCCGATCTGGCGGACGACGGTCTTGTTGTCGGCGCTCATCAGGCCTCCCTGTTGATCAACATCTGCGACACGGCGTCGAAGAACCCGCGCAGCATCGCGTCGGCCTCGGGCGGAAACGCGGCCTCGTCGAGCGCGGCGCGCATGTGCTGCAGCCAGCGCTCGCGCGCGGCCGTGTCGATCGCAAACGGCACGTGGCGCATCCGCAGCCGCGGGTGCCCGCGCTGCTCCATGTAGCGCGGCGGCCCGCCGAACCGCCCCACCAGGAAGTCGCGCAGCCGCTGCTCGGCGCCGGCAAGATCGTCCGGCGGATACATGGGCGCCAGGATGTCGTCGCCCGGCACGCGCCGGTAGAACGCGGCGACGAGGCGCTCGAACCCCTCCTCGCCGACCATGGCATAGACGTCGAGCTCGTCGTTCACTTACACGCGCCCGGCGAACTCGCGCGTGTCGGTGTTCACCTTCACCCTCTCGCCTTCCTTGATGAAGAGCGGCACCTTGATCTCGAGCCCGCTGTCGAGCGTGGCGCTCTTGGTCACGCCGCCGCTGGCCGTGTCGCCGCGCACGCCGGGCTCCGTGTGCGCGACGGTCAGCTCGACGATGTTCGGGAACTGGACCCCGATCGGGTTGCCGTTGAACTTCTGCACCTGCACCTGCAGGTTGTCGGCAAGGAAGAACCGGTCGTCGCCGAGGAGGTCCCCGCCGAGCGTCAGCGTCTCGTAGTTGCCCTGGTCCATGAAGTGAAAGCCGTCGCCGTCCGAGTAGAGGAACGTGGCGGCGCTCATCACCAGGTCGGGCTCCTGGAACTTGTCGCCCGCCTTGAAGGTCCTGTCGAACACGGCGCGCGTCAGCAGGTTCCGCATCTTGATGCGGACGAGCGTCTGCCCGCCGCGCGCGGTCGGCTTCGACACCTCGACGTCGATGCAGTGATACGGCACGCCCTCGTGCTCGAAGAACATCTTGCGCTTGATCTCGATTGCTTCCAGCAGACTCGCCATAAAGTCGTTACCAGTCGGTAGATGTGTAGTCCTTCAGAAACTGTCCCCACACGTGGGTGCCGGTGTTGAACCCCGCGATGATGGGGTCGCAGATGCGCGCCGCGCCGTCCACGATGTCGAGCGGCGGATGGAACCGCTGCTCGACGACCTTCCGCTCGGCAATCTGCACCGGATCCTCGTCGGTCACCCAGCCGGTGTCCACCGCATTCATGTGGATGCCGTCGTTGCAGTAGTCGGTCGCCGCCGTGCGCGTCATCATGTTCAGCGCCGCCTTCGCCATGTTGGTGTGGGGATGGCGCGTCGTCTTGAACCGGCGGTAGAACTGCCCTTCCACGGCGGACACGTTGACGATGTGCTTGTCGCGCTCCGGCGTGCGGAGCATCAGCGGCTTGAGGCGCGCGTTGAGGACGAACGGCGCGATGGCGTTCACCAGGTGCACCTCGAGCAGCTCCACCGAGGACACCTCCGCCATCAGCAGCCGCCACGAGTTGCGCCCGCGCAGGTCCACCTGCTGCAGATCCTGATCGAGGCGGCCCTCGGGGAAGAAGTCCTTCTGCACGGAGAACTCTTCGGGCAGCAGCGGAATCTGCGAGAGCTGCGCCGAGTGCGTGAGGCCGGGCGCGACGAGCGCGCGCACGTGGACCGGCATGGCCTTCGCGGCGGCGTTCTCGCCCTCCATCATGTGCGCGTAGAACCCGGGAGGACGCCGCACGGTCTGGCACGCGTTGTTGACGATGAAGTCGAGCCGGTCGTGCGTGGCGAGCACGTGCCGGCAGAACGCCTCCACGCTGGGCGTGTGGCGCAGGTCGAGGCCGACGATCTCGAGCCGGTTGCTCCAGTCGTCGAAGTCGCGCTCCTGCGCGTAACGCATCGCGGCGTTCTGCGGAAAGCGCGTCGTCACGATCAGGTGCGCGCCCGAGCGCAGCAGCTTGAGCCCGGCCTGGTAGCCGATCTTCACGCGCGCGCCGGTGACGAGCGCCACGCGGCCGCGCAGGTTCGCCAGCTCGGTGCGCTTCACGAAGTTGAGCTCGGCGCACTCGGGACAGAGCTGGTCGTAGAAGTGGTGGATCAGCGTGTAGTGCGTCTTGCAGACGTAGCAATGCTGCGACTCGTCGGCGTGTGGGCCGCTGTCGTGGGGGCCGGCTTCAGCCGGCTCTACCGGCGGGAACACGTTCGGCGTGTGAAACACGGGCTTCCGGCGCAGCGTCTGGATCCCGGTCTCCGCCCGCTTCCGCTGATCCTTCTCGATGCGCGCCGCCCGCCGCTCGCGCGCCACGGCGTTCGCCATGCGGCGGCGCTCCACGCGGTCGGGGTGATAGACGAGCGCCACCGCCTGCAGCAGCCGCTTCCGCTCTTCTTCGGGCACGCCTTCCAGGACGGTCCGGTCCTGGGCGATCGCCTCGAGGAGCTCGATCGCCTCGCGGAGCTGCTCTGCAAGGCTCTTCACAGAAGAGGACATCCTATCCAGCGTACGTGATAGGTTTGTCACCGACAAGGAGCCGCCCATGTCCATCACCCGCCGCGACGCCATCTGCAGCATCTCCGGAGCCACCATCGCCGGCCTGTCAGGCCTGCTGACGCCCGAACAGCTTCGGGCGCAGGCCGCCGCCGCGCAGGAGCCGTGGCCCGATCGGCTGGTCGAACGCCCGCTGCGCGCGGGCTTCCCGGCGCCGCTCCCGCTGAACGCGGACGGCTCGGCGCCCGAGCACCCGGCCAGCGCCGCGGGGCCGATCACCGACCCGCTCATGTGGCGGACGCCGAACCGCCAGGCGCCGGAGATCGAGTTCGACTACCGGAAGATGGCGATCAAGGTGGACACGCGCGGGCTGGCGAAGCTCGCCGGCACCTTGCGCTTCGAGGACCTCGAGAAGCTGCCGCGCGTCTCGGGCACGTACCTGATGCAGTGCGGCGCGCCGAACCCGCGCGGCATCGTCACGTGGACCGGCGTGCGCTTCAGCGACTTCGCCAGCCTGCTCGGGCTGAACGCCGGCGTGCACTACTGCCGCTTCGTCGCCTCCGATCGCCACTACGTGGACGAGGCGATGACGACGCTGCGGCACCCGCAGGTGCTGCTGGTGTGGATGATGAACGACCAGCCGCTGGCGCCGCGCCACGGCGCGCCGCTGCGCCTCGTGGTGCCGTTCCGCTACGGCAACCGCAGCATCAAGGCGATCACGGAGATGGTGTTCGCGACGCCGAGTCTGCCGATGCCCCCGCTCCCGACGGCCTAGAGACAACGGAGGCGGCGGAGGCAACGGGTCAACACGGAGACACGAAGGCACGGAGGACACACGGAAGCGCCTCCGTGCGTCTCCGTTGCTCCGCGCCTCCGTGTGAAGTCCGTGCCCTCCGCCCCCTCCGTTGCTCCGCCCCTCCGGTTCCTCAGCGGGTGTGCCGATCGATCATCTCGCCTAACGCGCGCTGGCAGGCGCGGCAGAACGGCACGCGGTTGCGCGTGAACATGATGCAGTCGATCTCCGACCGGTAGAACGCCTGCGCGTCGTAGTTCGCGCCCTGGAACAGCCCCACCTTCCCCGCGTGCTCCGCCTTCGACAGCAGCGTCGTCGTCAGTTCCAGCTCCTCGCGGAAGAGCGCCGTCATCTCTGACTCGGGCCGGTTGTCGGCGCGCAGCTTCACGCGCCGCGCCTGGATCGTCTTCTGCAGCGCCTCGAACTCCTGCTTCGGCCACGGCGTCGGCACGGGCGTGCCCGGCGCCAGCAGATCCCGCCACTTGAGGTCGCCGCGATCCCGTTCGGCGGTCACGTTCCCCGGCCACGGCTCGACGATCGTGTCGGGCGGCTCGTAGACGTTCGGCGACGTGTAGTACTCGTCGGCGAGCCCCGCGAAGTGATGCGCGAACTCGTGGACGAACAGGTAGTCCGCGAAGTCGTTGTCCACGGCGGCCGTGGAGAACACGTTGTAGAGACCGCCGCCGCCATACGTGTTGTTGTTGGCGAGGATCGTGACGAACTCGTACGGCGCCCACGCCGCGATGTCGCGCCACGCGCGGTTGTCGAACGTCAGGATGTAGCGCTCGGCGCCGAACGCGTCGTAGCTGGATCCGGCCGGCGCGCGCCGGTAGACGCCGGTTGAGGGACGCGAGATGCCCGACTGCGCCGCCGGCGGACAGAGCCCCCAGATGTTGAAATCAGTTCGCCGCGACCTGAACGGCTCCTGCGCGAAGAGCGCATTGACCATGCGCCGCGTGTCCGCGCGGAACTTCCGCCCGCACTCGGCCGCCGTGTAGCCGTCGCCGAGCAGCAGGATGTCCACCTTGGCCTGCGGCGCGCCGTGGCGCTCCACCTCGATCGCCTGCTGGCGCGGCGGCGGCGATCGATCGATGAAGGGATCGGCGGGGTCGATGGCGTGCCGCCACACCTCGTCGTAGCCGCCGCCGGCGTCGCGCTTGCGCAGGACGACCTCCGCCTTCCCCGTCAGCGCCGGGAACCGCAGCGAGTCGCCGAACGTGCGCCTCACCTTCCTCGACTCGGCCGTCGTCACCCACTCGGCAAACGCCGGGTCGTAGCCGCGCGAGAAGATCGCCTTCCCCGACGCATCGATCACCTCGAAGCGGTAGTTGCCGGTGGGACGCGGCTCGACGTTCGCGGCGGGATTGCCGGGCCAGGCGAGCGGCTCGACGACGAGCCGATCGAAGCTGTAGACCTCGGTGCCTGGGCCGCCGGTCTGGAAGAAGTCGAGGCGCCAGGTGCGCGGCGCCTCCTGCGCGGCAACGGTGGAGAGCGCCAACAGGACACAGGCGAGCGTCAGACGGAACCGCATACGCTGAATTATAGTGACGCGCATGAGGAAGCTCGCCGTTGCCGCCCTTCTGCTGCTGCCCGCGCTCGCGCAGGCACAGAGCACCGCATCCCCTCTCGCGGCCGAGATCGACCGCCGCGCGGCGGCCATCGAGCAGGAGATGCTCGCGTGGCGCCGGCATCTGCACCAGAACCCCGAGCTCTCCAACCGCGAGACGCAGACGGCCGCCTACGTCGCGGAGAAGCTGCGCAGCTTCGGCCTGACGCCAACGACGGGCGTCGGGCGCAACGGCGTGGTCGCCACCCTGCAGGGCGCGATGCCGGGACCCGTCGTCGCGCTGCGCTCCGACATGGACGCGCTGCCGGTGGCCGAAGCCACCGGGCTCCCCTTCGCCAGCACGGCGCGCGGCGAATACGAGGGCAGGCCGGTGGACGTGATGCACGCCTGCGGCCACGACACCCACATGGCGATGCTGCTGGCGACGGCGCGCATCCTCACCGATCTCCGGCCGCAGCTCCGCGGCAGCGTGAAGTTCGTCTTCCAGCCCGCCGAGGAAGGCGTGCCGCGCGCCGAGGAGCCTGCCGGCGCGGAGCTGATGATCCGCGACGGCGCGCTCAGGAACCCGGACGTCAACGCCATCTTCGGCCTGCACGTGTTCGCGAACATTCCCACCGGCGCGATCGGCTGGCGCAGCGGGTCGATGCTCGCCGCCGCGGACCAGTACGAAATCATCGTGCGCGGACGGCAGACGCACGGCGCCAATCCGTGGGCCGGCATCGACCCGATCGTGATCGGATCGCAGATCGTTCTCGGGCTGCAGACGATCGTCAGCCGCCAGGTCAACACCGCCGCCGAGCCCGCCATCATCACCGTCGGCCAGTTCGAGTCGGGCACGCGTAACAACATCATTCCCGACACGGCGCGGCTGGTCGGCACGATCCGCACGTTCGACGAGGCGATGCGCAAGGACATCCACGCGCGCGTCACGCGCACGGCGACGAGCATCGCCGCGGCCGCGGGCGGCTCCGCCACGGTGCAGATCGATCTGGGCTATCCCGTCACCGTGAACAACCCGCAGCTCACGCGGCAGATGATGCCGACGCTGCAGCGCGTCGCGGGCGACAAGCTGGTCGAGGTGACGAGAAACACGGTCGCGGAGGATTTCAGCAGGTTCCAGCAGCAGGTGCCCGGGATGTTCGTCTTCCTCGGCATCACGCCGCCCGCGCAGGTCGGCACCGCCGCCGCGAACCACTCGCCGCAGTTCATGGTGGACGAAGCGGCGCTCGTCACCGGCGTGCGCACGCTCGCGCATCTCGCCGCCGACTATCTGTTCAGCTCGCGCTGAGCCGCCTACCCCGGCACTGGCGGGGACCCTGCTCCGCAGATGCCGGGGACACCATCGGCCGCTGACTCTTTGCGATACCATCATGGGCGCTAATGCCGGGTCCATCGCGCGCGTGACGCAGGCGCGCGATGGAACCCGGCCTACGTACAGGAGAGCGCCCATGACGCGTATCGCCGTCACCCTCGCCGCCGGCGTCCTGATCTTCTCGACCATCCTGGTCGCGCAGCGCGACACGAACCTGCCGCAGCCGCAGGCCGGGAAGCTCCCCGTCGTCGGCCCGGCCATGCCGAATCCCGGCGCGATGGTCGATCGGCCGACCGGCGCGATGCCGACCGTCCCGGCCGGTTTCACCGTCTCCGTCGCCGCCGAGCTGCAGTCGCCGCGCATGATGGTGCTGGCGCCGAACGGCGACCTGTTCGTGAGCTCCCCGGCGACCAACAGCATCACGGTGCTGCGCGACGCCAACAACGACGGCGTGTTCGAGACGCGCAGCGTCTACGCGCAGGGCGACCCGCCCGCCGCGCGCCGTGGCGGCGGCCCCGGACAGCCGCCGCCGCGCTCGGCCACCCCGCCGCCGGTCAACCCGACGATCAACGGCCCGATCCTCGCGGAGAAGGCGCCGGCCTGCGTGCCGCCGGAGCCGTTCGCGTCGAAGGGTCCCGGCACGATCGCGGCGCCGTTCGGCCTCGCGTTCAGCAACGGCCACCTCTACATCGGCAACACGGGATCGCTCGTCCGCGTGCGCTACACCAACGGCGACATGCAGATGCAGGGCATGCCGGAGAAGCTGCTCGACCTGCCGGTGGGCGGCCACTCCACGCGCAACATCGTGTTCAACCGCGCGGGCACGAAGATGTACCTGGCCGTCGGCTCGCAGAGCAACAACAACGCGGGCGAGGACTGCCGCCGCGCCGCCATCCTCGAGTTCAACCCTGACGGCACCGGCTACCGCGTGTTCGCGTCCGGCATCCGCAATCCGGTCGGCCTTGCGCTGCAGCCGGGCACCGACACGGTCTGGACGGCGGTGAACGAGCGCGACAACCTCGGCGACGATCTCGTGCCCGACTACGCGACCTCGGTGAAGGACGGCGCGTTCTACGGCTGGCCGTACTCCTACATCGGCGCCAACTACGACCCGCGCTACGTCGGCGCGTTCCCCGACCTCGTGAAGAAGACCGTCGTCCCCGACGTGCTCTTCCCGGCGCACTCGGCCGCGCTCGGCATCACCTTCTATACGGGCAACCAGTTCCCGCAGCGGTACCGCGGCGGCGGCTTCGTCGCGCTGCACGGCTCGTGGAACCGCTCGGTCGCGTCGGGCTACAAGGTGGTCTACTTCCCGATGAACAACGGGCGCCCGGGGCCGATCGAGGACTTTCTCACCGGCTTCCTCGTCAGCAACGGCAGCGGCGGCGAGCAGATCTCGCGCTGGGGCCGGCCGGTCGGCGTCACCGTCGCGCGCGACGGCAGCCTGCTCGTGTCCGACGACGGCAGCCACCGCATCTGGAGGATCAGCGCGGGCGCTGGCGGCACGCGGTAGGTCTACAACAGCAGGTCTACAAATCGATGTAGGGGCCGACCTTCGGGTCGGCCCTTTGTTCTAGAAGACTCCCGCGCTGATCCCGACCGTGAACGTGCGCCCGCGCGACGGCGCGAACTGGAAGTGTTCGCGGTAGTACTCGTCGGCCAGGTTCTCGACGGCGAAGGTCAGGTCCAGGCGCTCGGCCCCGCGCAGCAGGCTGACCCCGGCGCCGAGCCGGTGCACCGTGAAGCCCTCCAGCGACAGCAGGTCCTGCGCGATGCGGAACGGCGACTGGAAGAGCGTGGGCGTGACGCGCTCCACGTCGGTCTGCACGCGGAGGCCGTACTCCGCCCACCACCGCGCGCTGGAGTGCGTGAAGCGCGCCGCGCCGGTGACCTTCAGCGGCGTGATGTTGTCTGCCGGCTCTCCGTCGAGCGAGGAGTTGTCCAGCGGGTTCACGCCGTCGGTGATCGTGCCCCGGGTGAACGCCGCGGCGCCGTTGAGCGTGACGATGCCGCCGCGGAGGACGAGCGGCGCGTTCGCCGAGAGCTCGAGGCCGGAGATGCGGACGTCGGCGTAGTTGGTCGCCTGAGCCAGGCCGCCCGACGGGGTCACGGCGACGACCAGGTCCTGCACGACGAAGTCCTTGTACTGATTGACGAAGACGTAGGCGCCGCCCGACACGCGCCGGAGCGCGAACGTGCCGCCGACGTCGAAGTTGTTGCCGGTCTCCGGCTTCACCTTGATGTTGGGCGCGATGCTGCCCGCCGTGGCGGGCCCGGCAAAGAACAACTCCTCGAGGTTCGGGTGCCGGTAGCTGCGGCCGTAGCGCACGAACGGGCTGAACGTGCCGCCCGCGTTGGCGACGAGGCCGAGGTCGCCGGTCAGCGCGCGCCGGCCGAACGACTCGCCCGCCGGGTTCGGCAACGTGGACGGGTCGATCGCCGGCCGCGCGCCGGCGACCACGGCGGCCACGTCGTACCCGGGCGTGCGCTCGACGGTCACACGGTAGACGTCACCGCGAAGGCCCGCGACGAGCGAGACGGACGGACGCAGGCGCCACTCGTCCTGCACGAAGACGGCGATGTCGCGCAGGCTCGCGTCCGGCACGCGGACGGGACTTGCGACGACCGGCGGGCCGAGCTGCACCGGCTGCGGCAGGCGCGCGGCCGCCGGCCCGAACGGCCCGAGCGCCACCTGTCCGAGCAACCTCGTCGTGGTGGTCGTCGTCCGCTGGTCGCTGCTCCGATCCCGGTACATCGTCAATCCCGTCGTCAACACGTGATCGGCGAGCGGCGTCAGCGTGGCGGTGAGGTCGAGGCCGGGCGTCCAGACGCGCTGCTCCGTCCGCGAGAGCACGTCGAGACGGAACACGCTGATCGGGAAGAAGGTGGCGGCCGGCGCCGGGAACTGGATCGGCAGCTGGTTCTCGAGCGCGCGCTGCGTGCGCTGATAGTGGCCGGTCAGCGCGAGGTTGGCGAGCCACGGGGTGACCGCCTGCGCCTCGTAGCGCGCGGACACGCGGTCGAGGTCGCTGTGCGGGAGCGAGGTCGCGTTGAAGAAGATCGGCGGCGCGAAGTCCGGGAACCCGATCTCGTCCATCTCGCGCCGCTGGTAGCGCAGCCGCAGCGACCGCCGCTCGCCGAGGCGCACGATGCTCGAGGCGTTGATGAAGTAGCCGCTCGCGCCGGAGTTCGGGATCTCCGGGTCGGTGCGCACGAACGGCGCGTTGAACGGGTCCGGGAACGCGTTGAAGCGGAAGCCCGGGAAATTGTCGTCGATGGTGTCGCGCTGATCGAGGCGGCCGCTGGCGAAGAACGGGCGCGTGTCCTCGACGTCGAAGCCGCCGGCCTCGTAGTTGTCGAACGCTTCCACGCCCGCCTGCAGGCGCACGGCCGCACGCGGGCCCGTGTAGCCGAGCGTGCCCGTGCCGCGGCGGCCGTTCTCGTTCGTGCTGTAGAAGCCGTTGACGCCGTACTGCCACCGCGACGCCGGCGAGAGCTGCGGCTCGTTGGTGATGATGTTGATCGTCCCCGCCAGCGCGTCGGACCCGTAGAGCAGCGTGCCGGCGCCGTTGACGATCTCCATGCGGCTGATCGCATCGGGCGAGATCAGCCCGACCTCGGCGCCGGTGCGGTCCGTCGCCTGGCGCGCGGTGTTGAGGCGCTCGCCGTCCACGAGCACGAGCAGGCGCGTGGAGTCGAGGCCGCGCAGCCGCGGGCGCACGCCGAACGGGCCGTTGCCGACCGGCGTGATGTTGGCGGCCGTCGCCAGCGCGTCGCCCGTGGAGAGCGCGTTGGCCTGCTGCACGGCGTCGGCGCTCATCGTCTCGACGTGCAGCGGGATCTGGCGGACCTCGCGCTCCGCGCGGGTGGCGGTGACCGTCACCTCCGCGCGGACGCCGCCGATCTCGAGCTGCACGGGGACGTCCACCGTCTCGGCCGCATCGGCAATGACGACGGTGCGCGCCGCTTCCGAGAAGCCGGGCCGCGTGACGACGACGAGATAGGTGCCGGGCTCGGGCGTCGTAAGCAGGTAGCGCCCATCGGCGCCGGTTTCAGACGCGGTCTCCTGGCCGGTGGCGAGACCGTGCAGGACGACGCGGGCGCCGGGGACCGAGGCGCCGGTCGGGTCGGAGACAACGCCGCTGACCGTGGCCGCGGCAGCGGGGGCCGCGGACGCGATCAGCGCGATCAGGATGACGGCAATTTGTGCGGGCACCGCAGCATTCTAGCGTCAGGCCGCGTCCTGCCGCGCGCCCGGTGCACGTTTCAGCGATCCGTACAGCGCGTCGCGCAGCGCCACGTCGCGCGGATCGCCGCTCAAATGGGTGCCCATCCGGCTCGTCACGTACCCGTAGCCGATGCCCGCCTCCGGGTCGGCACAGCCCATCGCGCCGCCCGCGCCCGGCGCGCCGAAGGCGCTCGGGCCGCCAAACGGGAAGCCGGTGCTCGGCTTCATGAAGCCCAGGGAGAACGCTACCTCCGCCCGCATGCACTCGTCGTAGAAGCCGCGTGCCGGCGGAACGGCCGGCGCGGCCAGGAGGTCCAGCGTCTGCTTCCTGAGGCCGAGCTCCCGGCCACCCGTCGCCAACACGCTGTAGGCACGCGCGATGGCGCGCGCGGTGCCGACGCCGCCGCCGGCCGGAATCTCGAAGTTGCGCGCGTAGACGTGCGTCGGGTCCATCGGCAGCTCCGACCCCCACAACGCGCGCACGATCT
>Ga0194131_10009377_pt1 | contig 12390 bp, 8 predicted proteins | sample TA2KigO120mmetaG_FD_148631 | JGI IMG/M metagenome (GOLD analysis project Ga0194131, IMG submission 148631) | Freshwater microbial communities from Lake Tanganyika, Tanzania - TA2015053 Kigoma Offshore 120m | ecosystem: Environmental > Aquatic > Freshwater > Lake | place: Tanzania: Lake... | reverse complement strand
TGGCGTCAAGCCTTCCGCCTGGCGGTACCGCGACTGGGTCATCAAGGCGTTCAACTCCAACATGCCGTATGACCGGTTCATTGCCGAGCAGCTTGCGGGCGACGAGATCGAGGGCTCCAATGCCAGCTCTCAGATCGCGACGACATTCCTCCGGCTGGGCGTTTGGGACGACGAACCCGCCGACGAGCTGATGGACCGCTACGATCAACTCGACGACCTCGCCGCCACCACCTCCACCGCATTTCTCGGGCTGACTCTTCGCTGCGCGCGCTGCCACGATCACAAGTTCGAGCCGCTGACTCAAAAGGATTACTACAAGATGCTCGCGGTCTTCGAGCCGCTGAAGCGGCCGGTGAAAGGGCGGACGGAACTCGATCGCGAAGTGGGAACGGCGGCGGAACTCAAGTCCTACCACGACGCGCTGCGGCAGGCGGACTCCGAGATCACGCCTCTACGAAGACTGATCACGAACCTGAAGCGCGGATTGCTCGGACGTGTGCAGGACGGGGACTGGAAGGAAGATCTGCCCACCGTGCTCGCGCTGCGGACCGCCGCCGAGCAGCGTAGCGCGGCCCAGAAGCGGCTCGCGGACGCCTTCGAGAACAAGCTCGATGCGAGGATGCTCGCACTGGCTCGGCCAGATGAACGCGAACAATGGGAGGGCTGGACCCGGCGCATCGCGGAGATCGAGGCGGCACGTCCGAAGCCTCCGCCGCGCGCCTACACCTGGCAGGAGGATGCGAAGCGTCCGGCGTCAACCCGCGTGTTCCATCGTGGCGATCCCACACAGCCGCGCGAGACCGTGCAGCCCGGAGTTCCCACCGTGATCGCGGGCGATTTTCCGTTCGATCCACCCAAGACTGCCGCGGGCACCAGCGGACGCCGCCTGTGGCTCGCCCGCTGGCTCACCGGACCCGGCGCGGATCTCACCGCGCGGGTCTTCGTCAACCGTGTCTGGCAGTGGCACTTCGGCGAGGGGCTGGTGGCATCCGCCAACGACTTCGGCGTGATGGGCCAGCGGCCATCGCACCCGGAGCTGCTCGATTATCTGGCATCGGAGTTCATCCGGTCCGGTTGGAATGTGCGCGAGTTGCAGAAGCTGATCCTGCGGTCGAACACATTCCGGCAGTCGCCGGAGTGGAACACGCAGGCAGCGAGGCTCGACCCCGGCCAGACACTGTTGTGGCGCTGGAAGCCGCGGCGTCTGGAGGCGGAAGTGGTGCGAGACTCGATCCTGGCGGTGACGGGACGGCTCAATCCGAAGATGCACGGGCCAAGTATTTATCCGGCGCTACCTGAGCCGGTGCTTGCGCAGCAATCCCGGCCCGGTGACGGATGGGGAGAGTCCAGTACATCGGAAGCTTCGCGGCGCAGCATATATATATTCGCCAAGCGCGGACTGCCGGTGCCGGAGATCGATCTGCTCGACGCGCCGGACACGACCGTGAGCTGTGAGCGGCGGCGCGTGTCCGTGACGGGTCCGCAGGCGTTGACGCTGTTCAACGGAGCCTTCGCGCAGGAACAGGCGGGACATTTGGCCGCGCGGATCCGCGGTGAGGGCGGTCCTGCGGGGCAAGTGAAGCGTGCGTTCGAGCTGGTGCTGGGGCGGGATCCGCATCCGCGGGAAATGGATGACGCGGTGAGTTTCCTGGCAAAGGCGGATCCGCGGAAGGCGCTCGAGCAGTTCTGCCTGGTGATGCTCAACACGAACGAGTTTTTCTATCTGAACTAAGGGGGCCACACGAATGCCGCAATGCGGAAAGACAAGGCGCGAGCTGCTGTGGGAAGCAGGCGGCGGATTCGCGGGCACGGCGTTGACGTTCCTATTGGCGAAGACCGGATTCTTCGCGGGCGCAGCTCAGGCGGCCCCGTTGAAGAAGCCGCACTTTGCGCCGAAAGCCAAGTCGTGCATCTTCCTGTTTATGTACGGCGGACCGAGCCAGGTGGACACGTTCGATCCGAAGCCGGAACTGGTGAAGCGCCACGGCCAGCCGATGCCCAGTATGGAAACCGATCCGCTGCTGAAGCTGCGGTCTTCGCGGCTGGGCGCGTTGCTGGGCAGCCGGCGGAAGTTCACGCGATACGGGCAGTCGGGCATCGAGATCTCTGATTTCTATCCGCAGGTGGGCAAGTGCGCCGACAAGATCGCGGTGGTCCGCAGCATGTACACCGACAGCTTCGCGCACGGGTCGGGGCTGCTGCAGATGAACACCGGGTTCATCCGGCAGGGGTATCCGAGCATCGGGTCGTGGCTCAACTACGGACTGGGTACGGAAAACTCGAACTTGCCTGGGTACGTGGTGATGCTCGATCCGCGGGGTGGTCCGATTTCGGGGCCGCCGAACTGGGGATCCGGGTACATGCCGGCGAGCTATCAGGGCACGCAGTTCCGCTCGACGGGAGATCCGATTCTCAATATGGAGCCTCCGCGCGGAGTGACACCGGACGAGCAGCGGCGCCAGATCGAGCTGCTGGGTAAACTGGGCCGGGGTCCGGCGCATCCGGGAGCGCCGGAGGAGAGCGAACTGGCGGCGCGCGTCGCGAGTTTCGAGCTGGCGTTCCGGATGCAGTCCACAGCTCCGGAGGCGGTGGATCTCTCTCGGGAATCAGAGGAGACCAAGCGCCTGTATGGGTTGGACAACCCGGTCACCGCGGCGTATGGGCGAAGCTGTCTGACCGGGCGCCGGCTGGTGGAGCGCGGGGTGCGGTTCGTGCAGCTTTACTCCGGTGGCGGACACGGCGATGCGAATTGGGATGCGCACCGGGACGTGGACGAGAATCACGGGGAGCACTGCGCGGAGACCGACCAGCCGATCGCCGCACTGCTGACGGACCTTGAGCGGCGGGGATTGCTGGCTGAAACGCTGGTCATCTGGGGCGGCGAGTTCGGGCGGATGCCGGTGAGTGACACGACGCGGGTGGGGACCAAGGGCGGCGGGCGCGATCACAACCCCAAAGGGTTTTCGATGTGGATGGCGGGGGGCGGAATCAAGGGCGGGCAGGTGGTGGGAGCGACGGACGAGTTTGGCTACATCGCGGTCGAGAACCGTGTGCACGTCCATGATCTGCATGCGACGATCCTGCACCTGATGGGCTTGGATCACACGCTGCTGACGTATTTCCACGGCGGGCGCAATATGCGGCTGACGGATGTCCACGGGCGGGTAGTGAAGGAGCTTCTGGGCTAAGCGCCGCGATCTAGTTGATGGAGCTGAGGCGCAAGAAGCTGGTAGCTTAGGTCAATGGCCAAGCTTCTTCTTGTTTTGCTTTTCGCCTCCGCGGGCTGGGCGGAGACGCACACCGTGTATGCGGACCGCTGGTGGAACTCGTTCCATCACCGGCATCCGGTTCTGAAGCGGATTCGACCGGGCGATTCCGTGGTCACGCGGACGATCGACGCCACCGGGCTTGATGAAAAGGGGCAGCAGCGGACGCAGGGGCCGAATCCGCTGACAGGTCCGTTCTACATTGAGGGCGCGCAATCAGGAGATGCGATCGTCATCCGCTTGGACCGGATCCGGATGAACCGGAATTTCGGATGGAGCCGGCAGCGGCTGGGCGCGTATGCGGTGACACCGGAGTCCATGGAGAACACGTTCCAAGGCAACTACCGCGAAGGCGCGGCAGTGCCAGGGCGGTCAGGGCTGCTGCCGTGGGACTTGGACCTGCAACGTGCCACCGTGCGGCTGCGGGAGCCAGCGAGCCGGGCAGTGAAATTCGAGTTCCCGGCGCGTCCCATGCTCGGCTGCGTGGGCGTCGCGGCGCCTGCTGATTTCGGACCGACCTCGGCGATTTCCGGCACGTACGGCGGAAACATGGACTACAACGAAGTGGTTGAGGGAGCCACCGTGATCCTGCCGGTCTACCATCCGGGGGCGCTCCTGTTCATCGGCGACGGGCACGCGCTGCAGGCGGACGGGGAGCCGACGGGTACCGGGATCGAGACGACGATGGACGTCACGTTCACGGTGTCGTTGCGGAAGGGCGCGAATCTACCCGGGCCGCGGCTGGAGAATGCCGAGTTCATTGCGGCAATCGGGAGCCAGCCGGAGTTCGTCAGCTCGCTCGACCGGACCCTGCGGGTGGCGACGTCGGACATGGTGCATTGGCTGACAACCGATTACAAGATCGAGCCCTGGGCGGCACACCAGTTGATCGGCTATCAGGGCAAGTACGACGTGATTACGGTTGGCGGGTCGATGGCGCTGAGGATTCCGAGGAGGGCGTTGCCACCCTCCTCGAGATGACTCGCGTTGCTCCTATCTAGTTCGAAATGTACAGCGTGGTGCCCGCCGGAGACAGGATGTCGGTCCCGATCCGGATCCGCACTTCGTTCTGCGCGTTGAAGCTGATGCCACCGGCGGGAATCCGCATGTTAATCTGCGCGAGTCCGCTGATGGCGCCTGCCGCGGTACCGACGTAGAGGACGTCAGCCGCGGGAATGGCGCGCCCGTTCAGCTCGATTTCCACCGGAGCCACGATGCGCGAGGCACTATCGACAATCTCGCCCGACTGCCAGATCGGGTTTGTGGCGCCGAGTCCGGTGAGAAACAAGATGACGATATCGCCAACCTTGGCGGGTTTGGTGAATGACAGCAGCGACGGGTCACCCGAGATCTCGCCAGTGTTCGCAAATACCGCCGCGATGCACGGAGTGGGCACCAGCCGGAAGAACGAGGGCGAGGCCGAGGCGAGCCGGATGGTTGTGGGCTCGCTGCGCCGCTCATTCGGCTGTCCGGGATTGGCGATCACGCGCACCTGCACATCGCCGATGTTGTTGATCGTCGGAATCTGGGCATTGATCTGGTTGAACTGCGCGTAGGTGATCGGAGCCCGTTCCCCGGCGACTTCGATGGCGATGCAGCCGAGACGGTTGGGGAACTTGCGTCCGTTGATGTACTCGCCGCCGTTGCTGACTCCGCCGGTCGCCTGGAGCCCAGTGCCAAAGACTGTGAACAGAGAGTTGAACGACAGGGTCTGCGGCTCGAATGATGTTGCGTTGGTCACACGCGTAATGGTGGGAGTGGCGGTGAGGTTGCAGCCTCCATCCTCGGCGATCTTCATGTTCGTGTTGTAGATGAGGTCGCCCTGATTGTTGCCACTGCTGTTCGCGGCGTTCCCGGCGACATAGAAGATGACCTCTCCGCCGCCCGCCGCGGGGGGAGTCCATTCGACCGTCCATTCCGCGCCGCCGCCCTGGCCGTTAAAAGTGGAGGCCTGAACGTGGCTTGCGAACTCAGTCTGCCCTCCGCAGTTGCCCTCAGGTCCACCCGCGCCGCATTGCACGCGAATCTGGCCGGCGACCGCGGTGAACGTCCCCGCCGCCCGGGTCTCATCGCGCGCCAGCCGCGCTGTGAGCTGGAATCCCCACCGGGCACCCTCGGGGTGCGCGATGTTGATCTTGATCATTTGCCGGACACCGGGCCGGTAGGCGGCGTCGGTCGAGAGCCAGAGCCGGCCGCGGGCGTCGCCATTGACATCGGTGCCCCGGTGGCACGCCGTACACGTAATGCCTGCCTGATCGGTAGGGACACCTGCGCGATTCGGCGGCGCTCCGCCGCTGAAGGCCGCGGCGATCACCGGGACCAAGCCCAGCACGGCAAGTTTTGGATTCATCATTGAGTCTCCTGGGTTATTGGATGGTCGTAAATAACGTCTGATCGGTCCCTACTCCGTCCACCGTGGCGGCGAATGCGATGTCGCCGCTGGCGGCGGTGGGAACTGTTATGTTGAGCTGGCAAAGGCCGACGGCGTTTGCCGCAAGGAAGGCTCGGACGGTAGCCTGGGTCTGGCCGAATAGAACCTGCACCGGCGATGCGATTGGCACGGCGGCGGCGGGCACGTTGCCAGCCGGAGTTGCCGGGTTGGTGGGTCCGCATCCGACGGCGAACACGATGATGGTTTCGCCCGGCGCGGCGGGACGGAATGGAACGCCAGCAATGAGCCCGGCCCGCCCGACGAATGTGGTGAAGTCGGTGTGGAGCGCGGCGAGGTATTGCCGTCCGCCGACATTGAATGCTGGTGTGGTGAGTACAGCAGGCGACACCCTCGTCTTGTTGAGGCGCGTGGTCGAGGACCCGGCGGGCGTGGTTACCGTGACATCCACAGGTCCAAGCGAGTCATCATCCGGCGTAAAGGCGTTGATCTGAGTGGGACTGACGAAAGCGACGAAAGCATCGCGGTTGTTCACCTTCACCTGGACGTTCTCAAGCGACGTCGGCGCGCGGCCATCCCGGAAATCCGCGCCCGCCCATGGCCGGGTCACGGTGGAGAAGTTCTCGCCAAAGATCTGGATCCAGGTTTGCGCGCTCAGCTTGGCCAGGTTGCTGAATGCCTGAAGTACGGGGTTCTGGCTCCGGATCGTGGGGGCCGGAGTGGTGGCAGCGCCGGCGCGTAACGTGTAGTTGTTCAGGAAGATGCGGTCGCCGGTGTTCTGGCCGTTCAAGTTTGCGGCGTTGCCGGCCACGTAGACCTTGATGTCTCCCGCGGCGGCCGCGGGAGGAGTCCATTGCACCTCGAACGAATTTGCCGTTTTCGCGTTCGAATGTGTCGCATACTGGATCGGAGTGTCCGCCCGGCACGGCAGGCGCGTGGATCCATCCTGGCAGAGAACGATGACTTCATTGTTGACCGGCGCCAGGTTGCCCGCCTGCTGCCGCGCGTCACTGCCTAGGCGTACTGAAACCTGGAAGCCGTAGCCGCGTGCCTCGAGGCCGGTCACGCGGATGGTCCAGCGTTGCGCGGCGCCCGGCGTGTAGGTCATTCCGGATGGGAAGGTGATTTCCACACCCGATCCCCGCGTCGGATTCCCCGTGCCAACATGGCAGGATGCCCTGGCGCATCCTTCGGCGGCATCCCCGGGCCCACCGGTGTGACCGGGATCCGCACCACCCGAGTTTCCCAAAACGACGGCTGGCATGAGTCCAGCCAAAAAAGTCGCGAAGACGAACTTGATTCGTTTCATTCTTGCGTTTCGATCCCCTGTTTTCTATAGAGTCTACCCGACAATCGCGGTCCGAAATGTTAAATCGCACGACTAGTCAACAATTTTAATGCCTTCCGCGCGATCGAACTCACCGGAATCTGAGCCAACCTCGCTTTGTCCACCCACACCATGCCCTGCGGTGCGTTGCCCACGCGCCCCTGAAGCACGTCGATGCGGTAGCGATGGAATGTGATGGAATGCGAGAAGCTGCCCCGGAATCCGCACCCCACGGCGTCCGGAACTTGATCACTGGACGGCAGCTCCCAGAACCCCGGCATCCGGGTATCCGATTCCGGTCGTTGCCACATCAATATTTTACCCCTTCGCTCCAGGATCAGCAGGACCTGCTCGATCCGCACCACCTTTTCCCGCCGGATCTTCACCGGAAGCTCATTCTGGCGGCCAGCCTGTTGCGCAGTGCACATCCCGCGCACCGGGCACAAAAGGCATTGGGGATTCCGCGGAAGGCAGACCGTGGCGCCGAGCTCCATCATGGCCTGGTTGAAGCCACCGGGGTCGGCCGGGTCGAGCAGTTCCTGGGCGGCCTGCTGGAATCGCTTGCGGACGCCAGGGGAGCCAGTATCGCTCGCATCATTGCGCAGACGGCTGATCACGCGGATCACGTTGCCGTCGAGCGCGGCGTGGGGGAGTCCGAATGCGATGCTGGCGACGGCGGCGGCGGTGTAGTCACCGGCTCCCGCCAACTGCCGGATTTCGCTATAGGCGTACGGGAACTCGCCGCGCGCCGCGATTTGGCGGGCGGCCTTTTGCAGATTGCGCGCGCGGGAGTAATAGCCGAGTCCACTCCAGGCCGCAAGAACATCCTGCTCGGGAGCCTCAGCCAGATCCCGGGCGGTTGGGTACTTTTCGAGGAAGCGCTCGTAGTATGGGATGACCACTGCCACCCGTGTTTGCTGGAGCATGATCTCCGAAAGAAGAACCCGGTAAGGGTCGCGTGTGTTGCGCCACGGCAGGTCGCGCCGCCCCGTCCTGTACCAATCCAACAACGCTACACTGAAAGCTCGCCCGTGCAAGACTCCATTGTCGTCCGGGGAGCGCGCGTTCACAACCTGAAGAATCTGTCGCTCTCCATTCCCCATAACAAGATGACGGTCGTGACCGGAGTCTCGGGATCAGGCAAGTCGTCGCTCGTGTTCGACACGATCTATGCCGAGGGACAGCGGCGCTATGTGGAGTCGCTGTCGGCCTACGCACGCCAGTTTTTGGACCGCATGGAGAAACCGGCGGTCGACGAGGTCCACGGGATCGCACCCCCGATAGCGATCCGGCAGAAGAACACGACCCGGAATCCGCGGTCTACCGTGGCGACCTCGACCGAGATTTACGACTACATGCGTGTGTTGTGGGCGCGGGCGGGGGCCACCTGGTGTCCGGAATGCGGCAAGGAAGTCGTGCGCGACTCGGTGGATCACGTCGCCGCGCGGATGCTCGAGCAGGAACCGGGTTCACGCTGGTATGCGCTGTTCCCGCTGCGGACCGAGCGCTCGCCCGGGGCGTTGCGCGACCAGTTGTTCGACCTGCGCACACGCGGCTTCAACCGGCTGATCCAGCAGGGCCGCCAGTTCGAGTTCTCCACTCCCGAATCGATTCTCGAGATCGATTTCAGCAAACCAGTGCACTGTCTCGTGGACCGCCTGTCGTTCAACCCTTCCGCCGAGCTGCGCCAGCGCATCGTCGACGCCGTGGAGATCGCCTACCGCGAGTCCGGCGAGGTGGTGTTTGAGCCCGCTGCGGGCGGGGAACGGCTGCGGTTCTCGGAAGAGTTCGCTTGCAAGACGTGCGGGAGTAAGTTCCAGACGCCCGAGCCGAACCTGTTCTCGTTCAACTCACCGTCGGGCGCGTGTCCGCGCTGCCAGGGCTTCGGGCGAACCATCGACTACGATCCGGCGCGCATCATTCCGGATCCGTTCCTGGCAATCGAGGATGGAGCGGTCCATCCCTGGACCCTGCCAATGCACAAGTGGGGCTACCAGCACTACACCAAGCGGTGGAAGGGCCGTGTGCGATTGAGCGTCCCCTACGCGCAGCTCGACGCAGGTGAACGCGAGATCGTATGGCGGGCGGTGCGCGACTTCTTCGAAGAGGTGGAGACGAAAAAGTACAAGGTCCACGTGCGTGTGTTCCTGTCGCGCTACCGCGGGCACGCGGAGTGTCCCGATTGCCACGGCGCGCGGGTGAGAAAGGAAGCGATGAACGTGCGCGTGGGCGGGGCTCCGGTCGCGCACGTGGCGCGGATGAACATCGCCGAAGCGCTCGAGTTCTTCAGCAAGCTGGAGCTGGCGCCGGAACAGCGCGCCATCGCGGAGACCGTGCTGGTGGAGATCCGGCAGCGGCTGCGGTTCCTCAACGACGTGGGGCTCGACTACCTGACGCTTGACCGGCTGTCGATGACGCTTTCTGGAGGCGAGGCGCAACGGATCCAACTTGCGACGTGCCTGGGCTCGCGCCTCGTGGGCGCCTGCTATGTCCTCGACGAGCCTTCCATCGGACTACACTCGCGCGACACGGGGCGGCTGGTGCGGATCCTGCACGAGCTGCGCGATCTGGGCAACACGATCCTGGTTGTGGAGCATGATCCGGATGTGATGCGGGCTTCGGATGAGATCCTCGACCTGGGTCCCGGAGCGGGCGAGAATGGCGGGCGGGTGGTGTTCCATGGAACGCGAAGCGACCTGTTTGAGGGTGCCGCGGCGACGCTCACGGGCCGGTACCTGCGGGGCGAGCTGCTGACCGCGCCGGCGCGCGCGCCGCGCAAGATCAACCGCAAGCGTATGGTGCGGATCGAGGGATGCCGGGCGAACAACCTGCGCAATATTGATGTCGAGATTCCGTTGGATGTGATGGCGGCGGTGACCGGCGTTTCCGGTTCGGGGAAGTCGTCGCTGGTCCACGAGGTGGTCTACAAGGCGCTGGGAGGCGGCGGCGCGGCGGTGCCGTTCACGGGAGGGGAGGGCCAGGAGGACACCGAGGTCCCGCGGGTGCAGAATTGGCGGGCGGTGCAGGGCGCCGGGCTGGTGTCGCAGGTGATCCTGGTGGATCAGTCGCCGATTGGCCGGACTCCGCGGTCGAATCCGGTGACCTACATCAAGGCGTTCGACCAGATCCGCGAGCTGTTCGCCGCCAACCGCGAATCCGCCAAGCGGGGCTATTCGGCGGGCCACTTCTCGTTCAATGTTCCAGGCGGGCGGTGTGAGACCTGCCAGGGCGACGGGACCGTGACGGTGGAGATGCAGTTCCTGGCTGATGTCGAGTTGATTTGCGAGGAGTGCCGGGGGACGCGGTACAAGAGCAGCGTCCTTGAGATCACGCATCGCGGACGCAATATTCATGAGGTCTTGCAGCTCACGGTGAGCGAGGCGATCGCGTTCTTTGCTGATGTTCCGCGGCTGGTGGCCAAGCTCCAGGTGCTGGAGGACGTGGGGCTCGGATACCTGCGGCTGGGCCAGTCGGCGACAACGCTGTCAGGTGGCGAGGCGCAGCGGGTGAAGCTGGCGGCGCACTTGGCGCAGTCATCGACTAAGGGAACGCTGTTCATTTTCGACGAGCCGACGACGGGCCTGCACTTCGATGACATCGCGCGTCTGCTGGATGCGTTTCAGCGGCTGATCGGGTCGGGCGGCAGCATCCTGATCATTGAGCATAATCTGGAGGTGATCCGGAACTCGGACTGGATCATCGATTTGGGTCCGGAGGGAGGGGCTGGGGGAGGGACGGTGGTGGTGGCGGGTCCACCGGAGGCGGTGCGGAAGTGTGCGAATTCCTACACGGGGCGGTACTTGTGAGGATTCTGGTATAGTGGTGGTGAATTGGCGCCCGGTGAGCGGGAGTAATTCAGTGGTAGAATGCCAGCTTCCCAAGCTGGACGTCGTGGGTTCGAGTCCCATCTCCCGCTCCATGTTTTCAACGACTTGAGAACAGACCATCCAAGAACCTTACTGCGATTACTGCGTTAAGGGCGGTTTCAGTCTGAAGTCCGAACTCCCCACTTCCTCGGTTTCGAGAAGCCTCTGAACTTCGAGCGCTCCCCGTTTCATCTACTGGAGGACGGTCGATTCGAGATGACGAACCGCTTTCAGACGATCCTGAAAGCTGGAAACAGCATACTCATTTTCTTGTACGTCCACCGTGTTCCCCATCTGGGCTGATCTGGTGTGGGCATCTACACCAGCTTGCTTCGACAGGGTCGCAAACGTTCGCCGCATCACCTGGAACGTCGCCCACTGAAGGCCGACAGTCTTTAGCCGCGGCTCCATGCTCCGTCTCCAAATGTTGTCCCGCCGAATCGGGGTTGCCGGATTCTCGGACGGGAAAAGCCACGCTTCCGGTTCCTCCGGCTGCAACTCCCCCCACGCGGAGAGAAGCGTCGCCGTCTGGGCCGTGAGCGCGACTTGGCGGTATGAACGTTTCGTCTTCGGGGTGTCGATGTTTCCTCGGTAGAGTCTACGCCGCACCCAAACGCAGTCGGGCTCAACATCACCAACCTGTAGCGCGAGAATCTCCCCCGGTCGCATGCCTTCGCACATCGCAAGACGCGAGACGACGCGCTCCCGGAGATCAAGAACGGTTGCCATCTTCGCGATGTCCTCCGGCCCAAGCACTCGCCGTTCGCGAGATTCCTTGCAGACTCTCGGGGTAAAAAGCGCCGTCGCGGGGTTCCGCTCCACGACGCCTTCGCTCAAAGCGAGTTCGAACACCGAGCGGAGTCGAAACCGCAAGTGATCTACGCAACTCTGAGCGAGTTCCTTCGACTTCTGATTGAGAAGGCTTTGCAACGCTTCTCGGGTGATGTCCTTCATGAGCCTGGGGCCAAGCGCCCCGACAAGATGAACGGTGACGCGATTCTCCTCCGTCATCCCCGTCGAAGCCTTCCACTTTTCCCGATACACAGGAAGGTAGATAAGCTCGACGAAGCGCTCGAAGGTCATCGCCACTCCGCCGGGTCTTCCGGCTTGGAGATTCACCGGTTCGAGAATCTCCGCGAGTACCTGCTCTGCTTCGATCCGCGTCATCTTCGAGACGAGCCCAAGCTCTTTCGATTTCGGCAAGCCCTCCTCTCTCCACTGGGCGTACCAGTAGTTCTTTCCGTTCCGCTTGCGGGGCTTTACGCTCCCGCGCTGGAACCGCTTTCGACGCATAGAGTGTCCTCTTTCCTGCGTCCGAAGCGCTACATCCTGACATGGCTCTGATGGTAGCATCGGCGTCCGGTCCAGATCAGCGCTTCGCTGATTCGAGCCATGCTTCAAGCCATTCGCGACGAATGAGTTTGCGGCGGCCCATGGGCAAGTGGGTGAGGGGAGGAAGCCCTGGAACGCGACCGTTCAGGACGTTGCACACGTGCGCCTTCGAGCAGCGAAGAATATTCGCCACGTCCTGTACGGTCAAAA
>Ga0194131_10009371_pt1 | contig 12392 bp, 18 predicted proteins | sample TA2KigO120mmetaG_FD_148631 | JGI IMG/M metagenome (GOLD analysis project Ga0194131, IMG submission 148631) | Freshwater microbial communities from Lake Tanganyika, Tanzania - TA2015053 Kigoma Offshore 120m | ecosystem: Environmental > Aquatic > Freshwater > Lake | place: Tanzania: Lake... | reverse complement strand
GAGTCCTTTTAAAGGGACCCGGGGTCCTTTTCAAGGAGCCCCGGGATCCTTTCAAAGGACCCCGGGATCCTTTGAAAGGACCACGGGATCCTTTAAAAGGACCCCGGGGTCCTTTAAAAGGACCCCGGGGTCCTTTAAAAGGACCCCGGGGTCCTTTAAAAGGACCCCTGGGCCCTTTAAAAGGACCCCGGGGTCCTTTTTAAGGAGCCCCGGGGTTTTTCAAAGGACACCGTGGAGTCCTTTTAAAGGACCCCGGGGTCCTCTTCAAGGAGCCCCGGGATCCTTTCAAAGGACCCCGGGATCCTTTGAAAGGACCACGGGATCCTTTAAAAGGACCCCGGGGTCCTTTTAAAGGACTCCGGGATCCTTTCAAAGGACCCCGGGGTCCCTTCAGAGAATCCCAAAACTTGATCAGAGGAGCCGGATCAGAAAACCACGTCCTCCCGTCCGAGAGAACGTACGTGGGGGGGCGGTGTGGCCCCGCCCGGGCAGGGAGAAGGTGGGGGAACTAACATACACAACACCTTTCAAAACGCAGTGCTGGAAATGCGCAATTAAAAATTAAGATTCACATCAACAGATCTTGAGATAATGAGTTGTGCGACCACACGATTGCATTAAAATCTACGTGACGTTCTCAAAGCGAGGGCATGCATCCTTTTTTCGCAGTGTGCGAGCCATGGAGCTCAGAGGTGTCTGATGGAGGGCGCCCCACATAGTGAGAGTGCCATCGCCTTCGTGCCACTCAAACGAAATTACAAACACGAATCACACGACAAGATAAGCACTATCACTACAAGCCCTCGGTCAAAGCGAACGCACAACCCCAACTCCACAACAGACGATAGCAGAATGGAGGGTTGCATGACCAGATACAATAATACTCACTACGAACATCGCCAACACCCTTACCCCCTCCCCCCTCGCAATAATGTCACACGAAGCACTCGGCAAATAAGTGCCGGCAACAATCGGCTAACGGACAAGTCACTGCAACAAGTAAAACTTGTTGGGCTGCAACGTGGTCTTGCACGTCAGCCACATCTTCGGCTTGACCGGCCTGTACATGGCAGGAGCCGCCTCCTGGAGCTCACAATCCCAGAGGACCTTCGTGTGGGTGTTCGGCAACTTGTCCAGGCTGCCCGAGAAGCCCGCACCAAACACTGCTCGCTTCATATCCAAGCGATCCACATCGGCATCCAAGGTGGTTGGCGTGAACGCGCAAGTCTTCGCCTTCAGCACCACTTCGTAGCGAAGCCGGCCTTCCTTCGGCTTTACCTCATGGAACTGCACCCCGGTGTTGTCCAAGCCCTTGTTATGCAAGGCGTTGGCGAGACCCTCGCACACGGTCAGCATCGTCTTGGACTCATCCTCGATGTGGATGATATGGTCGATGTCGCTCGTGATCTGGAAGATAATGGTGTTCGGGGCATCTGGGAGCAGCTCGGCCAGCGGCTTGACGCGGAAGTCCCCGGTGTTGAAGCCGAAGAGTTCGCAAGGGGTCAGGGACATGGAGCCCGGGTCCGATCCGCAACCAATCACCAAGGAGTTGTTGTTCATGATCTTGATGGTGGGCAGCCCGCGCTTGGCCTTGGTGGCAAACTTCACATCGTCGTCCTTGTACTCGGTGTACACGGGGAGCTCGACGGTGGGTGTGGCAGCAGGCTCTTTCTCGGTGTAGTCGGGCATGATCTGCGGGCGCCCCGGACGTTGCGGTCGCAATGATGCCAAGGTCGAGTTGACCTCGCGGTGCAACTCCGCGAACTTGCCGCGGTAGCTGGATCCCTGCGCGAACCGGGTGCCCACCTCGTCGGAGATGCAGACCTCGGCCGAGTCATCGCCGACCCAGCTAAGAATGTCAAGATCCGGCTTCTCGACCGCCTCAAGCACACCGTCCTCCTGAATGCTCAAGGTCAGGCGAGATAGTCGGAAGTGCTGAAGCGTATCGCACATGTGAGGTTTGTGTCGAACACTACTTACGTAAAGGTGTCAAACAGCATGGGAACAAGCAGTGAGCTTGTACCTGTGGTGTCAAACGCTGTCATGTGGGAGGCACTTGCGCGTGCGACGACTTCGCCGATGCGCACGCAAGTAAGGGGGCTGGGTGTGTTATCTAGGGCGCGGCATCGCCTGCGCCTTTGGACCCACTGATCAACAAGTTGGCGGTGACATCGAGGATGCAAGTTGCAAGGCTGGCAGTGGCACAGAAACTGAGGAAACTGATGCCATCACACAATCTGGTAAATCAAAGGTGACATGTAAATTGTTGTTTCTCGGGCCAGTCTAGATTGCAGGCCTACGTACATGTGCCTGGAAATTGGCGGGTGCATCGCAAGCTCCAAAGATTACGATGTCCCGGCCTCGTTCCAAAACTTAGCGCGGCGAGGCCGCATTCAGCTCTACAAAAGTGTTCTGGACGGTGATCCACCTAACAGGACTTCCAATAATAACGTGCTTGACCCCGGAGCGATATCCACACGGCGGGTGGCTGCAAGTTGCTTGGGCCACCAATTCTGCAACAACAGCGTTTGTATCTCCCCCTTCAGCAACGTGAAGATGGCCTCATCCCGGAACATGCCGCAGTAGAAGAACAATGGCAACTTCGACTCTGCATCGCTGGCACGCTTCCCCTGCAACGCCAAGACCGCCATCGCCCACTCGTTGGACACAACCGGCAACATGTCGAGAATCAAGACTTTGTCCATGGTCGACATGGTCGGCTGCCCCTCCGCAAAAAAACGTACACGTGTGAATGCGAGGCCGCCGCGCTGAACAACAAATAATCGAACTACGACGATGGTCTCAGATGTTGCCTACAACATGTGCAACGAACAAGACTAGTGGGGCCAAGCCTCAACAAGCGACTGTTGCAAAACTAATGTGCTTTCTTGTTCTGCGTCCCTTCTGCTCGCATCGCACTCGTGTGGGCTTTTGCTGAGCACCTCAGTCGAGCAAGCGAAGGCGAGCAAGGTCTCGCATGCCAACGTCCCCTTCTGCAACAACCTGTCGCCTAGAGTGTGCCCCGGCAAGGTCTTAGAGATGGTTCCTGGGAGTCCTAGAGCAGAATCTGTGCTAGGATGCTCTGAAATGCCCGGGGGAAATCCCACAACAAGATCTGACAAACTATACTTCACAATCTGCACTGGGCGGCTCTGAGCAACTCTGAGCGGCGCTGAGCGGCATTGGGTAGCTCTGAGCGGCTCCGAGCGGCTCTAAGCGGCTCTGGACGGCTCAACTTCGATTTTTCTGGACTGCTCTGAACAGGTTTCTCTGGCCTGCTCTGGCACAGGAACTACCTCGGAAGAACCGCCCGGGGCTCACTAGAGTTGCCGCTGCTCAAGTCGCGGTTGGGGTCGCCGACGCTCACCTCCGTGATGACCCGCATGTCTCGCACGCGGCACAAGGGCAAACTGACTTTGCCACGTGACAAGCTGTTCTGCAACCAAGGCGATTTGGAACCCACCTTGCTGGAAACACATAATCGGCACCGGTGATTCAGTTGTCGCCCATCGTTGCCATGCGCCTCGGTGAGTTCGAAGTGCACGGAGACCTCACGCTCGATGTTCATGTGGTGCTTCAGCAAGGAATCCTCGATCCGCCGGAGGATGGCGAGCTGCCGCGCGCAATCCAAGCCCTCTGGGTAGAATGAGAGGTCATGTACAATTCCGGACGCCCGACTCCAAGCCCTCCCCAGCCCGACTCCAACACACACAACTTTAACACTAGGGTATGAGTGTAGCTTGTGAAAGTTCACGGGGCTGAGTTTTGATGCAACCGGCGCAGTTTTCAAGGCTGGAGCGAAGAGGGGCGGGCCCAACTTCGGGCCCCGGCGGGTCGAACGTCCCAAATCGGACCGAAGCCCTTGGCTTTCAACTGTGCGCGGTCCAAACCGAAACCCGTTGATTTTCAACGGCGTCCGTTCCAAAGTGCGGCACGTCGACGTCTGACCTAAAGCGCGGTGCGTTGCCGGCACTAGCGCAAAATCGTTGAAGGACATCGCAATTGCAATTTGTGGTTGCTGCCGATTTCGTCAGCGAAGGATACTCCATGCTACAGTGTTTCCAACATGGCGTTAGCAGCGAGCCAGGAAGGTGTCGAAATCGGCACCCCAGAAAGTTATGCACCATCATTTCTACCCGAGCCTTGTGCTGTTTCGGGAAGAACACGATGACAGCATTGCGTGCATCTTGATGCGAGATGCTAGCTGCGGCTTGCACCTTCTGCTCCAGCACCTCCATGGGCGGGGCCACGGTGAAGTCCAAGATCATGAGCGTCCACATCTTGCTCGACTCATCCACACGGTGCGCCCGATCGGACATCGGGGCAATCTCGGCCCGCCAAGTGTTGAAGTCCATGATGTCCCCTTGCTGGATGTCCTCCTTCTCGTGGCAGTAGCGGAAGAACGTGCGCATGCGCTCCACGACAGCGGCGGTCCCCAGCATCGCCTTCTTGCGGGCCCAAATGGTTTCGGCCTCACGTTATCTCACCGATTGGTCTCATGCCGCAAGCTTGCCAAGAGTGCAGAGAATTCCAAAAGGGCGTCACCAAGAATAATTAACAAAACGTTGAGGGTGCGGCCAACAAGTCAGCAAACGCACGATTTCATGCGCGTCCATATGCGGCCTTCGCAAGAGTCCGGAACCAAAAACAGGTACTAAAACTGCGCAGTGTTTGAACTCTGGGGCGGCCGGCCAAGAGTTCGTGTTCAATCCTTCCGAATTCTTGGTCTGCCCATTCGGCTGAGGTAGATATCGGCCGAATCTGTTGGCCAAGAATGCGCATGGGGCACCGATTCGGTCGAGATCAATCTTGGCCGAGGGTTGACCACGAAATCGCGCAGTAAGAGCCACGACGTGCATCCAGTTATGGTTGGGGCGGCATATTAATATATTGCTGTTGGGCTCACAATTCGTTAAAGATCGATCTCTATTCGATCGACCAACCAAGAAATCTTACGGGGTGGGGGTTGCCGGTGCTCGTGGGGTGTGGCGTTGTGGTCTTGAACCGTCACTTGCGTTACAGTCGGGGCTGTCACTACGCGCCGGTCACGGGTTAGACTGTTCCTACTGCGAAGCACCACCCTTCGGAGAAACAATTTTTAGTTCAGTTGCTGTTTTGAATCTTTGACGGTACCTCTGTTGGCATTATTAACATTATTGGCTTTCTTGGTCGGGCCTCCGGCTTAAGGCTTATCGGGGTTCGTCAGGCCTCGCTCCACGAGTCCTGACGAGTGTTGAGCTTGATGTAGTAGTTCTTGACCCGCTCACAATCGACCCGGATCTTGTGATCCAACTCCTCGAAGGTGGCCTGGTTGAGCTTGTCCCTGAGCTCGGCACTCTTCTGCATGTCCTTCACGCACGCAAGCGTCGACAGTGACCAGCAAATGGTCGGCTCAAGAAACCCATACAGAACTAATGAAGTGTTTGTGTGTGCGCGCCCAGCCCCCACTTTCACAAAGCAAGCGTACGCCAACGTACGCCGCCTCGGCAAGCACTTACGCAGACCATTATGGCTTATGCCAAGATTACGCCGGCTGACCCCATCCCGGCGGTAGCTTAAGCCCCCCCCCCTCCCCCCCACGAGATCCCGACGAAAAGGGGCTACGACGTCGATCGAATATATCATCGGCGACTCACTGGCCTCTTGAGGGTGGCTCATCCACACCAACTGCGTGGACAAGCTTCAGCAAGTCTCTTCACAAGAAAAGTCTTTGCACAACCCTAGAGGCAACACGTGAGTTGAGTGCCCGGCCGTTGCTGACATCATTGTGTACGTCATGCCGAGGTCACTCGATGGTTGGGCAAAGCTTCCACGAGTTGGGTCCCCAAACAACGCCTGAAGTCTGCAAAACGGCCGAGCGAAGCGAAACGGGGTCAACCAGTCAAGCGTTGAGCTTTCTGTGCCCTACACAAATGCCCAAAGATTTTAACAATGCCCAGACATCCCACGCCGCAATTACGATTTTCAACGGTTTGTGGCGCAAAGCGCGGCGAAGCCTGCGCTAGCCTTAAGTGGTGCGCATCGTTCGACGGTTCGCTGGTCGATACCTTGTTTGAATGATGGGTCTGACGACTACGGAGACCAATGCAAATGGTGCTTACAATCCTTCTCCTGCTCTGCCTCCTTGAGCTTCAACACGATGACCCTGAAGTCAGACACATCCATGATGTCGAGATCACTCAAGGCGTTCTCGACGGCGCAAGGCAGCGAGGTGTCCAGAAAGCCGTTGAGGAATTTATCGCGCAACGTGTCCGCGTTCGCAGTGTAGACAGAGTCGGGGACTTTGTTGCGGAAGTTTTCCATGGCGATCTCGAAGGCCCGGCACAACTTCTGCAACTCCTCCAGCTAGTCCATATCATGGATGCAACTCACGTGGCTGCAATTCTTATTTTGGCAGTCCGCATTTTGATCGAAAATTGACAGACATGGGCGCCCTAACGCATCCGGAGCGGTCCAACTCCATCCCAGGAGTTGCAGTGCGAAGCGCCGCAGCTCCTTGCAAGGATTTGGACCGCTCCGGGGGCATTGGGAAGCCGATCTCGGCAAAGTTTCGACCAACATCCGGGCAGCCAAAATCGGAGTAGCCACGTGAGTTGCAGCCGGATTATGGACGTGCTGGCTCCTCGATGTCCTTGGCATTCTTGGTCTTGCGCAGCTGTGGCGGAAGGTCCTCGTATGCCTTGACCAGCTTGGTGGCCATCAAGATGATAGTGCTGCCCTTCGACATGAAGCGCTCCTGCAACTGCACCGATGCCATCTCCGGACCGTAGCCGATGCCTCATGAAGAAAGTCGTGAGCAAATGCAACAGGAAACCCCCCTTGGGCCTCTCCGGGCCACCCCGGGGGACCCACACTGCATTTCCGACCGTATCGCCAAGTATGCACAAATGAAGGGATGGTTAGCTGCAGAAAAGTGTGGACTAAAAGGCGCAGGGGGCGATCCTCCTGGGGGGAGTCGGTCGGGCTACTACGGGGAGCCGAGAACACAAGGCGAACTACAGGTGAGACCGCCTGCCAGATTACAAATCAAACTCCTGAAAATATTGGATGTGGACGAACTGGTGGGGGGACCGCTGGACTTCCGGGCGCCCAAGAAAACACGTGCATAATCGTGCGTGTTATGTTTCCCAATTGCCTTGAATACGGGGCTAGTCCCACCGCATATTTGGCGGCGTGAATATCGATGTGCATGGTACAACTCTATGCCGGCCAGATTGTAATCGCCTTGCGTGCTGTTGTGGCGCTGTGAAGGTCAAGCTCACGTTGCTTGTGTAAGGTGGAGTTTGATACCGACTTTCTTCCTTCCGAAGTGCCCATAGCAGCTGCACCAATGCCTGCATGGCTCACGGGCCCATGCACCACGGACCACTTGGCGCCTGCCTTCTTGAGAATGTCGATGGCCTCTTCGGGGATCCGAGTGACCAAACTGACAACAGCCTTGGCCTCACCTTGGCCGATGCCAAACATCGAGCGCAAGTACTTCATGTCTTGCCTGCACATCCAGAACGGTCCCCCACCACAAATGCTGAATGTTGCACAACACTTACGTGAGACAAGTAGTGCCAGTAAGGATTGTGACTTCGTTCGTTGATCCACCATGAATAAAATGTGGTTCTACGAAGTAGGACCTCAGACGTGTATTGATTCCACGAGGGCCGGCTTGGGGAGAAGGCGTGGGACGGTGGGAATCAAACACATCAAGTCGACCGTATCATGGACTCTTACATCCCAAAACTTCAGCGCGGCGAAGCCAGCACTCAGAAGTTGCTGTGCATCAATGTTGACGGCATCGAAGCGAAGCGATGCAAGTGCAACGAGGCCAACGCAAAGTAGCACGTGTGTAAACTGTTTCGAGCCAAATTAGAAGGTGTAGTCGACGTGTGTGGTCGCGGCGAAGCCAGCGATCGCAAGGCTTACGAATCTTCCATGAGGGATGGGTGATGGACCGTACAAGGACACGTTTACCACGATTGCACCAATTTGTTCTTGTCCTCACCCAAACGGATCTTCTTCTGCAACTGGAACCAAAAATTGAAGGCATTCGGACGCTGCCTCGTGCTCGTGGAAGCCAAGGTGATGTTCACGTTTGAATCCACCCTCTGACGGGCTGCAAAAAACATGCCCCTTGTGCTGCCACCCTCAAGCGCAAGAGGGGGCAAGTCAGCCTCAGGGAGCATGAGATGTATGATGTGCGAGCAGTACGCTACAATGCAAACAAAGGCTTCATGACGTGATCGCTTCAGATATGCTGACCAAGGTCTCACTGCAAATTATACTAAAAGTGAGGAGTGCATCTCTTGAGCCCATCAGACCGGTCCGCATCTGACGCAGCTGCTGCCAAGATCGCGTAGACGGTGCCGAAGCTGGAGACGCAAGTCTCATTCAAGTGTGCCTATGACCGGCCTGGCATATCACAGATCTGAGCTAGTCTCACCAAAATGTGCCGCAACTAAATCATCAGTGACCCGCCGAGTGCAGTGTCAACTTTAAGCAAAACGTATACCCCAAGCTATTGTGGTGTATACTGAAAAAGGAGTGTATTGAAAAGATGTGGCCCCCATCTGCGCCCATCTGCGCCCATATGTTTTCTTTGAGCGGGGTGTCGTACCCATCTCAAAATGCACGCGGCATACGGGTTTTGGAGGTGTGCCGCAAGTTGCCCTCGAGGACGCGTCGAGTCCCCGTCCGCGCCCATCGCGTGCCTCGCGCCCAACCCCCGCGCCCATCTAGGCACAAAGATCCTTCTTCAGTACAACACAGTAGTCAAGCACTTCGTTGGAGCCGTCAATGTTCAACACACAAATCTTCACATATGACATCTGGTGTAAATGGAATATAGCATCGTGTGATCTGAGAAATCTCTTAGGCATCATTGGGTTACCTTTGCGTTGGAGGGTGCAAAGGGCGAGGGCGTTTGTCACAATCAACGAGGATGCCCTAGTTTGGTGAAGGGCCCCATGTAAGGATCGAGATGCAACTAGCAACAACGGTTTGGACGTACCGACGCCGGTCCTTCACTTCCTCAAGTAGGTCGAGTTTTTTGATTGCGTACAAGACGAACCACAACGCCACGGACCTTTACGATAGTTCCCGCACCTAGGTTGCGCGTGGGACTTGTAAAAAAACACAAAATAGAAAACACAAAGAACAATAAAAACAAACTCGTACGAAAATGTGTGTGATTGTGCACGCACCTTGGTTGTTAACGTGCTGCTTGTGCTGCGCCAGACCCCACTTGTCCCCCTCCCCAACACCCTTCTCCGACTCCCCCACAGATTCCCCCCGGGGGGCGGGCGGGCGCACTCATTCGGTGGAGTGCCTTACGAAGACGATGCATCCATTGAGCGTGGGATGTGCGCTTGCCAGGTGCCCGACTATATAGACCTGGTCCATCCTTTTGTCTGGTCGAGGCTCTGGTGCCCGAGCTCGTAGAGACCAATGTCTGGGTATGCGCGCGGCTTGCCGTACAACTTCGCGTTGGGCGCCGCAATGGCTAACTTCTCAACACCTGGCAAACCCCCAAGTGTGGCATTGCAGTTTTTTGACTCGAGCACTCATGGAACTGTACAACTTATGATCCAACTACTGTCAAATTGCAATGAGCATGGTGTTGCTGCGACTCGCCCTCCTCTTCGAACATGATGTACATCATCTTCATCACTGTTCAAACCCCGGCCCCAAAGAGTGACCCTCGCTTTGTAGTGCTGATGGCACCCCAAATCAGCCTTGTAGACTTCGTCTGAGCTCAATTCGGGGAACACAACAAGATGTTTCTCGAACCCTCCCCCTTCCAACATCATGCCGCTGATGTAGACGAGTAGAAAACAATCGGTGCCGACACTTGGGGGCCCACGTGCTCTATGAAACCTGGCAACTCATCGGCGTTCGACTCGAAGCCGTTGCTAGCAATGAGCTCGATCAGCGTTGACGCCCGGTCGTGCTCCAACATGCCCTGTGTATTGTTGCTTACTAGCATCCCAGACATGCGTTTGCTTAAGTGCGCGACTGCTGGTGCACGATGCAGATGGCAAGGTCAAAACATGGCCCTAGCTTGACTGGGGGAGACTGTGGGGTAGTGGCTATCGCTGCCGGCCAGGACCACAAGGCTGGTTCGAGCCCGGGCGGTGAGCTAGACCTCAGGTCCAGTACCTAGCGTGTGCTGAGCTCCCGGCGGCTCGTGTGGGCCAAGCCGGCCACAGTGCAAGAAATTGATTGGGGGCGGCCCCAGGGCAGAGTGCTCGCGTGAGTCGCGGGGCACCGGTAGGCCCTCAAAAAAACCTAGCTCGACAGAGCCTGCGCAATGGATATGTCTGGGTGTAGGCCGATGACGTCAGATCATATGTTTCCAACTTGGGGGATGCACTGAACAGCAACCGCCTTGTTGCCGCTAAAGGGGTGCCACGACAACATCCAACTTCTGACGCAGTGCGCGCCTCGCAGTGGGCAATGGGATGCGGCACTCAACTGCTGACAAACATAAAATGGTGTGTGGCCACCACAAAGTCAGCGAGGACACCCGCGCTACCAACGCCGGGTGCCTAAGAAGCAAGATCGACAGGCAACATGTGCCGAAATGTCAAAAACGACTGCCCTGAAATGTCACTAGCCAGCCAGAATCCCACAATGGAGACGTCGATCATCAAGCATGTGCCGCATGCCGTCGCCAACTGCCCCAAGCGCCAATGTCATATCCGCTGATGTAGTTCGTGTCTGGCAAGGGGGGGAACGAGTCTTCGATCCACTGACAGAACGTCTTCTGCGTGTCTGTGGTGGGGAACTCTTTATCCAACAACTCCGGCAATTGGATGTTCGGTTCCTCGTAACATACTGTTGACGGAATCAATTAAGCAACACTTAACAACCTTTAATTATCGAGTTTCTTGGACACCGGGGAGGTGGGCAGAGTGGCCCCCCACCCCGGGGAACAGTTCACGAACGGGCCTTAGATTTGGCCTCCAAGTCTTTTGTATAAACTGCGCAGCAAATCGAGCTCAGTCAATCTGGAGGGGTCCCGGGGCCAAGTTTGGGCTCCGGGCGTCGACAATTTACGATTTCCGGTTCATCCCGCCCCCGTCCACCCGAGCTTCGGCCTAGGTGTTGCTTAATAGATTCCGTCAACTGTCTGGGCTACGAGGGCACTACATGGTTCCGCGTCAGCACCCTTGATTGTGAAACGTGTATATGCACGCGATCTAGCTTGAAATTGTGCTTCGTGGTGTGTTGTTGTTGGAGACACCTTGTCCAGGTATGCAACATGAACTCGGGTGCATTCACCAATGCTTGTGGTACCCACGAACCCACGCAAGCTCTCTCCTTGACCTCTGTGTTGTACAAGTCGACAATCTGTTTCACGTAGCCGGGCAAGGGTTGCAGCATACAATCAGGAGTGTCGGTCCTCCCCTTCTTGACCTTCGAAGGGGTGTCGTTGGTGATTGCACGCTTGCCCATGATGTGCGTCGAGTGGGGGGGCCGCGCAGGCCTGTAGATAGGGCGCTGGGCCGAGTCTGCCTGAGGACGAGCTGCGGTGCGACCTGTGCTTCTGTACGGTGCGGTGTGATCTGCACCGTCACACGGCGCGGTGTGACCTGCACCTCCGTACGATGCGGTGTGACACGCACCGTCATAAGGCCCATGCGACCTGCATCGTCCCAAGGCGCGGTGTGACCGGCACCTCTTGAAGTAAGTGAAGGGGCTACCCTGGACAGAAGAGCCTCACTGCTCAACCAGCCCCCACACGACCCAGAGGTCCAGAATTTCTTATTCCCTAACTTACTCAAACTCGTGATGACGACAGACGTCTGGGCAAGCGGGAAACCCGCTGCTCGAGAGAAACACCCGGCCCCTGAAATGGCCTTGGCATGCCGAAACCTTCCGTGCAACGAGCCGCCCTGTGGAAGGCCACGGGCCGCATACAAATAAAAGATGGAGCTCGACGAAGGCACCTCAACATCGAATGGTAACTGCAACACATACAACATTGCAATACATAAATAAAGTGCACATGTACCACCGCTGCAATATGGCTCCTCGTGCACTGCTGCAGCGATGCGCACTCTCAGCCGAGCACGGGCCCTACGAGCAAGGCCGGCGCACAATCACGAAAACTTCCGGCGACGACGACGAAAACTTCCGGCCCGACCAGATTTTCCGACGAATCCAATTTGGCCCGACCCGATTTTCCGACGAATCCGACCTCGCCCGACCAGATTTCCGACGAATCCTATTTGGCCCGACCCGATTTTCCGACAAATCCGACCTCACCCGACCAGATTTTCCGACGAACCCTATTTGGCCCGACAAGATTTTCCGACGAATCTGACCTCGCCCGGCCAGATTTTCCGACGAACCCGACCTCACCCAACCAGATTTTCCGACGAATCCGACCTCGCCCA
>Ga0194131_10009369_pt1 | contig 12395 bp, 13 predicted proteins | sample TA2KigO120mmetaG_FD_148631 | JGI IMG/M metagenome (GOLD analysis project Ga0194131, IMG submission 148631) | Freshwater microbial communities from Lake Tanganyika, Tanzania - TA2015053 Kigoma Offshore 120m | ecosystem: Environmental > Aquatic > Freshwater > Lake | place: Tanzania: Lake... | reverse complement strand
GGCGGGGTGACGGTCGGCGGGGAGCCGCGTGCGCGGGCGGCCGGCGGCGACGCGCGGGCACGGGACACCATCGGATTCGCGCGCCCGCCCGTGCCCCGACCGCGACGCCGTCGCCCCCGTCGCTGCCGGAGCGCGCCAACCGACGGGTCGATACCGGCCGGTGCACCCGCGGTCGCCGGGTGCACCGGCAAGCCGCGGGTTTCTACGCGCGGGTACCGACCCGCGGCTCGCCGGTCGCGGTCCCCGGCCCTCGCGACCGCGTTGCCGTAGGCTGTCGCCTCGCCACGCCGCGACGCCCGCGACCCGCCCGATCGGAGCCCCCGATGCAGTTCACGCTCGCCGAGGAGCACCAGCTCATCCAGCAGACCGCGCGCCGCATCGCGCAGGACGTGATCGCCCCGCGCGCGGCCGCGGTCGACGCCACCGCGCAGTACCCGGAGGACTACTTCCGGGCCTTCCGCGACGCCGGACTGCTCGGCATCACGCTCCCCCGCGAGGTCGGCGGCGCCGACGCCGGCACGCTCGCGCTCTCGCTCGCCGTCGAGGAGGTCGCGAAGTACGACTGCTCCGCGGGGCTGATGCTGCTGCTCTCCTCGCTCTCCACGCACACGATCAAGTTCTTCGGCACCGAGGACCAGCGCCGCGACTTCATCGGCCCCATCGCGCGCGGCGAGAAGAAGGGCGCGTTCTGCCTCACCGAGCCGGACGCCGGCTCCGACGTCGCCGCGCTGCGCACGCGCGCCGTGCGCGACGGCGACGACTACGTGATCTCCGGCCAGAAGTGCTACATCTCCGCGGGCCCGATCGCCGACCAGCTCGTCGTCTTCGCGAAGACCGAGGGGGAGAACCCGCGCTCGCTCTCCGCGTTCGTCGTGGACGCCGACATGCCGGGCTTCGAGGTGACGTCGGTCGACCGCAAGATGGGCGTGCGCGGCGTGCCGACCGGCGTGCTGAGCTTCGACGAGGTGCGCGTGCCGCGCTCGCGGCTCGTCGGCGAGGCGGAGGGGCTCGGCATGCGCGGCCCGCTCACCACGCTCAACTCGCTGCGCCCGGTCGTCGGCGCACGTGGCGTGGGGCTCGCGGAGGGCGCGCTCACGTACGCGCTCGACTACGCGCGCGAGCGCCGCGCGTTCGGCGGCCCGCTCACCGAGCTGCAGGCGATCCAGATGAAGCTCGCCGACATGGCGATCGAGATCGAGGCGGCGCGGCTGCTCGTCTACCAGGGCTCGTGGATGGTCGACCAGCCGGACTTCGGGCCGTCGAAGGCGCACTACCTCTCGATCGCGAAGGCGTACGCGACGGAGATGGCGAACCGCGTGGCGTCCGAGGCGATCCAGATCCTCGGCGCGCAGGGCTACATGATGGATCACCCGCTGGAACGCCACTACCGCGACGCGCGCCAGTTGATGATCGTGGAGGGGACGTCGGAGATTCAGCGCGTGATCATCTCGCGCGCGCTGATCGACCGGAACCTGGTGTACCCGTAGCGGATCCGGGCGAGCGTGGGGCGTGAGCCGGCTGCAACGCCGCGCACTCCCCGCCCAGCCCGCTCACGCGGGCCGCTCGCCGGGAGGGGCTACCTCCCCGGCGCGGGCCTCGGCGTGGGGGTGGCGGCCCCGCCGCCAGCGAGAGCGGCCTGGCGGTTGCGCTCGGCGATGAGCCGGTCGAGCGGGCGCCGCGAGGCCTCGACCCAGAGCGGCCACGCCTCCTTCGGCTGATCCTGGCCGTCGCGCAGCCCGATGCCCGCGATCAGGTCGTGCGGCGGGCCGATCGCGAAGTTGAGGTCGCGCCCGGCGAACCAGATCAGGAGCTCGACGCCGAGCCAGTCCGCGTCCTCGAAGAGCCGCTGCACGAAGCGTCGCTGCTCGGGCGGCGTCGAGGAGTTCACGCCGTCCCGGCCCTGCGTCGATGAGTAGCCGACCGCGGCGAACGCGATCGGGAGCGCGGTCTGCTCGCGGATCTGGCGGTAGTAGAGCGGCGGCACCTTGCGCGCGACCTGGAACGCGAACGACGGATAGGTCGTGATCGCGAAGAGGTCGAGCCGTTCCGTGAACTGGCCGATCAGCTCCCAGCGCGGGGCGTGCGGCGGCTCCCACGGGATCACGCCCAGCAGCTCCTCGTACTGGAACGTCGTGAACACCTTCGTCGAGGGCGAGGCCTTCTTCACGGCGTCGTACACCTCGGCGTAGGCGGTGAGGAACTGCGCGTAGGCGGCGGGGTTGCGCTCGAACGTGGCGTTGATCTCGTTACCGATCGCGAGGAACTCCGGCTGCTGGTTGCGCGCGACGAAGAGCGCGTCGGCGACGAGCGCCTGGCGGAGGTCGCGGTCGTCGAGCTGGCGGCCGCGGTACTCGGCGGGCAGCCCGTTGAGGCGGTCGCGCGAGGCGGGGTCGAAGACGTCGAGCACGACGAAGAGCGAGAGCCCGCGCGCGCGCGCCGCCTCGCGGTCGGAGAGGGTCTGGTCGCGCACGACGTCGGCGACCTTCGCGTTGGGGAGGAACGACTGCCAGGCGGGCGGGCGCTGCAGGAGCAGCGCCTCGCCGAACTCGGTCGCGAGGTTGAAGGCGGCGACGTACGCCTTGTTGGTGAGGTCGCTCGGGGTGGCGGAGAAGCCGAGCTGGTATGCGCGCGGCGGCCCGGCGGTGGGGCGCTCGGCCGCCCGGTAGTCGCTCCCCGGCGCCGGCTCCGGGGGGCGGCAGGCCAGGGCCAGGGCGCTCGCCGCCGCCAGCAGCACGGTCAGGAGGAGCCGGCGGTTCGGGGGCACGGACCGATTCTCGGGGCGGGGATCGCCGATGGTCAACGCGACATCGGGCGCGGAGCCCCCGGATCCACGGGCAAACCCCGAGACGGGGCGCGGGCGGGGCTGCCGACCATCCGGGCAAGGACCGGGCACGGTCGGAAGGATCCGCCGATGGTGATGTCGATCGATGACCTGCGCGCCGAGCTCCGCACGGTGACCTCGGCGTCCGACGCGAACACGCTCCTCAGCCGAGCGGCCCGCATCGCCGGGGTCCCCGGCAACCGGCCGCTCGAGCTGCGCGAGTTGCTCCTCGTGTGCGAGGCCCTCGCGGCCGAGGGCGGCCTCATCCAGTCGATCGCCGAATCCATTGCGACCCGGACCCTGCGTCGCTAGCGCCTCCACGCACGCGACGCAGACGGCGAGGCGGCCCCCAGGGGCCGCCTCGTTGTTTTGCCGCGCGGATCCCGGCGAGCGGCCCGCGTCAGCGGGCTGAGCCGGTTGCGTCTGGCTCGACGCCCCCTACGCCGCGTCGGCGGCGAACACGGTGTCCCACGCCACGTCGCCCCACGAGACGAGCGCCGCCGCGAAACGCACGTTCGTCTGGCCTTCGAGAGCCCGGTGCCCTGCTTGATGGAGGCCTCCACCCTCTTGCGAAGGGGGTCCGTGCGCATGGCTCGGAAGAGCCGATCGAGCACCTACGCCTCCGTCTCGCGCGCTCCGGGTCCCCCGCGCGCGTGGAGTCGCGGTTCACGGAGAGCGAACTGTGGTTGCTCGACTCCCGGGTCCCCCGCGCGCGTGGAGTCGCGGCATGCAGAGGTCCATTCGGGGAAACCCCCGACGTAAGGCGATCAGCGGCAGGGTTCGCCGTCCCTTCAGCCCGCGAGCCTTCCGGCCGGGCCGCCGCGCCCCGGGTGTAGACTGCACTCGATGGCGATGGACTCGCACTTCGACCTCGATCGAGAGGCGCTGGCCGCGTCGATCGCGGGCACCGACCACCTCCTCTTCCGCTTCGCAACCGTCTCCCCGCGCGTCTTCGTCGACTTCCGCTCCGAGGGCGAGGTGGGCCCCGTCGTGCACGTGCTGCCCCCGGCCGGCTCGCTCGTCGAGCGCCTCGTCTCGATCCGCGAGGCGCGCCCCGAGCTGCCGCTGCCCGACCGCCTCATGTTGATCGCGGCGCCCGCGCGCGTGCGCGGCCTCGAGCGGATGGGCGCCCTCGACGCCATCCGCGACCGCCTCGCCGGCCTCGACGCCTGCGACCAGCGCATCGAGCTCGACCTCGCCTGCGAGCCGCTGCAGGCGCTCGAGCGCGAGGAGATGCGCCGCGCGATCACGGGCGAGGGCTACCGCACCGTGTGGACCTCGGCGCCGGAGCGCTGACCCCCGCGTGCACCGCGACCGCTTCCGCCGGCTCGTGTTGCGCGCCGTCCGCTCGCTCCCCGCGGAGATCGCGGCGCACATGGACAACGTCGACATCGTGATCGAGCGCGAGCCCTCGCCCGCGGACCTCGCGACCGCGGGCGACGGAGGAGGGGACGGCGACGGCGCGGGGACGCGCGACGAACTCTTCGGGCTCTACGTCGGCACGCCGCTCACCGATCGCCAGCAGTACGGGATGACGCTCCCCGACCGCATCGTGATCTTCCAGGGCCCGCTCGAGCGGCACTTCCACCCGCGCGACATCCCGCGCGAGGTGCGCACGACCGTGATCCACGAGATCGCGCACCACTTCGGGATCGACGACCACCGGCTCGACGCGCTCGGGCTCGGCTAGCGCGCCCCGCTGGTGTAGGCTCCCCGACGGCCCGGCGGGCGCCGGGTCGCTGCGGGAGCGGGCCGCGTGATCCGCGAGCGCTACGTGATCGGCATCGACGACACCGACGTCCCCGGCGGGCGCGGCACCGGCGCGCTCGCGCGCGCGCTCGCCGCGCGGCTCGCCGCCGGCGGCATCGCGGTCTCGCTCGGGGTGACGCGCCACCAACTCTGGGAGAGCGAGAAGGTGCGCGTCACCGACGGCAACCGCTGCTACGCGATCGCCGTCGAGACCGACCGCGACGCGCTCGACCTCGAGGACGCGGTGGTCGACTTCGTGGGCGCGGAAGCCGCGCGGGAGGCGAACCCCGGGGTGGCGCTACTCTCGCGCCACTCGGACATGCCGCACGCGCTCGCGTTCGGCCGGCGCTCGCAGCAGGAGCTGATGAAGCTGGGGGAGGCGGAGCGCTACGCGTCGGAGTCGAACGTGATGCTGCGCGGGCTCGGCGGGTCGCGCGCGGGGATGATCGGCGCGCTCGCTGCGGCCGGGCTGCGCGGGGGCGGCAAGGACGGGCGCTACAGCGACCTCCGCGGCCTGCGCGAGCTCGCGGGCCGCGTCACCGCCGGCGAGATCCGCACGCGCACGCCGATCGAGCACATCCTCGACGAGTCGGGCGAGGAGCTCGACCGCGACGACGTGATCGAGACGCTCGGCTGGGTGCGCCCGCGCGTGGAGGAGGGGGAGCCGGTGCTCCGCGTGCGCCGCTCACCGGAGGAGCGGCGCGTGTGGCTGCCGGTGGACCGGCGCCCGTCGAGCTGAGGCGGGCCGGCAGGGCGCGCTCGGCAACGCCCCAACGCGAGCGGGCCCGCCCCCGCGCGGTCCCGGCGAGCGGCCCGCCCTGCGCGCCTCCCGGCGAGCGGCCCGCGTCAGCCGGCTGAGCCGGTGCCCGTACTCAAGCAGGCCCCCCGCACGCCACCCGGCGCGCCGCGCGGGCGTCCGCGACTAGCGTCCGAGCGTGGACGCTGGTGGCTGCTCACCTTCACCACCTACGCCACCTGGCTGTCGGGCGACTGGCGCGGCTCCGTGACCACCGTGCTCCGGCCGACGGGCCCCCGCACTCGCCACAACATCCCCCGCACTGATCCAGTGCCCGCGATCCCCGGGCTCGCCATCGCCGCAAGACGTGCAATGAAGGGCGAGCGGGTGTGGCTCGATCGCACGCAGGCGCGCACGCTGATCGGGCAGTTCCAGGAGACCTCGAGATCTCGCGGGTGGCGACTGATCGCGATCGCCATCCTCGTGAACCATGTGCACATCGTCGTCGGGGTTCCCGGCGACCCCGACCCATCGGCCGCCCTGAGTGATCTCAAGGCGTACGGCTCACGCGCACTGAGTCGGCGTCACGGACGCCGGCGCTGGTGGACCGAGAGCGGCTCTCGCCGGCGCCTCGTCGACGAGCCGGCCGTGATCACCGCGACTCGCTACGTCCGAGATCAGCGATCGCCGCTGGCCACCTGGGTCGATCCGGAGTTCGCGGCGCTCGCTCGCGAGGGCGAAGCGTCGGGTCGACCCGATCCGGGGCGTCAGCCCCATGATCCGCCCCGATCGGCCACGCAACCGGCTCAGCCCGCTCACGCCGGCCGCTCGCCGGATCCGCGCGCCTACCGCCGTTGCATCAACGAGATGATGTACGCCGCCTCCTCGAGCGCGGAGGTGACGCGGAGCGCGTCCCAGGCGTCCGTGCCGCGCGCGTAGGAGCCGTGGCCGCGCACGACCACGATCGGCGACTCCTTGAGCGCCGTCGCCACCGGCTCCGCGGACTCCTCCCACTCCGCGGTGATCACGGGCACTCGCCCGAGGAAGACCTGGCCCTCGAGGTTGCGCGGCTGGATCACGTCCCACTCGAACGAGAGCGCGATCGCATGCACGGGGTGCGCGTGGATCACCGCGCCGACCTCGGCGTTCGCGGCGTAGATCGCGAGGTGGATCTTCGTGTCCGAGGAGGGCACGCGCCCGCGCACCCCGTCGGGTTGCCCGCCGTGGTTCACGGGGACGAACCGCTCCCCCTCCTCGAGCCGCCCGAGCATCGCGCCCGTGACCGTGATCAGCGCGCCGCCGCGCGGCCGGCGCAGCGAGACGTTCCCCCCGTGCGAGGTGACGAGCCCCGCCGTCCAGAGGTCGCGGCCGACCTCCGCGAGGCTCTGCCAGCCGGGCTCCTCGCGACGCTCACCCGCGTCGCCGCCGTGCCTCCCGCCGCGTCCGGCCACCGCGCACCCCCGCGCTCAGAACCCCCCGCCGTTGATGGTGATCCGCTGGTTCGTGACGTAGCGCCCGGTCTCCCCGACGAGGAAGACCACCGCGTTCGCGATGTCCTGTGGCTGGCAGACGAACCCGAACGGCGAGCGCTCGTCCATCTCGCGAATATCCTTCACCCCCCGCGTCGCGCGCGCGAGCCGGAAGCCCATCTCGCTCTCGACGAGCCCGGGCGCCACGACGTTCGCGCGGATCCCGTGCTGCCGCTCCTCCTTCGCGATCGTGTACGCGATCGACTCCATCGCGGCCTTGCCCATGTTGTACGGCGCCCCGCGCGCGCCGAAGCTCTGCGCCGCCCCCGACGAGATCATCACGATGTCGCCCCGCCCCAGCCCGCGCATCTGCGGGATCACGAGCTTCGAGCAGTAGAACGCCCCGTAGGCGTGGATCGAGAGCACTCGCTCGAGCTCCGCGGGGTCGGTGTCGACCACCGAGTTGCCGCGCGACGCGATGCCCGCGTTGTTCACGAGGATCCCGATCGAGCCGAAGTCGGCGACCGACTTCGCGACCATCGCCTCGCACTCCGCAAACTCGGCGACGTTCGCCCGGTAGAGCTCCGCGCGGCGCCCGAGCTTGCGGACCTCGGCCGCGGTCTCCTCGGCGGCCTCGGGCGAGCGCGTGTAGTTGATCGCGACGTCGGCACCGGCGGCGGCGAGTGCCAGCGAGATCCCGCGGCCGATGCCGCGGCCGCCGCCGGTGACGAGCGCGACGCGTCCGCTCAGGTCGGCCATCGCTAGAACCCCCCGCCGCTCACGGTGATCCGCTGGTGAGTGACGTAGCGCCCCTCGTCGCCCACGAGGTAGGCGACGGCGTTCGCGATGTCCTCGGGCTGGCAGAGGAAGCCGAACGGCTGGCTCCGTTCGAGCTCGTGGATGTCCTTCACGCCGCGCGTGAACTTCACGAGCGCCTCGCCCATGTCGGTCTCGACCAAACCGGGCGCGACGACGTTCACGCGGATCGCGTGCTGGCGCTCCTCCTTCGCGAGCGTGTAGGCGAGCGCCTCGAGCGCCGACTTCGCCGCGCTGTAGGTGCCGCCGGTCGCGCCGTGCGTCTGCGCGGCCACCGACGAGATCATCACGACGTCCCCGCGCGGCCGCTCGCGCATCTGCGGCACGAGCAGCTGGCACATGTGAAACGAGCCGATCGCGTGCGTCGTCATCAGCCGGCGAAAGTCCTCGGGCTTCGTGTCGGCGACGAACGGGCGGCCGATCGCGGTGGCGCCGATGCCGGCGTTGTTCACCAGGATGTCGACGAAACCGAACTCGTCGAGCGCGCGCCTGACCATCGCCTCGCAGTCGGCACGGACGGCGACGTCGCCCTTGAGCGTGATCGCGCGCCGCCCGAGCGCCCTCACCTGCTGCCCGACCTCCTCGGCCGCGGCGTCGTTCGAGTGGTAGTTGATGGCGACGTCGGCGCCGGCCCGCGCGAGCACGAGGCAGATGCCGCGCCCGATCCCGCGCCCACCGCCGGTCACGAGCGCGACCCGGCCCTCGAGGTGTGGCATGCGTTCCTCCAGTTCGGGGCCGCAGTCTAGGGACGCGGGGGCCTCCCGACGAGCCGCGCCCGCGCCCGGCGAGCGTGGGGCGTCAGCCCCATGAGCCGCCGCCCCGTGCAAGCCGCCCGCTCGGCCCGCACACGCGGGGTGGCGCTACTCGTACACCATGAACTCGAGCAGGTTCCCCTCGGGGTCGCGCGTGTACATGCTCGTCCCGCGCCCCGTGCCGAGCGCGCGGCCTCCGTCGCGCTGCACGGGGCCCTCGATCACTTCGACGCCCGCCTCCGCGAGCATCGCGCGCAGCGACGCGAGGCCGCCCTCCCACACGAAGCAGTAGTCGCCGCACCCCGGCTGCGCCGACGGGCCGCGCAACGTGAAGCGCGCGTCCTGCCAGAGCTCCGGCGCGTGCACATTGATCCGCGAGTCGCCGAACGCGAGCGCCACCGCCCGCGCGCGCCCGGCGCGCCAGGCCTCCTCGCCCACCACCGCGAACCCGAGCCGGCGGTAGAAGTCGATCAGCCGCCCGACGTCGTGCGCGGGCATCGCGGCGTGATCGAACCCCGCGATCGGCGCCACCCCTGCTCCCCCGCTCCCTCGCGCCTGGGCGCGCTCACGCGATCCGGCGCGCGCCGCCCCGGGGCGGTCGCCCGCGCGCCGGCCCCTCGCTCAGCGTCCCCTCGCGGTCGCGCGCGCCGTGCCAGCGAGCTCCGCCATCAGCTCGATCGCCTCGTGCTGGTCGGTGCCGATCGTGAGCCCCGTGATCCCCGAGTCCTCCCACGCCCGGTAGCGCTCGTGGATGCGCGCGACCGGCCCCACGAGCACGCCCTCGTCGACGTACTCGTCGGGCACCTCCTCGAGCGCCTCCGCCTTGCGCCCCGCGAGGTAGAGCTCCTGGATGCGCGCCGCCGCGTCCCCGTAGCCGCGTCGCTCCATCTGCTGCTTGTGGAAGTTGATGTCGCGGTGCCCCATCCCCCCGACGTACAGCGCGATCCCCGGCTTCTGCGCGCGCAACGCCGCGCGCACGTCGTCGGTGATGCGCACGCTCGTGCTCCCCTGGATCTCGAAGTCCTTCCACGACTTTCCGTTGCCGGCGCGCTTGAACCCTTCCTCGATCCAGGGCGCGTACTCGGGCATGCGCCCCGGCACGAAGCCGAGCGGGAGGATGCCGTCGCACAACTCGGCGGCGAGCCGCACGTTCGACTCCGACCCGCTGCCGAGCCAGATCGGGAGGTCCAGGTTCGTGTGCAGGATCGACTTCAGCGGCTTGCCGACGCCGAGCGCGCCGGGGCCAGTGTACGGCAGCGAGATCTCGCGACCCTCGTGCGTCACCGGCTCCTCGCGCGCCGCGATCTTTCGGATGATCTGGATCGTGTCGCGCAGCCGCCAGTACGGCCTGCCCCACGGCTGCCCGTACCAGCCCTCGACGATCTGCGGTCCCGACACCCCGAGCCCGCAGATCGCGCGCCCGCGGCCGGCGAGCGCGTCGAGCGTCTGCATCGACATCGCCACGGTGGCCGGCGTGCGCGCGGCCAGCTGGATGATCCCGGTGCCGAGCCGGATGCGCGACGTCACCGCGGCGAGGTAGGCGAGCGGCGTGATCGCGTCGGAGCCGTACGCCTCCGCCGTCCACACCGAGTCGTAGCCGAGCCGCTCGGCGAGCTGCACCTTCTCCACCGGCAGCCGCATCTCGGCGCCCGAGTACCCCAACGCGAGTCCCAGCTTCATCTCGACCTCCCGTCGCTCATCCCTCGGTGTAGCGCGCGGGCTCCCCGCGAGCGTGGGGTGTCAGCCCCATGAGCCGCCCCGCGCATCGATGAACCGCCGCCCGGCACGCGCGCGCCGCCTGCGCCGAGCCGGCCGGAGCGCCCCACCCGGGCGGCTGAGCGTGCAGGGTACGCTGACCGGCGAGGGCGCGGCCACGCGCCGCCAGGAGGACCCGCAATGCCCGAGAACGAGGCGCCCCCGCGCATCCAGCCGAAGCGGCTCGGCGACTACCTCGAGGTGATCAGCAAGGCGGTCTTCCAGACGGGCATCTCGTGGCGGGTGGTCGACTCGAAGTGGCCGGACATCCGCGAGGCGATGCGCGACTTCGGCGCGCGCGCGGTCGCCGGGCTCGGCGCCCGCGACATCGACCGCCTCGCCGCCGACCCGCGCGTGATCCGCAGCCACAAGAAGCTCGAGGCGATCGCGGGGAACGCCGCGCGCATGCTCGAGATGGAGGCCGAGCACGGCTCCTTCCGCGCCTACCTGCGCTCGCACGCCGACTTCGAGGCGCTCGTGAAGGACCTGCGGAAGCAGTTCAAGTTCCTGGGGGCGATGGGCTGCTACTACTTCCTCCACGTCGTGGGCGAGCGGGTGCCCGACTACGAGGAGTGGCACGCCGCGCACACCGACTCCCCGGCACCGACGCGGCGGGGATGGGCAGCGCCGGACCGCGCACGCGGCGACCGCGTTAGGCCTCAGTGCACGCCGGGCGCTCACCACGGGGCGCCTCGCAGTCGTCGGACGCCGGGCGCCCCCGATTCCCGGCGCCACGCCCTTCGCCGGACTCAGCGCGAACGGAGTCGGCAACCGCTCCCGCCGGCCCGCGAGGAACACGCCGCTCAGCGCGAACGGAGTCGGGCACACGCTCCCGCCGGCCGCGCCGCGCTGCCCGCGCGCCCATCGCGGTGCCCGCGCGTGAGCGAGAGGAAGAGCGGCATCCCGAGCAGCATCATCGCGCCGCCGAAGTAGAACGCCGCCGCCGGCGAGCCCGCGAGCCCCACGACGCAGCCACCCGCCACCGAGCCCCCGAGCAGCCCCGCGCCGCTCCCCGCGGAGCCGAGGCCGACCACGGTCCCCATCCCGACGCGGCGGCCGACGGCAACCGGTATCGCGCCCGAGCCGACCATCGAGGCGCTCGACCCCACCCCCATCCCGAACAGCAGCGCGAGCACCACCCACAGCTGCGTCGCGAGCCCGAGCGCGTCCAGCATCGCCGCCGCCCCGAGCAGCCCGGCGACGACAAGCCCGCGGCGGCTCACGCGGTCGGCGAGGTAGCCGAGCCCCGGCTGCGAGAGCCCGCCGGCGAGGCTCTCGATCGAGAACGCCACCCCGATCAGGAACGGCGCGATGCCGATCGCCTCGAGCCGCACGCCAAGGAACCTCAGCGTCGAGCCGAAGGTGAGCGAGGCGAGCGCCATGTTCAGCGTGAGCGCCGCGACCTCGTCGCGCGCGCCCATCGCGTCGCGCTCGCCCTGCAGGATCAGCGCGGGCGTGCGCATCCGCTCGAGGTGCTCGGTGCGCAGCTGCGTCGGCCGCCCCGCGGGGTGGAACGGGTAGCCGAGCACGACCACGCCCTCGACCCCCGCCTCGTCCGCGACCATCGTCGCGATGCGGCCGCCCATCGACTTCCCGCCGATCACGAGCACGCGCGCACGCGGGCGCAGCGCGTCGATCGCGGCGCGGTAGGTCGCGAGCAGCACCGGCGGGCGATCGGGTGCGCCGCGGCGGCCGCCCGCGCGTCGCGCGGCCATGTAGGGGAACTGGAAGCGCGCGACGCGGATCCCGTGCTCGGCGACGCCGCGCGCGACCGTGGTCATGAACGCGTGATCCATCGGCGCGCCGGCGCCGTGCGCGAAGAGGAGGACGCGCTCGGCGCGCGCGGGGCCATCGAAGAGGAACTCCGGGGCGGGGACGGACGCGGGCGACGGCGCCGGGCTCACGGCGCAGCCACCCCGGCGTGGCGCGCGACGAGCCGCGCCGCGGCCGCCTCCGCGAGCGGGACCGCGCGGCGCATCGCATCCTCCGGCGCAACCCTGCCGGCGATCAGCGGCTCCGCGTCCACGATCGAGGGCGGCACCCCGTCGATCGAGCCGGCCACGGCCAGACACGGGCGCCCGAGCTCCGCAGCGATCCCGGCGACGTGCGCGACCGCCTTGCCGAACGCGGTCTGCGCGTCGAGCCGCCCCTCGCCGGTGACGACGAGGTCGGCGGCGGCGACCGCGGCGCGCAGCCCGACCGCGTCCGCGACGAGCGCAGCCCCCGACTCGATCGAGGCGCGCGCGCCCCCGGCGCGCGCGACCGCGACCAGGCCGACCGGCAGCCCGCCGCCCGCG
>Ga0194131_10009367_pt1 | contig 12396 bp, 11 predicted proteins | sample TA2KigO120mmetaG_FD_148631 | JGI IMG/M metagenome (GOLD analysis project Ga0194131, IMG submission 148631) | Freshwater microbial communities from Lake Tanganyika, Tanzania - TA2015053 Kigoma Offshore 120m | ecosystem: Environmental > Aquatic > Freshwater > Lake | place: Tanzania: Lake... | reverse complement strand
GAAGGCCGCGCCGTGCAGGCCTTTACCAGTGAGGAGATTCTTCACAAGCTGCGCGTGACGCCATACGACGCCTTCGCGCTGTTTCTCCACCATGCCCGAAGCCGGATCGGGGCTGGATGGATTAAGGAGCCGGGCCGGTAGGTCACCCCTCACCCATAAGAAAACTTCCCCCTCACCATCTCCTCTCCCCCTTGCAGGGGGAGAGGGTAGGGAGAGGAGGAGAGGGTGGATGGAGCTGAAGCAGAGAACTTCCTCGCTCCCCTCGGGGGAGAGGAAAGAGGTGAGGGGGGGGAATCATTAATGAAGGAGAGACATCCGTGATGCCCTGGTTGGACAAAATTCGTGAATTTAAATCAGTGGCCGAGATGCGTACGTGGCTGATTGCCCGCGATCCGGCGTTCGATCCGAAGCGCTTGATCAAGATGGCGATCGTGGGAGCGGCCGACGAAGGCCTCCGCCTGGCCGAGCTCTGCGGCAGGCAGGAAATCTGGATCACGGCGGTATGCGACGACAATCCGAAGAAGCAGGGGCTCAAGGTGGGCGCCACGACGGTAAAACCGGTGGATGCCTTGAAGGATGTCGATCGGGACGCGCCCGTGATTATCGCCAGCCACCGAGTGCTCAAGGCCCTGGAGCGGATCAAAGGGATGGGGTTCAAGCATGTGGCGCCGTTTGCGTTGCTGGAAGTGCTGGATCCCAAGATGTTCCCGCCGCATATGTTCTACGACGGCTGGTTGGAGGATCTGTTCGAGCACCGGGACCGCTACGCGGCGCTCGCCAAACTGCTTGCGGACGACATGTCGCGGCGCGTGCTGGATGCGGTGATTGGGTTCAGGCTGACGCTGGATGCGACCGTCCTCTCGCCGATCGTCGAATGGGATCTCTACGGGCCGGCGAATCTCTTGCAGTACGGCGACGAGGAAGTTTATGTGGACGGCGGCTCCTATGACGGCGACTCCATTCGCCTGTTCATCGACCGGGTCCGCGGGAAATTCTCGCGCGTGCTGGCCTTCGAGCCGGACAAGAACACCTTCAAGCGGCTGGCGGCCAATTTCTCCGGCGAGAAGCGCGTGGAGCCGATCAATGCCGGGCTGCACCGTCGGAAGGCGATGCTCCACTTCGACAATGCCGGCACCCGTGGCTCGATCCTCGTGGAAAAAGGCGGCATCGAAGTGCCGGTTGTCGGACTGGACGAGGTGCTTAAAGGTGACCGTGTGACCTACGTCAAGATGAATATCGAAGGGGCTGAGCTGGAAGCGCTCAAGGGCGGGGAGCAGGCGATCAAGCGCTGGGCGCCGAAGCTGGCGATCTCTGCCTACCATCGCCCCTCGGACCTGTGGCAGATCCCGGACCTCGTCCGCAGCCTGCGGCCGGACTACAAGCTGCACCTACGGCAGCACGACGGCGGCGTCATCGAAACCGTGCTCTATGCCCTCGCCTGATCGGCGTATGGGCGTTATGAGGGCAATGGAACGGCCGATTTGCGTTATGGAAGGGCTTGTCCTATGATGAAGATCCCTGTGAGAGGAAATTTCCATGCGTGACTGGTCGAAGGCCGAGTGGGTGGATCCCAAGTACAACTGGAAACCGCTGCCGGTGCCGGAGCTGCCGGGGCGCGTGCTGCTGGACCTGGCGACGAAATGCAACCTCCGCTGCCCGATGTGCGTGGTTTGGGGATCGGAGGACAATAACGCCATTGATTCGGTGGTGGGCGTCATGGACCTGGCTGCTTCACGACGGCTGCTCGATGAAATCATGGCGGCGAAACCGCTTATCCAGCCCAACATGTGGGGGGAGCCGCTCATGGCGCCGCATCTCCGCGAGCAGATCAAGGAGATGAAGCAGCGCGGCATCGCGGTCGCGATGAACACCAACGGGCTGACGCTGAATGAAGATCTGGCCAAGTTCTTCGTGGATCAGAAGGTGGATTCGGTGATGTTCAGCCTCGACGCGGTGACCCGGACGACGCTGAGGAAGATTCGGGGGATCGACAAGCAGGAGAAACTGGAAACGGCGGTCTTCCGGCTGCTCAAGATGCGCGGCGAGTCGGACTATCCGCGCGTCGGCGTCTCGTTCACCATCCAGGACGACAACCGTCACGAAGTGGACGACTTCGTCGCGCGATGGGCCGGCGTGGTGGACGTGGTCCGCACGGGCGTGGTGTTCGAGAAGGGCACCTTCCCCGACATGAAGACCCCGCCGAAACGGGTGCCGTGCCCCGCCATTTACAACACGCTGCCGGTGCACAACGACGGCATGGTCACGGTCTGTTGCCTTGACGGGTTCAAGAGCACGAACATGGGTAATGTGTTCAAGGACGGGGTCAAGGCGGTCTGGCAAGGCGAGGAGTTCGCAAAGTTCCGCTACTATCATGAAACCGGCCAATGGGACAAAGTGCCGTTCTGCCAGCCCTGCAACGGATGGGCGCAGTACGAATTCGAAGAGGAAGTCCGCGACGGACTTCTCATCCGCAAGTCTCCGCAGTACACCTACTACAACAAGATCGCCCGGCTGAAAAACTGGCAGGGAAACTTGCTGGGCGGGCACCCGGCTCCGCCTCCCGAGCTCTCCGAAGCGATGGCGTAACGTTTGCGTGGCGCTTCGTTTTGCCTGTCCGTTCCACCGGGGCTGATGCCGTCACGGCACATCCGCTGCCTTGCGATCCGCTGAATGAACATTCGCCGCCTGTCTTCTCAACACTATTTCATCAGGGAGTTGAACGAAACCTATGACGCCATCATATAGTTCCGCGCTCGAGGACGTGACCGGCGGTTTCTCCAACTGGCGGATGTGGGGACGATTGGGCTGGCAGGAGACGAAGCGCCGCTACCGCCGCACCATCATCGGGCCCTTCTGGACGACCCTCAGCCTCAGCATCTTCATCTTCACGCTCGGCATCCTGTGGGCGCAGCTCTGGAAGCAGGACCCGAAATCCTATCTCCCGTTTCTCACGGCCGGGATGCTGGCCTGGGGAATGGTGGCGACGACCATCACGGAAGGCTGCTCGGTCTTTATCGCCGCCGAAGGGCTGATCAAGTCCCTGAAGTTTTCCTACACGCTGCTGACCTGCGCGGTGGTCTGGCGGAACCTCATCGTGTTCCTGCACCACCTGCTTATTTTTGTGGGGGTCATGGTGTACGCCGGCGTGCCGGTGACGGCCAACACCCTCCTCGTTGTGCCGGGGCTGCTCCTCGTGGCCGTCAACGGAATCTGGGTCTGCACGCTGCTGGGCATGATGTGCAGCCGGTTCAGGGACATCCAGCAGATCGTGGGCAGCGTGCTCCAGATTTCGATGTTCGTGACACCCATTTTCTGGACACCCAAGCAACTGGGCGACCGGTATACGATCTACGTGGATCTGAATCCCCTGTACCACTACGTCGATATCGTGCGGTCTCCGCTCCTGGGGAACGCCCCGTCGCTGCTGAGCTGGGAGATGGTGGCGGCCGGCACGGTGATTGGCTGGGCCGTGACACTGTTCTGCTACAGCCGGTTCCGCCGCCGGCTGTCATACTGGATTTAAACGGAGATCGCGCATGGCCTCATTGACGCTCGAAAACATCACGGTCGACTTTCCGATCTACGGCGCACAGAAGACCTTTCGCGGCGCGATTCGCAGCGCGACGGGAGGGCTCATCCGGCGGGAAGGCTCCGACCACCAGCACATCACGGTGCGGGCGCTGGACAATCTCTCGCTCTCGATCAAGCATGGAGACCGCCTGGGAATCATCGGCCACAACGGAGCGGGCAAGTCCACGCTGCTCCGGTTGTGCGCGGGGGTCTACGAGCCGGCGAACGGGCGCGTGCTGATCGAAGGGAAGGTCTCGCCGCTGTTCAATACGTCGCCCGGGCTGGATATGGACGACACGGGCTACGAGAACATCATTACGTGCGGCCTGTACCTCGGCATGACCCACGAGGAGATCGCCAGAAAGACTCCCGACATCGAGGCGTTCTCCGAGCTGGGGGAGTACCTGTCCCTGCCGACGAAAACCTATTCCACGGGCATGCTGACCCGGCTGGGGTTCGCCATCGCGACCGCGATCGACCCGGAGATTCTCGTGCTCGATGAAGGGCTGGGGGCCGGGGATGCGCGCTTCGCCGAAAAGGCCAAGCGGCGTGTGGACGCACTCATCGAGCGGTCGAGCGTCCTGATCCTGGCCTCGCACTCCGATGCCCTGATCCAATCCCTCTGCACGCGCGCCATCCTGCTGCAAAGCGGGCGCATCGTGACGGAGGGCAGGGTGGAAGAGGTCATTGAGGCGTACCGGAAGCTCAACCAGACATCCCCTTAAGGCCGATTGAATTTCTTTCTCCAGCCAGGCATCTCTCCAACACATGAAACGGCAATCTAAGAAAAGGTCATTCGAAACCAGGATATAGAATGGCTCGCCACGAGTATTTGCCGTTCGGTAAACCGAACTTTTCCGACCAGGAGATTGCCGCCGTTACGCGCGTGCTGCGCTCCGGGTGGGTTGGGATGGGGCCGGAAACCATCGCATTCGAACAGGAGCTGGCTGCATGCATAGAAGCCCCCCATATCGTGACGGTCAATTCCTGCACGTCCGGTCTGTTTCTCTCGCTGCTGGTATCCGGCGTGAGACGTGGAGATGAAGTCATCTGTCCAAGTCTCACGTGGTGCAGCACGGCCAACGCGGCGTTGTACCTGGGAGCAAAGCCGGTCTTCTGCGACGTGGATCCCGACACCCTGTGTCCAACGCCGAAGCAGGTACTGGCCAAGGTGACGTCCCGGACAAAAGCGGTGATGGTGGTGCACTTCGGCGGCCTTGCCGTGGACGTGCAGGCGTTGCGCATTGTGCTTCCCAGGCGTGTATCCATTATCGAAGACGCCGCCCATGGCTTCGGTGCGCGCTTTACCGATGGGAAGCCAGTGGGATCTTCCGGTAACCTGACCTGTTTCAGCTTTTATGCAAACAAGAACCTGTCCACCGGCGAGGGAGGGGCGGTTGCGCTCTTCGACCGGCGGCAGGCAGAGCGCCTACAGTCGCTCCGGCAGCATGCGTTGCCGTTGGATGCCTGGAAGCGGTTCACTCATGCCAAATCATTGTTACTCTCGAATCCGCTCAGCGAGCTCGGCTACAAGATGAACTATACCGATCTCCAGGCCTGCATCGGGAGGGTGCAGCTTGCCCGTCGGGGCGAACTGGATCGTATCCGTCTGGACATTGCGCGCCGGTACGTGGACGGCTTAAAAGAGGTATCCCCGCTGATCAAATGTCAGCGGGATATCACGCATCCCTACCATGCGAGGCACCTGTTCGTGTTGCAGCTGCCGCTGGAAGAGATGCGAATGGGCCGCGATGAAGTCCTGCTGGCCTTGCGGGAAAGGAACATCGGCGCCTCCATCCATTACGCCCCGCTGCACCGTATGCCCTTGTACCTCGGCCCCCGCAAGCCCGCGCGGTTGCCCGTGACCGAGCGGGTTGTCAAGCGCATCATGACGCTTCCGATCAGCGCCAGTATGACGCTCGACGATGCCGACGACGTGCTCGCACAATTCAAAGAGGTGGCGAGGTAGCGACATGACAACCGGCGCGCAGAGGAAGGAACTGCCGATCCGATACGGGTTCTACGACCGCCTAAAGGCTGAGTTCCCGTCGCAGATCATCGTGGATGCCACCGAAGTATGCAACCTGGCGTGCATCCATTGTCCGCATCCGGAGTTCAAGAAGTCCGATCAGTATGCCGGAAGGCATCTTGACCCCGTGCTCCATCAGAAGATGGTGGATGAGGTCCGCGAACACGGTCGGGGACGCACGCAGTATATTCGCTATACCAGCAACGGCGAGCCGCTGGTTCATCCGCAGATTTATGACATGCTGGACTATGCCGTTTCGCGTTCCGGCGTGTTCATCACTCTGACGACCAACGGCACGATCCTGAATGAACGGCGCCTCGAGAAATTGCTGGCGTCCGGCTTGCACATGGTGGATGTCAGCATCGATGCCTTCTCGCCGGAGGCGTACGCCAGGATTCGCGTCAACGGGAATCTGGAGGTGACGCGGCGGAATGTGCTGCGGTTGCTGGAGCTTAAGCGATCCGCAGATGCCGCGACGCGGGTAGTGGTGAGTTTCGTCGAGCAGCCCTTGAACGAACATGAGGTGCGTGACTTTGAATCCTATTGGAAGGATCAGGGTGTGGACTATGTGGTCGTCCGTCGCCGGCATTCTGCAGCCGGCGGAGTGGCGAACATTGCCGATTTGATGCGTGCTGAGCAACGCCAAGCCTCTCGTTATCCCTGTCTTTATCCGTGGGAGAGAATCTTGCTGAATCCGCGCGGTGAACTGGCTTTCTGCCCTCAGGATTGGGTGCATGGGTCTGTTCTTACGAACTACCGCGATACGACAATCCAGGACGTCTGGCAGGGAGAAGCGTATCGGAAGCTGCGTGAGGCACACTTGACTAATGACTACGGCGCGCATCAATTCTGCGGTCAGTGTCCTGATTGGAAGCAAACGCGCTGGCCTGGCGAGGGGAGAAGTTACGCCGACATGATTGAAGAGTTTACCCAACCGTCGTGAGAAAAGTCGTTATCAATCAGTCAAATTACATCCCCTGGAAGGGGTATTTCGATCTCATCCATGATGCCGATGTGTTTGTCTTCTATGATGACGTGCAGTTCACAGTCCGTGATTGGAGAAACCGAAACAGAATCAAAACGCCGGAAGGGCTTATCTGGCTGACCATTCCCGCCGGCACCGACCGCAACCGGCTGATCTGTGATGTCGCGTTGGATCAGGATGGGTGGCAACGCAAGCATTGGGAAACGATTCGTCGTTGTTATTGCCGGGCGCCTTTTTTTGAAAAATATGAAGCGTTGTTTCGGCCTGTCTACCTCGATCGGAAGTGGGCCACTTTATCAGAACTTAATCAATTCCTGATTAAGCTTGTGGCCCGAGACTGTCTGGGAATCACCACAGCGTTTCTTCAGTCGTCGGATTTCATGATTGAGGGTAAAGGACAGGATCGTATCCTCAATTTATTGAGAGCGGTTGAGGCTGATGTGTACGTGTCTGGTCCAGCCGGTAAGGCGTATCTTGATCCGGATCGTTTCCAGCGGGAAGGTATCGGGCTGATCTGGAAGGACTATTCAGGCTATCCGGAGTATCCCCAGATCCATCCTCCATTCGAGCACGCAGTGACGATCCTCGACCTGCTGTTCCACACCGGTCCCGACGCGCCCTCTTATATATGGGGGTGGCGGGCCGCCAAACAGCGACCGCGCACGGCGTCTGCCAGAAGCTAGCGTATGGCCAAAACCTTCTCCATCGTCGTCCCTGTTTTCCAGAACGAAGCGAATCTGCCTGACACGGTCCCGGCATTGCTTCGGCTTGGACATTCGCTGCCTACTTATCGACTGGAGTTGGTGTTCGTGGAAGATGGCTCGCGCGATCATTCATTCGACATTCTGGCCGACTTCGCTAAACGATATCCCTCTACCGTCAAGATCGTGAAATTGACGCGCAATTTCGGCCAGACGCCTGCCGTGCAGGCCGGCTTGCGCCATGCGACCGGAGATTGCGTTGGGATCATCTCAGCCGACCTGCAGGAGCCGCATGAGCTATTTGTCGAGATGGTTAAGCAATGGGAGGTTGGCGCCAAGTTTGTGATGGGGGAACGGCAGGCACGGGAAGAAGTCCAGTCCCATCAACTGGTATCAGGGATTTATTGGAATTTAATCCGGCGGTTCGCATTCCCTGATTTCCCCACCATGGGTTACGACTTTTGCCTTTTGGATCGGCAGGTAGTAGATGACATTAATCACATTAACGAAAAGAACTCCTCCATTTTTGTGCTGATTTACTGGCTGGGATACAAGCCGGTGCGCCTCTCAGTTACACGCAAGATCCGGGGAAAAGGCACCTCCCAGTGGCGTCTCTGGAACAAGATCAGTTTTACGGTAGATACGCTGATCGGCTTTACCTATCTGCCCGCACGGTTTATCACCGTAATGGGTTTCGTCATGGCGGCTCTCTGCGTCGCCTATCTGACAGTTGTTATAGCAAGGTGGTATTACCTGCAAACGGCTCCTCCCGGTTGGATGACGGTCGTCGGTCTGGTGGCACTGTTGGGCGCGTTGACACTGTTCTCGCTCGGCATTGTTAGTGAGTATCTACTGCGCATTCTTGACGAAGCGCGTAAGCGTCCGCCGTATGTGGTTGAGCGCATCATTGGTACGCCGGATTGGAAAGAACCAATTGGGTAATTACAAGTCAAGTCTTCAATGAGTCAAGTAGAGGGATTTCTTGAGTGGTTGAGTGATGCCGCACAACTGTCATGCCGAGCGTGATAGGGCTAGTATTGCTGGCAGCGTGCTGCCATGCGATCTGGAATGCCTATGTCAAGGTGAGCGAGGACCGGCTGGCCGAGCTGGTGTCCATCAACCTGATCGGCGCGACGTCCGGCCTGCTTATGATTCCCTTCGTGCCGGTGCCGGATGCCGACGTTTGGATGCTGATCGGGCTCTCCGTGCCGGTGCACATTTTCTACAAACTGCTGCTCGCGAGGGCCTACCGCCACGGCGATCTGACGCAAATCTATCCGGTGGTGCGCGGCGTGGCGCCGCTGGCGGTCTGGGCGATCGCTCTGCTGATGTTGAGCGAGCGGCTCTCGCCGGTGGAATTGGCCGGGATGCTGTCAATATGCGCGGGCATCGTGACACTGGCATCGGAGCGCGCGCATGTGGCAGGCCTGGCCCTCCGGCCTCTAGCGATCGCCATTCTGACCGGCATGGCCATCGCTTGCTATACCGTCATAGACGGACTGGGCTCGCGTCGCGGGGCGACGCCGCTTTCCTTCATGGCATGGCTGTTCGCGCTCGACGGCGGGTTGTTCGCCCTGCTGGCCTGGTATTGGCGGGGATCGAAGTTATGGACGACCGTGCGTCTCGGCTGGCAGGCGGGGCTGGCGAGCGGGGTGGTGGCGGTCGGCTCCTACGGCGTGTTCCTGTGGGCGCTCAGCCGTGGCGCCATGGGCACTATTGCAGCGTTGCGCGAAACCAGCGTCCTGCTTGCGACATTGATCGGAGTGGTGTTCCTCGGAGAGCGGGTCGGATTTCTTCGGACGGTTGCGACGATGCTGATCGTCTTCGGCATTGTGCTGATCGCCCAGGCGAAATGAGAAAACACTGTTTGTCTAGTTTCTTTAGTTCGCTTAGTTTGCAGCTTTCATTCAAGAAATTTCAGTGATAGCCTCGCGCATCGGCTATTGACCTAACCATGAAGTTTGGCTTATCTGCACAACTGAATGTGAAGATCTTAGTATGAAGCTGCGATCTATTATTCTGATAGCGCTTGGGTGTGCAACGCTTACTATCGGCGCATATGTCGCTACCGAACTCAAACTTCGTCATGAGATCTGGCGGGCGAATGTTGACGACACCGCTCTATGGAACATGAGCTTCTATTCGGCGCCAATTTATCGGGATGTGCCGAATACGGATATCTCTTTCCGATTCTACGGCCCGCATGCGCAACTCCAAGTCTCGGCCGATTTTCATCTTAACAACATGGGTTGGATCTCGCCTTACGATTATAAATTTGAACGCGATCCAGGCGAGTTCCGTATTGTAGTACTCGGGGGCGAGCAGACAGCATCGAGCGTGGCCAGCCACTCTTGGCCAAATCTCCTGCAGGATGAATTGAATCGTCGTGATCCATCAGGTCATTACACTGTCTTTAATTGTGCATGGCCTGACGCCGGCCCAAAGAAATACATCGAATACTGGCAAGGAGAGTGCCGCAAATATATGCCAGACTTGGTGATTGTGAATTATGTTGAATCAGATTTTTATCGTATCTTAATTGAGTCTGGTGCACCTACCACTTACCGTGGTGAGCTGGTTACCGGCAGCGTTTGGGTAGAGTACGATGGTGCGCGAATTCCAGTCAATGTTGTTCGCAATGCAACCCCGATTTCTATGCGTGACCTAGAGGGTATCCCTTCTCGTCCCTATGGGTTTTTTGCTTCGCGCTCATTAATGGATGATGCTTCGCGAGTAGCCCTGATCCAGAAGCGTGTGGTGCGAGACATGATAGAAGGCATTTATCCACCGTTTGGCAGTCTAACATATCAGTGGCTCACGAATCATCCGCAAGCTATTCCAAAAGTTTCGGAAGTGCGCAATTATGATATTCCCCCGGCGAGTAAACCCGCCAATAAAGCTGCGTTGGCCGCAGCAGGAGCACGGGAATTCGGTTGGATGGTTCGTCACATCCCGCACATTGTCTTTGTCCATAACTTCTACGAACGAACGGGCGAATATGAATTGACCGCGGCGATGATGAAATCTGACAAAAGTATAAGAGTCGTCGATATGCGGGAATTTATTCCACCGAAAACCACTGATGATGAATTTAAGTCTTGGTACTTTTCCCCTTATATGTCAGAGAAGTGGAGTGAAAAGGGACACATGGCCTATGCAAAAATGATTGCGGACATCGTTCAAGCTTGGCGCGCAGGTGGACGCCTTAAGCCCTTTAGTAATTAAGGAAAGAATTACGTCAGATCGCGAAATCGCGGTCGCTTGAGGTCCCGTTCAAGAACGATCGCGTTCTTCTCGTCCACCGGCCAGTCAATCCCGAGGTCGGGATCATTCCAGGCCAGCCCGACGGCAAAATCGGGCGCGTAGGGAGCGCCCAGCTTGAAGATTACCTCGGTATCGTCGTCGAGCGTGCAGTAACAATGAGCGAAGCCCTCGGGAATGAAGACCTGGCTCCAGGAAAAGGAGCTGAGCTCGACCTTCAGGTGGCGGCCGAACGTGGAGGAGCTTCGGCGAAGGTCCACCACGACGTCCAGAATGCGGCCGCGGGCCACCTGCACGAGCTTGGGCTGGCCATGCGGGGGAAGCTGGTAGTGGAATCCGCGGACCGTGCCGACCTTGGACGAGACGCAGCGATTCTCGTGGACGACGTCGAAGTTAACCCCGATTTGAGCGAAGAACAGCTTGTTGTAGGTCGGGAGAACGGTTCCCCGGATGTCCCGCTTCGGCTCGGCGCGGAAGACCTTGATGCCGGCCAGCTCCAGGTCCCTGACCTCGAGAGGTTCGATGATAAAGCCGGGTTTGGTCATGGCCGTAATGATGCGATCGATTCGCGCCGTAACGCGCGGCGCCAGTATACAGAGTTCCCGCCGGTCGTGAAAGGTTCATGACCCGAATGGTTTTTCGCTTGAAATAATTCTTCTGTTAAGGAATCCTACCGTCCCTACCATGGAGAACAACACTTTGAGGCCATTTTATTTCACGGTCGTTTTCTGGGGAGAAGTCTATCGCCGGTACTTTCTGGACCTGCTGCTGGCCTCCCTGCTTTCCCCCAACAATATTCCTGCGCTCAATCCGGCCCGGAAGAGCAAGTTCTTGATCGTGACGACCAGGGCCGACTGGGACGCGCTGCAGCCGGAGCCTCTGTTTCAGGAAATGAAACGGTACGTCGATCCCGTCTGGTTCGAGATGCCGTTTCCGCGCGGGGACGAGTCCAAGATGCTGGTCATGTCGAAGGGCCACAAGCAGGTGACGATGAGGGCCTTTGCGGACCGCGCCTACGGCATCTTCGTCACCCCTGACCTGGTTCTCTCGGACGGGTCGGTTGCTACAATGCAGCGGCTGGCGGAGGCGGGCAAGAAGGTCGTGCTTTCCGTGGCGATCCGTTTCGCGCAGGAGACTCTCCTGCCGGAGATGGAGCGGGGGGGCCATCTCAAGCCCGGTCAGCCGTTGATTCTGCCGGCCCGTGACCTGATGCGCATGGCCTTGCAGCATCTGCACACGGAAACGCTCCGGTACGAGTTCGACGCGGCATACTTTGCCGATCTGCCGATCTCAGTGTACTGGTCGGTTCCCGAGGGGAACGGCATGATCATCTACAGCTTTAGCTGGGCGCCGCTGCTGGTGGACTACGCGGCGCTCGCGGATCACGATGCCAGTACGTTCGACGAGTGGACGATGGATGGCGACTACATCCACCGGAATTTTCCCGATCCGAACGACGTCTACGTGTCCCGGGACAGCGATGAGCTGGTGCTCGTCAGTTTTACCAGGGAAGCGGACCTGCATTTCGATCTGAGCGTCGACCCCAAAAAGCGGTGGCAGAACCACTTCGCCGTCCCTGCCAAGATCCAAAGGATACGGGAATTGAAGAACAGCTCCATCATGGATCCCCTGAAGCGATCCATTTTTCATCAGCCGGTGTATTTGCACAGCGCCGATATTACCCTCGCGTGGTGCGAGTGGCAGGCACACACCGACGAGATCATCGCCGGCGCCTACCACCGGCGCGACCAGGTTCGAAATCTTGAGGGCCAGTTTGTGTCCGACGTGTATACGAATTCGGGCACCGGACAGAGCCGTTTTTCCGACTGGATCATCGATAAGTTTTCCGA
>Ga0194131_10009361_pt1 | contig 12400 bp, 12 predicted proteins | sample TA2KigO120mmetaG_FD_148631 | JGI IMG/M metagenome (GOLD analysis project Ga0194131, IMG submission 148631) | Freshwater microbial communities from Lake Tanganyika, Tanzania - TA2015053 Kigoma Offshore 120m | ecosystem: Environmental > Aquatic > Freshwater > Lake | place: Tanzania: Lake... | reverse complement strand
GCATAGGCGCGGATCTTGCCGCCCTGGGCCTGCGGCAGGGAGTTCGACGACTGGTCGACCATGACCTGGATCTGGTTGGCGATCAGGTCCTGCATGGCGGGGCCAGTGCCGCGATAGGGCACGAGCTGATAGCTGACGCCGGTCGCCTTGGCGAAGGCGAGCGCGCCGAGATGCGAGCCCGAGCCGATGCCCGCCGTGCCGCCCGACGCCTTGTCCTGGTTGGCCTTGAGGTACTCGACCAGCTCCTTCAGCGTCTTGGCCGGCACGTTGTTCGACGACACCACCAGCATGGCGTTGGCCGGCAGGCGGGCGATCGGCACCAGGTCCTCGATCAGGTCGAAATTGAGCTTGGTGTAGATCGCGGCGTTGGCGACGTTGGTGCCGACATGGCCGATGCCGATCGTGTAGCCGTCGGGCGCCGAGCGCGCCAGCTTGGCCATGGCGATGGTGCCGGCCGCCCCGGTGACGTTCTCGATGATGAGCTGCTGGCCGAGCTCCTTGGCCATGCGCTCGCCCATGATGCGGGCAACCACGTCGGTCGGCCCGCCGGCGGCGAACGGCACGATCAGGGTGATCGGCTTGTTGGGATAGGCCTGGCCGAAGGCGGGGCCGGCCGCGGCCACAGCGGCAACGGCAATCAGTGCATGTCTGCGTAGCATTACGTCCTCCCTGTCAACGCCACCGTAGCACCGAGCGCTCGACTATGCCGAGCCCCCAGGAGATCAGCAGGCCGAGCACCGACAGCATGACGACGCCGGCCAAGAGCTGGTCGGTCTGCATCAGGTTGCCGGCGGCCAGCACGAAGGCGCCGATGCCGTGCTGGGCGCCGATCATCTCGGCGGCGACCACCAGCAGCAGCGCCACCGAGGCGGAGATGCGGAAGCCGGCCAGGATGCCGGGCATGGCGCCGGGCAGCAGGATCTTGGCGACGATGTCGGTTGCCGGCAGGCCGAACGACTGGCCCATGCGGATGAGGTTGCGCGGCACGGCATCGCATGCCGTGTAGGCAGCGATCACCGTCGGGAAGAAAACGCCGAGCGCGATGGTCGCGACCTTGGACGGCTCGCCGATGCCGAACCACATGATGAGGAGCGGCAGCAGCGCGATCTTGGGGATCGGGAAGAGGGCCGACACGATCGGCAGGCCAGCGGCGCGCGCCGCCGAGAAGATGCCCATGGCGAGGCCGACGGCGAGGCCGGCCGCGGTGCCGATCAACCAGCCCGGCACGATGCGCTTGAGCGATGCCGCGATGTGCTCGACCAGCGTGCCGTTCGACCACAGCTCGGCGAACGCCCGCGCGATGGCCGCGGGGCTCGGCATGAAAAGCGGCGGCAGGAGGCCCGCGCTCGACGCCGCCTGCCAAGCGGCGATCAGCAGGAAGAACACGATCCACGGCAGCAGCCGGCGCGGCCTGGGATCGAAGCCGCCGCCGCGGAACGGGATGGGCCGCTGGTTGGCGTCAGGCATGCTGCATCTCGCGGTCGGCGGTCACGACCTCGTCGCGGATCAGCGCCCACAACCTGCGATGGACCTCGGCCAGCAGGCCGGCATGCTGCGGCTGGCCGCGCTCGGCGACCGGCACCTCGATCGTGAAGATCTCGCGAATGCGTCCGGGCCGGCGCGACAGCACCACGACGCGGTCGGCGAGCCGCGCCGCCTCCTCGAGATTGTGGGTGACGTAGACACGTGTGCTCTTCTCGCGCGCCCAGATCGCGAGCAAGTCCTCCATCAGAAGTTCGCGCGTCTGGGCGTCGAGCGCCGACAGCGGCTCGTCGAGCAGCAGCACGGCCGGCCGCACGACCAGGGCGCGGGCGATGCCGACGCGCTGGCGCATGCCGCCGGACAGCTGCTTCGGATAGGCAGCGGCGAACTCGCTCAAGCCGGTGAGGGCGAGCGCCTGAGCCACGCGCTCGCGGCGTTCGCCGGCGGCGAGCGGCCGATGCTCCAGCGCCAGACCGACATTGCCGGCGACGCTGCGCCAGGGCAGCAGGGCGAAATCCTGGAAGATGTAAGTGAAAGGGTTGAGCGAGTCGGCGGGCGGCGGACCCGACAGCGTGACCTTGCCGTCGCTGGGCTCGAGCAAGCCGCCCAGGATGCCGAGCAACGTCGACTTGCCGCAGCCCGACGGCCCGATCAACGCGACAGTCTCGCCGTCGGCGATGTCGAACGTGACGTCGGCCAGCGCCTCGACCGACCCGTAACGATGGCAGATCTTCTCAACGTGCAGCGGCATCGGCCGCCATTGTGATCAGAATCGCGCGGTTCGACACCTGCTGGCCTTCCTGGATCGCGATCGACTCCACTTTGGCGTCCGCCGCAGCCTTGAGCTGGTGCTGGATCTTCATCGCCTCCAGGACGACCAAGGTCTGGCCCTTGGCGACGCTGTCGCCGGCCGCGACCTTGATGGCGACGATCTTGCCGTCCATCGGCGCGCGCAGCTTGCCGTCGCTGCCGGCCGCGGCGGCGGCGGGCGGCGCGTAGGTCCGGTCGGTGAAGCGCACGGTATGCGCGTCGAGATCGACCACGACATCGTCGCCATCGACGTGGAACGGCAGGGCGGCGTCGACGGTCTCGCGGCCGGTCACGTGCAGCAGCCGTTCCGTGCTGCCGACGGCGAGCCGCAGCGGTGTCGGCTCGGGATTGGAGTTGCGCCAGCCGCGCAGCGCGGCGGGATGGCGCTCGGCCGACCGGCGCCACAGCAGCGCCGCCGCGATCTGCCAATGGGCGTCGCCGATCGGCGGCGCGGGGAAGTCGTGCTTGCCGAGGAACGCCGTCGTCGCCTTGCCGTCGGCGAACTCGGGATGCTCCAGCAGGCGGATCAGGAAATGCCGGTTGGTGGTCGGACCCAGCACGACGGTGTCGCGCAGCGCGCGGATCAGGCGCGTGCGGGCTTGCTCACGCGTGGCGCCGTGCGCGATCACCTTGCCGATCATGGGATCGTAGAAGGGCGAAATGAGCAGCCCGTCCGTCATGCCGTGGTCGATCCGCACGCCCGCGCCGGTCGCCGGCCGCCAGACGTCGATGCGGCCGGTCTGCGGCAGGAAGCCGGTATAGGCATCCTCGGCGTAGAGGCGCACTTCGATGGCGTGGCCGGCGAACGCGACCTGCTCTTGGGTGAGCGGCAGCTTCTCGCCGGCCGCCACCTCGAGCTGCCAGGCGACGAGGTCCTGTCCGGTGATCATCTCGGTCACCGGATGCTCGACCTGCAGGCGGGTGTTCATCTCCAGGAAGTAGAAGGCGCCGTCGCCGGCGAGCAGGAACTCGACGGTGCCGGCGCCGCGATAGCCGATGGCGCGCGCCGCCGCGACGGCCGCCGCCCCCATGCGCCGGCGCAGATCGGCGCCGACGGCGGGCGACGGCGCCTCCTCGATCACCTTCTGGTGGCGGCGCTGCACCGAGCAGTCGCGCTCGCCGAGATGGATGACGTTGCCATGGCCGTCGGCGAAGACCTGGATCTCGACATGGCGGGCGTCGACCACCGCCTTCTCGAGGATCAGCTCGCCCGAGCCGAAGGCGCTTGCGGCCTCGGTGCGCGCCGTGCGGATCGCTTCGCCCAGATCGGCGGCGCGCTCGACCAGGCGCATGCCGCGGCCGCCGCCGCCGGCCGCCGCCTTGACCATCACCGGCAGGCCGATCTTCAAGGCTTCTTTCTCGAGGTTGGCGTCGCTCTGGTCGGCGCCTTGATAGCCCGGCACGCAGGGCACACCGGCGTCGATCATGCGCCGCTTGGCGGCAGCCTTGTTGCCCATGGCAGCGATCGCGGCGGGCGGCGGCCCGATGAAGACCAGGCCGGCCTTCTCGCAGGCCGCGGCGAAAGTGTCGTTCTCCGACAGAAAGCCGTAGCCGGGATGGATCGCGTCGGCGCCGGATTTGTGGGCGGCTTCGAGGATGCGGTCGATGCTAAGATAGCTCTCGCCGACCGGCGATGGGCCGATGCGCACCGCCTCGTCGGCGAACGCGACGTGCGGTGCCGCCTTGTCGGCGTCGGAGTAGACCGCGACCGTGCGATAGCCCATCGCCCGGGCGGTGCGCATGACGCGCCAGGCGATCTCGCCGCGATTGGCGACCAGGACCTTGGAGAAGGCCATCACTCGGCCGCCCATTTCGGCGGCCGCTTCTCGGCAAAGGCGCGCAGGCCTTCGGCGGCCTCGGGGCTGCGCCGCGCTTCGGCGAATTTGTCGGCGGCGAAGTCGAGCACCGACGACAGGGGCTCGTTGCCGACCTTCATGACGACGGCCTTGGTGAGGGCGTTGGCAAGCGGCGCGCAACGATCGACCTGCTTCAGGACGTCCTCCAGCTTGGCATCGAGGGCGGCAGCATCCTTGACCAGGTGATGCACGATGCCGAGCCGCAGCGCCTCCGGCCCCTTGAAGCGCGCTGCCGTCAGCGCGAGATGGCGCGTCTGCGGCACGCCGATGCGGGCGGCGACGAAGGGCGCGATCTGCGCCGGTACGATGCCGATTGCCGTCTCGGATATGGCGAATCCCGCGTCTTCGGTACAGATCGCCACGTCGGAGACGCAGAGCAGGCCGAAGCCGCCGGCGATGGCATAGCCCTCGACCGCGGCGATCACGACCTGCGGCGTGGTGTTCACCATCTCGAGGAAGGTACCGTATTCGCGGTTGTTGAGCGCGATCGGATCGCGCTCGCCGGACCGCCGGTCGGTGATGCTCTGCTCCATGTTCTTGAGATCGGCGCCGGCACAGAACGTGCCGCCGGCGCCGCGCAGGATCACCGCCTTGACGTCGCGCCGCTCGCGCAGGTTCTGGAACACCGTACGCAATTCGCCGATCAGCGTCGGATTGAGCGCGTTCTTCACGTGCGGCCGATTGAGCGTGACGTGGAGGCGCGAGCGCTCGCGGCGCAGCAGAAGCGTTTCGTACTTGGACGCGAACTCGGTCATCGTGTCCCCCATCAGCGGTTCTCCAGCCGCGGCAGCGTGCCCATCAGCTTGGCGATGATCTGCAACATGACCTCGTCGGCGCCGCCGCCGATCGAGGCCAGCCGCGAATCGCGGAAGGCGCGCGCCGTCGGCGACTCCCAAAGATACCCCGCGCCGCCCCAATATTGCAGGCAGCCGTCGGTCACCAGCCGCAGCGCGCGGCCGGCCTTGAGCTTGGCCATCGAGGCCAGCATGGTGACGTCCTTGCCGTCGAGATACTCCTCGCAGGCGCGATAGCAGAGCGAGCGCACCAGCTCGACCTCGGTGCGAAGCTCGGCCAGCTTGAAATGGATCACCTGGTTGTCGAGCAGTGGCCGGCCGAACACCTTGCGCTCGCGCGTGTACTCGATCGTCTGGTCGATCAACCTCTCCATGCCGACCACGGCGCTGACGGCGCCCCACAGCCGCTCCTCCTGGAATTGCTGCATCTGGTAGACGAAGCCCATGCCTTCCTGGCCGATCGTGTTGCGCACCGGCACCTTGACCTCGTCGAAGAAGATCTGCGCGGTATCGGAGCTCCTCATGCCGAGCTTGTCGAGCTTCTTCACGATCTGGACGCCCTTGGTCTTCATCGGCACGCAGATCAGCGACTTGTTCTTGTGCGCCGGGCCCTCACCGGTGTTGGCGAGCAGGCACATCCAGTCGGCCTGCGTGCCGTTGGTGGTCCACATCTTGCCGCCATCGATCACCCAGTCGCCGCCCAACCGGCGGGCCGTGGTCTTGAGCGAGGCGACATCGGAGCCCGCACCGGTCTCCGACACACCGAGGCAGGCGACGTAGTCGCCGGCGATCGACGGCGCCAGGAACTCGCGGCGCAGCGCGTCGCTGCCGTAGCGCGCCAGCGCCGGGGTCGCCATGTCGGTCTGCACGCCGATCGCCATCGGCACCGAACCGCAGTTGATGTGGCCGAGCTCCTCGGCCATCACCATGGCGTAGGAGTAGTCGAGCGCCATGCCGCCGAACTCGGCGGGCTTGTTGATGCCGAGCAGGCCGGCGCCGCCCAGCTTCTTGAACACTTCATGGGCGGGGAAGATGCCGTCGTCTTCCCATTTGTCGACATGGGGATTGATGTCCTTGTCGATGATGGCGCGCAGCGTGCGGCGGATCTCGGCGTGTTCAGGCGTGAATTGCATCGTCTGCCTTTCTTCGGGACCGCGGGCCCTATCGGTTGCCGAGCCTCGGCAGGGTGCCCATCAGCTTGGCGATGATCTGCAGCATGACCTCGTCGGCGCCGCCGCCGATCGAGCCCAGGCGGCCGTCGCGGTAGCTGCGGGCGACGGGGTTGTCCCACAGATAGCCGGCGCCGCCCCAATACTGCAGGCAGGCATCGGAGACCTCGCGGCGCAGCCGGCCGGCCTTGAGCTTGGCCATCGAGGCCAGCATGGTGACGTCGTTGCCGGCGAGATACTCCTCGCAGGCGCGATAGACGAGGGAGCGCAATGCCTCGACCTCGGTCTTGAGCTCGCCCAGCCGGAAGTGGATCACCTGGTTGTCGAGCAACGGCCGGCCGAACACCTTGCGGTCGCGCGTGTAGTCGATGGTGGCGTTGATGATGCGGTCGCAGCCCATCAGTGTGCCGGCGCCGGCCCACAGCCGCTCTTCTTGGAATTGCTGCATCTGGTAGATGAAGCCCGAGCCCGGCTGGCCGATCGTGTAGCGCACCGGCACCTTCACCTCGTCGAAGAAGGTCTGCACGGTATCCGAGGCGCGCATGCCGAGCTTGTCGAGCTTCTTCACGATCTGCACGCCCTTGGTCTTCATCGGCACCACGATCAGGGACTTGTTCTTGTGGACCTGGCCCTCGCCGGTGTTGGCGAGCAGGCACATCCAGTCGGCCTGCGCGCCGTTGGTCGTCCACATCTTGCCGCCGTTGATCACCCAGTCGCCGCCGACGCGACGGGCGGTGGTCTTGATCGAGGCGACGTCGGAACCCGCGCCGGTCTCCGACACGCCGAGGCAGGCGACGTAGTCGCCGCTGATCGACGGTGCCAGGAACTCGCGGCGCAGCTCGTCGCTGCCGTAGCGGGCGAGCGCCGGCGTGGCCATCGAGATCTGCACGCCGGTCGCCATCGGGATCGAGCCGCCGTTCACCAGGCCGAGCGACTCCGAGCAGATCATGGCGTAGGAGAAGTCGAGCCCCGAGCCGCCGAACTCGACCGGCTTGTCGACGCCGAGCAGGCCGGCATCGCCCATCTTCTTGAACAGCTGGTGGGCGGGGAAGGCGCCTTCCTTCTCCCACTCGTCGACGTTGGGATTGATCTCGCGATCGATCAGCGTCTTCCAGGTCTGGCGCAGGGCCTCGTGTTCGGGCGTGAACTTCATGTCTACATCCTCGCGACGCCGAAAGTGATGGGATTGAGCGGCCGCACCAGCGATTCGCGGGCGATCGAGAGCGTGAAGGCGAGCACCCGGCGGGTGTCGCGCGGATCGATGATGCCGTCGTCCCACAAATGCGCCGTGGCATAGAGCGCCGTCGACTCGCGTTCGAACTGCTCGACGATCGCCTTGTACATCTTGTCGATCTCGGCGCCGGGCGGTTCCTTGCCCTCGCGCAGGAACTTCTGCTCGGTCACGGTCTTCATCACGCCCGCCGCCTGCTCGCCGCCCATCACCGCGGTGCGGCTGTTGGGCCAGGCGAAGATGAAGCGCGGATCGTAGGCGCGGCCGCACATGCCGTAGTTGCCGGCGCCGAAGCTGCCGCCGATCACGACCGTGATCTGCGGCACTGTGGCGTTGGCCACCGCCTGGATCATCTTGGAGCCGTGCTTGACGATGCCGCCGCGCTCGGCATCGGTGCCGACCATGTAGCCGGTGGTGTTCTGCAGGTAGACGATCGGCGTGCCCTGCTGGCAGCACAGCTGGATGAACTGCGCCGCCTTGACCGAGCCCTTGGTGGTGATCGGTCCGTTGTTGCCGATGAAGGCCACCGGCTCGCCCTCGATCTCGGCCCAGCCGCAGATCGTCTGCTGGTCGTACAGGCCCTTGAACTCGAGGAAGTCCGAGCCGTCGACCAGGCGGGCGATCACCTCGCGCACGTCGTAGGGATCCTTGTGCGAGGGCGGCACGACGCCACAGAGCTCGTCGATGTCGTACAGCGGGTCCTTGAACGACCGCGGCGTGCGCGGCGGCAGACGATCGTTCCAGTGCCACTTGGCGATGATCTCGCGCGCCATGCGAATGCCGTCGGCGTCGTTCTCGGCCATCCATTCTGCGACGCCCGAGACGGTGGCGTGCATCTCCGCGCCACCCAGCTCCTCGTCGGTGGCGATCTCGCCGGTCGCGGCCTTCAGGAGCGGCGGCCCGGCGAGGAAGACCTTGGCCTGGTTGCGCACCATGACGACATAGTCCGAAAGGCCCGGCAGGTACGCACCGCCCGCCGTCGAGGAGCCGTGCACCACCGTGACCTGCGGGATGCCGCGCGCCGACATGCGCGCCTGGTTGGCGAAGCCGCGGCCGCCGGGCACGAAGATCTCGGCCTGGTAGAGGAGGTTGGCGCCACCCGATTCGACCAGGTTCACCACCGGCAGCTTGTTCTCCAGCACGATCTGCTGCACGCGCTGGCCCTTGCGCTGACCCGACGGCGCCACCGTGCCGCCCTTGATGGCGCTGTTCGACGCGGTGACGATGCAGCGCACGCCTTCGACATAGCCGATACCCGCGACCGAGCCGCCGCCCGCACTCGAGCCGTCGCGGTCGTCGTGCATGCGGTAGCCGGCCAGCGGCATCAGCTCGAGAAACGGCGCGCCACGGTCGAGCAGCAGGGCGATGCGCTCGCGCGGCATCAGCTGCTTGCGTTTGCGGAAGCGCTCGCGCGACTTCTCCGAGGCGGCCTGCACGCTTGTCTCGGCGTCGCGGAATTCGGCGATCGCCGCCAGCATGCGCTCGCGGTTCTTCTTGTATTCGTCGCTGTTCTTGTCGACTTGGCTTTCGATGATCGGCATGAGCGTCAGCCGCCTAGGACTTTGGGTTTCACGGCGAGATGGAAGCCGTTGAATTCGTGGATCCGCTCGACCGGCCGCAACGGCATCGAACGGTTGCCGAGCGGTGTGCCGCCGTCGATGCGGATCTCGGTGCCGGTGATGTAGCCCGCCGCATCGCTCAGCAGGAAGCAAACCGCGGCCGAGACTTCGCTTTCGGTGCCCAGCCGGCCGAGCGGGCAGTAGCCTTTGAGCTTGGGAATCTGCTCCTTGAACTCGCCCTGATAGGTGTCCATGCCCGACGAGGCGATCCAGCCCGGCGACACCGCGTTGACGCGCACGCCGGCATAAGCCCACTCGTGGGCGAGCGTCATGGTGAGGTTCACCATGCCGGCGCGCGCCGCACCGGTATGGGCCATGGTCGGGAAACCGTTCCTGAAGTCGGCCGCCATGTTCACGATCGAGCCGCCGTGCTTTTCCATCGACTGGATGAAGACCTCGCGGCTCACGATGAAGCCGCCGGTGAGGTTGTTGCGCACCACCACGTCGAAGCCCTTGGCGCTCATCGCCGCCGCGGGCGAGGGGAACTGGCCGCCGGCATTGTTGAACAGGCCATGGATGCGGCCGTTGCCGGCGATGATCGCGGCGATCGCCTCCTTGACCTGCGGCTCTTCGCGGATGTCGAAGGCGTGGCTTTCGCACGAGCCGCCGGCGGCTTCGATCTCGGCCTTCACTGCCGCGAGCTTGTCGGGCTTGCGGCCGGTGATCACGACGTGGGCGCCGAGCCCTGCCAATTCGTGCGCCGTGCAGCGGCCGATGCCGCTGCCGCCGCCGGTGACGACGATCGCCTGGCCCTGGAACAGTCCCGGCTTGAAGACCGAGCGATACGCCATGTTTCCTCCCGACCTGAACGGCCGTTCATCGGGCTCTATTTGACGTTTACGTAAAGGTCAAGTAAGCCCCGAGGTCATTAGGCCGACTGGAGGAGCCCGACATGACCTTGGCTGAACTCACCGCGAAAATGAAGGAAGGCGCCTCGAAGAAGTCGTCCTTCGGCAACACCGTCAAGTTCGCCACCGACCAGGGCGTGGTCTACATCGACGGCAACCAGAATCCGCCGGCCATTAGCAACGACGACAAGGCCGCCGACTGCACGCTCAAGATGGACTTCAGCGACTTCGCCGACATGATCGGCGGCAAGCTCGACGGCATGACGGCTTTCATGACCGGCAAGCTCAAGATCGAGGGCGACATGGGCGTCGCCATGAAGCTGCAGAGCATCCTGCGTTAACAAGCCGACGTTCGGCTCGAACCGGACGTCCTACGCTTCTTCCTTGCTCTTGTGATAGTGGCGCCGCGCCTTGGCGCGGTTGCCGCACGACTGCATCGAGCACCAACGCCGCTTGCCGGCGCGGCTGTCGTCGAGGAACAGCCAGCCGCACGCCGGGTTGGCGCAGCGTTTGACGCGGTCGAGCCGATTGCCGGTGAGCAGGTCGCCGGCCGACCACAGAACGGGCGCGAGCTGGCCGAGCGCCGTGGCGCTACGCAAGTCGACATCCCAGGCAAACCCGCCGCGCTCGCGCCGCACCATCGCGCGCGCCGGCGATCCGGTCAGCAGCTCGTTCAGCACCTCCAGATCGGCAGTAGCCGGAATCTTGCCGCGCGTCGTCGTGTCGAACACCCGATAGATCGCCTCGCGCGCCTCGATCGCGCGCTCGAACTCGCGCCGGCCGAGCGGCCGCATCTCCCTCGCCACGTTGCCGCCCAGCCAGGCCGCGAGATCGTCGGCCGAATTCAGGGTCTCGGTCGGCGTCTCCTGGCCGCGCCAATAGCGCGTGTTGGCGAACTTCAGGCAAAGGTCGGGGCGGCTCATCGGTTTCGGACTTACTGACCGCCTGGATCGTTGACAAGCCGTCCCGATCGACTTAACCATATAACCAGTAATGTAGTCAAAGGAGGATGATCCGTGTTCGACCATGTCTCGATCGGCGTCGCCGACATCGCCCGGTCCAAGAAGTTCTACGACGCGACCCTGACGCCGCGCGGCTTCAGTTGCCTCAGCGTCGGCGACGGCTCGCTGGGCTACGGCGGCGAGGCGGTGCAGCTCTGGCTGGGCGCCGCCAAGAAGCCGGTGAAGGCCGACATCGACTCGGGCCTGCATTTCTGCTTCGCCGCCAAGGACCGCGCCGCCGTCGACGCCTTCCATGCTGCCGCCCTCGCGGCCGGCGGCAGGGACAACGGCAAGCCCGGCCTGCGCGCCGACTACGGGCCGAAGTACTATGCCGCTTTCGCCATCGATCCCGACGGCTATCGGCTGGAGGCGTATTGCGGCAAGTGACCGATCGTGACCGAGAGATTCGGCGACTCGTATGGTAGAGTGGAGCGATGAAACGCGAATTGGCCCCGGCGCGCGAATTCAAGCGTCTTGCTGAGCACGCCTTGCCCGGGCGGGTCGATGAGGTCGTGCTCTATGGCTCGCGCGCGCGCGGCGATGCGCGCTCCGGTTCCGACTGGGATGTTGCCGTATTTCTCAAGGGACGGGTCGCGGCCGGCGAAGCGACGACGCTGTCCCACATCGGATCGGATTTGTTCTTCGACCGTGGCTGGAACATCCATCCGGTCGTGCTGCCGGCGAGACGCAGGGAAGAAGATAGCTTCTTCCTCAGGTCCATTCGCCGGGACGGCATCGCCGTTTGACTGCCGAAATCCACAAACGCTTGACGAAAGCACGGCACGCTCGTCGGTCGGTTCGGGATCATCGTGAAGGACTTGCCGAGCGGGCCGAGGCCTCGCTCTTCGCCGCGGCATCGTTCGTCAGGTTCTGCCAGGCGCTGATCGGTTGGTCTTCGGCATCGCGAGGGCCTAAGCCCCGGTGATCTCCTTCAGCAACCCGAAGAACTCCCGCTTGCGTGTCGACGAGATCGTCCAGTCGACCGGCAGGGACTGGAAGCCGTCCTCGAAGCGCTCGCGGATGCGACGGAAATCGAAGTAGCCCCAGCTCGCGCCGCTATCGATGGCGGCGACCAGGTGGTTGTCGGGCTTGTCGAAGTCGAAATGGTCGTCCTCGTTGTAGACGATCGGCTGGCCGCGATAGCCCGCGCCGGCGCGCCAGCGCGCGACCTGCAGGCGGATGCCGTGCGGGCTCGATTGCGGCGGCCCGTCGGGACCGCTGACGGCGTTGCCATGCGGCAGGTGGAAATCGGAGGCGGCGAGAATCGCCTCGGACGGGGCGTTGATCGAGATCAGGCTGGTGCTGACCAGGAGCTTGCCCTGGCTGCGTTTCTTGGCGAGCTCGATCAGCTCGTGGCAGCGTGCCGCCGTGATGATGGGATGGACGAACACGTTCGGCAGGTCGACCTCGTTGCCGATCTCGAGCAGCACGTTGGCGGCACCCTGCTGCAGCAGCCAGTCGACGGTGTTGGTGACGGCGGCCTTCACCGCCGCCTCGTCCTTCAAGGTCGGGCTCTGCTTGCCGTAGAACAGGCCGAGGATGACGGCCATGCCCAGCGCATCGCAGGCCTTGATGACCTTGTCGAGGCGG
>Ga0194131_10009357_pt1 | contig 12401 bp, 15 predicted proteins | sample TA2KigO120mmetaG_FD_148631 | JGI IMG/M metagenome (GOLD analysis project Ga0194131, IMG submission 148631) | Freshwater microbial communities from Lake Tanganyika, Tanzania - TA2015053 Kigoma Offshore 120m | ecosystem: Environmental > Aquatic > Freshwater > Lake | place: Tanzania: Lake... | reverse complement strand
CCGCCGCCAAAACCGCTCCTTGCTACCCCGTCGCTGATTTGTTGTGGACATGGCCACCTCCTTTGCGGAGATTAGACCATGTCAGTCAAGAACGCGGTTGGCCGGACGGACACGAAAGATCTGCATGCGGAGTTGATACGAGGTGCCGAAAACTTCGTGAAGAAGGCACAAAGGATCGTCGCAGCACTGACCGAACGCGATGAATTTCCACGACCCGCCGCGCAATTCAATCTCTACCAGGAACGAAAGCAATTTCACTCACACAGACGCCACTTCTTTTCCCGGTGTAAGGCGCACTCAGAAAAAGTCAGCGATGCGTTGGTGGAATGGGCCGAGTTGGAAGACCAGATACTCCATTCCCTCGAAATCAAACCTGGCCCGCTGGAAATCCGCGACAAGATCATTTATGCCAACGGCAAAGAGGTGTCGCTCGGTATGACCACCGATCGTGGGGCAGATGCCATTACTTTTCTTCAGGTGCTAATCGCGGCTCGCGGCAACTGGGTCAGTTCCGCAGATATCGACGAACATCAAGCGTCCAAGGCAATGGGAACACCAGAGGTCAGGTGGTATCGGATCTACGGGGACTTGCCGAGCGAAATCAAAAAGCACATCGAATCCCGCAAACGAAAGGGTTACAGGATCATCATGGTGTAATTAGTGTTCTTAACTGGTTTTTTTACACCATACCGCTCGGGGTAAACTTGCGACAGATTGCAAATTGCGACTGTCGCGAGGTCCAGATGTCCGCGATCCTGCAAGAAAATCTCCTTACTCTTCATGCCGCGGCTCAGCTTCTGCCTAGCAATCGAGCCGGGAAACGTGTGAATTTTGCCACCGTCTGGCGCTGGGTGCTCAAGGGAGTCCGTGGCTTTGATGGGAGCCGCGTGCACCTGGAGGCCGTCCGTGTTGGCGGTCGCTGGTTGACCAGCCAGGAAGCGCTGGAGCGATTTGCGACTACGCTTACGCCGCAGATCGGCGCCGACATCGCGATTCCAACTCGAACGCCAGCGCGCCGCCGGCGCGAAAGCGCCTCGGCTGCCAAGAAGCTGGAGGCGATGGGAATCAAGTAATCTACTGGTCGAATCCCAAGAGCCTGCCGAGGAATCTGGAACTAGGTCCGATGGCGAGGATTGCGTAGGAAAGGAGATACAGACCGTGCCGCGTCCAGCTCCGCGTTTTCACGACTTTATCGGCCACAAAGCTGTCGTTGATCTCTTGTGCCGTCAACTGGCCGGCGCGATGACCCGGCAGGAGCCGTTCCCACATTCTCTCATCACGGGCCCCTCGGGTGTGGGCAAGACAAAGCTCGCGCGAGCCCTGGCTGCCGAGTTTGGCACCCGCGTCGTGCAGGCCATGGGTTACGACAACCGCAAGGAACTGGCCCGGAAACTCTGCCTGCTGAACAAGGGCGATTTCCTTCTGCTCGATGAGTGCCATCGTTTGGGACCGCTGGAGCAGGAACTTCTGACCGAAGCCATTGACCAGCAGAGTATTCCCCAGCTCGCGCCAGGCGACTCCCAGGAAACGACCGGCGGCGACCGGGTCAGCCTCCAGCCGTGGACCCTGATTCTGGCGACGGACCAGCCAGGCCACCTGCTCGCTTCTCTTTGCAAACGGATGGACATTGAGGTTCCACTCCACCTTTATCCTCTTCGGGATATGAAGGAGATCGTCGAGACGTTGGCCACCAACATGAACCTGCTCCTCAGCCCGCAGGCTGCCCGGCTTGTCGCAGAGGTCTCGGCGGGCTTGCCTCGGCAGGCGAAACACTACCTTCGCAACCTGCGACTCTTCTTCGCGGACTCGGAAAGTCGTCAATTGGGCGTCAAGGACGTGCATGATTTCCTCGAAGCCTCTGGCGTTGATAGCTCGGGTCTCGGTCCGTTGGAGCGCCGCTATCTGAACGAGCTGCGGCAATGCGGGACTGCCTCGCTTGAGACATTGGCGCTGTTGGTGGGCGTGGACACGGTTTACCTGAAACGCCGGGTCGAGGCCAATCTCGTCCGGCGCGGACTGGTCCAGATCCTGCCGACCGGCCGCCGCCTGACTCCCTTGGGGCAAATCTGGACCCAAGGTCCGGAGGCTCACCACCAGGATGAACCAAATTCAGTTGAGGTTGTTGATGATGATGAGGCTCAGTGTCGGCCAGCCGCTGATTAGGCTCATCAAGCTATGCTACGCCGCGAACCGCCCGCCGCTCCTGATTGGCGGCCACGGCGTCGGCAAGAGCGAGGTGTTGGCGAAAGCGGCCGAGGAGATGGGGATCGGGTTCATCTGCCGCGACCTGTCGCTGATGGAGCCGCCGGACCTAATTGGCATGCCGCAACTGGGCGGCAGCGTCACTCACTACTACCCCCCCGCTTTCTTGTTAATCGTTTTTGAGGAGCTGAACCGTTGCCTCTCCTACATGCGCGCGCCGTGCCTGCAGCTCTTAACGGCACGGTGCCTGAACGACTACCAGCTCCCGCCCGGCTGGCTTCCGGCTGCGGCCATCAACCCGCCCGAGCTGGACTATGAAGTTGCCGACCTCGACCCGGCACTTCTCAGCCGCTTCGTTCAGGTTCAGGTCCAGGCGAACCAGGAAGAGTGGCTGGCATGGGCGCGGACCAAGGACGTCCACGCAGGCGTCATCGCCTACGTCGCCTCGGACGCGGACATCTTTGCCCATCACCAGAGCAACCCACGAGCCTGGAAGTACGTCTCCGACTTGCTGCACGCCGCCACGGATGATCCCGCGTCCCATGAGGCGCTGTGGTTGGCCGTCGGCGGCGTTGTTGGCGAAAAGCGAGCGGCAGCCTTCCGAAGATTCTGGAAAGACCATGTGCGGCCGCTGACGTCGGACGAAATTCTCTCGTCCTACTCCGGCCGACGGACCGAGCTGCAGAAGTGGATCAAGCACGGCCAGCTCGACCTGGTCCACGGTAGCCTGTTGGCCCTACTCAAGTTCCTTCAACCGAAATCGAACTACGAAGCCGCCATGAACCGGCGCCACCAACGGGGAAACCTGGTGGCCTTCCTCGCCGACCTTCCCGGCGACCTGCGGGAGGAAGCTGAGAAGTTCTTCGCCGAGCGTGGCTACCGGACGCCGGCGCGTTGTGGGAGATGACAATGGTTGACGCTTACCTAGCCGCCCAGCAGGCGGCAGGGAAGATTCGCCTGACGATCGAGCGCCTTGTGGGCAAGTACGTTTTCCATGCGCGCGTCGTGGAACGCTTCAAGGTCATAGCCCGGCCCGAAGTCGGCACCATGGCCGTGACGGTCCCCGGCGACGACATCCTGCTGCTTCACAACCCCGCGTTTGTGCTGGATACGCCGGCCGATCAGCTCGGTGGTGTCCTCCTCCACGAAGTACATCATGTTGTGCTTGGTCACGTGCTTGCCGAACCGGCAGATTTCGCCGACGACTGGGCACGGACCGTGGCCGAGGAGGTCACCGTCAACGAGTTTGTCCACGAGCCCTTACCAACCAGCGCCATCACCCTGGATCAGTTCACCGGATTGCCGCCGATGGAGTCCACGCGCCGGCGCTATGACCGCTTGAAAAAGTTCAAGCGGCGGCGCCCGATTAGCAGCCCGCACAATTTGGTCGGGCACCAGGGCGGTGGTGCCAATAGCGGAGATCTCCAGCCAGGCCAAGCAGGTGCTGGTCATCCTAGGGGCAAGACACCGGCTGTGAAAAAGGCCAACGGTCAAAAGCCGCTCCTGACTACTGATTCACAACCGTCTGGCCGCCTGCAGACCGTTGATGATCACAGCGTTTGGCAAGAAGCGAGACGGGACCCCGAGCGCTCCAAGGCCACCATCCGGGACGTCGTCCTGCAGGCCGCCTTGGAAGTTGGCCCTGAGCACATCCCCTCCGACCTCTTGGAATACGTCGAAGGTCTCGGGATCAGCAAGACGCCAGGCCAATCCCGGCAGGACCTCGAAGGACAACAGCGCGGTCGCCTGGATTGGCGGCGGCTGTTGCGCCGGCATGTCGGCCAGATGCTTGAGCTACGAGCAGTCTTCAGCCGCCCGCCACGCCGGTTCCCAGAGTTGGTTGGCATCGTCCCAGGCCAGCGGCGGCAGGCCGCCAAGCCGATGATCATGGCCGTCATCGACACGTCGGGGTCGATCACCACGGAGTTGTTGGAGCTGATCAACGCCGAGCTGGCCCGACTGGCTCGGCACTTCCCCGTCAAGGTGGTGGAGTGCGACGCGGCGATCCAGCGCGTGTACGATTATCGGCCCATCAAGGAGGTCCATGGCCGGGGTGGCACGGACTTCCGGCCTCCCCTGGAACGGAAATTTCTCCGCAAGCATCGTCCAGACCTGGTCATCTACTTCACCGACGGCTACGGGCCGTCGCCTGAGCGCCCGCCTGGACCGCCTGTGATTTGGTGCTTGACGCCGGACGGGGAACAGCCTGCGCGTTGGGGAAAGTCAATCCGGATGGGCCACAATAGCTGACGGAGGACCAGAAACTAGGCTTTCGGACCGAAAAACTTGGCATTCTGTACCGATTGTGCGAAACAAGTTTTGTTGGAAGTGTGTGGATTTCTGTCCTGGACCGCGTGTTTTCGGTGCATTGAGCCCGCTTTTCCGTCGCAATGGCAGTCTTCCAAGACGGTGCTTAGGCTTTCGGCAATACCGCACCAGTCACCGGCGCCAAAATGCCCCGGGTAGCCAAGAAGCTGGAGGCGAGGAGCTAAGCGATGAAGCTCGGCCAGCGAAATCCCCTGGCATCTTTTTGAGAGGAGAAGCTATGAAGTGAGCCAACCTCGCTCCGGCGGTTAGGATGCTGGTTGTATCCAGTGTCAGAACCCCAAACGCGAAGGAGGTTGCTGTACGGCATCCTCACCGATGGCCCGATCTGGGCCATCGAAGCAATTCGGCTGGCCGCGCAGGCTGGCATTGCCAAACGCACGTTAGACCGAGCGAAGCGAGTGTTGGGTGTCGTTAGCCGCAAATGGGGCAGCGGCCGGAACTCGCGCTGGTCGTGGCAACTGCCTGGCGACTTGAAACGCCTCCAGCCCTTTAAGGAATTGGACCTTGATGACCTGATGGACCGTCTGCTGTGCGGCGCGGACGAACCAAGTTTGCCACGTGATGGCCCTGAGAATGATCACCAAGCGGACGACCGCCAAGTGTCGGGGGAGACGACGAGAACGACGAAGATGACAACGAGGGACAGCTTCCGGTGTGATAGCAGGACAAGCGCAGAGGAGTGAGAAACATGTTGCCAGATGCCCCGCCCAAGTTGCATCGACTTCTGAAAGCCGCGATCAAGGCCGGAGAAAAGCTCCAGAAGCATTTGGCAAAGTTGGCCAGCACCACGACACAGCAGCGCCCGCACCTTCCCACGGATGACGTCGTCGTCTTGCGCGAGAAATACCACGCTGTGAATCGCTACATCCAGTCTTGCGAAAGGGCGGCTCGATGGATTAGTTGCCAAGTGGTATTTGCCGTCGAGAACCAGGTCGTGGCTGACGCCGCTGATCTAATCGAGAGAACGAAATGCGCGCTCGAACGGGTAATCCGACCGGTGCCGTCCTGGGAGTTGATCGAAACTGAAAAAATGAGGCCGCCCGAGCGATCGGGCAGTCATACACCGTCGCACTTCACGCCTGGGCGATGCTTTGGGACAAAGCATGGACGGAGGTGGAAACGGTCCTTCAGGAGTTCGACCACGACCTGGTCATTGACGCCTTGGTGATCGCCATGTGCGCCGGCGTCGAGTATCTCAACGTGAACTTGGCGCCAGCCAAGTATCTTCGCAACGAGCTGTCGCAGCAACTACGCTCCAAAGCAACACCACTACTGGCTGACGCGGATGGATCCGGTCAAGATAGCTTGGAACGGTCTGTGAGAACGGCGGAGACGCCTGCGTTGCCTGCAATCAGCTCGACCTACCAATTCAAATTGACGGGAGGGTTCTGGACTGCCCACTTCGGTGATGAAGCTGGTTTTTTCCCGGACGGTAAAGGATCCCAGTACATCGCTAGACTCCTATCCAACCCAAACAAGTGGATGTCGTCTTTGGAGTTGATAGGCGGCAGCCGAATGGACATGGAAGCCTGCCGCAGCTTCGAGTTCGTGGAGAACCTCGAAAATGAGGAGGATATTCCAGCAGGCGACAGTGCCCAAGAAGCACTCGATGAACGAGCAAGAAGTGAGTATGGCCAAAAATTGTTAGAGCTTTCGGATGAGCTTGAAAAGGCCCGGGAAATGCAAGACACGAACCGAGTGGAGCAACTCGAAGCCGAGTACGACGCCGTCAAAGTGCAACTACGTGCCGCTCTCCGGCTGGGGGCCAAAGGCCGGCCACTGGGCACTCCAGCGGCCAAGAAGGCGACAGAGTCCGTGCGGAAGGTTCTACATCGGGTTTACGGCAAGATGGCGGCGTCAATGCCAAGTCTGGTTAGGCATTTCCGGCAGAATATCGCGCACGAAGATGTCGCCTACATTTACCGCCCATCACCAACTCCAGACTGGCAACTTTGAAAAAAAAATACTTGGACACGAAATGTCCTGGAACGGACGCGATTTCTCCGGCCTTTCCTCCTGGATGGTTGAGGATCACCATCAGGAGAAGAGCATGAAAAATTATCTCACCGTCTCTGACGTTGCCCGGCGTCTTGGCGTCCGACCGAGGACCATTTCGGACCTGTTCTACCATCGCCGGCTGAGCGATAAGAAGTGCCCGATTGTTGGCGGCCGGCGGATGATTCCTCCCGACTACGTGTCGGCAATCGAGGGTGTTCTGCGTGACGAGGGGAACAAACCGTGCGCGCCCACGCCGTTGGTCTAACCCGGCGCATGACGGGTTTAATGCACGTTTCCCAGAGCAATCCGGGACATGCTGCACCGGCGCCCAAGAACCCGGGTGCCGGGTACGTGGATCGCGGATTCTACGGAGATGATCATGAAGACGATGTTTTCCATTGATCTGGGCGTGTACTGCCACTCCGCCAACGGTGACGATGGCGAGCATGTCGGTGTTATCACGCCTTGGATCAGCTTTTCCAGCCACGAAGAAGTTGCTGACTGGCTGGAAAAGCTGGCTAGCGACGATCCTGAGGATCCTATCCGCAGCTATGCGAGCCTCGTCCGGCGAGAGGGTGCCAAGATCGCGCGCTGCGTTGTGAAGCGCGTCGCGGATAAGGTTGCCGGTTGCCAGGCGTAGCGCCGGGAACCATGCATTGCGTGCAGCCTGTAAAGAGGAGTACTCATGACCGATCAGGTGTTTGGTAACCGCCGGTTTTCGCTGGCTGACGTGAGCAAGGCTGGCACCGGCCTGCCCAACCGTTGCATCATGCACGGCGTCGAGGGCGTCGGTAAGTCTTCGTTTGCCGCATGCGCACCCAGGCCGCTCTTTCTGATGACGAAGGGAGAGACGGGTCTGCTCACCCTTATTGATGGCGGCCAGGTGGCAGAGACGGCCCACTTTCCGGAGCTGGCGACTTGGACCGACTTTCTCGCTGCGATCGATGTGCTGACCACTGAAGCGCATGATTTTCGCACTCTGGTGATTGATACCATCAATGGAGCCGAGCGCCTTTGCCATGAGCACGTCTGCCAGCGAGACTTCGGCGGAAACTGGGGCCGCGACGGCTTCACCAGTTATATGACGGGTTACGATGTCGCCCTTGCTGAATGGCGCCGCCTGCTCGATGCCCTTGATCACCTGCGCAAGAGCCGTTGCATGTCGATCCTCGCCCTGGCGCACAGCAAGATCACCACGTTCAAGAATCCTGAGGGCAGTGATTACGACCGCTACACGGTTGATTTGCACCACAAGACCTGGTCGCTGACCCACAAGTGGTCCGATCTGGTGCTCTTTGCGAACTTCGTGGCTCACATTGACACCAAGAAAGGCGACGGCAAGGCCAAGGCCCGTGGTGGTAGTCGCCGCGTGATCTACACGACGCGGACGGCTGCCTACGACGCCAAGAACCGTCATGGCTTGCCCGACCAAATCGATGCCGGCCGCAGTGCAGCCGAGACCTGGGCCAATTTCGCCGTCGCGCTGCAGTCGGGCAGGCAGCAACGAGAGCCTGCTGAGGGTCAGCAGGTGGTTAACCACAGCTAGGTCAAAGGAGGGAAACCATGACGACCTATCAGTATGGACGCTATTTGGCCGAAATCGTTGACCAGGGGTTCAGCGAGTCCGAGGCCAAGGGCACGCCGTATTTCTACCTGCAGATCAAGGTGCTGGCTCGACTCGGAGCCGACGGCCAGCCGGAGGAGTGTCCCCAATACGAGCGCACCTACCGGCAGTACCTGGCGAACGAGATCGGAGTTGGCGTCCTCAAGGGTGACCTGCGCTCTCTCGGGGTGGAGATCAGCGATCTGACGCGGTTGGATCACGGCGCTTCTGACGCCATCACCCTGGTTGGCAAGAAGATTGAGGTGGCCTGCGAGATCGACCATTACCAGGGCAAGCCCATTGAGCGCTGGCGCATTCCGCGCTCCCGAAATAAACTTGGGACCAACGCCATCCGGGCTCTTCAGGATCAGTTCGGCCACCTGCTTCGCGATGGTGCCGCCCAGGGTAAGCTCCCGCCGTCCGTTGCTTCTAACGACAGCAACGTGCCGTTCTAGCCATCTAGCCCAAGGCCGCCGACGCCCACGGCGGCCGCCACTGCCACAGCCAGTGATTGCATCGTGAAGAGATGAACATGGACGTTCCCTACAAACTCGCTGTCCTCGTTCAGAAACTCAAAGACTCTGGCTGTATCCCGATTCGCAATGAGGGAGAGGAGTTCCGCTGCCGTTGCCCCGCACACGCCGATAACGGTCCTTCGCTCTATATCCGGCTGACGGAGGACCGAATCCTACTGAACTGCAAGGCCGGCTGTACCGTGCAGGCTGTTTGTGACCGTCTCGACCATGACATCGCCGACCTTTTCTTTGGCGCAGACGAGTCCACCGTGGATTGGGATCTTGGCGTCGCCGTCACCGGCGACATGGTCACAAACGTGGCATCGGGTCAAGAACCCACAGTATCTGCCCCGGTTGTCGGCAACTCCAATCTTCGACAAGCCGTCTACAAGGATTTGCTGGCCGCATTGGAGTTGAACACCAAGCACTTTGATGACCTTCGCAAGCGAGGACTGACTGCGGAACGCATTGCCGCCGGCTGCTACAAGACGATTGAGGCAAGCAAGATTCGCACCGCCATTGATGGTCTGCTGGCGAAATATGGCACGGACAAACTCGTCACCGTCCCCGGCTTCGTCGAGAAAGACGGCAGTGTCTTGTTTCTGGGCACCAAGGGTTTCCTCATCCCGGTGCGTGGTCTAGACGGGAACATCGTGGCGATCAAGGTCCGCCACGACGCCGGCTACAACGGCGCCAAATACACCTATGCCAGCAGCAAGGATACGTCATGCGGTAGCCCTGTCCACGTGCCCTTGGGCATTTCGGCGCCATCCAAGATGGTGCGTGTCACTGAAGGCGAGTTGAAGGCCGACATCGCCATCGCCCTCAGCGGGGTACCTACCATCTCGGCGCCCGGCATCAATAACTGGCGACTGGTCGTGCCGGTGTTGCATGCGCTGGGTGCGAAGAAGGTGCTGCTGGCCATGGACCAGGATGGCAAGCGAAGTACGGTGTTCATCGTGGAGAAGGCGCTTTTTGGCCTGGCACGCGAGGGGTTTGATGTTGAATTGGAATGTTGGGATGGCAAGGTCGCGAAGGGCATCGATGACCTGCTCGCCGTCGGCAAGCAGCCAGAGGTCGTAACCGGCTTGGCCGCCGCCGTCCGCATTCAAGATGCTGTGTCGCCGGAGTCATCGGAAAAAGAAGCCGCCGAGGTCGAGCCGCCCCCGTTTCCCATGGAAGTGTTGCCACCTGCTCTGATGGCATTCTGCCATGAAGTCGCCGATGCAACCAGCACACCGCCAGACTTTGCCGCCCTGACGATGCTAGTTGTGGCCGGCGCCGCCATCGGCAACAGCCGGGCCATCTGCATCAAGGAGAACGTCTGGTACGAGTCGCCCCGGTTCTACGCTGCCAACGTGGGCGATCCGGCCAGCGGCAAGACGCCTGCCATGGACGCGGTCGTCAAGCCCTACCAAGCCATGCAGCACAAACTTCTGAAGGACTTCAAGAACGCCAAAGCTGAATACGACAAGGCGATGGTCGAGTACGAGAAGAGCGTCAAGGAAAACAGAGCGTTGCCTGAAGAGGAGCGCAAACCGCTGCCGACACTTCCGGACGAGCCGGAAAAACCCGAGCGGTTCGTGGTCGTGGACGCCACGATTGAGTCGCTCGCGCCACTCCTGGAGGAAAATCCTCGCGGCCTTCTCATGCCCCAGGACGAGGGCGTCGCGTGGGTCCGGGGCATGGGCCAGTACAAGGGCGGCCGCGGCAACGACCGCCAGTTCTGGCTCAGCAACTGGTCGGGCAAGAGTCACATCGTGGATCGCAAGTGCCAGGGCGGCGTACCAATCAGCATTCCGCGGCCGTTCGTGAACGTTGTCTGCGGCCTGCCTCCCGACATGTTGAACGAGCTGGCCGACTACCAGGGCCGCAATGACGGCTTTCTCCATCGCATTCTGTTCGTATTCCCGCGCGCGTCAGCCGGAACGGACTGGACGGACGCGACGGTGACTAAAGAGTCGAGAGAGACCTGGTCGGAAACTTTGACCAATCTCCGCAAGCTGGCGATGCAGGACCTTGACGATGGTGTCGCTGGCTTCAAGGTCGTGAAGCTCGCACCGTCGGCCAAGGAAACCTGGATCACGTGGTGGAATGCCCATGCCGGCGAGATCCGTGGCGCCGACCTGCCTCTGCCGCTTGTCGGACCCTGGGGAAAGTTGAAGGCGTATGCCGCCCGTCTGATCCTCGTGCTCTACTACCTGTGGCTCGTTCAGACCGATGAAGACGAGGGCGACATCGGTGCCGCCACCGTTGAACGCGCCATCCGGGTGATCGATTATCTGAAGGCTCACCTGCAATTGGTATACGGGCAACTGCGCCAGACGCCGGCGGAGAATCATCTCCTTGAGGTGCTCGACTGGATTCGGAAAGCTGGCGGACAGTGTACGCCCAGGGAGCTGGTGCGAGCCAAGAAAGTCAGCCCCACCGACAAAGCCCGGAAGTTGCTCAAGGAACTGGAGGACCGAGGTTACGGCCACATCGAGTGGCGAGACGCGAAGAACGGCAAGAAGGTGATGTGGTTTCTCTTCGACCCCGCGTAAACAGTGTCGAAACAGTGTCGAAGCACTGTCGAGCTGTTTTTCGACGCTGCTAATTCGCGTAAGAGTTTGCTCGATGAGGAGTTAGCAAAACAAAGAAGGTCAGGGTCGAACTGTCGAAGGATGTAGCAGATCATGGAAAACGGTTTGCCTCTTTGAATAGATGGCCAGCAGCGCCAAGAGGCCCTGGAGATCGTGGAAGCCATGAGTGAAGAGTTCCGCCGGGAAATGTCGGCGCAGTAGGCTGGTCCGGCCAAGGAATGGGAGGATGAAAAGCATGACTTGCGAGCAACACGAATGGGTCGTCTTCTCGACGGCAGTTGAAGATAGTTGCTTGATGTTGCAGTGCGTCAAGTGCGGTCTTCATGCCACCGTGGATGATCCATCGAAGAAGGAATGGTCGAATGCGTTTTATGCGCCGTCGAAGCCATTTCGCTGGCATGATGAAACACGGGTCGTGATTCACGGCGACCATCCCACAGAACAGCCTTACGTCCAGAAAAAGCCGCCGAACGTCAAGAAGTGCGTCTGCTACACGAAGTTGGGCGTGCCGGAGCCGGGCGACTACGAGCGGGTCTGGATCGAAGCGACGAGACCGAAGCCCGAAGTAACACCGGAAGCCCGGAAAGAGTTGCTGGAGCTGGCTGCGATTGCGGAAGGAGCCGATGACCTCTGTAGCACCTTCTTTCCCCTCTTTATTGAGGGTTTTCAGCAGGATACCGGCGGCGAGTCCAGCTACGCCGTCCGCTGGTTTGCCAAGCGGATCAGGGAATTGCGGGCGATGGGAGTGCATTGTTCCTCATCCGTGATGGCCACGCTGCTACGGGAACTGACGAATGCGTAGTTCCTGGCAACCGGTTGGATGACAAGGATTCGGCCCGACAGGAGGCAGGTCTTGTGAGCGAGAATGGGGAAGCGACCGACGTTGATCTCGGAGAGGAACCCCTTGCGCCCCGCCGACTGCAGCCGAAGGCGCCGCGCGATCTGGAAACGATTTGCCTGAAGTGCCTGGAAAAGGACCCAGCCAGGCGATATGGATCGGCGCGGGCGCTCGCCGCCGACTTGCGGCGATTCCTGGATCACGAGCCCATCCTCGCACGGCCACCAAGGATCGCCGACCAGGGCGAAATCGTCAAATTCTCTCCAGCTTGGCTGCGCCGGCCAGCGTTTCTGCGAGAAAATCTGCATTTAGGGCGGCGGCTTTGCGCTTGCGGG
>Ga0194131_10009356_pt1 | contig 12404 bp, 9 predicted proteins | sample TA2KigO120mmetaG_FD_148631 | JGI IMG/M metagenome (GOLD analysis project Ga0194131, IMG submission 148631) | Freshwater microbial communities from Lake Tanganyika, Tanzania - TA2015053 Kigoma Offshore 120m | ecosystem: Environmental > Aquatic > Freshwater > Lake | place: Tanzania: Lake... | reverse complement strand
AAAGAGGTGGCTCTGGCAATCCACGAGGCCGCCGATGCGACGGGCTGCCGGTTCCTTTTCAGCACCGGCCAGCGGCAGTGAAGCCAGAGCGGAGCCGGCTCCGGCAGAGGCGAGGAAACGGCGGCGGTTTATGTTGTCGTTCATGCGTCGAGTTTTCGTTCTGTGGTGTCCGGCGCCGACGTTGCTCCCTGGATCAGTGTCCACCCGGGAGAGACTGGTCTCAGGCAATCGGTTGATCACGGCGGCCCAACTTCCACGGGGTTATGGGTGGGGCGTTGTTTCCAGACGGGTTGGCCATCGCCCGCAGCTGGACCGGTGAAGTAATCCGTGCTCCAACCGCTCCATCCATCGGAGTAATTGCGGACGTTCTCGAAGCCCAGCAGCCAGGCATAGAAAAAGGCGACGCTCGAACGCCAGCCGCCTCCACAATAGAAAACCACTTCCCGATCAAATCCCTTGCCGTCGCCGGCGGAGGCGAGGCCCTGCTGACGCCAGTGCGCTAGAATCTCCTCCGGCGGTCGCAGATGACCATTGCGTTGCTTGTAAAGATACGCGCCATCGTCACCATCCCCAATGTGACGGGAAGAAGGAATCCGGCCTTTCGCCTCGAGGTAGCTGTAGCCGCTGGTTCGTCCCGTGAATTCTGCGAGACTCCGGACATCTGCCAACCAGATACCCGGTCCCGGAAGGTGTTCGCGAACGTATTCCGTGGTCGCCAACAGATGGGACGCGACGGGCGCATTGAGTTGCACGGGTTGCGGCCGGCGGACCTGCCTCTCCACTGGAAAACCGGCCCTGACCCAGGCTTGGAAACCGCCGTCCAGCAGGCGCACATCGTCCACGCCCGCATACTTCAACGCCCACCAAACCCGCGCGGCGGCGATCAGTTTCTCACCGTACACGATGACCGTCGTGTCCCGGGAGATGCCGGCCCGGCCGAAAGCGCGCTGCACCTCGTCCGCCTCCCGCAGCCGCCAGCGCGGCGCTCCGTTCTCAAGGTCGTCGGTGTTGAAATGGACCGCGCCCGGAATGTGCCCGTCGTGGTATTCCCGAGCTTTTTCCAACGTGGCCCAACTGGCCTCAAGGATCACCAACGGCTGAGGCCGCAAGGTCGCCGGGCGCGGGGTCTGAAACCCGGATTCCCGGTAGTCCAGTGCGGCCTTGAGCCAGTGGACTGAAACCAGCCCATGGTAGTTCGGCGCGGCGCGAGCTGGGAAGTCGGCTGTGGTAGCCGGATCGAGCTTCTTGCAGCCCGAGAACATCACGCAGATCAGGGCGAGGCCTCCTGCTATCACAGGCTGCAGGCGGCTCAGGAGATGCGACGCGCAAGAGGACTGCGGGTTTCGATTCATACTGCAGTTCACAGGGATCACATAGTGTGGGCAGCAAGTCGGTGGCGCAGATGAGATCACAGTCCACGCGGCGCTGTTTCATCACGCCCGGCCAGCATGCGAGCAAGGTGTTTCACGTCAAAAATCAGGATTGGCTCATGCGGAGTGGCTCACAACCCAGCGGCCGACGGTGTTATCAGCGCCGGGGGGATTGTGGGGAGTTGCTTGCGATTCATATTCTTGGGATTGCATTCGAGCTTTGCTACTCCTTGCGGTTGGTTCGCGCCGGAGGCGTCCAGATCGTCGCAGAGATGTCACGCTCGGCCTTCTCGTTTTCCTGCCAGTAGTAAAGCGTGACGATCTTGCCGTCGGGCCGCAGGGCGGTTGCGGGTGTAGCCGATGTCCTCGTCGCCGCCGCCGCTGCGCAGGATCAGTTCCCCGCCCCAGGTCGCGCCATCGTCCTCGCTGATCTTTGCCCGGATGGAAGTCGGGCCGGCGATCGGCTTGCGATAGCCGTAGGTCAACGCCAGCCGTCCATCCGTCAATCGCGTGAGTGCGGGCGGAGTGGTGCCCGCCTCGTCGGCTGCGGGGCGGTTGACCCCGATCGCGTAGTGAATGGCGACGAATCCACAGCGCTGGTCCGCGAGCCGCGACAATTGCTCCAGAATCGCGCCGGTGTTTTTGAACCGGGCGGGGGGAAACTGGTCGCCGCAGAAGACGATGGCCCGCGCGCCGGACAGTGCGCCGGGGCTCTCCGGCCAGCCTTCGTGCAGATGCGTTTTCGGCATCGCCTGAATGCCCGAACGTTCCAGGCAGTATTTCAGCAGGCGAGCGCCCGCCGCCACCTCATGGGTGCCGGGCGGATGACTGGAGGGGCCGACGATGAAATGGATTCCTCCAGCGCCGCCCGATTCGGCGGCGACGAGCGACGTCATCCCGAGCGCGAAGAGCATGGCGAGCAGGAAGCAGCGAGTGTTCATGGCGATTTTCATGGAGTTCTCCTTTGTCTCTGTGGGCTCATGGTGAACTGGACGCGGTTAAGGACAGGGTGAAGTCGCGCAGCGCGGCGGCTACTTCCGCCGGGCGGGAGCGATGAATCTGATGACCGGTCCCGGGAAAGCGCACGAGCCGGTGCGTCCGCAAAGCCCGGGTCGCCATGGAAACGTCAGCGTCAGTGAAGGCCCCGCCTGCGGCGGGATCGCCTTGCAGGAGCAACACCGGACAGCTTACGCGCGGCCAGAGATGCGCGGCCTCGAACCCATCAAGCCAGCGGCCCGCGGCCAGCGGGGTGAAGACTTCGGGATCGACCCGTGCCAGGAACTCGGCACTCAACTCGAGCGAGGCGCGGTCGCGCACATCGCCGAGCCGCCGGGTTGGGCTGAGGCGGATCGCGGCGAGTCCATCGGCCATCCCGGCGATGTCGCCCCCGCGGCGGGCGACCTCCGCCATGCCCGCGAACTGTGCACAGTAGGGCGTCGCGGCGATGTCCCGGCCCATGGTGTGGAACGGCGGATCCTCGAGGACGATGGCGGCCACTTGATCCGGACATTCCACGGCGAGTGAAAGCGCGACCATTGCGCCGAGGGAATGCCCCATCACGGTGACCCGTTCTGAAAAACTCGCGCGCAGGAACTCCGCCGTGTGCCGGGCGTAATCGGCCACGCGATATTCGCCCGGCGTGCGTGGCGAGTCACCGTGACCGCAGTGGTCAGCAACACACACACGCCAATCGCCCGTCAACTCGGGCAGCAGCGTTTCCCAATCGCGCCCGTTGCGTGTCACGCCGTGAAGCAACAGAAGCGTTGGCGCGCCCGGCGGACCGGGGACCACTCGATGTGCAAGTCTCATTTCTCTTGCCTGACGACGGTGGGGAACATTCTAGCGAGTCGCCCGGCCTTGATGACGCCACCCTGCATCACGGCGATGAAGTTCTTCCGGTCTTCGAGCAGCGCGATGTTTGCAATGACATCGCCATCCACAACGAGCACATCGGCGAGCTTGCCCGGTTCCAACGTGCCGAACTCGTGGCCGCGGCCCATGATTTCCGCGCCCGTTTTCGTCGCGCAGGTGATGACTTCCAGCGGGGTGAGGCCCGCGTCCTTGACGAAGAAGGTCAGCTCGCGGGCGTAGTCGCCGTGCGGATTCCAGCCGAAGCCGTAGTCTCCACCCATGCCGAGACGTCCGCCGGCGCGGAGGATGCGGCGCGCGCTCTCGACTCCTCCGTCGAGCGTCTCCTGATGACCATCGATGACCGCCTGGGGCAGTCGGAACTCTGGCCCGCGCTCGATGCTGGCCTTCTCAAAATAGAGCGCGGGGACACACGGCACATCGCGTTTCAGCAGCAGTTCGAGCGCCTCGTCGTCCATGAAGGTGCCGTGCTCGATAGCGTCGTAGCCGGCGCGCAGCGCGTTCTTGATTCCCTCCGTCGCGCGGCAATGACCGGTGACCTTGAGCTTGTGATTGTGGGCCGTTTGCACGACGGCGGTCATCTCCTCCAATGTCATGCAGAGGGTGTGATGGTCGTTGATGTCGGGCGAAGCCGCATCGCCGGTCGGATAGGTCTTCACCCACTCGACACCGTCCTTCACGAGCGCGCGGACCGCTCTGCGCGCGTCCTCCACGCCGTTGATAATGAAGACGAGCCCTTCCATCCCGATTTTGCGAAACTCGGGATTCCAATCCATCAGCCCGCCAGCGGAACAAATCTCGCGTCCGCTCGCGGCCAGGCGCGGTCCGGCGATGAGGTCTTCCTCGATGGCCTTCTTGAGCCAGACATCGACGTTGAACAGGCAGCCACCGGAGCGCGCGGCGGTGTAGCCGCATTCCAGCGCGAGGCGGGTGTTCACCGAAGAGAGCAGCGAGACGTATTCGACGGGATACTTGATGTCGAGGTCTTCAAGGGCCGCGATGTTGAAGTAGGTCGCGTGGAAATGCGCCTCGACGAGTCCCGGCATGATGGTGCCGCCGCGAGCGTCGATGCGTTCGGCATCCGCCGGCAATGACGGGGCGCCCGCAGATGGGCCGGCATAGGCGATGCGCCCGTCGCGCATGACGAGCGCGGCGTTTGGCATGGGAGCCGCGCCCGTGCCGCTGATCAGTTGCCCGTTGGAGATGATGGCAGTTCCGGTGGCGTTTTTCATAGTGTGCTGTGAGTTGGTTGTTGCATGTGGGGTTCTGTCTTCTCGCGCGCCTACTTCCGCATCAGGTAGCCGATCAGGTCGCGCACGTCCTTCTCGCCGAGCGCATCGAGCAAACCCTCGGGCATGAGCGACAAGGTGGAGCGTTCCGTCCGCGTGATGTCGCCGGTGGAGAGCGAAACCGCTTCGGCGAGCGTCTGGAGCACCACGATGCGTTCGGTGCGCGAACGGATGAAACCGCTCAATGAGCGTCCGTCCTTCATGTCCAGCGTGACGAGTTGATACTCCAGGGGGACGGTGGCGCTGGGGTCGAGGATGTTTTGCAGCAGGTAGTCGAGATTGTCGCGCCCGCTGCCGGTGAGTTCGGGGCCGTTCTTTGCCCCTTCGCCGTTGAGGATGTGGCACGCGGCGCACACCTGATTGTAGAGCGCGCGGCCTCTGGCCAGGTTCGCCTGCTTGAGCACGTCGGGGGTGAGCTGCTTCTTCCAGTGCGCCATCTTCGCCAGTTTCTCCATGTCGGAATCGCGGGACAGTCCCCAAACCTCGCCGAGCCGCCTGGTCAACGCCGGATCATTGAACCCGCGAATCTGCCGGGCATGAAACGCGGTGAGTTCGGACCGCGCCAAAGTCCCGGCTGCCAGGGCTTCCAGCAGGCGAGCGGCCCAGGCTGGCCGCGAGAGGAGCGCGCCGAGAACGGCGCTTCTCTCGGCCGGGGCGATGGCGGAAAACTTCGCGAGGATGGCGTCAGCGACCGATGAATCCTTCTCCAAGGCCAGACCATCGGCGGCGGTGGACGAAAGTCCGGCCACGGTCAGGACTGCTTCGCACGTGGAACGCAGTCCAGAGGACCGGCTGTCGATCAAGGAGCGCAGCGCGGCCTTTCGAGTCTCAATGTTCGCGGAGGGATCGAGCGCGACGGCGCGTGTGGCTTCCAGCGCCAGGGGATCGCCGAACACCGCGCCCAGGCTCCGGAAGAGTTCCAGCACCTTCGGATCACTGCTCCTGGCAAAAGTGGGGGCGGCGGTTTTCCACGCGGCGGGCGGCGCCGCTTCACGTTCGCCTTTTAGCGCGCCGTGCATTCCCGCGAGCACATCGGCCTGCCAACGGCCATCCGAGGCGGCTTTCGTGAGCAGGACATTGAGCGGCGCGTCGCTCTTCTCACGGCTCTCGGTCAGGCGACGCGCGATGCAACGACGGGTGAGCGGCAGCTCGCACCCGGCTCCAAGGGCGGCGAGAGCGGCGGGGTCGGAACTGCCGAGCGCTTCCACGCCATACCAAAGCATCTGGGGCAGGTTGTGATCGATGGCATCCTTCGCGCGGCTCATCAGCGGACGGGCCAGGGCGGCGCGCGCTTCGATCGGCAGGCGTTGCAATGCCGAGGCGAGCGCGAGGCGGACGAAGGAATCGGTTTCTGTTGCGGCCAGCGTCTGAAGCGATGCGATCGACGCCTGATCCGCGGCGATGGCCGCCACGTCATCCACCAGCAGGCGGACGGCCCAGGTGCGGACGTGCGGGCTGTCGTGGCCCAACTGCGCGCGCAGGAACGCCGCATCCGTCGCGCCGCAGGCGTGCAGCGCCCACAACGCGCGGAGCTTTCTGATGAGGTCTGTCTCCTGCGCGAACTTGGCCTTCAGCGCGGCGCGGGTGGTGGCCAGATCCACGCTCGCGGCGTTCAGTTCCTGCAAACGCCGTCGCGCGTGGCGGGGGAAGAACTCGTTCTTGTGATCGAGCAGCGGCAGCAGTTCGGCGGGGGCGAGCTTCGCGACATCCGCAATGACCGGACGCGGCGGCCGGCCGTGAGTGACCTTGTAGATGCGGCCCGACTGCCGATGCACGCCGTCGTTTTCGTGACATTCCCCGGTGTCGGACCAATCGGCGATGAACACGCCGCCGTCCGGTCCGTAGATCAGATCGATTCCGCGAAACCATGGGTCGGCGGAAAAGCCGATGTCGGGCTGATGTCTGCCCACGTAACCCGAACCCTGACGCACGACATTCTCGACGTTGAGCCGGCGCCCGTGGAAGTTGATCGTGAAAAGCTTCCCGCGCCATGAATCCGGCCAGTTGTCGCCGCCATAGAACATCAGGCCAGCATGCGCATGCCCGCCGCCGGCGGCGGAAGTGGCCCCGGTGACCCCCTTGCGCACACTGTCCCACACCTCGCCCGAGGCCCAATGAACGTGGTCGGCGTGCTGCTCGATGATTTCGTAGGCGAAGGGATTCAAATCCGTGCCGTGCATCCGCCGGTAGTGCGCTCCGGGAAGCACGTGCCACAGATGACCTATGACCGTGTTGATGAAGAACGGCTCGCCGTGCTCGTTCCAGTCCATCCCCCACGGATTGGTCGTGCCGTGGCAGACAATCTCGACCGTTCGGCGCTGCGGATGATAACGCCAAATGCCGCCATTGGTTTGCTGTCGCGCGGCCTCGGGCGTGCCCGGCCGGCCGAGGGAGGAGACTCCTTGAATTCCGTGACGGCCGTAGAGCCAGCCGTCCGGGCCCCAGCGCAAACCGTTCGCGATGGTATGGTGACTCCGCTCCCACTCGAACCCATCCAGTTGCACTTCTGCCGGGCCGTCGGGGCGGGCATCACCATCGCGATCGGGAATGAAAACCAACGTCGGACTGGACAAGGCCCAAACGCCGCCGAAGCCCACCTCAATGCTCGTCAGGTGTTCGAGGCCCTCGATGAAAACGGTCCGCCGGTCAAAACGCCCGTCGCCATCCGCGTCCTCAAACATCACGATGCGGTCGCGCAACTTGCTTTCCCACCCCAGCCTTGCGCCCGCCGCCCTTACTTCCGCGTAGGTGTAACCTTCCGCGACCCACAGACGACCGCGCCCGTCGAGGGCCATGGCAATCGGCTGACGCACGTCCGGCTCGGCGGCAAAGACGGTCGCCGCAAAGCCCGGAGGCAGTTTCCACTGTGCGGCGGCTTCGGCCGGCTGAAGCGGAAGCGTGGCGGATTTTTCCGAATTGTAAGGCTCGGGGAAATCCGCGAACACCGGCGCGAGCCCGAGCAGCCCGAGAAGGCACGCGGTCAAGGCGAAGATGCGCTGCGGTTTCATGGGGAAACGCCCGTGGGCGGCGGGCTCTGCTTTCATATTGGGCATATTGGGCATGCGTAAATGGTTTCGTGCCGCGCAAAGTTTGTCTTGCACGCGAGCGGCGGAATCTTGTTCAGGAACGGCTATCAGGGTCGAGCCTGGCGATAGTGCTCCCGGTAAGCGCGAGCGGAAGCAGTCGTAACGGCGCGCCCGCCGGTTCATGGATGGACGACGTTCTGCAACCGCCCCCGCTGATGGCAAATCCGATGCGCGCGTTGTCATCGGGCTTGTTTTAGCACGAACCGCCTTGGGGTTACAGGCAGAAGGTTCAACCTTACGGGAGCAGAAGTCAGTGCGGCTGCCCCATGACAGCGCCGCCGGGCGTCAGCAGTTCGAACGGTTAATGGAGGACCGGCGGGCAGGGGCCACGGTAGTGTCAATTTGTGGGACCTGTTTACGCCCGTGACGCTGAACTGGCTGACCAGCAGGAAATCACTGTTCGCCGGGTGCTCCGCTCGGGAAGGACCTGGCTCTTGCGACGAGGAAGCGGTGGAGGTGTGCGCCTAGCCGTCCAGTTGCTTCGTGATCAAATCCCAGCGGTCTTTGTATTCGGTGACGCTCCAGAAGAATTCGTAGCTTTTCGGAGAGACGTTCACCGCTCGCACTTTGTTTTCCCGATGCTGCCTTCCGGCTTTGCCGGGTGTGGCCAGCCACTTCTGGTGAATCTTGCCGACGTTCCTAGCCATGTCAGCAGACGGGATGATGTAATACTCGAAAGGTCTTTCCGAATTTGGGGCGGGGATGCCTCCCAGCACCCAAAAGAAGTTCGGGCCAAAATCTCGCTCCGCCTTCAGCCCGACGCTGCACGTCTTGTTGCCCGGCACGAAGGTCTTCACCTGGATGTGAACAAACCGTGTTCCTGCGAGATTGCTGCACAGGACATCCGTGTTCGGTGTGTTGCCCATTGTCACGACCGCCGCAGCAACGCCTCCACCCGCGCCACAATCCGCTGTTGGGTCGTCTTCATGGTTGTTCCGAGCACAAGATCAGCCACCCGCGAAGACCGGGCGGAAGTTCGCCTCGGCAAGGATGCGGGCCACCTCCGCGCGCTTGTCCCCCTGAATCTCGATCTGACCGTTCTTGACCGTGCCACCGGCGCCGCAAGCCTTTTGCATGGCCCTGGCCAGTTGCTCCTTTTCGGGCAGACCGATGCCCACGAAGTTCTTCACCACGGTCACCGTCTTGCCGCCGCGCCCGGCTTTCACTCGGAGGATGTCCACTCGCCCGCGATCTTTCTTCGTTGGTTTCACGGCGGGCCGCGGCGCGGAACCCGGCGAAGAACTACTTGGTGCGGCGGGGAGCCCTTCGTTTGACAGCGCGTCGAATGGAGTCTGACCGAAAGGCTGGGTGCCGCCCGCAGGGATGTGTTTGGAGTCTGACATGATCTTACGCCGCCAGGAGGTGGTGGAGGGTGGAGTTGAGGAGGTGCGCGCCGAGGGTGCGGGTTTGGTGCAACTGCGCCGCCAGCACGTCGCACTGCCGCAGCAACGCCTCCACCCGCGCCACGATCCGCTTTTGTTCGGCTAAGGGGGGAACACAGATTGGGATTCCCGCGACCGATTCGGTATTGAAGTGCGTTAGAGCCACGCCAACCTTGCCTTCCTCGACATGGGCCTTGGCTAGAGAGTTCAGGTAGAACGACAGGAACAGCGGGTCGAGGGCCAAAGGCCGCTTGATTACGACGAGGTCAGAGCAATTTGCCTCAGGAAGAGTGTCTGGAATGACGCAGGCAGTGCCAACATTGCCAGACCGAACAACCACGACATCCCGAGGCGCGAGCGCCGACTTGATGATCTTCTGATGGAACTCACGGGAGACTGCGAGCAGGCCGTCTGGTCTGAATCGGTTTTCCCTCACGTTTTGACTTCTGAGAAAAGGTATGCCGGCGGACACGTATTCGTTCTTCATCGGTCCGACGTAGCCGACTGTGACCCGCTCCGCGGTATCTATGATGTGCGCCCACTGCCAGCCTTGGGGTGGCGCGAACGCGATTTCCTCTTCACCAATTGGCTTGAATTGCCAAGCCCTACCACCCTGGCCAGCTTCAGAGAGCCGTTTCTTCTCTTTAGCTACCTTGCGGAGCGAGTCAGCGGCGCTTTCATCCTTCGGATTCTGCGGGACGAGGCGGCCTTGGACGGCGAGTTGGAGGATGGCTTGGCGGAGTTGGGGGAGGGCGTCGGGGGTGTCGTGGAGGAGGTGGAACTGGTCGCGCACGCGCTGCCAGGCGGGGGCGAAGGTGTGCGGGTCGCGGGCGGCCAGCAGGTGATGGAGCGCGGACTGTTGGAGTTGGGCGCGGACGGCGTGCCGCGCCTGCTGCCGCGCCGCCAACTCGTCGCACAACGCCATCAACTCCTCCACCTTGGCCACTATCCGCCGCTGCTCGGCCAAGGGGGGAAGTGGGAACGGCGTGTTGGCGAAGTAATCCCAAGGCACGCGCTTTTGCCCGGCTGAACCAGTCATGCGCGGAAAGCCATCGCTGATGAATCTCGGAGACTTCAGGAAGATCAGAACGTAATCGGGTAGAACGCAACCCGAATACTGGCGGAACACATGCAACTCCGTCGTGCCCGCGCCAATTCCGTTGTTTGCGTTACGGATCACCGCCGATTTTCCGTTCTCAAAGCACGGCGTGATCTTCGCCAGAACCACGTCGCCGTCGGCGAAATGGGTGAATCCCTTTTTGACTTCGGCCCACCGCTTAGCCTCAAAGGAAACCGGCTCACCATAGCCTGCCGAGATCAGTTTCATCGGGGCGAAACCGACTTCCAGTTTATCGTCTGCCTCGTTACGCGGGTTTGTGTCGCCAATCTCATCCAGGCACGTCCATGCCCAAGCGGACGGCAAGGGGTGCGGTGGTGCTTGCCGTTCAGCTTTCAGCCGTTCGCGCACCTTCCATTCGGGCCAAGCCTGCCGAGCGCGCTCCACAGTTTTCTGCGCCGGCTCGTCCTTGCTGTTCTGTTCAACGAGTTGGCCACGAACTGCCAGTTGCAAAACCAACTCGCGCATCTTGGCCACCGCGTCCGGTTGGTCGGCCAGCAGGTCGAAGTGTTGGAAGAACTGGGAGCGGGTCATGGGGGAAAGGAAGAATGCAGAATTAAGAATGAAGAAGGCATGCCGGCGTTAATGGTTTTTTTGATGCCTAGTTTAATGTCTATTTGGAGTTAATACCTGATTCACTACCTGATTAACAGGGTAGTATCTATTTGGCGGTTTTCCTCCATTTTGCGGTGTGGCCACGGCCCAGACATTCAATGGACTTGCCTCTCATTCGCTTCAGAACGCTGCGAATGAGATCCACGCTGACGCCGGGACAGGCGCTTTGCAGATCGGATAGGCTGAACAATCCGGGTTGCCGGGCGATGGCATTCTCGACGAGCGCGGTCTTTTCGCCGCGGGGCGACTTGATCTGGCCGAGACGTTGCTCGAATTCTTTGCACGCTTGCGTGAGGATGAAGAGCAGGAAGCCCATGGCCGGCCAGGGATCGTGTTTGCCTTCATGCCAGCGTTGCGAGGATTGTTCGAGGACTTCGTAGTAACGCTCTTTGTTTTCTTCGATGATGCGTTCGAGACTGATGTAGCGCCCGGCTTCGATGCCGCAATGGTAGCACGCCAGCAGGAACAGCAGGCGCGAGACGCGGCCATTGCCATCGCGGAAGGGGTGGATGCAGAGGAAGTCGAGGTTTAGCGCGGCGGTGAGGATGAGCGGATGAATCCACTTCTCGCGAAAGCCGCGCTCCCAAAGCCCGACCATCTCCGCCATGGCCTTGGGCGTCTGTTTTGCGGGGAGAGTTTTGAAGCGGACGCGGCTGCGACCATCGGCGTAAGTCTGGAGGATGTCCACGTCCTTTTCCTTGTAAATTCCGGCGTCCCAGATTTCACCGCGGGAAAGCTTGTGGAGTCTTTTGATGGTGGCCTCGGAGATGGGAAGCTTCGCGCCGTTCTCGTGGATGAGTTTCAACGCGTCACGATAGCCGCGCACTTCTTCCTCGTCGCGGTCACGCAATGCGGGTTTGCCGAACATGAGCGTGGCGACGCGGGACTTGTCCACCTCCACGCCTTCGATGCGATTTGACGAAACGGCGCTTTCGATGAGCGCGTGTTCACGCAGCACCTTCAACTTCTGCGGTGATTGACGGGTGAACAATTCCTGTTTGCCTTTGGATTCGGCGAGATCGGCCAGATACCAACTGGCACGAGTGGGAATCGTCGGCGGTTCGGCGGCGAGTTGGCGGAGGGTCATCATGGTCGGGCTTTGGGTTCGGTGAAACTGCCGTTGAGGGCGGACTGCAATTCGCGTTTCAGTTTCTCCCGCGTGTCGTTCACGGCGGCGAGGAGTTGCTGGTATTCGGCCAGCAGCTTGTCCGGGTCGCCCAGGGTCGTGCCGGGGTCGTGCGGGTTCTTGATGTCGAGGTTGTAGCCGGAGTCGCGGATTTGCTGGATGGGCACGCGCCAGGCGAGTTCGGTTTCCTTGCGCTTGGACGCCTGGCCGGCTCGGCCCCACCAGGCTTTCTCCGCCTTGAACTCGTCAATGTGGATGGGCTTGGTTTTGTTGTAGGACTTCACGCCCGGCGGATAGGGGTGTTCGTAATACCAGATTTCCTTGGTCGGCTCGCCTTTGGTGAAGAACAGGAGGTTGGTCTTGATGCCGGTGTAGGGCGCGAACACGCCGTTGGGCAGGCGGACGATGGTGTGGAGGTTGCACTGGGTGAGCAGTTCCTCCTTGATGCGGGTTTTGACGCCTTCGCCAAAGAGCGTGCCGTCGGGCAGCACAATCGCGCCGCGTCCGCCGTCCTTCATCAGGTGCATGATGAGGACGAGGAACAGGTCGG
>Ga0194131_10009353_pt1 | contig 12408 bp, 12 predicted proteins | sample TA2KigO120mmetaG_FD_148631 | JGI IMG/M metagenome (GOLD analysis project Ga0194131, IMG submission 148631) | Freshwater microbial communities from Lake Tanganyika, Tanzania - TA2015053 Kigoma Offshore 120m | ecosystem: Environmental > Aquatic > Freshwater > Lake | place: Tanzania: Lake... | reverse complement strand
CTGACAGTCAGATGTTTATCGGAAACTATTGTATTTATAAAATCTCTCGCTTCTCTTACTGTCGTAAAAACATGACTACCAAGAAGTCGTGTAGGATAGAATAGAGGATGGCGTTCTGTTTCTTCAAAATCTTTTGGAACAGAGAAGTATCTATCTCCAAACTTCATAACTTTATAACCTCTTGCTTCTTCAGCAGCAACACCTTCATTCCAGGTTGGGTGATTTCTTCCTTTCAAGACTAAGTAGCTTTTTTCAGGAAGATTATATTGCTGTTGCTGTGCCGGGGTAGTCTTGATAACAGTTCCCATACGGCCCTTATTCTCTACGGCTTCTTCACCAGCAGGTTCCATCCCGGCTTCTGTTGCCGTCTTTATGTCATATCCCGATCCTTCAGGATCAAAGGGAGCGGCCTTTACGAGCGAACGGCGATAAAGCGCGATCAGCCTGTCTTCTTTAGGATCTTCAGCAAAAGCCACTTCATCCCTAGGAGTTCCGAGTTTTTCTACTGAAAGTTCTTGTTTAATAGGCTCGGGAGGGAGTACTTCTTCATCTGATGTTCTTGCAAAATCTGCTAAAGAAGAAGATGGAAGTGGTTCTTGTTTTAAAGTTTCAAGGAAACTAGTTTTATTACGTTCGTTCTTAATATTAGTAAAAGCAGCTAATCGGTTTTCATCTTTTCTTGTTAACAATCTGTCTTGCCGTTCCTTGTTACGAGTAACAAATGCACCAGCAAAGTTTTCAATCATCCAATTATCGGGAGTAATGCCGTTCTCTTGGAAAAGTTGAACAATATCTTCTTTCAATCTTGCGGGCATAGTTTCAATATTAACTGTTAAACGATCCCTATCTTCTTGAGTAATATTACGTAAACGTTCTACTACTAAAGCATCTTTAGTCCAACTTAAAAACCAACCTTTTTCCTCCACCCTAGACTGGGCGAGCATATTATCAATAAGTTTACGGAAGTCATCAGGAGTGGGAATTTTCCCTTCCCGACGCTTTTCCGAAGAGAGGATTTCCATCTCCCTCCGAATTGTTTGTTCAAATTCATTATACTTTTTAGACTGGTCTCTTGATCCCCATTTATATACATTTGGGTTTATAGTACGTAAAATATTCATTCCCATACCAACATCTTTTTGAATTTGCGGACCAAGGTTACCCATATAAGCAATAGAAGTACGAATTCGGGTTTCCCATTTACGATAATCTTCTAATGATAGCGACCCGGCATATTCTTGAAGATTAACTTCCGCCAGTTCTGCATGTGACATTTTAGTTAGCTTTTCAGTAACATATTTATTCGACATATCCGGATGTTGTGAACGCTTATTGTAATATTCTTGTAGTTCTAAAAATCTCTTCTTCTCAATCGAATCCCATTGTTCCCATGTTTGAGGATCAGAGATAATTAGTTGTTCAATTCTTTGTTCACCCTTCAAAATTGCGTTTGACCAACTCGCTGCTGTCTTTTTTAATTGATCTTTTTCTAAAGCCTCTTGCAAGTCCTTTCTCTGCTTTAATCCTTTGACTACCTGTTCTCGTAATTCAGGTTGATCTTTTAAAGTCTTTTCAACCTCAGCAAAAATATCAGAAGAATTTTCACCTGCTTGCAATCTAGCAAAATATTTATCAACTTCTTTAAAGGAAGAAGCAAGTAATTTTGGTTTCTTTAAAAGCTCTTCCATTTGTGCAGCTACGGGGGCATCCATTTTGCTTTCATGCATTTTAAATAATGCAACTGCACCTTCAACATCTTGTCTATGTAAAGCACCTTTTATCATTTCTGAATACATTAAAGTAAGGGCTTTTTCTCGTTCATGTTTAATAGTATCGGGAGCCCACCCATTAAACTTTGCTTGCGCATCAATTTCATTGTTAATAATTGCAACAGACCGCTCTATGATTTTAGGACTATTAGGTGCACTGACAGCATCCTGAATGGCTTCGTTTTTACGAGCTTCTGAGGCTGTCGAATTAGCCACTGTACGTTCTTTATTACGAAAAGCATCCATATGATCCAGATCGGTTTGATGCTCTGCAAGAATTGTTTTCTCAAAAAGACGCTTAACATAATCGTTTTTTGCAGTTCCCGCGACCTTTCCACGAAGCTCTTCTAGACTACTTCTTGCCTTCTCATACCCATCAACGGCTGCACTACCTTTTAAATTATAGTAATCAGGTAAGATACCACGACGACCATTTTTATAATCAACATACAGTTCCTTAGCCATACGCTCATTATCTTCAATAGCCTGTTGTGTAGCTATCTTTGTTAACGAGCCTCCCATGTTTTGTAAGCCTTGCCCGAAAGCTTGTAAGCCAGTACCAGCTTGTGAAGCAAGGGTATCAATTCCTTTGGAAGTTTGATAAACGGTAGGAGCAGGTACGTTTTGTACTTCTCCTATTTGTTTTTTAGGAACCGTCGGCATTAGATCACCTTAAGGTGTTTAAACGTAGCCCACTTTTCAGCAACACTTCCGAAACCAGTAAGAAGGGTTCCACCCGCTTTAAACAAGGATTGTGTTTTAGCCTGTTTACCTAAAGCCCTTGCAATGTCAGCTTCCCCTTGGAAATTCATAGCTTGTGTCTCAAAACCAAGAGCTTCTCTTTCAGCATTACTTTGAATAGTGAGAGCATCGAGTTCTGAAAGCGCCGCTGTATCTTCAATCAATCGACCAGCACTACCTGTATCAACAAGTACACCTGCCCCTGCGAGCGCCGCGCGCTGTTGTCCTCTTAAAAGCCTACCGCGCTGTCTCTGTAAATCAGCATTTAACTCACCACGCTTACGCGCATCTTCTGCGGCGCGTTGAGCAATAATTTGATTATTACGAGCAATACCGGCTTGATACTCAGCAGCAGCCGCTTGGGCCTTACCCTGTTGCATAGCACCAGCAGCAGTAGTAACAGTGCCTACTGCAGAGGAAGCTATTGAGGCGATTACTAATTGCTCTAGTGACATTTATTTTCTCATTTCTACTCTGTGTACCCGTCTATTTCCCATAACACTTATTGCTGGCTCAATTGTAAAACCAGCCCATTTTAACCAACGAATAGCTGCGCTATAGTTTTCTGGTACGTAATTTTCCAAGACATTATACTGCTTTAGCCAATACGACAAGGCAACCTTAGTTAACGGTAGAAGAGGTTTAACATACTTCTTTATCTTATACGTAGTAAGGAGCCACGGTACGCCCTTGTCACTTAATAGTTGTAAACGATTAATTCCGAAAATACCTAATACACCATCATCCGATTGTATTGTCCAACTCTCAACGGCCCGTCCTATTGTATCTCGAATGCTTTCTTCATAAGGTAGAGAGGACAGGGTTTCTACTTCTTTACGAATATCAGGATGGATATGTTGCAACAAGTCTTTAATGTGTTCTTCAGTAGTACGGACAAATTTAATTGACATCACCAAACTCTGTCCACGGTGCGATAGAAAGAATAGTGAGAGGCATAGGGTCTTTCTGACGCAGGAAAATCTTTCCTCTTGAGTTCCAAGCTGGCTTCAGTGTAATCTTTTTCAAACCAGTAAAGAGACGCGTAGGTTCACCAATTCGCTCAAACTCGCGCTGCTTCATTTCCGTATATAAATCTGTTGCCGGACCCACTAGCAATCCGCGAGTTGCTTCAAGTTTAACACCAACATACGGAATTTTTACCGGAATACTTTGTACAGTTCCTCTAGGGGGTTCAATATCCAACGTTTCAATATCCGTTTCATACGGGATACCGATATGCACTCTGCTGAATTTACGACTAAAAGTAACAGCGCCATTCGTGACAGTGAGGTTCCGAACAACGTTACCATCAGCATTAGCAACAACACTTTGACCCTCTAAATGGTCGAGGGCGCGAAAAGTAGTTTGGGCCAGACGAACATATCCGCCCGAAACATAAGCATTCCAGTCGCTACCGTCAATATTATCACCATCGGTAGCACTAATGAGTTCAAATGTATGCGCTGTTTTATTCGCAACCTTATAGCGCCCAACAGCTTGTACCGGCTGGCTCTCAATCAAATACTCATCAATATCCGGTTGCCACACTACATCTGAAATATCAATCTCATCACCATTAGACAGGCCATGTGAAGTTGCTGTTACGACCGCAGGATTGGCTGATGTAATCCCCGTAATAGTAATAGGCGTGTCATATGACAATCCGCAGTCAACATAATAACAATCCTGTGGATCATCATTAATACGAGCAGAAAGTTTTTCTACATATCTAACTGTATTACCATTTATCTTTCTTTTTACTACAAAATAAATATCATCAATATCCTGTGTATCCGAATGTTTTAAAACAGCTACACTCTCATACCCGTCATTTACGCAATTACAACCCGTAGTCCAATCTGTCCAAGCAATAACCTCTTGCTCGTTATCGAAGGTAATCGTTAACAGTTTTCCGTCATCACGACATAGATAGAACCGTACTTCCGGTGAATGCTGTAAGGCCCAGTGCGTAACATAGTTATCGGCTAGATAGTGGTTAGCCAAGAGGCCAACGTTTGTTCCCGTATACGCATCGAGTTGGTAAGAGTACCCGATATTACGAACAACAGCAGAGTTCTCTTCCAAAAAGAATACAGTGTTACCTACCGTGAGAGGTTGTAAATGGCTGCTCCCCCAAAAGGATTGTGGCTTCTGTCTAACAGATGCCAGTTCAAAAGCCGTATCAGGACCAGAGTTAACACGCCACTCACTACCCCCAGTAAACACAAGAAGGTCGTTTAACGGTACGAAGTGTCTAATTTCATTCACCTGTCGGGCTGAAAGCGTAGTAGAAAAGGCATCGTCAGCGGCAGCAGGAGACGCGGCTGACATATTCTTTCGATCACCAACTCGGGAGTAATACACCGTATCTGGTTCATTTGTGCTCCCGCCATATACTTGTCGCTGCTCATAATAACTATTAGTGCCAGGATAGTAACCTGCAAAGGCCATAGGATCGGCAAACATTGGCGGAGTAACTGCCGTATCAGGAGCAATGTTATCGTCCTCGAAAGAGACACCGCCCGTCTCCCCAATCAACCCCCACAGGCCATTATCTTTACGATAGACAGCATATCTCTCTGCACCAGCAACCGCTGTCCAGGCAATTGTATTATCCTCAGTAGCATTACTATTAGTGACACGAACAAAGGTTTGATTAGCCGTACCGTTTGCTGAATATGCCGTAAATCCTGTCCCATCCGTACCTAATAGTTCAAAGGTATTAACTGCTTTATTAGCAACAATAAATCTACGACCATTTAACTCAGTCATACCCGTAACACTATTAATCTCTACTTCATCACCGTCTGAAAAACCGTGTCCAGCAGATGTAATAACAACCGGATTAGCCTGTGTTGCTCCTGTAATTGTTCGGCTAGTATTATTAAGCGCCGTTAAACTTTCTTCAAATGTTTTATATTTAATGGCCGTTACGCCATAAATACGTGTTTCGGTTCCAACCGTATTTACTGTAACTGTATTTCCAGTAGGATGATCTTGCTCCGGTGTAAAGCTGATAACAGAAAGTGTCCAGCTTGTATGACCACTACGCGTTAAATCCCTAGCCGCATAACTCTTATGCGTTATAGTCATCGTATCCGCAGATTGTGTATACTTCAATTCAAACAAATCCGCTTGAGCATACGGAGTGGTAATTCCATAGATTTTGGCTACTGTCCCACCAGAGGTATAGGCAGTAAAGGCTGTGCCATTAATATTAGAACCAGTTACTTGATGTGTTAATTCAAATGTATTGGCAGTTTTATTAGCCACAATATAACGGTTCTGGTTAAGCTGTACCATACCGCCAACACTGGCGATATACACTTCATCACCATTGCTATAACCATGCCCAACTGCCGTAATTACAACAGGGTTAGCTGCTGTAGCACCTGTAATATTTACTGCGGTTTCCGTAACATATCCGCCATTACGAATAACCCGCATGTATAGATTACCAAATTCTAGAACATATTGGTCAGAAGTTTTAAATTGAAATGGAATAAGTCTAACAGCGGCGCTGTGTTGCTTACATGGCCCAATAAATTTTGTTCCAGGGCGATTACTTATCCCACCATACGGATGAATAATAGCGTTAACTGCCTTTGCCAATCCGACATGATAGACAGCCGTATCCACTCTTCCGTGCAAAGATGGAGCAAGAACACCTTTAGCAAAAGACGGTTGAATTAATAGGGGCATTACGCACGACCTCTAATATGTGCAGCGTCTCTAGGAGGCGCTTCCATTTGTTCAGAAGCATCCATAGCAGGAGCATAAATCAGCATACGCATCGCTCTTGCATCCATATCATCTTTAATTTTCTGCCTACCTGTTAAGGCAAAAGCAATCTTTGCAGCCAATACTAAAGAGAAAACTTCAATAAAGAAATGCGTAAAAAGAAGCGGTTCAGTGGCATCCCTAGTGTAGATAAGGATTGCATCTTCTATATCAGTTAAAATGGATTTTGTACCATCGGCGGAATACTCCACTACAAATGGAACAGGATCAGCAAGCTTTCCAGCAGGATTTTCAATAAATCGGGCCTTAATACAATCAGCGGGGTATTGGTAACGATATGTCCATTCATCAGGCGGATCATCGTCATGCTCTGCGATGGCTTCTCGCTTCCTAGCAAAAGACCAGTCCCATGCCGCTAGCGTGAGTTGTCTAGCAAAATGAAACCAGAGATTTACAGTTTTAGCTTGTGAACTGTTCTCTGTTAAACTTTCAATTGTACTGTTATCGCCAATGTGACTCAAGGCCATATTAGCAATTTGCACCGATGAAATAGTCATTTAGCTTTCCTGTACTTTTTCTGCTACCGCTTCTTTTTGTTTGCGGTAAACTTCCCTAGCCTTAGCCATTCGTTCTTGTCTCTGTTCTTTTAAAGACTTTGCTGCTTCTTCAGCTTTTTCTGCTTTAGCGACGAACTCATCCGCCGCCTTTCGTTCTCCGTCATAGTCTTTTAGATCAGTGCTTTCAACAGTTTCTTTGACCGGCTCTTCTTTTTCTTTTACGACTTTTGCCGTTGAGGGAAGAAAACCTTTCAGTTCATCAGGTACTTCATGTACCCCTTTACGAAACCGCTGACCACTCACTTTACGGATTTTATCAACTACAACTGTTTCAGAGGGCGCAAACCAAGTAGATAAAAATTTTACTAACATTGTATCTCCATATAAAGAAAGAGAGGGAGGGGATTTCCCCTTCCTCCGTAGTTATGCAGCAACCGTTCCTAGATTAATCCAAAGGAACTTAACAGTACCGGTAAAAGTACCAGTACCAGAAGTATGCGTAGCATCATCAGCAATAGTGACATCTTCACCAACATCAGCTACAGATAATTCAACATTATCGTCAACGCCAGTAAATGAAGCCATATATGTGTCTCCTTAAAAAGGAGGAAGGGACTGGCACCCGCTATGCAGTTACCAGTCCACTTCCGATAATGTTAGTTAGTAGCGTCAGCGTAAGCTTTCCAACCATACGGATCAAGGGTCAGGAAGGCATTCACTTTACCAGCCGTAAGCGCCTGACCAGCAGTTTCTTTAACCTGGAAGGCCAGATAACGCTCATAAGCCGGGTTCTCCGCAGGAAGAGCCATAACCATCTTATATCCCGCGACAAGAGAAGCAACCGGAATAGCGGCGCTCTCTAGGTGTTTAGTAGCCGTTCCGTCCGTCGCAATAGTAGTAGTACTATCAGAGACGAGCAAGAACGCAACAGTGGCCGCACCGCCAGAGGTAACCGCAGTATCAACAGTCACCACTAAGTAGACCGGCTGGCCCATGCCAATATCACGAATAACCGTAGTATCCACAATATCACCAACATTTACGGTGGAGTTATTGGGAGCACCATTGGATGTCGCATCGGCAAATTCAACTCTATCGTCCATAATCATTGTTTTATTCTCCTAGTCTCTTATTAAGATACAGTTGCTTCATCAGCAGCAAGAGCATCACAACGACGGATTGGAATACCATTGAAACTTTCAGTCCACTTACGGGTACCCGCAACAGTTTCATCAGTCGCATACGAGTCAAGCCCCAACGCAGCCTTTTGGCGAGCAACCCAAGTAGCAGTATCCCGAGACATATAGAATACCGGACGGCCCGAAGAAAGGTTAGGAATCTTACGCATAGCCTGGAACATCAGGTCTGGCAAATTAGCGCCAGTAGCAAAGGTCTTAGTACCAGACGTAAAGGCACGCGTTAGCAAACTCTTATCAATGTTAGGAATACGAACAATAAAGCGCCAGTCACGCACGGACAAGCCCGCATCCATACGATAGTGAGTACGATAGGCTTCCATACGGCCGCCGCTACCATCGACATCTTCGATAGTAACAACACCCTTATCCGTAACCTTCAGACCAGCGGTTGAGCCCTTGGGGATAATACCATGAACGGTATTCGGCCCCCAAACAACAAGCCAGATCGAAGCATTGTCAGAACCAGAGCCGCCACCAACGATGATGTTTTCACCGTTAGCCGCCGTGGTGCTGTTGAAACGAGGCGCAAGACCCGTAAACGCTTCGGGCTCCGTACCTTCATTCCCGTAGAAGATCGTATCCGCAAGTTCTTGGCTAATGCCTTCAATGAAAGCCTTATCCTCAGACATACGGAAAGCAGCGGTGTTGTTGTTGAGATCGGCAAGCGCCTTATCAACTTCAGCATAGGCTTCCAACATACCGCAGTTATCAGTGACCTGTACCGTGGTAGACTTCGCAGGTTGAACGCCCTGATAAAGTTTACGCCAAGTCGGAGCAGGTAGACCAGAACGAATCGTAGTACGGTGACCGGTAGGAAGATTACCCTCTACCCAAGTCATGTCGTCCAGGACTTCGTTAGTCTCATTCAGAATTTCAACAACCGTAGAAATCTTCCCATCTGGATCAGTACGTTTAGCTAAATCCAGCAAGGTCGGATTTGTTGCACTTAGAACAGCCATTTATTTCTCCATTAGTTCATACCAGGAAACATAATCTTGGCAGGGTCTTTCCCGCCGCCACTATTGCTTCCATGAAAAATACCATCTTCCTTTGCTAGATTACCTACTTTAACTAGGAACCTAATCATTTCAGGATGGTTTCCAATACCAGTAAAGTCTAACATTTCCTTAAATCCAGGACCACCAAATTTATTGATAGCGTCTTTAGCAACAACAATGCTATCGTTAAACTTAGCCCCGCCAAATTCTTTGTCAGACTTTGCATCACCTACCCATTTATCAACCGTATCCTTCCACGCTTTAGCTGCATTTTCAGCATACTTCGTAGAGAACTGAGTTTGTAAATCGACAAGTTTTTGTGCCTGTTCTTGAGAAAGATTAAGTTCTTTTAGAACAGGGATGCTTTTCTCTAGCAGACCTTTATCAAGTTCCATACCTTCCGGTATTTTAAAGTCTGCATATGTTTCAGGAGCGCCTTGCTTGGATTTGTCAACAGAGTTGTCCTTATCCTTATTAGCTTCTCCGTCCTTACCAGCAGAAGCCGCCGCTTTCGCAGCATCTTCTTTGGTTTTATCAACTGTTTCTTGATTTACTAAAGAAGCATCTGAAGATTTATTATCAGAAGTCAAAACAGTTGTATCCGTAGTATTTACATTATCCGTCATTATTTTCTCTCTGTGTTGCATCAACCATTAACTTAATATAGCCATTCTTATCAGCCGAGATTATTTCACTTAATAACCATAAACCTACATCCCTTTCCCCAGACACCCGCGACATATCAAGTGGATCGCGGTGGCTTATCGAATGTGACAAATGACAATGTTCGAGCACTCGCCACAAAAATCGTTTGCCTGAAGGAAGAGAAAGGATGTCTTTTAAATCAGTAAGTTCTCTCTCTCTAATAAGTTTATGTTTCTTTATGGACTTCTTTACTTTCTTCTCTTCGCCCACATCAACTTCTTCTACCGCATTATCTACCATTCGGCATCATTTTCCCTTATAGATTATCTTCTGAAGTAGAGGACTGTGAAACATTTTTAGCTATTTTGGATGCAACTTCGCCGCCCGCGAGAGCTTCTTGGGCCGCCATTTTTTGCTGCTGCACCTTTTGAATTTCTTCAACTTCCTTATCACTGCGGATAATTTTCGGTGGAATACCAATCGCCCTCGAATACTCATCAATGGCCTGACTGGAATTATACTTTGAAATGTCCATTCCATACCCGGCAAGCGTACCAGTGAACATTGTTAACCGCTCAATGTCCGACGTAATAACTGCCCGCTGTGCCATTGCAAGAGTAGAAATAAACCTAATCCGTAAAGAACTTCCTTCTAATACTTCAGGAATAGGTGGCAGAATATCTGCCTTGATTGCTTGCTTAAATACCCTATCGACCATCCTCGATAGAAATTCACTATGAAGTCTTTCAAGAACTGGTCCTAATTGAATCAATCTCTCTTCGTTTCTTTGTGCTAAGTCCAATTGATTACGAGGCTGAATGCCTTCCATATCAGTAATTGCTAGAAACAGGTCCACAAAGAAGGCGCTTTTAATTCTGCGTTCAACAGCATCCATATCCAGACGAAGTTCTTGTAGACGAGGATCAACCGTATAGATTGGTTTTAGTTCTTGCTTTTGACTATCCCCATCATAGATTGTCAAGCCGCCGGGTAAACCACTTACGGAGACATTTCTAACAGCGGGCGGACCATGTAAGGGCGGATTAGCCATCTTCTGAATAGCTTGCGCTTTTGTCTTTTCTTCAATCTGAAGATGCTTGACATCACCAAGCGCAGTCATTCCTGGGCAATCAACACCGTAAATATCCCCCTCGGTCACATCCCACCTAACGGCATAACCGGGGAAGTCATCAAAGCCACTCTTAGAAAGAAACTTATTCTTATCAACACCATTATTCCCTGGCTCATAGTATACGGAAAGAAACGGTTTCTTAACAGCTAATTTACTCTTCCCATCTTCATCATGATTAGGTTTAATACAATGTACAACAGGGAACCACTTATGATAGTTGCACTCGTCATAAGCATTCTTAACAGCCGTAGAACAATTATCCACTCCAAACTTACCAACAATCTGCTTAACCGGCCACTCAAACTTACGCACTAATGTATCAATCTCAAGCTTATCATTCTGTGCGATATAGTAAGAACCCGCTGTATGCGTATAAAAGCGAGCCACGTTTTCAAAATCATCTACATGCGTCATTAAGGATGTTCCGAAAAGCAGAAGTTCCTTAAGGAACACTGGTGCCATATTGTAGAAATTACTCTCATTCAGAATTAAACGAATAATGATTTCTACCTTATACAGCCAGTCACGAACATCAGCATCTTCCATCAAGTCTGGATTGAATGTTTCTAAGGAGAAGAAGGGCCGTGAAGGCGACATAGTACCATTTAACATGCCAGCAATACCAATGCGAAGAGCCTGGGTTGCTGCGCTGTTAATAATAGATTGGTGCCTTTTCTCTCCGCGATTACGGTCAGTCTCAAAGAACCGTCCTCGACGCGGACTAATAAACTCTTGCAAATCCTTATAATGTGCAATAAAGCTACTACGCTCTTCATCCATCTGAGCAAGTTGTTTATTGTAATAGTCTATTGAACCAATCTCAACAGCCATTTTATTCCCCTAGTAAGTATTTCTTAGTAGTGAGGGCTTCGGAAGAAAGGCCCTGCGGCGAAGTCGCTGTAGTGCTAGCGCGGCCGCCAGACACCGCAGCCCTGCGCCTAATATTCTCTCGAACAGCCCGAACACCAGGATCAACTGGTGTAGGAGGAGGGGGTGGGGGAGGAGGAGGCGGAGGAGGCGCTGGCATTGATGGGGCTGAAAAAATACTCATTAGACTTTGTTCTCCAATGGATCGTAGTCAATTTTATATGAAAGCGGTGAAGGGGTGTGCATTATATCAAACCGTGAAATCTCTGAAGCAAAGGTAAGCGCCAGCGCATCAGCCACATCAGGACTATCACCACCGCGCTTCTTAATATCTTTTTTACTCTCTAGATTAATCTTACCAGTAACAGTAAAACCATATTCTCTTTGCGTAAGCTGTGCAATAAGCGTTTCATTATCGGGGATGCAAAGATGCTTTAGTCCGTCCCGCATCCTCCCCCATATCTCGTCCCCGCGAAACCTATAGTTACGGTCGGAGGCGCTGCTACCGAAGTCTACAGCAATAGGATTATAACCAAGCTGCCTAAGATTATCGAGAACCCCTGGATTATAACCAACATCGACAAATAAAGCTGAATAATTTTTTCCGATATTTCTGAAGTCATTAATGACATTAATAACCTGTTGGACTACTTGATTGGTATCTAATCCGTTATAACTCCTAAAGGGGAAGCTTCTAGCATCATAACCAACTCTAGGATAAATCACCGTATTGTCATCACCAAACCTTGCTACGTCTAC
>Ga0194131_10009352_pt1 | contig 12409 bp, 10 predicted proteins | sample TA2KigO120mmetaG_FD_148631 | JGI IMG/M metagenome (GOLD analysis project Ga0194131, IMG submission 148631) | Freshwater microbial communities from Lake Tanganyika, Tanzania - TA2015053 Kigoma Offshore 120m | ecosystem: Environmental > Aquatic > Freshwater > Lake | place: Tanzania: Lake... | reverse complement strand
CGTATTTGCGGACGAGTTCTGGCTTCGCCCGACTGATGTGCGTAGTCGAAACGTCGCTCTTCGCAGAGGCTTGCCGGGCGCGGAAAGGATTAAACCATGCATGCAACTCCAGTCCGCGCCGGTGCGCCTCCGTAACAGCGAACGTCAGCGGATCGTAATGCGGTTCGGGCGCGCGGCCCATTGTGCCGGTGAGGTATTCGGACCACGGCTCGAGCTGCGAGACGTAAAGTGCGTCGCAGCCAGGGCGGACTTGTAGCACGATAGCGTTCAGCCGCAATGCGACGGCTTTGTCGAGCAAGGTTAGAAGTTCCGCTTGTTGTTGTTGTGTGGTGAGGCCGGCTTTGGAGGGCCAGTCAATGTTATTGACCGTCGCGACCCACGCGCCACGAAACTCCCGGGGCAGGGCAGGGGGGAGCTCCCGTGAAACGGTGTAGTTGATTCCTGCCGCGCAAGTTGGCAGCGCGCCAAGCGCGAGTAGCATGGCCAGCAGGATGTAGCGGCGGTTCACTCGACCAGATTAGAGATCGTCCACGCGCTTGTCCAACCGCCGCTAGCCCACGGCGCGGCCCGTCAAGCTATTGTCCCTAACTGCTACCCGTATGAATCTTAGGGTCGCCTCGCCACCAAGAATAAACGGGCGAGCTAAGTTCCTCCCCGAATTTCCTCGAAATACCGGGTTTGCTGCGTAGCGTCGAAGACGCATGAAATTTCCTTTGGCTTCCTTGCTAGTCGCGTTAGGTCTCGCTCATGCTGGCAATGCAGCTCCGCGTAATAGTGGTCCTTGGAACTTGGCTGCGCTTAAGGCAGTGCCGAAGGTCGAATGGGGCGAGCGCACCAATCTCGTTCAGTCGCTTTACTATGCGGGCGAGCCATTCAAGGGCCAAGCCACGCGGGTCTTTGCGTATTACGGGCGGCCCGAGGGCAGCGGGCCTTTTCCTGCGATGGTGCTGGTGCATGGTGGCGGCGGAAAAGCCTTCCCGCTTTGGGCTGAGCATTGGGCCAAGCGCGGTTATTGCGCCATTGCGATGGACCTCGCCGGCAACGGGCCGGTCGGTCGTCTGCCCGATGGCGGCCCTGAGCAGGGCGATGTCGCGAAGTTCCGCGACTTCACCGAAGCCGACGCGAGAGACATGTGGACGTATCACGCGGTGGCGGCGGTCTTGCGTGCACACTCGTTGCTCACGGCGCGGCCCGAGGTTGATCGGAACCGCATTGGCATCACGGGCATTAGTTGGGGCGGCTATCTGACATGCATCGTAGCGGGCATCGACGACCGGCTGAAGGTCGCCGTCCCCGTCTATGGTTGTGGTTTCCTGCATGAGAATAGCGTTTGGCTGGAGTCGCGTATTGCGAAGATGACCGCCGAGCACCGCGACCGCTGGGTAAGCCACTGGGACCCCTCACAATACCTCGCTGGCGTGTCCTGCCCGATTCTCTTTCTCAATGGGTCGAACGATTTTGCCTACCCAATGGACAGCTACAAGAAGTGCTATCAGCTCGTCGCCGAGCGATTCCGCAAGGTATCGGTGAAGATCAAATTGCCTCACGGGCACATCTGGACCTTTGGTGAAGTAGACGCGTTTGTGGACAGCCATCTCAAAAGCACTCCCCCGCTTGCGACACTCGACGCGATGCGGATTTCCGGCGAGCGCGTTACGGCCAAGGTCAGCGCCCCCGTACCGGTGACGAAGGCCGAGTTTCATTTCACCACCGATACGGGCCCCTGGCAGAAGCGCCAATGGTTTTCGATGCCCGCTGAGCTCAAGGACGGCATCGTCACCGCACCGTTGCCTACTGAACGGCCGCTGGTCTGTTATCTCTCTGTCACCGATTCGCGCGGTGTCGCGGTCAGCACGCAGCACGAAGAACTATCTCCTGCTAAGTAGATGAACGCCCGTCTTCCCAACGCCACCATTAGCAGACTCAAGGGCCTTGCTCAACGGCTCGATCCCGTGCTCGCGCTTGGCAAAGCTGGTGCGACTGAAAGTTTCATCAAGAGTCTTGCTGACGCGCTTGCTCAACACGAGCTAGTTAAGATCAAGTTCGCCGCGTTCAAGGACGAACGAAAGGAAATTGCCCCTCAGCTTGCCGAGAAGACCGACAGCCAGCTCATTTGGATTGTCGGCCATGTTGCTGTTCTTTACCGCCAGCAGCCCGACCCAGCGAAGCGGAGGATCATGATTTAAAGGCGTGGGCAGGAGCGTCACTGCAGTCGTTGAGGTGGTAGGCAGAGTTTCATCGCGGAGCGTGCTACTGATTGAGAAGCTTCCGCCGGGATGTTCAACGCGGATAGTTTCCCGCCCTCGTTGATGAAAAATGGAGCCGATGGCGATAGAAATATAGACGTGAATCTAACCAAACTCCTAATCATGCGTCCGTGCCGCAAGGCTGGTGCGGTGGACAAATGAGCCCGCCGCGTGTCTGGATTACCGGAGCTGGCGGCCTGCTGGGCAGCTACCTGATCAAAACTGCTCGGCGGTATGCGCCGGACTGGCAGGTTATCGGGCTGCAACGCAGCGACCTTGACTTAAACGATTTCGCCGCGCTGCGAAACCGATACCTCGCCGATTCACCGGACGCCGTTATCCACTGCGCCGCTATCGCGCATCCGCCTGCTTGCCAACGTGATCCTGAGCATGCCCATCGAGTGAACGTCGACGTCACCTGTCAGCTAGCGGAATTCGCCGTCGCAGTGCCTTTATTCTTTTATTCCACCGACCTCGTCTTTGATGGCAAGCGGGGCAACTACATCGAGTCCGACGCGCCCAATCCCTTGACCGTCTATGCCGCAACCAAGGTAGCCGCTGAGCAGACCGTGCTAGCGAACCCGCGCCACACGGTGCTGCGCCTCTCGCTCAACTTTGGCAAATCCCCGACCGGTAACCGCGGCTTCAATGAGCAGTTCCGCAACGAGCTCACGGCCGGCAGGGATATCGCCCTTTTCACCGATGAGTATCGCTGCCCTGCGGCTGCGCTCCACACAGCGCGAGCGACTTGGGAATTGTTAAACCAGCGCGCCACCGGCCTGTTTCACCTTTGTGGTGCGGACCGGCTGGCGCGCTGGGAAATCGCAAAACTGCTCCTCCCTCATTGGCCGCCACTGCCAGGCAGAGTGACGCCTGACACAATCAAGAATTACCAAGGCCCGCCGCGCCCAGCGGACAGTTCGCTAAACTGCGCGAAGGTGCAGCGGTTGCTCTCCTTCCGTTTGCCGGGCATGGCCGAGGCGCTCGCGCAGTATCCAGAGGAAGTCCGGTGAGCGATGTGCGTCCATATCGCGGCCGCCTCGCGCCATCGCCTACGGGTTACCTGCACCTCGGGCACGCGCGTACTTTTTGGACCGCGCATGAGCGGGCCGCTGCGCAAAAGGGGCAACTCATCCTTCGTAACGACGATCTCGACCGTCCCCGTTGCCGCCCCGAGTTTGTCAGCGCGATGTTCGAGGATTTGGGCTGGTTTGGCATTGGCTGGCAGGAAGGCCCCGACTGCGGCGGTCCGCACGCGCCATATTCTCAGAGCGAGCGATTGCCGCTCTATCGCGCCGCTTTTGAGCGGCTTCGCGCCAACGGCTTGCTCTTCCCTTGTACTTGTTCCCGGCAGGATGTGCTGCGCGCCCTCGCCGCGCCACACGCGGGAGAAGACGAACCTGTGTATCCCGGGACTTGTCGGCATTTGACAAGTGAAGAGTGGCAGGTGGAAACCGACGCGCGCCCGGAAGCTGCGGGTGACGGGGCTCCCGCTGGATGTCACCCGTTAAATGCGGTCCGCCCTCCATCCCCTTCATGGCGTTTCCGCGTGCCGGATGGACGAGCGGTGACTTTTTACGATGGGCAGTGCGGGCTGCAGACCTTTGTGGCGGGCCGGGACTTTGGCGACTTTGTTGTGTGGCGTAACGATGATCTGCCCGCATATCACCTCGCCTGTGTAGTGGACGATGCCGAGATGGGCATCACGGAAGTAGTGCGAGGCGCAGACTTGTTGCCAAGCACGGCACGGCAAATACTTCTTTTCGAAGCACTGGGTTGGACGGCGCCCGCCTTTTTCCATTGCCCGCTCGTTACTGATGGGCAGGGCGTCCGGCTAGCCAAGCGTCACGACGCATTGAGCCTGCGGTCGCTACGAAAGCAGGGTGCCATACCTGCGGCCTTGCGCGGGGGCTGGTAAATCATTCGGCGGTTACCTGTCCGATGGCGCGGCGTAGTCGGAATTGCGCCTGATTAAACTCTGCCACCGCAGCCACGAAGTCGCTGCGGGCGCGAGTGAGTTCCTGCTCGGCAAAAATGTTTTCCATCACCATCCCGAAGCCGCGCTCTTTGCGTTCGCGGGTGAGACGGAAGGCCTCTTCCGCCGTGGCAAGGGCAGAGCGCAAGGTTGTCAATTGGGACGCCAGCGAGTGAATACGCGTGTGAGCCTCGACTACCTGCCGGATGATATCGTCTCTGATTTTGTCTGCAGCCAGTGAGGTTGCGGTGAGTCGGGCCTGTGCCGTTTTCTCGCGCGCTGAATCAAACAGGCCGCCTGGGCCAATGCGCCAGCCGAGTGTAAGCGCCACGTTTGCGCTGCTGCCGAAGGTTTCCATATCGTTGTCCCGTCCCCCGCCCAGCGCGCCGAGAAACGCTTGTGCGCCCAGCGAGGGAACCAGCGGGCCGCGCGTCACGGCGTCGTGCTGACGGGCGGCGGCGGCGGTGAGTGCCACACCCTGCTTGAGTTCCGGCCGCGCACCCAACGCCTGAGCTACAAGCGTATCGAGTGCGGCGTTGGTTGCCGTCAAGGTAAGCGGGAGCAATTCGTTGTCAGCCGGGACGAGAGTCACCGTTGGATCGAGTCGAAGCAACTGCGCTAGCCGTGCGGCGGCGACACGTTGCTGCTCTCGGGCTTGGTGGACGGAGAGCTGATTGCGTTCAGCTTGGCCGCGCGCGCGTAAGGCGTCGCCTTTGAAAATGAGGCCCAGTTCCACCCCACGCAGAAGTTGATCGGCATAGTCGCTGGCCACGCGGGCCGCCTCCTGAGCTACGTCGGCTGTGGCGCGTGCCCGCACTAGTTCGAAGTATCCCAATGCAGCGGACATGACCGACTCCTGTTGCTGCGCGGCGGCGGCGTGGTCAGCTGCCTTGGCGAGTTGGCGCGCGGCTAACACCTTGAACCAAGACTCACCTAGTTCTAGCCGCGCCTCGAGGGTCGCGCCGGGGGTGAGTTGCTGTTTACTGGCATCGAATACCGTCCCAACGATGTCTTGAATGCGACCGTCGTTTCGTCGGTAGCCGACGCCAGGTGTCAGCCATGGGAAAAAGTTATAAACCGCGGCATCGCGCTGCGCCTCCGCCTCGCGCAACCGCTCGCGGGCGATTTGCACGTCCAGATTCTGCGCACCGGCCAAACGCAACGCGGTGGGCAGATCAATGGGCTGGTTGGTCGCGGCGGTGGCGAGGAACGCGGTGCAGATGAGGGCCGCCAAGGTCCACCGCCCGTGCCGACGTTCTACCAGCCGCCACTCCGCATCAGCACCATTCCCTGCAGCGACCGCAAGTCGCCGGCACGCCGGCACTGGACGCTGAACACTGAACGCTGAATTCTTCACTTGCCCTCCTGCACGTTCACGGCCTGTCCGTCGGCCAAGGTCATTTTCCCAATGAGAATCACCTTCGCGTTCTCGGCGATGCCCGAGACGACTTCCACCTTCGCGCTGTCGTTGAAGCCAATCTTGACCGGCGTCTTCCTCGCCTTGCCGCCGTCGGCGAGGAAGAGAAACGCGGCGGTCTTCTCCATTACCAACGCCTCGCTGGGCACGAGCATCACATTCGAGTGCTTCTCCACGCCCACGCGCACGGTGGCATACATGCCGGGGCGCAGCGTGTGGCCGGGGTTCGGCAGCTCGGCCTCGACGAGCATTGTGCGCGTTGCCTCGTCTAGGGCGCCGGCAAAGCGCGTAACCGTGCCGTCGAAAACTTTTCCGGGCAGGCCATCGAGCACGACTTTTACCGGCTGACCTTTCGCGACGAGCGCGGCTTCCACCTCGGTGATCGGCACCTGCACGCGGACGGTGTTGAAGTCCATCACGGTGACCACGGCCGCACTTTGGGGCGCGCCTGCAGTGGCGGCGGGAATGAACGCGCCGAGGTCCGCGAAGCGCGCGGTGACGACGCCATCGAATGGCGCGGTGAGGCGAGTGAAGTCCGCGAGCGATTCGGTCCGCTTCACGTTCGCCTCCGCGATCGTCACCGCGGCCTGTGCGGCGGCGAATACGGCGCGCGCGGCCTCCACGCTGGCCTTTGTCGCCTCGGCTTGGGCCGCGCTAGCCTTCAAGTTCGCTTCGGCTGCGACACGGCGGGCCTTTGCGGCTTCCGCATCAGCACCAGCGGCTTCAGCGGCGGCCTTCAGCACACCGGTCTGCGCGCGCGCGGTCTCCAATTTGGCCTTCGCGGCGTCCACCTGCGCGGGCACGACAAGGTCGGGAGCTTTACGCCGGCCCTCGACGAGTCGCGAATGATCCAAGGTGGCAAACTCCAACTCGGCCTGCGCCTTGGGCAGCTCGGCTTGCGCGCGCGCCGCGGTGGCTTTCGCGGCAAAGAGTTCCGCCTCGGCTTTATGGACGAGCGCTTCGGCGCTGGCGATGTCCGCCTGGCTGCGGGCCAGGTCCGACTGTGCCTTGCTCACGTCGGCATTGGCGCGGGCGCTATCGGAACGGGCTTTGGTAAGTTCGCCACGGGCGCGAAGGAGATCGGCTTCCAGTTCGGGAGCGTCCAGTTCGGCAAGGAGTTGACCGGCCTTCACAGAGTCACCTTTGTCCACTTTGATGGAGCGGATGTAGCCCGGGACTTTCGCGTAAAGTGTCGCTTGCTGAAGCGGTCGCACGGTGCCGGGCTGCGCGACGAAGCGGTGGACATCACCGCGCGTGGGCATGGCGACGCGGACGGCTTGCGCGGCCGGTGAGGGTCCGCCGGCGGGGCCGTATTGAGCGTGGGCGAAGGGCGCGGCGAGCAGCGCAGGCAGCGCAAGGAACAGTGGGGAACAGATAGGTCGCATAGGTCGTGTGAGGCTTAGGACTTTGCAGCACTGAACTGCGGGCTGGCCGGGTCATCCGGGTCGAGGCTGGCGGAGCGGGTGTGCTTGCCGGTCATCACCACGGCGAAGACGGACGGCAGCGCAAAGAGTGTCGCGAGCGTCGCGGCGGCGAGCCCGCCGATGACGGCGCGGCCGAGTGGGGCGGTTTGGTCGCCGCCTTCGCCGGTGCCGAGCGCGAGGGGCAACATGCCGGCCATCATCGCGAAGCTTGTCATCAGGATGGGCCGGAGGCGGGAAGTGGCTCCTTCGAGCGCGGCGTCAGCATTGCCGGACATGCGGGCCCGCTCCGCAAAGGTCACGAGCAAAATCGCGTTCGCCACCGCCACGCCCACGGCCATGATGGCTCCCATGAAGCTCTGGATGTTCAGCGTCGTGCCCGTGAGCCGCAGCGTGAGCGCCACGCCCGCGAGCACCGCCGGCACGGTGGAGATGACCACGAGCGAGAGCCGCAGCGATTGGAAGTTCGCGGCGAGCAGGAGGAAGATGACCACCACCGCCAGCAAGAGTCCGTTCCGCAGGCCGGTGAACATTTCTTCCATAGGAGGAATCTGACCGCGCACGGCCACGCTGGTCTTCGCGGGTGGCGCGCCGGCTTCGGCGAGCACGCGGTTGATTTCCTTCGCCACCGCGCCGAGGTCGGAGCCGTGGATGTTCGCGGTGAGCGAGACGACGCGCACGAGGTTGTAGCGCTCGTAAGTCTGCGGCGCGGTGCCCTCGGAGATGCTCGCGATGTTGCGCAGCAGCGTGGCCTTGTTGCCAGCGGTGGTGACGGGCGTGTTCTTGAATTCCTCGACCGAGTTCACGCGGCCCTGCGGCACCTGCACCTGCACACTGAACGCGATGCCGCTGCCGGGGTCGGCCCAGTAATTCGGCACGGTGAAGCGGCTGCTCGCGGTGCTGGCCACGAGGGATTTCGTGGCGTCGCTCATCTTCACGCCGAGCAGGCCGGCGCGCTCGCGGTTGATGTTCACGTCGAGCGTCGGGTAATCGAGGACTTGGGCGAACTGCACGTCGCGCAGCGAAGGAATCTTCACCAGCCGCTCGCGAATTTTGTCCGCAAACTCCTTGCTCGCCGCGAGGCTTTGGCCCTGCACGGCAATCTCGATGGGCGTGGGCGCGCCGAAGCTCATCACGCGCTCGACGATGTCGCTCGGCTCGAAGCTCATGAGCACATCGGGCAGCTCGGCCTTGAACGTGGCGCGGAGCTTTTCCTTGAGCGGTTCGGTGCGGACCGAGCCGGGTTTGAACTGCACTTGAAGGACGCCTTCCTCCGGGCCGGCGTTCCACTGATGGATGAGGTTCACCGGGTAGTTCGCCGCGTGAACGCCGACGAGGCCGATGCTCATCTGCACGTTGTCCGGGCCGGCCTCGCGCTTGATGAGGTCGAGCACGCGCAGCGCGATGGCTTCGGTCTTCTCAAGCTGTGTGCCGGAAGGCGCGCGGAGGCGGAGTTGGACTTGGCCCGCGTCCACTTTTGGGAAAATCTCCGTGCCCAGCTTCGGGGCGACGAGCCACAGCGCACCGATGGCGATGGCTAGATAAATGGCAACGAGCTGCCAGCGCGCGGCGAGCAGCGGGCGGAGCACGGACTCGTAGGCGCTGGGGAGCGCACGCGTCTCGCGTGCTGTCGAGGCGTCCCGCCGAGACTTGTCCTCTGATTGAATGGAGTTTGGAGCGACGCGGCGGGACGCCGCGTCGGGCACGCCAGAGGCGTGCGCTCCCCCGGAATGTCCCCGGAGGAACCACACGCTCAACACCGGCACCAGCGTGCTGGACAGCACGAAGCTCGCGACCATCGAGAAACCCACGGCCAGCGCGAGCGGAGTGAAGAGCGCCTTCGCTGCGCCTTGCATGAAGAAGGCCGGGATAAACACGGCCAGCACGCACAGCATCGCGAGGAAACGCGGGCCCGTGGTCTCGACGGTGGCATCCAGCACGGCGCGGCCAAGTGAACGACCACGCGCAAGATGCACGTGGATGTTCTCAATCGCCACCGTCGCCTCGTCCACGAGGATGCCCACGGCGAGCGCGAGGCCGCCGAGCGTCATCAGGTTGATGTTCTGCCCGCTGACCCACAGCGCGAACGTCCCGGCCAGCAGCGCGATGGGGATGTTGATGACGACGATGGTCGCGCTGCGCCAGTCGCGCAGGAAGAGCAGCACCATCAGGCCCGTCAGCACCGCGCCGAGCGCGCCTTCCTTCACGAGGTCGCGGATGGCGCGCACCACGTAGGGCGACTGGTCGAACTCGTAAGTCACCTCGATGTCGTCCGGCAGCACCTTCTTGAACTCGGGGATGTTCTTCTTCACCAGCTCGACGACCGACAACGTGCTCGCGTCCGAGCGCTTTGTGACGGGCATGTAGACCGTTCGCTTGCCGTTCGCGAGCGCGTAACTGGTGACGAGGTCCGCGCCGTCGGCCACGTCGCCGAGGTCGCGCACGAAGACCGCGCCGCCATTCGCGCCCATGCCGGTGCGGATGGGCACGGCGGCGAGGTCTTGAATGTTCTTCACCACGGCGTTGACGGGGACGAACGGATACTTGTCGCCGAGCGGGAGGTTGCCGGAGGGACTCAGTGTGTTCGCCGCCGCGATCGCGGTGACCACTTCATCGGCGGAGATGCCGTAGCTGCGGAGCCGGTCGGGCTTCAGGTTGACGAGAATGGTCCGTGCGCTGCCGCCGAACGGAGGCGGCGCGGATACGCCGGGCAGCGGCGCGAAGAGCGGGCGCACCTGGTTGAGCGCGGCATTCTGCATCTCGCCGACGGTGCGGTTCGCGTTCGTCGTGGAGAAGACGAGGTAGCCGACCGGCACGGAGCCGGCGTCGAAGCGTGTGATGAACGGCCCCGGCGTGCCCGGCGGCATGAAGGCACGCGAGCGGTTCACGTAAGCCACCACCTCGGAGAGCGCCGCCGACATGTCCACATTCGGGTGGAACTGGAGCTTCATGATGCTCGCGCCCTGGATGGACTTCGATTCCACGTGCTCGATGCCCGTGATGTAGAGGAAGTGGTATTCGTAGAAGTAAGTGATGTAGCCCTCCATCTGCGCGGGATCCATGCCGCCGAAGGGCTGCGCGACGTAAATGGTGGGCACGCCGAGCGGCGGGAACACGTCACGCGTCATGCGCTGGAGCGCGATCCAAGCGCCCAGCGCGACGGCAATGACGCCGACGATAATCGTAAGCGGGCGGCGCAGGGCCAGCCGGACCAGGTTCATGCCTTGTTTCCTCTCACCTTCATTTCCCCGCGCAATTCGGCGAGCTGCCGCTGCACCACCGCGAGCACTTTGCGCCCCGCGGCCGTGATGACGTAGCTGCGACGCTCACGCGTGTTGCGCTTGCCCGCCGGGCGGTCGCACTTCAGCCAGCCGAAGCGCACCATCCGCGCCAGCATCGGGTAAAGCGTGCCGGGGCTGACCTCGTAACCGTGGTGCCGCAGTTCCTCCAGCATCCAGTTGCCGACGACGCCGTCGTCATCCTCGGCGGCGTGGTGGAGGATGTGAATCTTCCAGAGGGCGAGGAGAATCTCGCGGTTGATGCTTTTGCGATTCACCGGTTCGTTGGGCTAGACGATGCTCGTAAAGAAGATTGGGTGCAAAACTTTTTTGGTCAGTCTCCAGCCTGTTTGTGAGGATTAATTATGTTTGCGGTGATGGGCCCGGCATCGCGCCGGATGCCTGCGCTCGTATCTTCGAGCGGTTTTCCAGTTGGACCGCGCGCGTTCGCGCGAGCAGGGCGTCCCCGGTCTTGGGCTCGCCATCGCGAAACACATCGCCCAAGCCCACGGCGGCCGGGCGTAGGTCGAGAGCGAACTCGGCCACGGCGCGACCTTCCGCATTTTCATTCCCGCGACCGCCATCGCCGCTTGATCGACGGTCGCTCAGCGGCGTGGCTCCGAACTGCTGGCGGACCGCGCGGCACAACCGCGCCGTTGGCTATATGGATGCGGCCAATGTGTCGCCGGCAGTTTCAGAAAACCTTCAGCGTATCCAACACCGCCTTGATGCGGGGGACCTCGTGGGTGCGAAAGAGATCGGTCTTCCCCAGTGCGGCCAAGACGGCGAAGAAGGGTTCCGCGCTGCGCACTTCCTCGCCGAAATACTCGAAGGCGTGCGGAAGGGCGTGGCAGGTGGGGAAACCCAGCGTGCGTAGGCGGAAGGTATTTAGAAAGGTGGTCATCTGGTGCCGTACCCGGACGGCGCTGTCCTGGAGGTTGCGGTAGTAAAAACCCAAGCCCGGGTCCACGAGGATTTTCTCCACGCCGCAGCGCGTTGCAGTCTCGATTTCGCGGGCAAAGAATTCATACATCGCTGGCACGGGGTCGGCACTCAGGTCGAAGTCACCCACGGCGCGGACGTTCGCGCCCTGCACGTAGCAGAGGATGACGGCGGCTTGGTGCTCAGCCACCGTGCGGTACATGGCTTCTCCCCGCTCGGTGCCGGTGAGGTTGAGGACGTTCGCGCCGGCAGCGAGGCAGGCGCGCGTAACTTCGGGGTGATAGGTCTCGACGGAGACAAGGACACCAGCGGCGCGCAAGGCGTGGACGACTGGCAGGAGTTGTGAATTTTGCGCGCTGGCCCCAACTAGGTCCGTGTTTGCCAGCGTGGATTCTGCGCCAATGTCCACGATGGCCGCGCCTTGGGCGGCAAGGATCTTGCCCCGGGCGATGGCCGCATCCGCAGAGAGGCAGACGCTCTCGCGATACCAAGAGCCGGCAGAGAGGTTGACCACGCCCATGATAGCGGGGGTGGTGTTGAAGCGAAATTCACGGCCGGCCAAGGTGAACTCACGCACGCGAGTCTGCGTGGCGGGGCGGTGTTTTTCTACGAGTTCGGCAAGCTGTTCAAGTGTGATCACTGGCAAAAGGTGGGCTGAACGAAGCGCGGCGGCAACTGTGCAATAGGCGGGCAGGGTGAATGGCGCGCTCGGCGGGAGTCGAACCCACGACCGTCCGCTTAGAAGGCGGATGCTCTATCCAACTGAGCTACGAGCGCATTGGTTGTAATTCATCAGTTTTTTTCAGTCAGAGCAAGTCCTGCAGGGCGGTCTTCCCCACCGGGGTTAGGCCAACTTGCCAGGGGCGGAAGGACGTAAGAAAGTTGCAATCGAGCTCATGAGCAAGCGGCTCGAGTCTGCGATCATCGCCTGAGGAATTATCTATGGCAAACGGATGAAGAAGGTTTTAATTTAACGGTCAAACTCTAATAATGCGGAAGTCTTGGACAATTTCCCGTTCCTGCCTGCTCCTCTCCGCCTGCCTCGGGCTGGCGGGTGCCACCCGTGGCGCGGAACCGTTTGAAGCTTTCCTGACCAAGTATTGCGTCAGTTGCCACGGGCCGGACAAGTC
>Ga0194131_10009350_pt1 | contig 12410 bp, 16 predicted proteins | sample TA2KigO120mmetaG_FD_148631 | JGI IMG/M metagenome (GOLD analysis project Ga0194131, IMG submission 148631) | Freshwater microbial communities from Lake Tanganyika, Tanzania - TA2015053 Kigoma Offshore 120m | ecosystem: Environmental > Aquatic > Freshwater > Lake | place: Tanzania: Lake... | reverse complement strand
ACCCTCGCCTCGCTGCTCGACGGCATGGACGACCAGGACCGCGAGCTGCTGGGCTTCAACGCCGACGACATGAAGGAACTGCTCGGCGAACTGACGCCAGAGATCACCGAGGACGACGTGCCCGAGCCGCCCGCCGAACCGATCACGAAGCCGGGCGACCTGTGGCTGCTCGGCGACCACCGGCTGCTGTGCGGCGACTCGACGAAGGCTGAGGATGTGGGGCGGCTGATGGCGGGGGCAAAGGCTGCTTTGATTCACGCCGACCCGCCCTATGGAATGGGCAAGGAAAAAGATGGCGTCGAGAACGACAACCTCTACGCCGACAAGCTCGACGCCTTTCAGATGGCATGGTGGCGAGTGTTGCGCGAGCACACCGGAAACAATGGGAGCGCGTACATTTGGGGCAACGCTCCTGACTTGTGGAGGCTATGGTATCGCGGCGGGCTGGCGGATTCTGAGCGGATGACGATGCGAAATGAGATCGTGTGGGACAAGGGAGGTGGAGGATTCGGCATTGGTACAGAATCGCAAAGGTGCTATTTTCCAGAAGAGCGTTGCCTGTTCTTCATGCTCGGCGAGCAAGGCTTCAACAATAACGCGGACAACTACTGGGAAGGGTGGGAGCCGATACGGGCCTATCTCGACGGCGAGAGGAAAAAGGCGGGACTCACAACAGACCAGTGCAACAAACTATGCGGCAAACAGAACATGACGCAGGCTGCATTCACTCGCGGCGGGTTTAGATTGATCCTTCGCGATGATTACGAAATCCTAAAAGCAGCGGCAAAAGGTGACGCCTTCAAGCGAGACTACGACGAACTCAAGCGAGACTACGACGAACTCAAGCGAGACTACGACGAACTCAAGCGGGAGTTCTACGCCACACGCGCCTACTTCGACAATACCCACGACAAGATGACCGACGTGTGGGAGTTTCCAAGAGTGACCGGCGAAGAACGGCACGGCCACGCAACGCCGAAGCCCGTGGCGATGATTTGCAGGGCGATCAAGTCAAGCACACCAGCGGGGGCTATTGTTGCCGAGCCCTTCTGCGGCTCCGGCACCACGCTGATCGCCGCCGAGCAACTGGGCCGCAAGTGCTACGGCATGGAGATCAGCCCGCAGTATTGCGACGTGATCGTGAAGCGGTGGGAAACGCTGACCGGGAAGAAGGCGGTGCGCGCAGATGGGTAGACCGCGCACAGTGATGACTGCTGATGCGAAAGCCAAGATCATCAAGGCTGTGCGCCTTGGGCTTTGGCCTGACCGCGCTGCCGAGATGCACGGCATCCGACCCAGTACGATGCGTGCGGAACGTAGGCGAGACGACGAGTTTGCAACGGCCATAAAAGAGGCGGAAGCGCAGGCCGAGGCATCCGTTCACGGCAAGATCCTGCGGCACATGGACAAGCAGTGGACGGCGTGCGCTTGGATGCTTGAGCGTCGATGGCCGCAGCGCTGGGCGAAGCGCGAGATCGTCGACGTGGGCGCAGGCAGCGATGCGAAGCGGCTGCTCGAGCAGATCCAGGCGATGCGCCAGGTGTCGCAGATGCCGTCCGAGGATGCGCCGGCATGATGCCCGAGCGGTGGACGACGCTGCAGCCGCACGCCGAGCAACGCAAGCTGACGGCCAGCCACGCTCGGTTCCGCGTCGTCGCCGCCGGTCGCCGCAGTGGCAAGACCGAGCTGCTGAAGCGTCACCTTGTGCTGTCGTGCCTGGTGCCTCCACACGGCAACGCGCCGACCTTCGTCGCCGCCGCGCCGACCCGCGATCAGGCGAAGCGCATCTTCTGGTCGGACTTGAAGGCGCTGTCGCCGCGGGAGTGGGTCAGCGACATCAGCGAAAGCGAGTTGACGATCACATACCGGATCGGCTCAAAGCTGATGGTTGTCGGCCTCGACCGGCCGCAGCGCATAGAGGGCATCCCGGTCGACGGCATCGGAATCGACGAGATCGCCGACGTGAAGCGCGAGAGCTGGGAGCAGAGCATCCGGCCGGCGCTGTCGACGCGCGGCAATCCGCCGGGCTGGGCCTGGTTCACAGGCCGGCCCAAAGGCCGAGGGCTGTTCTACGAACTGTTCAGCCGCGCCGGCACGCGCGAGGGCTGGGAGAGCTTCACCTGGACCTCGGCGACCGTCGTCGACCCGGCCGAGATCGAGCAGGCGAAGGCCGACCTCGACCCGCTGACCTTCGCGCAGGAGTACGAGGCGCAGTGGGTCATCTTTGACGGCCTGGCCTACTACCCGTGGAACCCCAAGGACCACCTGCGCCGGCTGACCTATGACCCGAGCAAGCCGCTGATCGTCTGCCTCGACTTCAACGTCGATCCAGGCACGGCCGTCATCGCACAGGAGCAGTTCATCGACGGCGAGACCCGCACCTGCGTCATCGGCGAGGTCCACATCCCCAAAAACAGCAACACGCCGGCCGTCTGCCGGCGCCTCGTCGCCGACTGGAGCAAGCACGCCGGCGACGTGCTGATCTATGGCGACCCGGCCGGCGGCGCGCGGCACACCAGCCAGACCGAGGGCACCGACTGGGATCTGGCGAAGCAGGTGCTGCGGCCGGCTTTTGGCGAGCGCCTGCGCTGGCGCGTGGCAAAAAAGGCACCCTACGTCCGCGACAGGCTCAACGCCGTCAACTCGCGCCTCAAGTCGACCGCCGGCGTCGTGCGCCTGCTGGTCGACCCGGTCGCTGCGCCGAACGTCGTGCGCGACTTCGAGGGCGTCACGCTGCTCGCCGGCGGCAGCGGCGAGCTCGACAAGAAGGGCAGCGAAGCAAAGGGTCTAACACACCTGACCGACGCGCTAGGCTACTACGTTGCCGAGGCCTTCGGAATTGCCGAGCGGACCACGAGCATCGACTACTGACATGGCAACACCCGACACCGTTGGCAACTGGTCTGGTCCTCGCAAGGAGATGGAGCAGTCCTGGGAACTGGTCCGCATCCTACGGTCGGGCACGCGCGCGATGCGCGACGCCGGCAGCAAGTACACGCCGGCGACGCGCAAGGAACTGCGCACGCCAGGCCGCTACACCGACCGCCTGCGCCGCACGGTGCTGTTCCCGATCTATGACCGCACGGTGCGCAAGATCGCTTCGTTGCCATTCGCCAAGCCGCCCGTCATCAGCGGCAAGCTGCCTGCGCCGCTGGACCGCCTGCTGTACAGCGCCGACCGGCAGGGTACCTCGCTGTCGTCGTTTGCACAGTCGATCTACGAGGACGCCGTCGACCGCGGCGTTGGGCTGTTCATCGTCGACAACGTGCCGACCGATGGCATGACGCTGCCCGAGGCCGACGCCATCGACGCACGCCCGTACTTCCGTCGCATCGCGCCGGACAACTTCGTCGGCTGCAAAACCGCGATGCGCAACGGCGTCGAGGTCGTGACCGAGCTGCGCCTGCGCAACTGGTTCTACACGCCGTCGAACCTCGGCTACGACGCACTCTCCGACATGGTCGAAGTCTGGACCGAGACCACCGTGCAGCAGTGGTTTCGCCAGGGTGCAGACACGATGCCAGACCGCGAGCGCCACGCCGAGCGCCAGTACCTCGCCGGCTACGCTCTCGTGCGCGAGTGGGAGCACGGCTTCCGCGGCATCCCGGTCGTCGCCATCTACACCAAGAAGGTCGGCACGCTGCACGGCGAGTCGCCGATGGAAGACCTGGCGTGGCAGAACGTCGCGCACTGGAACAGCCTGTCGATGCAGGGCGAGGCGCTGCACTACTGCCGCTCGCCGATTCTGACGATCAAGGGCGCGTCGTCGCAGATGGCCGAAGCCAAGCCCGAGGTCGGCCCAGGCGCGACGATCACGGACTCGTCGGACACGCTCGATGTCCGGTTCACCGAGATCGCAGGAACGTCCTTGGCGGCCGGCGAGGTCGAGATCAAGCGCATCGAGGAACGGTGCATGGCGCTCGGAATGCAGCCGCTGATGGCCGTCTCCGGCCCGTCCACGGCCACCGGCGAGGTCCGCGCCGACAGCAACGAGAAGAGCGAGGCGCAGCGCTGGATCGAAGCGCTCGAGTGGGCGATCTACACGGCTATGGAGCACGCCGCGGCCTGGGCCGGCGTCGAGCTGCCTGAAGACTTTGATTGGACGCTGTACCGCGACTCGTCGCTAATCGCCGGCAAGGCGACCGATGTTCCGGTCATCGTGCAGCTTATGACGCAGCGCCAGATCCCGCTGAACGTCGGCCTGCGCGAACTGGCCGTCCGCGGCGTGCTGTCGACGGTGGACGACGCCGACGAGCTCGCCCAGCAGATCACGATGCAGCAGGAGCGCGGCATGGAGGCGCAGATGCAGGCGATGATCGCTAGCGTCGAGCGTGAGCGCGCGGCCGCTGCGTCGCCGGCTGCCGCCGAAGCGGAAGACAAGGACAGCGCCGAGGATCAGGCCGAAGACGAGGCCGAAGCGTGAACATCGACCTGCGTCACGGCGACTGCCTTACGTCCTCGCCTGGAACGTCGTAGTCCCAACGCTTGCCCATGAACGACAGACCGTATGGGGGATCGGTGACTACCGCGTCCACGCTCGCGTCCTGCAATTCGCGCATCATCACAAGCCGGTTGTCGAATCCGTCGCCGTTGACGTGGTGGACTTCATGGCCTGTCGGGATTGAGAACCTGCAATGCCTGCGGATGTTCGATCACCGATCCGGGCACAAGCGGAAGTATGCCAGCGTCGAAGAACGGAACGCCGAATACGCCCGCCGCGCAAGGGAACGCCGCGCCAACCGGAAGGTGCGGCAGGAAGTTTTTGACTTAGGAGGAATTTAAAAGAATGACACACCACTACCAAGACAACGCGGTTACGATCTACCGTGGCGACTGCCGCGAGGTGTTAAAGGGACTGCCAGACGGGTCAATCCATTGCTGCGTCACTTCTCCCCCTTACTGGGGACTGCGCGACTACGGCCACGACGGGCAGATTGGCCTAGAGCAGACGCCGGAAGCCTACGTTGCTGAGATGGTTGCGGTGTTCCGCGAGGTGCGGAGAATCCTTCGTGATGACGGGACGCTTTGGCTTAATCTCGGTGATAGTTACGCAACAGGAAGCGGAGGCAACGTGACTAGCAGCGCAAAACAACAAAGCAACCGAGGGACGGATATTGCACCCCGCAAGCCGTACCGCGACGGAGTGATCAAACCCAAAGACCTCGTAGGCATCCCGTGGCGCGTGGCCTTCGCCCTGCAAGCGGACGGGTGGTATCTGCGGCAGGACATCATCTGGCACAAGCCGAACCCGATGCCTGAGAGCGTGACAGACAGATGCACGAAAAGCCACGAATACATTTTTCTGCTGGCGAAAAGCGAGCGTTACTACTACGATAACGAAGCGATTAAGGAGGATGCGAGCGGTAGAGCGTGCGGAAACAAAGCCGGAGGAAAATCCGGAAGCCCGCAGGATGGGCTTGAAATTCGTAACTTTTCCGCCGTGAGCGACAAGAAGTATCACACCCGCAACCGCCGCTCAGTCTGGACGATCCCCACGAAGCCATACAAGGGCGCACACTTCGCCACCTTCCCGCCGAAGCTGATTGAGCCGTGCATACTGGCGGGGTGTCCGGCTGGCGGAACCGTCCTTGACCCATTCGGCGGCAGCGGAACGACAGGCATGGTGGCGAGCGGAAACGGACGACGGGCTGTGTTGGTCGAGTTGAACTCGAATTACGTGGAAATGATCAATGACCGGTGTGGATTGTTTTGTTCAAACTTAGGTGGTATATGATTAGCTTACGCGAATACCAGACCAGTTCGATCAAGGCCATCCACGCATGGTTCCGCGCACGCGAGGGTAACCCGCTGATCGTGTTGCCCACGGGCAGCGGCAGCACGGGCAAGGCGTGCGCGCTCGAAGGCTTCCGCTTCATCGGCATCGAGCGCGAGGCCGAATATCTGGAGATCGCGCGCGCTCGAATCGCCATCGCCGAGGCCGACGCCGCAGCGCCGCGGCAGGCTTCGCTGTTTGAAAAGGCCAAGGCGTGACACCCGACGAGACCGGCCGCCTGCCGCAGCTCTGCCGGTGCGGCGGCGTCGGCGAGTTGTGCGCCATGTACAACATGATCGACGGCGTCGTGGACCGCGCCGGCTGGATTGCCAAGTGCCTGGTGTGCGGCGCCTCGACCGTGCGGCACGGCTCATGGCGGCAGGTCTACGCCGACTGGATGGCGCGACGCTGCCCGCAGACCTACGTCGAGGAAGCGCCATGACCAGCACGCGCTTTCAGCCGCCGCAAGCATCTCCGACTGAGGTCGTCCGCGAAGCGCTGCGGAAGCACGCCGAGACCTGGATTCAGCGCTTCTACCGGCACGACCTGCTCGTCGCGCGAACGGTGCGCGGCCTGCAGTTCGACGCGCTGGAGACCTTCCGCATCGAAGTCGTCGAGCCGGTGCTGCAGCAGCTCGCCGGCGACCTAGCGCAGTTTCCCGACCGCGGGGCCGACATCGCGGTCAACTCGTCGCCGCAACTGCGAGCTATGATCGCGCAGGCCGAGGCCATCGTCCGCGCCGGCGTCGACAAGTTGCAGCGCGACGTCGGCAATGGTCTTCGGCAGGTCGTCGGGCAGGAGACGCTGTGGGTTCAGGACAGTGCCAAAAAAGTGCTGAAGCTGCCCGACGCGCGCCAGGTCGACCCGACGCAGGTCTGGCGCACGGTGATCGACCGCCCCTACCTCGGCGGCCAGGTGCAGGAATGGTTCGACAGCTTCGTCGGCGGCGACAACGGCGCGGTCGACAACATCCGCTACGCCGTCCAGACCGGCATCCAGCGCGGCTGGTCGACCGACGAGACCGTCCGCGTGCTGCGCGGCACAAAGGCCGGCAAATTTGCTGACGGCCTGCTGACGCGCGAGCAACCGGCGCAGCTTTTTGCCTTAGTTCGCACCGCAGCGACGCACGCCAGCACGGCTGCGCGCGAGGCCAGCTTTGAGCAGCTCGGCGTCGACCAGTACCGCTTCATCGCCACGCTTGACAGCCGCACCTCGATCCAGTGCGCGGCCAACGACGGCAAGATTTTCGAGATGGGCAAGGGTCCGCTACCTCCGCTCCATCCGAACTGCAGGTCGACCATCGTCCCGCACATCGGCGAGCCAATCGGCAACCGCGCCAGCGTCGACGGGCCGGTGCCTGCCGAGACCAACTTTCGCGGATGGCTGGAAGGCCAGCCGATCAGCGTGCAAAACGAAGTGCTCGGCCCGACGCGCGCGGCGGCGTGGCGAGCCGGCGACCTGCCCTTCGAGGACATGGTGGGCCGCGACCTAACGCCGCTATCCGTCCAGCGCCTGCGGGAACTGGACCGCATCCCTGACGACAACGAAGAGGAATGACATGAGCAAGTACGTTGAACTCGAGATCAAGCCAGAAGGTGCCAACGATTCGGTCGTTATCATTCCGTTGTCTGCTACGGGCAGCGACGGCAAGGCGAAGACCTGGGCGGTACGCGACGAGAAGGGCAACAGCTTGGTCAGCGTGAGCAGCACCAGCTCGACGGTGTCGCTCGGCGATATCTCCGGCACGCTCAAAGCAACTGGCGCCATTCAGTTCGTCAGCGTCGCCGACGACAATGCACGCGACACGCTCGTTTCCGCGCCGGCGATTGGCATGGTTGTCTACAACGCGACGGCCGGTGGCCTGCAGCTGTACAACGGCACCTGGCAGGACTTGGCGTTCGTCGCTCCGTGACGGCCAAGCCCGACCCGAACCTCGGCCAGGCCATGCTGGCGCGCGCCGGCGACCTGGCGCACGCGATGCTGGCGAAAGGCCAGACGGTCCACGTCGCCAGCGGCGTTACGCCGAACGGAAACCCTTGTACCGTGGTCTACGGCATCGGCTGGATGGCCGAGCCGCTCAAAGACCTGGGGGCGGCCTTTGTGCATAAGGTGTCAGCCATGCGCGACGAGGCCAGCAACAACTAGAGGGCTTGCATTGACAGCCGCGCGCTGTCACCATTCGCCCATCATGCCTATCCGCCTGGTAGCCGACTCTCTGAACGACATCCCCGAAGGCCTCCGCGACGCAGCGAAGCAAGAAGGTCAGGTCTATGTGGTGTCGCAGCTGAAAGAGAACTGGGCTATCGAGGACGTTGGCGGCCTCAAGCGCGCGCTGTCCGAGGTTCGCGGCGAGCGCGACAACCTCAAGAAGGTAGCGTCGGCGTTCGAGGGCATCGACCCGGCGTCGGCCGCCGAAGCGCGCGAGGCGCTGGAGAAGCTCAAGGCCGGCACGTTGAAGGGCTCCAAGGAAATCGACGAGTTCAAGGCCGCCGTCGAGAAGAAGTTCACCGAAGAGCGCACCAAGCTGGAAGGGAAGTTGAACGCGCGCACCGCCGCCCTGCGTGATCGCATGATCCGCGGCGAGCTGGCGCCCGTCGTCGCCAAGCTCGGCGGCGGCGAGGCGATGGACGCGATCCTGACCCTGGCTAGCCAGCACGTCCGCATCGAGGAAGATGCCGACGGCAATCTGAAGCATTCCATCGTGGACGCGAGCGGGAAGCCGCGGGTCACGAAGAAGTCGGGCTCAAGTGAGCCGATGGGATTCGACGAGCTGATCGCCGAGATGCGGGACGCATCTTCGACGCGCGGCTTGTTCAAGGCACCAGCCGCCGGTGGATCCGGTGGCGGCTCTCAGACCGGCGGTGCCGGCCGAGCAGCGAACCCAGGGCAGCATCTACTGTCCGCAAGGGAACTGCTCGACCGTGCCAACTCGGTCACCTAGCGCTCTGGCTGGGCTCCATTTGGTTCTCGTGCGGACTGACAACCGCACGAAACACCAATGGCAGTCAGTCTCTATCAGTCTGCGCTGATCGCGCAGAACAACGGCGAGTTCAAGAAGGCCGGCATTCTGCAGACCTTCGCGCAGGCGTCTCCCCTTCTCGCGGCAATGCCGCTCGTCTCCATCGCTGGCAACAGCTACGCCTGGACCCGCGAGGCCAATCTGGGCTCGGTGGGCTTCCGTGCCGTGAATGCGGCGCTGTCGGAAGCAGCCGGCTCGGTCGAGACCCGCAGCTTGGCGCTGAAGATCATCGGCGGCGACCTCGACGTCGACAACTTCCTGATCCAGGCGCACGGACCAGCGACGCGCTCGGCGCATGAGACCATGAAGGCGACGCTGCTCGCGCAGACCGTGGCGTACCAGATCATCAAGGGCTCGACGACGGCGGCCGGCGGTGCGACCGCAGACGCCAACGGCTTCGATGGCCTGCAGGTCCGCTACGGCGGCGGCTTCGGCGGGACGGCGGTCGTGGACGGCGGCGAGAACGCCGACCAGATCCTGTCGAACAGCGGCGGCTCGGATGCCCTATCGATCAAGGATCTCGACAGCGCAATCCAGTCCGTCGACAACCCGACGCACCTGCTGATGGCGAAGAAGATGAAGGTCAACATGATGGCTTTCCTGCGTAACAGCTCGGCCGTCACGATGACGAAGGACGAGTTCGGCCGTCTCATCACGACCTACAACGGTCTGCCGATCCTCGAAGCCGATGTCCTCGGCACTTCGTCGGGCCTGCAGCAGCTGGCGTTCAACGAGGGCGCGAGCTCAAACCGCGGGTCGATCTACGTCATGTCGCTGAGCGACATGGGCCTGCACATGGTGCAGAACGGCGGCGTGCAGATCCGCGACCTCGGCGAGCAGGACAGCAAGCCGGTCCACCGCACCCGCGTGGAGTGGTACTGCAACGTCGTCGACGCGCACCCGCGCTGCGTCGCTCGTCTCTACAACATTGCCGACAGCACGGCCGTCGCCTGATCCAAAGAGGACAACACAATGGCTTTCCAAACCTACAGCGTGGCGCTCGATAGCGCGACGCAGCTCAAGGATGCCGGCCTCGTCGCTGCCGACACTGCTGGCGCGGTTGGCGGTTCGGCCGCGGTTGCCGATCTCGGCGGCGGCTATGCCGAGTTCGACGTCGTGATCGACTGGTCGGCGTGCGAGGTCGCGTCGGGCGATGAGAAATACGATTTACGCATCGAAGGTTGCGCTTCGTCGGGCTTCGCATCGAACGTCTACGTCCTAACGCGGCTGATCCTCGGCGACTCGTCGGTGACCAACAACGCGACGGACACGCCGCCGGCCGGCCGCATGGTGATCCACGCCAACAACGTGGCGATCACCAGTGCGTCGGATGGCAATAGCACGTCGGCGCTGCGGTACGTCCGCGTCTACGCTGACGTGGCGGGAACCATCGCCACCGGCCTCAACTACCAGGCTTGGCTGACCGCCAAGCAGTAAGCCCATGGCATTCCAGGGCTACAACCTGACGCTCGACGACAGCAGCCGGCTGTCGACGAGCCTGTCGGTGACCACGGCAAGCACGCCGACGGTTGGTGCAGGCACGGCCTACGTCGACCTCGGCACTGTCGCGCCGGCGTTCAACGTCAACACGTCCTCGACGGCTCCGTTCGGCCGCTTTGCGGTAGTCGTCGATTGGACGACCTGCAAGGTATCCGATGGTGACGAGGACTACTACATCGAGCTGCAAGGCTCGTCGGCAACGGCCTTTTCGACGGCCTACCGGCTTGGCGTTCTGCGTCTCGGCAATGGCAACTTGATCGGCTATCCGAGCTCGTCTGCCGACACGCCGCCGAACAGCCGCAAGGTGTTCTACTGCGACAACGTGGTGTTCACCTCGGCGACGGACGGCGGCAACGCGCAGCCGTTGCAGTACGTCCGCCTGTTGGTTACGGCCACCGGGTCGTCCCCGAGCATCACCATCACGGGCGCGTGGCTGATGGCGCTGTGACACTGATCCACGGCCTGGTCGCGTGACCAGGTCGCTCCGCCGGTTGAGGCATGAAGCCGGCGGGGCTTTTGCAGCATTACGAAAACACATTATTGAGCCACTCGAGGTGCAGCCTTGACCGCTTCGTTCGAGGTAGAGACGGGCACGGGCAGCGAGACAGCAAACAGCTACTGCACCGTGGCCTTTGCCACCAGTTACCACGAGGACTACGGCAACCCTAGCGAATGGTCGGCGGCGACGGCGGCAGTGCAGCAAAATGCGCTGCGGCAAGCGACGCGCGCTTTGGACGTCCGATATGGAAGCTATTGGTCAGGCATGAAAGCGGGAAGCGCACAGGCGCTGGATTGGCCGCGCGCGTATGTTTACGACGCCGCCGGCAACGCAATCGCCACGACGACGATCCCGACCCGGCTGCAACAGGCGGCGGCGGCGCTGGCGCTGCTACACATTCAGGGCGAAGACATTCTTCCAGACACACAAACCGAAGCCGATGTCAAGGTGCAGACGCTGCATTCAGCGTCTGGTGCCTCCAAGTCGGTCACATACCTTGGCGGCAAGCGGGCCGAAACACAATTTCCGATCATCGACCGGATGCTTGCGACCGCTGGCTTGACCAGCGGCGGCAGCGGCTGGGGGTGGCTGGACCTGTGACGCTTGCCGACGACTTCCGGCAGCTCGACGCCGACCTGGCCGACCTGTTCGGGCAGGAGGTGGCGCTGACCGTCCGCACCGCGACGACGTACAGCGCGGCCGGCACGGTCACGGAGACCACCAGAACGGCTACGGTGACCGCCGAGGGTCCGGTGCGCGACCTGGACCGCTACGGAGCCGCCGGCCTCGACCAGTCGGTCACGGCGACGTGGTACGTTCCGGCGCTTGGGCTGGCTATTGTGCCGAAAAAGGGAGACCGGATTACGGCCGGCACGGTGGTCTGGCAGATCGTCGCCGTCGAGACCTACACGCTGAACGGCCAGACGACGAGTTACCGCTGCGACTGCGGCGAGGTCGCGGCGTGACCACGGTCGACAAGTTCAATGCCGAGGTGAAGGCTTGGTTCGACACCAACGTCGTCAAGAAGCCGCTTGAGGTGCAGCGCATCGCCGTCTTGGAGGCGCTGACGTCGGCCGTGCAGTCGACGCCGGTCGGCAACGAGAAGAACTGGAAGATCGCGCTGCGTCGGCGCGACTACAAGCGCAAGAACTACGTTGGCGGCCACGCGCGCCGTAACTGGCAGCTCAACTTCGGCTCGCCGCTTCGCCAGGAGATCCCTGGCATCGACAACAATGGCACGCAGGCGATTGGCGAAGGAATGCGCGTCGCTCGCGGCATTCAGCAGTTAGGGATCACCTACCTGACGAACAACGTGCCCTACATCGAGGTCATCGACCAGGGCAAGTCAGGCACGCAGCCGCGCTACAAGCCGTGGAGCAAGCAAGCGCCGAAAGGCCTGCTTGAGCCGATCATCCGCGGCGTGCTGCAGCGCCTTGGCGACATCACCAGGCAGCGCGAGGTTCGGCTGTGAGCCAAGCCGCCGCCATCCAGGCCGTGCGAGCGCGGTTCATCGCCGAGGTCGCCACGCCGAACAGCTTGGTCGTCGTCTTCGACAACGGCCCGGTGCCGGCGACGACGACGCCGCGCGCAATCGTCACGGTGTCGGTCGACGGCGAGCA
>Ga0194131_10009349_pt1 | contig 12414 bp, 5 predicted proteins | sample TA2KigO120mmetaG_FD_148631 | JGI IMG/M metagenome (GOLD analysis project Ga0194131, IMG submission 148631) | Freshwater microbial communities from Lake Tanganyika, Tanzania - TA2015053 Kigoma Offshore 120m | ecosystem: Environmental > Aquatic > Freshwater > Lake | place: Tanzania: Lake... | reverse complement strand
CCGTCAAACCGGGACTAGGGAGCGGGAGAATCGACAAATTGTGCAGCGCGAGGGCTACTACGTTCACACTATTACCTGTGTGTTTCATGGCCAAATGCACGTCTCGCAATGGCTTTGACAACTTCTACGTGCACGGCATTGCCAAGAGCCCGGAAAGCCCGCTGGTGAGTACTCGGAAGATGATGGGCGTCGGGGAAACCCTGTAACCGCAGGCCCTCGACTCTACAGATGAATCTCTTCTGCGGCCCAAGGATAGGTATCTGGCTAGTGGTCATCGCAACGAGTGCTGGCGAAGCGGAATACCGTTTTGCACGGAGTCCAGACGGACGAAATTGAAGAACGCATCGCCAAAGATCTCTTTCCTCGCCCTGACAGTTCCATTCCAGCTTTCTAAGAGAAGGAGGAAACGTTCGCAGCTTCGCTACCCATTGATTGCTCGCATATGGGGCGATCCTTTCAAACCATTCACGGTTCTGCCTGATAAATGCAACCTTCCAATCTGGAAAGCGGCGCTCCCGCTCCCGCGCGTAGCTCGGCAGGCTTGCAATGATGTCGCCTTTCTTCGTTACTACTGCACCACCTAGGTGAAGCATCCTTCTCAACTCGGAAGCGGAGTACGAGTGTGGGGTGCGCTTCACATACGGATAGAGAGCCCCTATCTCATCACCCCAAATCGGAAATGATGGCAAGTGCTGGGAAAGTGGGATCCGCGCCAAGAACTCGTTCCAATGCTCTATGCACTCAACGTAATGTGGAAGCAGGCGCGTTTCCTTCCCTGCCTCTCGCGAGAGAGACCTACGCGGTAACTCGATGTCCCGCAGACTCGTCGTCACTGCCTTTCTCATCGGAAACGGGTCGGCGGGCAACTCTCCTAGGCTAGCGACAATAAAGAAGCGCTCACGCGTATGTGGAAACCCCAGATGATGAGGCGAGACTAGGCCATGCCCTCCACTAGTCACGTGCTCGGTGCCCTTTACGTAGTATCCGAGTTCCTCCAGAGAGCCTCTTACGATCTGCCAGGTTCTGCCACTGTCGTGTCTTTCAAAGTTCCCGACGTTCTCCAAGAGAACGAACTTAGGTCTTCGATGCTCCAGTATTTCCAATACTTCATGAAACAAAGTGCCTCGAGTTCGATCGCCGAATCCCTTCTGGGCGCCTGATTTTGAGAACGGCTGGCAGGGAAAGCCTGCGCAGAGGATGTCATGTGGAGGCACCTTGCGCTTGGCTTCCCGGATATCGCCAAGTATTCGGCCCTTCATTCGCGGGAAGTTGCGAAGGTATACGTCCTGCAACTCCTTTTCTGCTTCGCACGCGAACACGCAATCATGGCCGATTGCCGTTAGCGCTACGTGAAACCCGCCGATGCCAGCGAACAAATCTACAAACTTCATCGCAGATCACCGTCGCAACAACTAAGCATCATGCAGTCCATTGCACGACGTCCGGAATCCTCTTGCTTGCACGCTTCAGCGCTTGTTTGAGGAGGCTCTGGTTCTGGCCCAATTGAATGACCAACGTGTCCATCGCGCGGGTCATGGGGATCATTGCCCACCGCGCCGCCTCATGTTGACTATAGTGTTCGAGACTGATGGTGCTCTGCATCTCAGCCGAATACTCGGTGGCGGCAATGCGAAGGCGATTCTCAAAGAACTCGTCGAATCCTAGACAGAACACCGTCCAGCCCTCGAGTCCGCGGCACGATTCATATTGAACTATGCGTGCTTCCGAAACACTTCGGGGCACGTCTCGACGCACCTCCTGCCTAACACCATCCCAACATTCAACTCCGGCGCTCTTGAGCCACTGTGCGGCCGCGCTAGCCGCAAACTCCCCGCGCGAGATCGCAAGTGAAGGCGGAACGCAGTAGAGCACATCGATAGGCTCATTTCCTGCCGCCTTGTTCTCCTGCAGGAGTTTTAGATGCAGATCGCCCCAATCCTCCAAATCCTTGTCAACAACAATTACGCGGCCGCCCCGAACCTGATCGTGCGGCTGCACGCGCCAACCATCCAGTTGCAGTTCAACAGCAAGCGAGTTCGCGAAATGCGCGAGATTGCTCTTGAGCCTTAGGCATGTATCCAAAGTCCACGTCTTTTGCTCCGACGCAGGGACTCCTGCTGTCCATGCAGCTCGCGCGCCGCGCACCAACTGGTCAATGCCATCAGCAACAACGAATCTGTTGGCTGAGTAGCACCCTCTCAGAATGGTGATCTCATCGGCTGGCCAGTCCTGTGCCTCATCGACCATTACTAGGTCGTAGGAGCATCGCTCTGCGTCTTCCTCGAGAAGCTCGGCGATCTCTCTCGAAGAGAAGTGGCCGCGGCGAAACCCATCCGCGAGGTCCTTGCACATCCGGGGATAGTCGCTCAGAAAATCACTATCCTCCAGCACCACTCCAAACAAGCGCAGCAGCCGTCCTACATAGGCCATAACGCTCTCGACGCGCACCCCGCCATCCTCAATAGTGGTGGGTATTCGCACGAGCGCCATGATGCGGCGCATGTCGGCTGCTAGAGCAAGGTTGTACGTAAGGATTAGCGTTCGTGCGCCGTTCTTCTCAAATTGATAGTTCGCAAGTTGAAGCAAGGCAACAGTCTTGCCGGTCCCGCCACGGCCACGGAGGATCAACTGCTTTTGCCCCAACTCGGCATACCATGCCGGATTCAAGTCTCTGCGCTTTGCTATTCGGTCCATGCGGCGTCTGTCAAGCGGCGATGGCTCGAGCGCTCGAAATATTGGCAATGTCAAGACACGCTCTGCAATCCCGCTCTTCCCGCAAGAAAGCACCGCCGCAGCCGCACCCTCAGGCCACCAGGGCTTTTCTACTTCGCAGAGTGCCGTTAGAAGCTGCCGTCCATGGATTCTCCCTGCCAGGAAATTGTGCGGCCTCCTTGGAAGGTCTGCCTCTTCTAGGCTATCGAAGAGAACTAGATTTGCAACATATCCACCGCCCACGCCGGAATCCTGAAGATACGCGCGCATGCTGTGTGCCTGTTTGAGGCTTTGAGCGGACGCATCGTGCCAACCTGTGGTCGCGCCGCGCGTGTATCGCACGAGCGCCTTGGGTCCCTCGAATCGGATTCCGCGTTGATCGTGGCTCTTTACCTCAACGGTTGCTATGAAGCTCCGGACTAGAATCTCTCGTCGTTGCCCGCGCCCCGACGGTGCAGTAGTTACGGGACGTATTGGGCTGAACAGGCGCGGCCGCGTGAATGCAGCACACAGAAGGACGTCCAAATCCCCCACTTCGTAGCCATAAAGCTTTGAGTTTGCAGCGATATGGACCACATCATCCTCGGCATCGCCCAAGTCCGGCCATACCTCTAGCAGCGCTTCCTTCAGGTTGGTTGCGACACGCCCTTCGGCCGTGTCGTCTGCCCCACTGAGGTGGATCATCTGGCGCTAGCTGCTCCGTCCGGCTAGCCAAAGGAATGTTTTGTAGGGCCTGCGCCTATGGGCGTGAAGGTCGATAAACTCGATCTTCGCGTCCGCGCCAAGATCACGCTGCGCAGCCTGCATAGCCTGCACTTGCAGCTTGGTCCAGAACGGCTGCTCCTTTCGCCAAAGAGGGTGCCCGAAGATCACAGCCCTGGATTCGTCCTGGGACGCTACCGAACTTAGCGAGCCAAACGCCCGTCTTTTCAGCGTAAACGCAGCCGAGAAAGCCACCACGAAGGCGTCCGCAGCACGGTCTCCAATAGCCAGCCAGCGCGACTCATCTGGACGAAGTCCGGCCGCGGCCTCTGCCAGGTCGAGGGCCAGACGCCAGTCCAGTAGGGCATGTGCCTGTCTGTTGTCGTATGAGCGCAGGCAATCCGGACAAGAAGTGTCGCATTGAGCTCGATGGGCTCTAGCCTCGAACTTGGGACGAAGCGTAGTGACGACGTCCCCGAGAATTTCTCTAATGGTTGATGCATTACCGAGGTGGCTGGCGTAGCCCGCACCGTTCTCCAGCGCGTCCGCAAGGAATATTTGCTGCGTTCGAGACCCTCCGACAACAAAGGGCTGAAGCCCCACCTGTATTTCTGCCTGCGCCACGTCCAGGTATGCAGTTGCAGCACGCCGGAAGATTTCTGCAAAAGACGAAATTGCGGCCCGCCCCGCAGGTAGTGCATATGTGTCAACTACGCCGTCAGGACCGGGTATTGAGTCGCTCTGAACGAAGAAGACGAGCGTATCCGTTACTTTGACGCAGCCTATAGCCGCTCTCTCATGAGGCGGAGCGTCGGGTCTGGCGACCAATTTGGCTGCGTTCGCGTGAATCTTGGGAGAAAAGAGTGTTGGCTCCGGAACGATCACGCTGCCATCGCTCTCTCTGAAGAGAGGGAACAGATGCCCATTGTTGTCATTCATCGACACTACAGGGGTTTGCCTCGCACAGAGCATCAGAAGCCCGTCGACAGTCTCGGGGGCCTTCCTGAATCCAAGGATGCCGAGTTGCGGCGGAGGAAGAATAGGGCCGCGCTCTGGCTGATCATTGAAGTCAATGGGAGGACTGGGGTACATTGTTCTGAAGCCGAGCGGCTCATAAAGGGTTAGCTCGCTTCGAATGCCTTTGCAGAGTGGGCAGTTCTTCGGTTCCATGCCCGTCGCTATTTCAGAAGCGCCACAGTCTCCGCACTTGATGAGTTTTCGTGGCTCTCCCATTGGATCGATCGGCACCGCCCGACCACCTTTGAACTCCCAGGCCGCAAAGCCGTAGCACGGGTATATCTGCTTGTCCTTCAGGATCTCGCTTCCCGGTGCAAAGTTTGATACGGCCATTTCAAGAGGCCTGTCGCTTACCTGGCATTCGCCGTCCTCCGTGATGTTTCTTGGTTGCGCAAAATACAGGGCCCGCACTCTGGTGGGGAATCCATACATTGGAAGTAGGCCTGCAGTCGCCAAGCGCTCGCTGAGCTCAACCTGCGTATGGCGTGGGTCGACAACCACGCGGTTTACAGCATTTGCCAGTTCATCCCGAAGATATTTCTCGATGGCGCCTACCTCGTCGACCTTGATCGGCGCATAGCAAACCAGGCCGTCGACCACGTCGCGCACTTGCGGTGACTCTTTCAACCACTTCGACACGCCTTCTGCATACTGCGAAGACCATTCCTCCGTTTTCCCGAACGCTCCGTGGGTACTTCTGGCTGTCCTCTTTGGACGGCTTGTTTCAGGAAGCGCGCGAAAAGCTCTTCTAAGCAATTCCCCACTCGCCACTCTTTGAATGATCTGGACTTGGCGAAGATCGAGGTATGGCTGAGGAGGCGCGTCTCCGGTCATGCGCTCCGGGAAATTGAAGTAGTAGTCGTCGTGCGTTCGATCTCGGCAGAGTGTAAAAGCGTACGAAAATGGCTGACCTGCTCGGCCGGCACGCCCTACGCGCTGCTGATAGTTGAATCGTTGGGGCGCCATGTTGCCTAGGACGACCGACTGAAGGGTGCCGATGTCGACGCCAACTTCCATGGTCGTTGTAACACTTAGAACGTCCAGTGCATGCGTTAGAGCGCTTTCATCCGGTGGTCTTCTGAGTGCTTCCTTAAAGTACCGCTGACGTCTGCGCTGCTCGGAAAGAGGTTTGGTTTGTCCAGTCAGTTCCTCTGTCCGCAAGCGACGCGGTACCTGCCTCGACAGCCAGCCATAGAAGTCCTCCTCTTCCTTTCTCGGAAGTCGGGCAAAGTCGGAAGACAGGCAAAAGTGGTTTGAGCAAACCCCGGCAGACTCATGCATGTGCATGCGCGCACATCGGCGACATGCCCACAAGTATTCGCCAGTGGTATCAAGAACTAGTGGCGACCCAGCGGTCTGACTAGTCTGGAGCTCCCAAAAAGAATCGATAATGCTCGCATCACTAAGTGCCCGACGGACGCTTTCCAGCAGTTCCTGTGAGGAAAGTCCGTGCTTCGCAGAGACGGCTCCTATGTAGAGCTTCAACGCATTCGGGGCATTCGAATTGCGCGCCTCGAACCCAGTTGGGTCGTCGTAGCGACCCGCCAAACCAAGGATGCGAAGGCATGTCTTGAGAAAAGGCAGGGCCACTTCCTTAGGCAAAGGCAAGTGCTCAGCCACTCGCTCCACGACCGAAACCACTCCTATCCCAAGGGATTCGAGATCTCTTCCAGCTCGGTCGAATATCGAGCTCGTTATCCAATTCGCCGAAAAACGTCTTCGCTCGTCGCGACCAGCCGTCGCTTCTTGCAGCGGCAGCGTAGTCCACTCTGCGGCAGGCGCGCTGTATAGCCTCCACCAGGGCTGCGAGTTCTGATAGACGGACAGAGACTTTTGCGGGCCGGCGGGATTTACTCCAAGGCTCACCAGCCGGTCCTCTATGCCTCTTACAAGCGCTCCCCAACGAATCTTGCCCTTGGTCTCGGCTTCCAAAGCCTCGTGTTTCGAGATCAACTCCTTGTCGTTCTGCTCCGCGTTGCCTCTCGCTTCGAACCTAAGGGCTGCCCAAAGGTCAGGGTGACCAGTTTTCAGATCTTCTACTGCACGCAGATCAAGGGGCACCAAAGTTTTCCCAGCTAGTAATGTCCTAGCTAAGGCTAATGGACCCGGTCCTAGAGCGCGCCGGGCCTCAAGCTGTATGAGTTGGCGCAACAGGTCACGGAAGTGGTTTAGCTCAAGACCTGCGGCCGTACTTGCAGCGTCGTCCCGACTGTCCGTGAAAACAATTGTTTTCGCTGCTGCCTGCTCCGTTCCCAATATATCGACAACTCGATCTGCAAGTACCTGGGTCGAGATCGCAGTACCCATCGTGTGCGCCCGGATCGGCGTGCGCACAACGCCGTTAAAGAATAGCGCAGCTCTATTGAAGTTCTGGCTATCGCAGTGTGGGCATCGCTCGGGTAGTGCCGGGATCCGTATGCTCTTATCATCCGGCGCACCCACAAGCAACATCGTACCCGTAGGCTTATGCCTCCCTAAGGCTTTCGCAAGGAGTCCTAGCCAGGGGTCGTAATGCGCCCCAGCAAATGAGAACTGTGCAGTTCCTCCACTCGGAACCTTGTGCTCCCAAGTAGTGTCTCGTCGAACTCCACCCGGCCAGTACCACATATAGTCGCCGTACCTTCGCCGAAAGACTACGTCGGACTCACGCGCGGGAATGGCAGTCGGACCTGCATTCAGGTACCAACTGAGTTGCGCCCCCTCCGTCGAGTCAGAAAACCCTCCGAAGAATGGCTCGCCACATTGATAGCAATACAGCAACTCCAAGACACGACCCCCGCAGTCGCAAATTTCCTTGGGCCCGCGGAAAAGCTTCCCGATCTTCCGCGATTCGTCCCTATACTTCGCTGGCACGACAGAGCAATCCGGATTCGTGCATGCCCACAGTCCCCGAATTGCCCTGAAGAATAGGTGCGCTCGGAATCTTGCCTTGCTCGAATCATTTGGACGATGCGCAATTGCATCGAGGATCGGCTCTATCATTTCCCCATTGCCCGTTCCGTCGACCGTCAGAGCAGTTGCCAGCTTGCTGATGGGGGTTGGTCGAATACCTCTTTCGTCACGGATCGACGCGCCGGCGAGCGCGTCGTCCAAACGCAATGGGCCAGACTCGCGAAGAGTTTTGTCGCGACGATCGCCTGCAAGATCAACCGACAAGCGCTCTAGCTGGGACTTTGTGATCCTCGCCTCGCCGGCAGGTTGCAGTGTCCTGCCTGGGATGATCTTAAAAGCCTTCCTGGAGACACCAAAGAATTCCTCCAGGTACTGAAGGCCGCCGGAACCGTCAAGTGAGGCGCTCGTGCCAATGCACCGCAACTGCGGCGAGTCGGGGGCTATGCCAAGACGCCGCAGCAGGTTACGGACGGTCAGCGCAACCTCGCTCCCTTGGGTGCCACGATATGTATGCAGCTCGTCTACAACTAGCGTCAACGCGTGCCGCTCGCTAGCCTTGAGCCACGCTGCGGTTGCGGCGAAGAGAGGCTCTTCAACGTCCCTCATGAGCATTACGTTGAGCATTGAGAAGTTCGTGACGAGTACATCCGGTGGGGTCGCGACCATATCCCAGCGCGTAAGCATCTCGCCTGCGCGAGGATCGGAGAATTGCGCGCGCAAGTCCTCATCGCCAACTGGAAGCCCATCGAACTCTCGTTCGATTTCGCGAATCTCGCGTGCCACCTCCTGCACACGTTGCTCACCCAGCTTCTTTGGTAATTCCTGGCCCCCAAGCGTGGCCCCGGTATAGCGACCGAAGAAGAAGCGTGGGTGCCCGTCTCGCTGATTCGACGCAAAGATCGCTCTCCGAAGCCGCGAGACCTGGTCCTCAACCAGTGCGTTTGTCGGGTACAACAAGATCGACCGCACTGCGCTCTGCCTCTGACTTAGGTCCGCAGGGCACATAGGGGACCACCTTGAGGTTGGGGTTTTATCGCTTGACCACCATCGAGCAACTGCAATGGGTTTCGCCCAATTTTCTGACTCAGCAAGTAGACGCGCGAAAATGGGCAGCAGAAAGCATTCCGTCTTTCCCGATCCCGTACCTGAAGTGACAACGGGATTGCGAACACCACCCCCCTCGTGGCTTAGTGCAATATGCAGCGACTCGGCCTGATGCTCTCTTAGACGAAAGCGCCGATCGCTCTTAAATATAAGTCGCCCTAGCTCATCAGCGATATGGCTGCTCAGGCCGACCTTGGCGCAGGCTTCCTCGATAGACGGCCCCTCCGGATATGGCATGAGCGTCTCCAAGATCGGCTCCCTCGAAATTGCGCCTTCTTCCTGAAAGAGCGCCCTCCTTTCCTCCATAACCTTCTCGTTCCGAATCCAGAAAGCGCTATCAAAGTAGCGCAGGTACGCGTCCCGAATATGATTGTGAACAGTTATGGGATTTGGATTCTTGGTCATGCAATCACCTAGTTTACGAGTCGCGACCAAATATGTTGCGCAATCTGCTGCGGCACATCTCGATACACGACGTAGCCCTGCTCATGTCCAGGAACTCTCCCGCTGCACATCACGGCTGCGCGCTCGAACAAATCTGGTAACTCGCATCCAAACGGAACGATGATCCTATTTTCGTTGTGCGAGTAACCAAGCAACGAGCGACCAACGTCTCGCGCCGCCAAGTACTTCACCGTCCGCACGTTGGCAACAAGTCCCTCTTTGCGCGCAACCGCGCCAGGCGCAACATAGTAGTAGGAACTGCCTCTTGAGCGTGACCGGTAGGCTCCCGGACGATCCAATTCCTCGACCAAGCCCCACTGTGCGGTGTCGAAATCGAACCGTTCCAGTTCACGTGACGGCGGACGCCCCTTTGGTAGGCGCCCAGTGAGTTCAGAAAGGGCAGGCACGCAGTTTAGCAATCGGGCAGCAAAATTCGTGACGATGGCAATCTCGATGGCCGTCTTCTCGAGGACCTCCAGGCAAATGCTTTCCACGCACGAATCATCCGCTCTCAAGTCAATCGTGGGAATTAGACCTGTTATGCCCTGTACGCACTTCCCTGAATGCATGCCGGCCGCGAGTTCCAAGGCGCGGGCGAGCGCGCCAGATCTCCATCCGGAAAGAACGTAGAAGCCCTTTGAGATTTTCACCAGCGCGGGCGGGGACATTTGCCAAGACTTAATCTTGGCTGTTGCTGCATCGAAGTGGATCTCCGCATGACCAAGCGCGGATAGGTGATGCAGAAAGTTCGTTACGGCCCATGGAGAATCATCAATCGGCGCCAATAGGGCGGCCACTCTCTCAACGGAACCGCCCCGAAGATAGTTCAGCGCATCGAACAATACCGCGCTGGATGCTGTCTCAGGCCTTGAGCTTTGAAGTGAAGCTACGACTGACCGAACTTTCCCCACATCGTATTCCCGATTGCGATCCACATACGGTTGCCTGCCCTTGGTGCGTGTTCCCCCCACGCGACTCCAAACTTCGACGTAGCAATCCCCACATCTCGCCTGCACTAGTTGGCCGCGTGGCGCGTCGGGTGGAAGGGGCGGATACTGAAATACGTGGTATCCGCGTCCAACACAGCTTCCAATGTCGCGATTGGCAGTCGATGTGAGGCTTGGCCTATCTACCGCCTCTTCGTTGGCGGACACGCCGTGCGCGCCTGGCCGCTCCGGAATGGATTCGGCCATCGTTGTAGGCCATTCGCGAACCGACTTCCCAACAACACAGCCTTGGATAAGCTCATCTCTTGACGGCGAATTGTCGCGGCTAAAAAAGGCCGCCGACAGTGGCCCGGATGAATCTCCCAATTGATATGTGTGGGCAAGGAGGCCTCCGTCGAGCACGAATTGGGGCGCGAGGGCGTTGTCGCTGCAACGGAGCCTTAGTCCAACGTGCTCGATGATTTCAACGGATTTGCCCTTGCGCGCATTGACCACCAAATCGTAGTCGCCATCGGGCAACTTGTTGCCTTGCAGCGTTATTGCTGCAGCGCCTTCGAATGAGCCCAACTTCAAAGGCTCAACTACCTCGCCGAGTGGGAGGCTTTGATGCAACTCGACGTCAAATTTCTGATTTGATTGGGCGGCAATCAATACTTCCGGAACCCCTTCTGCGTGCCATGTATCTCGCCCAAGCGAGATGCCTCCCGATAGCAGCAATTGACGATCGCTTATCGGCGTCAGCGCTTCTAGCCCCTTGGCTTCAATTCGCTGCGCAATCTGGACGTTCACAAACGCGACCCACGCGTCCGGAAGATTCTTGAGCTCACTAGATCTCGCTACTTGATAGCCAGCCCGAGCGCACAGTTCTAGGTGCTTGTTCACCGCGGGCGCCACACTCTCGTGTGCAAGAACCAGCAACTGGTCGAGCAATGAAGGCTGAGTAACCTCACGATAGATTCGCTCGCTTACTCGAAAGCTCAGCACTGCTATTGCTTGGCCGGTCCTAACAAACGGAGTACCGCCTCGCTCGGGAGGCTCAAATTCGAGTCGAGCAAGCAGAGCGTCACCGACTCGAATTTCTGCCCATGGCTCAAGCGCTAAGAAGCCGAGGTTCTCAATCATTTCGAGTCTCACTCGGCCATCGGTCTTGGCAAACGCTTCCCTGGCAACTGGCCCGGGATTGCGAAGCTGGTAGCCAACCCCTGCGCGAGCAGTCGAAGGGGTTACCGCTAGATAGAGATCAATCTCGGGAAGAGGGTGCTGTCGAAGATCCGCCGCAAGGAACAGCCTAGCTTGCGCAATTCGCTCTCCCTCGGCCAGGCGTCCATCCCAGGCTTCAAGCTCGGACGTGGCAATATCAGCGACGCGCGCCTGCACGTCGGGGCCTCGCCGAAGCAGTCGCGCAAGGGACGAGGTGCCGTGACGTGAGCTGACCCAACTCAGCAAGATACTCTTCATCTCCGGCACCTGGATTCGCTGCCGAGGCTCGAGACCCAACTCTGCAAAGATTCGCCGCAGCAGCAACCGATCGTGCTGCCTTACGAGCGCCTGGGATATCGCTATGCTGACGTACTTGCGGTGATCAAGCGCTCGCGCGGTCGGATATCCTCTAGCGCCCGCGCCTTCTGCAATCCATTGGTTTAGAGAGGTCCAAAGCTTTGAGGCTGCTTCGCGATACCCTCTTTGAAAAGACTCAGCTAAGTGCTCTGCATAGCCGAGCATCTTGAATAGTCGGCCGTAGTAGTTGTGTGGGGCAAAGTCCTGGCTCGCTACCATTTGCTCGGCTACAAGAGAAAAGAATGCAAGGAGTCCTAAGAACGGCGGACAACCCTCGCGCCCTGACTTCGTCCACCGTCGCTCATTGTCGAGATGTGCGCTGTACGGATTCCAGGAATCTTCAGCCAACGTGGCTCTAATCGAGGCTATAAGATGTGCAACCGGATCACCTTTGCCAACAACGCGTGCAACTAAGGCCTTGCGGGTCGCATCGTCGATATCTATGTAAACCGGCTGATTGGCGAAATGGCCTGAGAAAAAATGGTCTCCGAGGGCCATATTCCAGAGTCGATACTCTTCCCAACCCTCATGCCGCTTGAGCGCAGCCGATTCTTCTAGCCCAGCCGACGAACTCTCGCGGGTCAGTTCAGCCATGGACACTCTTAGATGTTTACTTGCGATTTTCTGCGAGACACCGGATCAACTTAGCCGACTTAGCGACTGTAAGCGAGCCGGTTCATCATCTCGGGGAATTTCGACCAACTCAGCCGTTTGCTCTTCTGGACGCATAGGATCTTCAAACAACATTTTCCCTATCCGCGACCGTATCGCTGCCCCGAGTGGTGGTCAAGCGTGCGGTCTCAGGCGAAGACTCCCCGCTCTCGATGAAGATTAACCCCTTGAGTGAGGGGCGCGGCCCCAGCGCGATGGGGTAGGTAAAACTGGCCGCCTGCAGGGGCTTAAGCGGGTTATCCGGGTCGAGTTCGGCCAAGTAGCTCATGCCCCTCCTCTTGCACGAGATAACCCAGTCTGGTCAGTGCCTTCACCAGGGTCTTCTTCTCCCGGCGCTCCACAGCCTTGGTCGTCTCGCCGCACGACG
>Ga0194131_10009348_pt1 | contig 12414 bp, 11 predicted proteins | sample TA2KigO120mmetaG_FD_148631 | JGI IMG/M metagenome (GOLD analysis project Ga0194131, IMG submission 148631) | Freshwater microbial communities from Lake Tanganyika, Tanzania - TA2015053 Kigoma Offshore 120m | ecosystem: Environmental > Aquatic > Freshwater > Lake | place: Tanzania: Lake... | reverse complement strand
CGCAATCAAGTACAGTTTTGTTTGGATTTCCCATAGCGACAAAGAGTCTTTTTGCACGAGTAACTATATGACTCATTCCTAGTGGTTCTACAGACGAAGCGTGATCAGGTCCTTTCATTGTTCTGTCCAATGTAAAATGTCTTTCAACCACACATGCTCCAAGGACTATAGTAGATGCTGATATGGCGACACCGCGTTCATGTCCAGAGTATCCAATTGGACAATCATATCTGGCTCTCAGAGCAGGAATGACATTGAGATTAATGTCCTCATCTGCAGTTGGATAGCATGAAATACAATGCAAAAGTACAAACTGATTTGTATATTTACGGATTAGATTCACTGCTTTGTCAATTTCGTCAATTGTAGACATGCCAGTGGACAACAGTATTGGTTTTTTTGTTTGACATATACGTTCAATCAGAGCTAAGTCTGTTACATGAAATGATGATATTTTATAAATTGGATTATTAAGACGTTCTAAAAGTTCAACCGAATCAATATCAAACGGAGTAGAAAAACAAGCAATATCGATTTTTTTTGCGTAATCATAGATCTGACGCAATTGGTCTTCGGAGAACTCTAATGCAATTTTGTGTTCACGATAGGTTTTGCCAAAGGAATTTTCATTTACGTATGGAGAATCTAATAATTCTTTAGAAAATGATTTTTCTATGTTTTTTACTTGGAATTTGACTGCGTCGACTCCTATCTGCTTTGCTTCCTTAATTAATCGAAAAACTAGATCTAAGCTTCCGTTATGATTATTACCAATTTCTGCAATTATGAATGGGGGTTCGCCTTCACCAACCATTCTTGTTTGAGTCAATCTTACCTTATTCATGATTTTCTTCCATAGTCACATTTTAAAAATTTACTTACCATGCGCTCCATCCACCATCGACAATAAGATTTGAACCAGTCATATAAGATGACATGTCTGATGCCAAAAAAAGTAACGGTCCGATATACTCTTTTTTGTTGGCCATACGTCCAAGAGGAGTTCTTTCTGAATATACTTTTACAAATTCTGGAGGATTATTATCATATACCCCACCGAGTGTCAAAGTGTTAACTCTGATGCCATATTCTGCAAATTTTGTAGCCAAAAATCTAGTTAGGTTTAATGTTCCAGATTTACTTATTGAATAACCTATGGGTTTTTCGATTCTAACACCCAATTTTTTCATTTTTTGTGATAGGTTATCATTAAAGAATTTGTACAGTCGTTGATCTGGGGACAAAATTCCGTATGTGGATGAGATATTAATTATTGAACCTCCACCATTTTTTTGCATAAATGGAATACATTTTTGGGAAATCAGTAAAGTTCCAGTAAGATCCACTGCGAAATATTCTTCCCAGTCACTTGGATCCATACGTAAGAAGGGTTTGTACGAGTCAACTAGGCTTTCTTTACCTACTTGTTTTACTAATGATGCGTTATTTACTACTATTTTCAAGTCTTTCAAGAATGGACCTAGTTTTTGAAAAACAGTTTTTACTTTGGTATTGTTTGTGATATCGCACTCTATTAATTTTAAATTTTTTAGAGTTTTTGTATCCAGACTAGATTCTTTTCTAATTTGTTTCAGAGTATTGTTTTTGTGTATTTTTTTATCTATTATAATGACTTTGGCGCCAGCTTGTAACAACGCTGATGTATATGTCCTTCCAAGCAGACCTGCGCCTCCAGTTACTATAGCAGTTCTTTGAGACAGATCAATCAATTTTTTAAGATTCAATATCGTTTCACTAACCACTTGACTGGGTTAATAATTAAAGAATGCTATTCAATAGGTTTGGATTGGTTTATGATTTCTTAGCAGAGTTTATCTGTATGAGTTCTGCAGCGTTCACACTTCCACACGACATAACATTTACACATTTTTTACACCAAGGATTTTCTGCATAATTTCCATCCTTGTGTATCTTTCTTAGATGATGCATTTCTTGGCTATTCCACAGTTCATAGATCGTTTTATCTTTCACATTGCCAAGAGACAGTTCCGAACTGAAAAATGCACAACATGGGCAAACTTCGCCAGTATTTCTAATGAGTACACGTTGCCACGGTTGCTGACAATGAAAATTGCTCAGCAAAACATTCCTATATTCTGATTTGGAGGGCAAAAACGCACTGTAATCATTATCAAGTTCTGGAGGCTGAAACTCTTGAATTACTACAAAATCTACCTTGTCAGCCCATGTTTCTATGAATTTTTCTTCCTCATGTTCATTAAATTTTGTTTTAACAAAATTCACACCAACTACAGGCAGATCCAGTTTCTCCTCTTTTTTGATTTGGAGAAACCTCTCAATATTTTTCATGGTAACTTCGAACTTAGCACCAACTCTAACTTTTTCATATGTTTCTTTCGTTGCTGCATCAAGACTAAAACGAATTCTTGTTATGCCAGATTTCAACATGCTTCTTGCACGTGACTCGGAAAGCAATGTGGCATTTGTGTTCAGCATGATGTCTATAAAACCATGATCAGATGCAAACTTGATTTGTTTTTCTAAGTTCTGATCTAATAATGGCTCATTTGTTCCCTGTGGTTCGACGGATGGACACCCATGTTTTTCTCCTTCCAGTATTATTTTTTCAAACAGATCCCAGCTCATCTTTTCTGAAGATATGTATTTTGTAAATGCCTCTGGAGTACCAATTGGACATGAAGGACACCTAAGATTACAAATTTGATTTGTCTCAATTTGTAAAAACAAAGGAAAATCAGTCTCTAGTTCGAACCTATTTGCGGCATTCCATTTTTTTCTATAATCTTCAAATTTTTTGCCCAGAATTGAGATTAATTTATGATTAACATCTTCTTCCGTGGCAAGCCATCTGACTTTGCCATCAGTTGTATAGGTTTGTTTAGCTGTCAAAGCACGATTTCTCTACGTTTGTCATATATTAATTTCTCTTGTAAAACCAATACTTAACACACGCTAACAAATCATCTTTGAGGATTTTTTTGATTTGTATATGAACGAATCTTCTTTATGTGTTCTAGTGCAAGTTCGTCGAGAATAGACTTGTTTTTTTGTAAAAATTGCTTCATTGTAGATTCTTTGATTTCTACCTTTATCAGGCGTCCACCTTTGTAAAAGAAATTATTAATTAAAGAAATGAATCCAAATCTGTCAAAATTTATTGTGTTTAATTCTAGCCATTTGACAAACTTGTCTATGTTTGCATGATCAATTTTTTCAGATAAAGAGGATCTGATTATGTGTGGAAGATCTTCAATTCCTTTGATGCGATGAACAGAAGGTAGAACTGAATAGAACGTATCGGAAAATACAACTGAAGGTTTACCATAAACTGCAGCTTCAAACCCAGAAGTTCCAGAGATTGTTATGACAAGTGCGCAGTTTTTCACCAAAATCTCAGATTGATATGATGGGTGAAGAAATTCAACTCCTGGAATATCCAAAATTTCTTGATATTCTGGGATTTGTCTCCAGTCCCTGCTTACTTGTGCCGGATTTTCTTTTACATAGATTTTGTAGTTTATTGGTAGCGATTTGATTACATGCCTAATTATTTCAGTTTGATTGGTATAAAATGGTGCTCCGATCAGTATTGTTTCTTCCATATCTACCCCCATTGGAAAGTAAACAAAGGGAACCGACAGATCAACATCTTTTTTCAAATGTTTGTTAACAAATGCTTGACGGTATTTTCTTACAATTGGACCTTTTATCATACTAAAAAGAACTTTGGTTTTTGTCTTACCATAATAGTAATACTGGGTTTCTGTTTCTTTGTTTTCTGATGTCAAATATTCAATTGCTGCCTTTAGATTTTCTATGAGTGGATTTCCTCTTTCATGCAGATATTTTTTTATTTGTTTTCCATAATTTAGTGAAGATAAAAAATTTTGCAGATCGGTCAGAGATCTGCCAGGCAATTCTAAATCTTGATATTTTTCACTAGAGTCAAATTTTGTGGCATATTCTGTTATGATACTCCTATGTCCAAGCCGAGCTTGAGCCAACATCAATATCTTAATGCCCCTCGCCTTACAAAGACGGTAAAACAATTCATGATGATGCCTTGAAGGCAATTTTGTTATGAGAAAATCAGGTTTTATTTCATCTAGAATTGTTTCGAATAGCTTACATTCATGTTCAAGAATAGATAAGATTTCATTTCGTGAGAATCTGTGGAATTGAAAAAATCGATAGAACATTCTTTCATTTATTGCAAGAGTCCATAGATCAATTTTGTATTTTTTTTCGAAATTGGTTAGATAATCTATATCAATAGATTTGTTTGAGTTTTTTATATGATCAAAAAAGAACCATGTTTTTTTAAAATCAACCAGTGTTTGTTTTTCAAAAAACTGTCTTGGTTTATTAGTTATGTCTATTATTGCAAAGAAATCTGCATCTAATTGTTTCTTCAGCGACCAAGAAAGGCAAAAGTGCGTCAGATCTACACCCAACCAAAAAATGATTTTTTCTTTCATAACATAATTCCAAACAATGAAAAATTATTAATGATTTCTCCAGATTTGTTGTAAAAGAACAGTAATATAACAACTCATAATTGTCAAGAAAACGACGTCATAATACTAACTAGGATTTAAGTTTCCAACGGATAACGCCCATTTCATGAAATGGGTTTAGACCCACATTGAATTTTATAGTATCAGTTATTTTGATTTGTTGTTTTTTTTCAAATTCCATAAGTATAGCATACAGATTAGATTGATAATCTCTCTTATAATAATAAATTTGAGACATGATATGTTTTAGACTTTTATTGTATAATTCTGGCACATGTTCAAAGTGAATTACTTGATTAACTCCTGCGTTTATAAGATTATGAATTATTGATTTTATATTATATTTCAATTGTTCTAACGACAGATGTGTGAAAACAGTACTTCGGTCAAGCACAATATTTGTGGAAAAATCCTTTGTCAAGTCAAGCAATCCGAATTTGATTTTTGTATTAAATTTTGAATCTATTTTATTTGCAAGAGTAATCGCATTGTTTGATATATCATATCCTTCAAGAGTATTTGTGAGCCCAGACAATCTTAGATTAAAAAGGTTTTTTCCATATCCACATCCCAGTTCACAAATTATGTCTGACTCAGATGTAAATTTTTTAATATTTTTAACAAGTTCGTTGAAGTGTAATTTTTTCACAGTAAAAAGATTTGACTCGTATAATTTGTCATTATAAAGAAATCCAACTTTTTCGTCATTATTTTCCAGATTATTTTCTATGTATCTTGTATAACATATTGATGATAAATCATTATTTTCCCAAATTTGTTTTCTTAGTAATGTGGAATAAATATCATTTTCATATTCAGAAGCTACTTGAAGTTGTGTACGTGTTTGTTTTTTTGTAAAAAGAAATTTTGCGGCATATAAATATAGTTTTGTCTTTTTTGAAAATTGTAAATGTTGTAACCTATTTTCCATCAATGCTAATTCTTTATTTTCCAAATTCAGTTTCCATGTAATATAATAGATACAGATTTAACTTTATTTTTCTTTTTTATCTCCAGACCAACCAGATGTAGACGAATAACCTTCAAGAGTTATTTGAAAACCCTGTCGTATGATATCTTTGGAGATATATCTTACTCCATGTGCAGCTTTTGGACCATCTTGAAACAAGGCCATGCTATTGTCCAGATTATATGGTTCAAAAATAATAGTCGACTCATCTTCTTCTTTTGCCATATATGTTCCTCCAGGATCTCCCTTAGGCCAATTTTTAGAGAAATATAACATTAGTATCAGGGTACTTGGACCTACATTATGAATATGAGGTAGTTGAAATCCTCCTTTTTTATAACCCATGAATAGAAGGTGTTTAGTTTTTCCTACATCTACACCAGAAAATTTTTTAAAATTTTCAATAAATTCGTTTGACATTACATATCTTTTTAGTTTATTCCAGTATTCACTTAGTGTTGGATCATCGCCATCCATTACTGGCTCAGATGTGGGCCTACAATTCCACGTTTTATAATACTGAAATTTTGAATGATCCGAATTTATGCCCCAAGTTTTATCGATTTTAGGATATGTTTCATATAATTTTTCATAAAAATCTCTATGAAAAAATTCTTCTACAAAAGCAAATCGAAATGGTTTATTTTTTTTGAAATCCATTGATTTTGCAAGCAGATTATCCCAATTAATTAAATCAGAAAATATTTCCATGCGACCATATCCTAAATTGTTTTATTTAAGCCATCAGTATTCATTTTGAATAAAATCCCCATTAGGAATCTTTTATACTCTTTTTTTATTATTGGATAAAATACCTTGAATTTTAAACCCAATTTTACATCCACATCAACCATGACTCTTGTACCATTGTCTACTTTTTCATATAATGTTCTCACAGATGTACCTTTAGCTGGGCCAATAAGTATTTTCATAAAAGTTTCGTTATCTGAAATTCTTTGATGTAATGATTGTTGTATAATAGTACTTTTCATAATAGTTTTAAAAATAATTTTTTCTTCTGTTACAACTCCGTTATCATCTTGTTGAATTATCTTGACACTCTGAATCTGTTTAGGTAAATATTTTGACAAATTTTTGTAGTTAGTAGCTATATTGACAAGTTGATCAGGATTAGCTTGTAAAACTATTGAGAACTGTAGTTTCGGCATCATTTGAATGTTTACAAAATACTATTTTTACATTGTGGTAAAAATCCAAAATCTATAGTTCATGTAATAATTGAATACGTAAATGAATAATTTTTTGTTATTTAATAATGCAAATCATTATCAACAAGATGGAGAAAAAATAAGCATTGTATTTTAGAAGATTTAAGGAATTAATAGCCTTAGGATCATCACAATTGATAGGAACTGCGATTACATCAATTTTCTGGCTTTATATCGCAAGAGAGATGAATCCTGAAGAATACGGTGAAATTTTTTTTCACATTGGGATAGCAACTTTAGCTAGTGTTTTTGCAGTGATTGGGACACAAAATACTTTAGCAGTCTACATAGCTAAAAGAATCCCAATACAATCAACATTGTTTACAGCTTCATTGATCCCGGGAATAATTTCCTCGATAATGATTTATTTAATGTATCAAAGAGTTGATAGTACTATTCTAGTAATTGCATATGTAATAAACGCGTTAGCTATGGGTGAATTACTAGGTAAAAAGGAGTTTTCTAGCTTTTCAAGATATTTTTTTACACAGAAGATAGCAACAGTATTTTTAGGACTTTCATTTTTTCACATATTTGGTGTCACAGGAATAATTTACGCTTTAGCATTATCTTACGTTGCATTCATCATCAGAATAGTTATCGGATACAAAGAAACTAGAGTTAATTTTTCTCTTTTTAAAACCAGATGGGGATTTATAACAAATAATTATTTCATGAGTGTTGCAGGAGCATTAAACAGTCAGATTGATAAACTGATTATTCCACCACTTTTGGGGTTTACTATTTTAGGAAATTATAATTTGGCACTTCAAGTTATATCGATGCTCAGCATTATACCAAATATAATGTTCAGGTATTTGTTACCACATGATGCAAGTGGAAGCCATACAAAAAAAATAAAACAACTCACTTTTTTCATATCAATACCTATAGCCGTTTTCGGTTTCTTCGTAATGCCAATAATTATCGATAATTTTTTTACGCAATATTCAGAAGCTATTTCTGCCGTCAGAATAATGAGTCTAAGTATAATACCGTGGACAGTAAACCTGCTATACTCTTCTAAATTTTTGGCAATTGAAAAAAGTCGACATGTGTTGATTAGTTATTTGTTAATTATTATAACATTGGTCATCGGGATGATCATCCTTGGACCTATTTTTGGTATTTCTGGGGTGGCAGTATCACAATTGATAGCACAGATATTTGGCATGTTATTTCTTCTGATTATAAAAAGATATTCTGATTAGGAATTTTGAACGCCTATTTTTGTATAAGCTTCTAGAACATGCATTGCCATCTCATCTGAATTACAGGTTTCTTGAACAAGCCTATAGCCATTTTCGCCATATTGAAGACATTTCTGTGGATCTTTTATGAGTTCCAGTATTGCATTAGCAAGAGATTTTGGGTCCTCTGGAGGAACCAGAATTGAATTTATTTTATGATCAAGTGTATAAGGAATTCCATGTGTCGTAGTACTTATAACTGGTTTTTTGAATGCAAATCCTTCCAATGGAGTAAGCGGAGACAATTCCCATCTTGATGGAAATACTAAAAATTTTGTTTCGTCATATGCACTCAAAACATCTCGACGGGGCGGATTTTTGATAACATGAACCAACTCTGAAATTTGTAATTTGTTTATAATTCGTAACATTTCTGATTCAAAGCCAAAATCTACACCCATAACAACTAGTTTTGTATTTAGATTCAAAAGGTCATCTTTAATCATGCTTATAGCATGCAACAAAATATCAATTCCTTTTACTTTATGAAAACGGCCAAGAAATAAGATAAATTCAGATGAGATACGGTATTTTTCTTTGAAGTTGATCTTATCAAGATTAGTTATATTCTTATCAATTCCATTCCTTACGATTTCTATTTTTGAAGAACTACAAAATTCTGAAAATATATTTTTTTCATATTCATTAGCAACAATAACCAATGCAGCGTGATTAACAATAAATCGAACTATCGGCATTTGAAGTTTAAACAGCATTCTGTGAAAGAAATTGCTCGTTCGTAGATCCGGATGAGTGGTAAGTCCACCCTGATCAGAGATTACAAGTGGTATTTTTTCTCTCATAGACACCAATGTAGCCATCAATGTTTGAAAGCTTCGAACACCTATCGAATGAATCAGATCCGGTTTGTCTTTTTTTAGTTTAAAGTACATGCCAGGATTAATGTAAAATAACCTTATTGAAAAATAAGCATGGGAGCGACAAATTTTAAAATTCTCAACACGTTCCACGCGTGACAACGTCTTGTTAAATGTGGAAGCATTGTTAGCAAAATCCAAATCAGTTGTGTATATTGTCACATCATGACCCATATCAGAAAGCTTTTTGGCAATATCTACTGCTAGAAACAAAATCCCTCCAAATTGTGTTGCGGGTAACGAGGCCGGGCATGCAAGTGCGACTTTCATCAGATAGTTCTCTATATTTATGAACTATTTAGTTTCTACTACTCACAAATAATAAAAATTCATAATATCATTTGTTCAAAAGTCATTAGATTGAACAGAATCAGATTTTACCTTTCTTTGTTAAAATACTCTATCACAAATCCAAAGAGAGGTGCAAATATTCTTACTGCATTACAACAATCACAATATGACAATAAACAAGACGTTCATGCATATTCAATAGACGCTACAAATGTTATTGATTTTTTGAAAATAATTTTCCCTAGCTGTGGATGCGCATTGTCAGAGTTGAAAAGTCAAACCTCAGATCTAGAGCAACACTTTACAAATTTTTTCTCAGAATTGGAAAGAGAAAAGTACCCTTCAAAAAAGAAGCCATATCCAGTTTCATATTCATTAAATGATCAGTCTGGCTTGTTATTATATGCCATCTGTAAGATGATAAAACCTGACAAAATTATCGAGACGGGTGTCGCATACGGTGTTAGCAGTTCCTACATATTAAAGGCACTAGCTGAAAACAATAAGGGCACACTCTATTCTATTGATGCTACATTCAAACCGTGGGAATCAAAACAGATGATAGGGTCAGCCATACCGGAAAATTTGAGAAGTAGATGGAAATTAATTTTTGGAACTTCATCAGAAAAACTTGTTCCATTACTGAAATCATTAGGAACTATTGACGTTTTTTTCACGATAGCCTTCATACCTACAAAAACACGGGCTTTTAAAACGAGACTGCATAGCTGTACGTAAGAAATGAAGGATTCTTATTTTCGGATGACATTCTTGGTAACAATACATTTTATGATTTCATATAAATAAAAAAACAAAATCATTCATTCTGTCTAGCAATACTAATTTTTCATTTGGAGTATTGCTGAAAAGCATCTAACGGAAATAGGTTGGAATGCCAATTCTATTGCTTAATAGCATAAAGAAATCCCATATCTGGAAAAAGTGTCTTTGAGCTAAGAGAATAAGATAGTGATGATAGTTTATTTTTTAGATTTTCCAATAGTTGTGGATTTGTGTCCGCCATATGATATTCAATTATCATCTTATCGATCTTATCGAAATATTTTGAGGGTGTCGTTTCAATTATTTCGTATTCTGCTCCTTCACAATCAAGTTTCAAGAAATTGCATTTGTCAATGTTGTTGTCACTGAATATTTCTGGCAATGTCGTAGATTTGGCTTTTCTGTAATTTGCAGTTTCCAAAAACATACTATGACCTGCTTCATCATCATTTAGATAAATTGTGATGTCATCGACTGATTTTGAAACCGCAGTATTAAATGGATAAACGTTTTGTAAACGATTCAATTCTATATTTTTAGTTAGTAAGTGAAAATTCTCTTTTATTGGTTCATAAGAAAAGATTTTTCCATCTGTACAAAATTGAGATGCATATATAGAAAACAGTCCTATGTGTCCACCAACATCAATAACAACATCATTTTTGTTGATCTCAAATCCTGGTGCAAAATATTCTTGAATAAGCCACACATTTGTTAATGCCATAAGATCAGTTGTATTTGTTCTAATTTTGACAAATCTGTTTGTTTTTGTGGCAAAAATAAATTCAGGTTTTTTGATTAGTCCGTAATATAACATCGGATACGCATACCAATTCTTGAGAATATTTCTTGATCTTTGCAGTATGTGAAATTTCTCTATCATGGATGTTTTCATTCGAATTTCTATTTCTAAAGCCTTAATAAATTTCTGAAGAATTAACTTTTAACCTCCATAAATAGAACAAGACTATGAAATTCATAGTGACTGGAGGGATGGGATTTGTAGGCAGTCATCTTTGTGATCAGCTTATCAAAGAAAAACATGATGTAACCATTTTGAGCCGAAGTACAACCAAAATGAAGAACGTAGAACAACATAACAAAAACATCGATATTGATAAAGTAGACATTACTGATAGCGACAAACTAAAAAAAACAATTAAAAAAATTAAACCAGATTGTATTATTCATTTAGCAGGCGAAACTTCACACTCTAAATCTTTTGATAATCCCATTCAGGATATTGACTCTAATGCCAAGTCCACCTTGGTCATTCTTGATACAATTAGAGAGTTCAATCCTACATGCAAGTTCGTGCTTGGAAGCACTTTCATAGTTATTGGAAGGCCAATGTCACTACCGGTAAACGAAACAACACCATGTAATCCTACTACCATTTATGGAACAAACAGGCTGGCTAGTGAATATTATTGTAAAATCTACAATCAGGTTTATGGTTTAGACACAAGGATTTTTAGAATTACAAATTCGTTTGGTCCTAGAGAGCAAGTTGTTGCAAATAAGAATGCGATTAACTTTTTGATCTACAAAGCATTCAAAGGTGAAGATATTACGATATTCAATCACGGTAAATTTTTCAGAGATCTGATATACATTTCAGATGTGATATCAGGACTTGATGTGATATTAAAAAAAGGCAAGGCTGGAAATCTGTATTGGATATCATCTAACAAAATGACATGGTTTTATCAGCTTGGAAAATGGCTTGAAGAATTAACTAATGCTAAAATAAAATATGTTAAAACGCCAACATATACCAAAAAAGTTGATGTTGGTAATTTCGTAGTAGATAATCACAAGTTAATGTCTTTGGGATGGAAGAATGAGACATCAGTTAAGGAAGGGATACAAAAAACATTGAATTATTTTCGAGAATATGGAATTAATTAAGTTCTTTTGATTGTAGATATCTAGAAAACGAAGTGAATTTGAATTTTTTCAAAAGTTTGTCCATACGTGAAAATGTTTTTGAGATGTTGTGATAAGTGATAAAAGAGTCCTTAAACGGTAGAGATATCTTCTTCATAAATTCTGGTGTGAGCTCCCATGAATGAATATAGAATGTAGCAGGCATTTTGTATTTTTCGTAATTTGTTATTGCTGAATTAATGACATTGCTTGGCAAGAATCTAATATAGAATCCACCTCCTGCCGGAATTTGTTTTCCAAGTAGCTTGGTGGTAAGTAATGGAAATTCTGTTAGTTTGCCGTTTGGATCATTTTTTTCTAATGATGAGCTAGATATTTTGTAAGGCCTCAATTCTGCATTAGGCATCCCATACATGCTTGTTTTAGCAGGAACTACACTGCTATCATACATGTAACCTTCATTGGACAATACGTCTATTGCCCATGCACTTTTTTGATTAATTGAAAAGGTAGGAGCCCTAAACCCCTTTGATCTACCATTTGTTAATTCGCTGAACGCATGTATCTCATCGACGAATTGCTCTTTTGACTCAAATGAATCAA
>Ga0194131_10009346_pt1 | contig 12415 bp, 8 predicted proteins | sample TA2KigO120mmetaG_FD_148631 | JGI IMG/M metagenome (GOLD analysis project Ga0194131, IMG submission 148631) | Freshwater microbial communities from Lake Tanganyika, Tanzania - TA2015053 Kigoma Offshore 120m | ecosystem: Environmental > Aquatic > Freshwater > Lake | place: Tanzania: Lake... | reverse complement strand
TCCACATGTTCGCGAGCGAGAAGGGGATCCAGCTCGACATGAGAAGCCGGGGCCAGCCCGGCTCCTTCTACAACCTCGGCGTCGACGGCATCGACGCGACCGGATCGGGCATCATGGCGCATGCGGCAAGCGACCTCGACCCGTGGCTCGTCGTCTACGGCGCGGCGCTGCGGGACTTCGCGCCCGAGAAGGACGCGACCTCTGCCGTGGCGGCGGTCTTCGCGGAGCCTGGCGCGGACATCGGACCGCAGGCGAGGGTCAAGCTCGAGGAGCGTCTCTCCGCCGGCGTCAAGCGATACTGGCGTCTCTACCGCTATCGAAAGTTCGTGCGCGAAGCGCTTCTCCAGGAGATCGACGGGCTTTCGGCGTCGTTCCCCGCGCGAGCGGAGGCTGCACGGGCTCCGATGGCTCCGATGGCGCTGCCGCGAACGACTCATCCGCAGCGCCGATTCCCCGCGAAGTTCCAGAAGGGCGAAGCGTTCCGAGAATGGCAGGGCTGGTACGAGACGCGCGACTTTGCCCGTTACGAGACCTACCTCCGCAAGGCCGGGAAGACGCTCAAGGTCTACAAGAAGCAGCGCGCTCTCCCGTGGGACCTCGCCGCGAGCTCGGAGCTCGCTTCCCTTCGCCGGATGATGGAGCTCCACCGTGGCAGGGGCGCGCAGGTGGTGCTCGTGTACTTCCCGGAGAATCCCGTGTTCCGCGATCCGGTTGCGTCGACCTACTTCGACCCCGCCCGCTCGGACGAGCTCGCCGCGACGCTCGCAGGGGAGGCGGACCGTTACGGGGCGCGTTTCATAGACCTGCGAAGGTTCCTCTCCCCCGAGGACTTCTACGACATGGTCCACGCGAACAACGCGGGCCTCCGAAAGCTCGACGCCTTCTGGAAGCGTCTGATCGCGAGCGAGTGGCAGATCCACGAGCGGACCGCCTCGTCGAACGCCAAGTCGGCCGGTGACGCTCAATAGCTGGTCCTACGGACTCCTCCTCGCGGTTGCCCTCTTCGCGAGCTGGCTCGTCCCGGGTTGGGCAGGCACTTGGGTCCTGCTCGCACTGAGCATCGTCTTCTACGCCTGGGGCACCCCGAGCGACCTGCTGGTGCTGGCCCCTCTCCTGCTCGCCGTGCACGCGATCGCGCGTCGGGTGCAGCCCGGACAGCCACACGCACGGCGCTGGCTCGGATTCGGGGTGACGCTCCTCGTCGGCTCGCTCGTCTACTACAAGTATCTCGGCCTCCTCGCCGAAGGTGTCGTCGGCGGAGCGCATCTTCTCGGATTCGATCTTCCGCTCGCGGCGCCGCGGCTCCAGGCGCCGCTTGGCATCTCTTTCTTCGTCTTCCTGCTGATCCACTACCTCGTCGAGGTCGGTCGCGGCAGCGTCCAACCCGTCGGCCTACGCGACGAGTCCCTCTTCGTTCTCTTCTTTCCGACCGTCGTCTCCGGGCCGCTGAAGCGGATCGAGGCCTTCGAGCCGCAGCTTCGCGCGCCGGGCAGGCCGATCCCCGACGACCTGCACGAGGGACTGTCGCGAATCGTGATCGGCCTCGCGAAAAAGATGGTCGTCGCGGACCAGCTCGCACCCCTTTGTGCACGTGTCTTCGCGAAGCCGGATCGCTACGAGTGGGTCGAGCTCTGGCTCGCCTCGTACGGCTACGCGCTACAGATCTACTTCGACTTCTCGGGCTACTCCGACATCGCGATCGGGAGCGCGCGGCTTCTCGGCTTCCGCGTCCCCGAGAACTTCGACTACCCCTACTTCCGCACGAACATCGCGCAGTTCTGGCGCCACTGGCACATGACGCTGACCGGCTGGATCTTGCAGTACGTCTACATCCCCCTCGGCGGCAATCGCCGCGGCGAGATCCGCAGCAACTGGAACCGCTTCGCCGCGATGGCTCTCTGCGGGTTGTGGCACGGCTCCGCCTTCCACTTCGCCGTGTGGGGCATGTACCATGGCGTCCTCTTGAACCTGTATCACGCGTACACACGCCTGCGTGCCCGTCTCCGCCCCTCGCAGCCGCAGGGCTCCGCCCATCCCGCCGTCCGTTTCGCGAGCGGTCTCCTGACGTTCCACGCCGTCGTGGTCGGTTGGGTTCTCTTCGCGGTCGACCTGGACGAGGCTCTTCCGATCCTCGGTCGGATGCTGCTCTTGACGTGAGCCTACGATGGACCGAGTCCCCTCCAGCCTCCGCCGCTTCCTGACGAGCAACGCGATGGTCGTCTTCTACGCCCTCCTGATCGCGCTCTGTGTGATCTTCGGTCCGACCCGCGTCATCCGCTTCATCTACGCGGAGTTCTGAAGCCCGCCGACCTGGCGATCAGAAGCTTGGATTGCTACCGATTCGGGCGTGATCCTGATCCTCAAGCCCGACGTGCGGCGCGACTCTCCGGAGATCCAGCGCGTCCTCGACGTCGCCGCTCGATATCCGAAGATCGAAGCGCGCGTGCACGTGATCGAGGGCGCGACGCGCTCCCTGATCGAGATCTACTTGATCGGAGCGACGACCACGGTGCCGACGGAGCCGTTCGAAGAGATCGAAGCCGTCGAGAAGGTTGTCCGCGTGTCCGAGAAGTACCGCATCATCGGCCGCCATCACGGTCAGGTCGAGGCGGAGGGCTTCCAGTACCAGGGCGTCACCTTCGACCAGGAATCGCTACACGTGCTGCCGGGACTCTGCGCCGTCGATACGCCGGACCACGTCGAGCGCATGTTCCAGGCGCTGAAAGCCGCGGGCATCACCACCTCGCGCATGGGCGCCTACAAGCCGCGCACGAGCCCGTACGACTTCCAGGGCCGCGGAAGGGATTGCCTGCCCTACGTCTTCGAGCTCGCCGGCAAGTACGGGATTCGCGTCATCGCGATGGAGATCACGCACGAGTCTCACATCGAAGAGATCAACACCGCGCTCGATCAGGCGGGCAGTCCGACCGGCGTCCTGCTGCAGATCGGCACGCGCAATGCGCAGAACTTCGAGCTCCTGAAGTTCGTCGGCCGCCAGCAGCGCTTCCCGGTCCTGTTCAAGCGCGGAATGGGAATCACGCTCGAGGAGTCGCTGAACGCCTGCGAGTACGTCGCGAGCGAGGGCAACAGCCGCATCATCCTCTGCCTGCGCGGCATGAAGACGAACCTCGGCGACCCGCACCGGAACTTCGTCGACTTCGCGCACGTGCCCGCGGTGCAGCGCCTGACGCGCCTGCCCGTGTGCATCGATCCGTCGCACTCCGTCGGGCGGCGCGATCTCGCGCCGGACGGCCTGACCGACATCCATCACGCGACCGCGCAGGGCGTGATCGCGGGCGCGAACCTGGTGCTCGTCGACTTCCATCCCGATCCGCCGAAGGCGCTGTGCGACGGTCCGCAGGCGCTGACGCTCGACGAGCTCGAGCCGTACCTCGAGGACATCCGCATCGTGCGCGAAGCGTACGAGCGCCGCCGTGCCGCCGCGGCGAAGCACGCGGGTGCTTCCGCCGCGCACCGCGCCACGGCCTGAAGCGCCGAAGGCTCAGCCGACCAGCTTCTGCGCCGTGCGCGCGAGGATCGGCACGAGGTCGCCGAGCGCGCGAAAGCGTTCGTCCTGCGTCTGCCCGCGCACGAAGCGGACGTAGATCTGCTCGAGCACGACCGCGGTCTTGAAGAGCGCGAAGGTCTCGAAGAACGGCAGGTGCGTAAGGTCCGCGCCCGTCCGCGCCGCGTACCGCTCCGCGATCTCGGCGCGCGTCGGGAAGCCCGGAAGCTCCGACACGGCGCCGCCCGTCCCTCGCGGCGCCACGTCGGCGGTCTCGGACCAGTAGCCGAGCAGCGTTCCGAGGTCGACGAGCGGGTCGCCGAGGCTCGTCATGTCCCAGTCGAAGACCGCGACGAGACGGCCCGAAGCGTCCGCCGCGAACATCGCGTTGTCGAGCTTGTAGTCGTTGTGCAGCACGCTCACGCGCTGCGGCTCGGGGATGCGCTCGGTCAGCCAGCGCGCGAGCTGGTCCATCTCCGGCATCTCGCGCGTCTTCGCGCGCTCCCAGCGCCCGTACCAGCCGCTCACCTGGCGCGCGACGAAGCCGTCGGGCTTGCCCAGTGCGCCGACCTCGGGCCGGCTCGCGTCGATCGAGTGGAGGTCGGCGAGCGCGTCGATCAACGACTCGCCCATGCGGCGGCGCAGAGACGGATCGTCGCCGAGCGCCTTCGGCCAGTTCTGTCGGACGACGATGCCGTTCCGGCGCTCCATCACGAAGAACGTGGCGCCGATCACGTCGGGATCCTCGCAAAGGAGGTAGGGCTTCGGCGCGAACGGGAGGAGCGGCGCGATCGCCGAGAGCGCCCGGAACTCCCGCGCCATGTCGTGCGATTTCGGCGCGACGGGCCCGAGCGGTGGCCGTCGCACGACGAGCTCCAGCTCGCCGAAGCGCACGTGATACGTCAGGTTCGCGTGCCCACCGTGGAACTGGCGCACCTCCATCGGGCCTTCGAGCTCCGGCAGGCGCGCGCGCAGGTACGCTTCGAGCTTCGCCTGGTCGAAGCGCTCGTCGGCGCGCACTTCGCTCGAGGCGTCGAGGAGAGACGGTCCGCTGGTCGCGTTGGAGCTCATTCCGCCGTGGCTACCAGGGGTCTCGCTCCGCGGTCAACGCTTCGCCTTCGTGAGGCTTCGGCTTCGTGCGGAACGACTTCACCGGCGGACGCTGCGCCGGAGGGACCTGGCGCGGCTCCGGCTCGATCCAGTGGCCGTTCTTCCACTCGAGCGCGCGGACTCCAGCATTCACCGGCGTCGCCGCGAGGAGGTCGATGATGCGCGCGTACGCCTCGTCGGCCCGCTTCTGCTGGCCGGAGCCGTTCATGTGGAGGTCGTCGAGATAGTCCTCGTCGCTCAGGATCTCGTCGAAGCGGAGGAGATGGCGGCTCGGGAACGCCTCCCGGAGGAGCCGGTTCGTCTCGGCGATGCCCTCCTGGTTGCGGCGGATCTTTTTCTTGCGCTTGTGCTCGAGCACGCCCGGCGTCGTCGCGACGAGGGCCAGCATCCCGCGGCTCGAGGCACGCCGCCAGAGCCGCTCGTACGTCGCGACGACGAGCGAAGGCGTCGCGTCGTGCTCGGGCAGGAGGTCGTTCGTGCCGAACGCGAAGATCACGACGTCGGCGGGAACCTTCTCGAGAACGAACTCGAGCTGCGAAGCGCCGCCGAAGAGAACGCGCGCCTCGAGGGACTCGGGAAGCACGTGGTCGATCGCCGTCGCCCCACCGATTCCGAGGTTGACGACGGCGACGCGGGGATCGTCGAAGCGCTCGCCGAGCTGCTCACACCAGCCGCGTCCGCCCGGGAAGCCGTGGTCGATCGCCTGCTGCCAGCTCGGATCGGTGTTCGAGTCGCCGAGGCAGGCGATGACGACGCGGCCGTCGTGGTTGCGGTCCGCCTCGGCCGGAAGGGCCAGGGCACGGCCCGGAACGAGCGCGAGCAGCAGGAGCGCCGTGGCGGCGCGGAGCCGGGAACGCACGAGGTTCGATCTAGCGGCGCGCCCGAAGCGGCGTCAAGCCGCACGGCGCCGCGGCTTGCGACCAACGTCTTTCGCGGGAACAATCGACGGGATGACCCGAGCTTCCCGTACCCTCCTGCCGTTCGTGGCTTGCCTCGCTCTCGCCGGCCCGGCGCTCTCGCGCGCCGCCGAAGAGCCGTCGCCGAGCCTGGCCGCTCCGAGCGCCGCGGGCGCTCCCGCGAGTGCAGCCGCGACCGCACCCGCGAGTGCAGCTGCGCCCGCGCCCGCGAGTGCACCCGCGCCCGCGCCCGCGAGTGCACCCGCGCCCGCGACCGCGCACGGCATCGCGATGCACGGCGACCTCAAGTATCCCGCCGACTTCGACCACTTCGACTACGTCGACCCGAACGCGCCGAAGGGTGGCCGCCTGAAGCAGGCGACGATCGGCACGTTCGACAGCTTCAATCCGTTCATCGTGAAGGGGATGCCGGCCGGCGGCCTCGCACAGATCTGGGACACGCTGCTCGTGCCCTCGGCCGACGAGCCATTCAGCGAGTATGGCCTCCTCGCCGAGTCCGTGGAAACGCCCGCGGATCGCTCCTGGGCGACGTTCCGGCTCCGTCCGGAAGCGAAGTGGCACGACGGCAAGCCCGTAACCGCGGAAGACGTGCTCTGGACGTTCGACGTGCTGCGCAAGCACGGGCAGCCCTTCTATCGGGCGTACTACGGCAACGTCGAACGAGCGGAAAGGCTCGACGAGCGCACCGTGCGCTTCACCTTCAAGCCGGGCGAAAACCGCGAGCTGCCGCTGATCCTCGGGCAGATCAACGTCCTCCCGAAGCACGACTGGGAGAAGCGCGACTTCGCGAAGACCACTCTCGAGCCGCCGCTCGGCAGCGGTGCCTACAAGATCGAGCGCTTCGAGCCGGGCCGCGCGATCACCTACAGCCGCGTCCCGGATTACTGGGGCAAGGACCTCGGCGTGAACCGCGGCCGCCACAACTTCGACGAGATCCAGGTCGACTACTACCGCGACGGCACGGTCGCGCTCGAGGCGTTCAAGGCGGGCGAGTACGACTTCCGCCCCGAGAACGCCTCGAAGGCCTGGGCGACCTCGTACGATTTTCCCGCGGTGAAGAACGGTCTCGTCAAGCGGGAGGAGATCCCGCACTCGCGGCCGGCGCCGGCGCAGATGTTCGCGTTCAACACGCGCCGCGAGATCTTCGCGGACCCGCGCGTGCGGCGGGCCTTCGCGTACACGTTCGACTTCGAGTGGTCGAACAAGACGCTCTTCTACGACCAGTACGAGCGCTCGCGGAGCTACTTCGACAACTCCGAGCTCGCCGCGACGGGCCTTCCGACGGGCGAGGAGCTCGCGATCCTCGCGAAGTACCGCGGCCGCATCCCCGAGGAAGTGTTCACGACGCAGTACCAGCCGCCGAAGACCGACGGCTCGGGGAACGTCCGCGAGAACCTCCGCGAGGCGATCCGCGTCTTCGGCGAAGCGGGCTGGAAGGTCGATCCGAAGACGCGGAAGCTGACGCACGAGAATACCGGCAAGACGATGTCGTTCGAGGTCCTCCTCGTGCAGCCGGAGTTCGAGCGGATCGTGCTGCCGTGGAAGAAGAACCTCGAGCGGGTCGGCATCGACATGAGCGTCCGCACGGTCGACGCACCGCAGTACCGGAGCCGGCTCGACGACTTCGACTTCGACATGATCGTCTCGTCGGTTCCGAACTCGCGCTCGCCCGGGAACGAGCAGCGCGGCTTCTGGAGCTCCGCCTACGCTTCGCAGCCGGGCAGCCAGAACCTGATGGGCGTGCACGATCCGGTCGTCGACGAGCTCGTCGAGCTCGTGATCGCCGCGCCCGATCGACCGAGCCTGGTCGCGCGCACGCGCGCTCTCGATCGCGTCCTGCAGTGGGGCCATTGGGGCATCCCGCAGTGGCACGTGCCGCACGACCGCGTCGCGTACTGGGACAAGCTCGGACATCCGACGCAAGTGCCGCCCGACGGCGTGCAGATCGACGCCTGGTGGATCGACGCGCAGAAGGAGGCGGCGCTCGACGCGCGGCGCGGCGGCAAGCGCTAGAAGCCCGTCCGGGCTCTCCGCGCCGCTTCCCGCCGGGCCCCGTGCGGCCTCGCTCCCACGACCGCTCCGACGATGCTCGCCTACATCGCGCGCCGACTGATCCTCCTCCTGCCGACGCTGCTCGGCATCATGCTGCTCAACTTCGTCGTGATCCACGCGGCGCCGGGCGGCCCGATCGAGCAGGTCCTCGCGCGGTTCCGCGACACGGACGTCAGCGCGACGGCACGCTTCTCGGGCGGTGGCGGCGGCGAGCTGGCGCGCGGCGGTGGCCCCGGTGGCGGTGCGGCCTCCAAGTACCGCGGGGCGCGCGGCGTCGACCCCGCGTTCATCGCCGAGCTCGAGCGCGAGTTCGGCTTCGATCGGCCCGCGCACGAGCGCTTCCTGCACATGGTCGGGAAGTTCCTGCGCTTCGACTTCGGCGACAGCTTCTTCCGCGACCGCTCGGTCGCCTCGCTCGTGATCGAGAAGATGCCCGTCTCGATCTCGCTCGGCGTATGGACGACCCTCCTCGTCTACTTGATCTCGATTCCGCTCGGCATCGCGAAGGCGGTACGCGACGGCTCGCGCTTCGACGTCTGGTCGTCGAGCGTCGTGATCGTCGGCAACGCGATCCCGAGCTTCCTCTTCGCGATCCTCCTGATCGTGCTCTTCGCGGGCGGACGCTACTTCGACTGGTTCCCGCTTCGAGGGCTCGTGTCGAGCGACTTCGAGCAGCTCTCGCTCCTCGGAAAGGTGCGCGACTACCTCTGGCACATCACCCTCCCCGTCCTCTCGATGGTGATCGGCGGGTTCGCCGGGCTGACGATGCTGACGAAGAACTCGTTCCTCGACCAGATCGGGCAGCAGTACGTGCTGACCGCGCGCGCCAAGGGCTTGCCGGAGCGGCGCGTCCTGTACGGGCACGTGTTCCGGAACGCGATGCTGATCGTGATCGCCGGCTTCCCCGGCGCGTTCGTCGGGATGCTCTTCACCGGATCCCTCCTGACCGAGGTGATCTTTTCTCTCGACGGCGTCGGGCTCCTCGGCTTCGAGGCGGCGATCAACCGCGACTACCCGGTGATGTTCGGGACGCTCTACTTCTTCACGCTGGTCGGCCTCCTGATGCGGCTCGTCGAGGACCTGACGTACGTCCTCGTCGATCCGCGCATCGACTTCGAGAGCCGCGAAACGTGACGCCGCTCACCGCGCGGCGACTCGCGAACTTCCGCGCGAATCGGCGCGGCTGGTACTCGCTCTGGATCCTCTGCGGCCTGCTCGCCGTTTCGCTCGGCGCGGAGCTGGTCGCGAACGACGAGCCGCTCCTCGTCTCGTACGACGGCGGCCTCTACGTCCCCGTCTTCCGGACCTACCCCGAGACCGACTTCGGCGGCTTCCTTCCGACGGAGACGGACTACGCGGATCCGGCCGTTGGCGAGCTGATCGAGGAGAAGGGCTGGATCGTCTGGCCGCCGATCCCGTACAGCTACGACACGGTCGTGCGCGACCTGCCCGGCCCCGCGCCTTCGCCGCCGACGCGGCAGAACTGGCTCGGCACGGACGACCAGGGGCGCGACGTCGTCGCCCGCCTGATCTACGGCTTTCGCACGTCGCTCCTCTTCGGTCTGGTCTTGACGCTTCTCTCGTCGATCATCGGGATCGGTGCCGGCGCGGTGCAGGGATACTTCGGCGGCTGGACGGACCTCGTCTTGCAGCGCGTGATCGAGATCTGGTCCGGCATGCCGACGCTCTACCTCCTGATCATCCTTTCGAGCGTCGTCGTGCCGTCGTTCGGCTGGCTCCTCGGATTGATGCTGCTCTTCAGCTGGATGACGCTCGTCGGCGTCGTTCGAGCGGAGGTGCTGCGCGCGCGAAACTTCGACTACGTCCGCGCCGCGCGGGCGCTCGGCATGGGGAGCGTGCGCGTCCTCTGGAAGCACGTCTTGCCGAACGCGATGGTCGCGGCGCTGACGTTCCTGCCGTTCGTCGCGAGCGGCGCCGTCGTGACGCTGACCGCGCTCGACTTCCTCGGCTTCGGGCTGCCGCCGGGATCGCCGTCGCTCGGCGAGCTCCTGAAGCAGGGGAAGGACAACCTGGAAGCACCGTGGCTCGGCTTCACGGGGTTCACGACGATCGCGTTCCTCCTGAGCCTCCTGGTGTTCATCGGCGAGGGGGTGCGCGACGCGTTCGATCCGCGGAAGGCGTTCTCGTCGGGGCCTCGGGTCCGCGCTCGCGCCGCGTCCGTCGCTCGTACCGCTTCCTCGGCTCGAGCCGCGCGAGCGGGAGCGGCTCCCCCCACCGCCGACGCGCTTCTCTCGATCGAGGACCTCGCGGTCCGCTTCGGGGACGGGCCCGACGCCGTCGACGCCGTACGCGGGGCGTCGCTCGCGGTACGACCGGGTGAGACGCTCGCCCTCGTCGGCGAGAGCGGCTCCGGGAAGTCCGTCACGGCACTCTCGGTTCTGCAGCTGCTGCCGCGGCCGCTCGCGCACTACCCCGGGGGGAGCATTCGCTTCCGCGGGGAAGAGATGATCGAGGCGCCGCGCGAGCGCCTCGAGCGGATCCGCGGCGATCGCGTCTCGATGGTGTTCCAGGAGCCGATGACGTCGCTCAATCCGCTCCACACGATCGAGCGGCAGATCGCCGAGAGCCTCGAGCTGCACGGCGGCCTCGAGCCGAAGGGTGTCCGGTCGCGCATTCTCGAGCTGCTCCGCCTCGTCGGCCTCGCCGACGCGGAGCACCGTCTCGGGGCGTATCCGCACGAGCTCTCGGGAGGCCAGCGCCAGCGCGTGATGATCGCGATGGCACTCGCGAACGAGCCGGACCTCCTGATCGCGGACGAGCCGACGACCGCGGTCGACGTGACGATCCAGGCGCAGCTTCTCGATCTGCTCGAGGACCTGAAGCGCCGGCTCGGCATGGCGATCCTCTTCATCACGCACGACCTCGGCATCGTCCGCCAGATCGCGGACCGCGTCGCGGTGATGCTGCGCGGCGAGATCGTCGAGACGGGACCGACGGCGGAGGTGCTCTCGCAGCCGCAGCACCCCTACACGCAGCGGCTCCTCGAAGCGGAGCCGCGCGGCGCGCCGGCACCGGCCGGAACGACGCCGCTTCTCCACTGTCGCGATCTCCGGGTCTGGTACCCGATCCGGACGGGCCTCCTGCGGCGCACGACCGGCCACGTGCGCGCGGTCGACGACGTCTCGCTCGAGATCGCCGAGGCGGAGACGCTCGGTGTCGTCGGCGAGAGCGGATCGGGCAAGACGAGCCTCGGCGTGGCGCTGCTTCGTCTGATCTCGAGCCGGGGCGAGATCGAGTTCGCGGGGCGCCGCGTGAACGACGTCGCGCCGACCGAGCTGCGGACGCTTCGCCGCGACATGCAGATCGTCTTCCAGGATCCGTTCGGGTCTCTCTCCCCGCGGCTCTCCATCGGGCAGATCGTCGGCGAGGGCCTCGCGGTGCACCAGCCGGAGACGCCCGCGGCGGAGCGCGAGGAGCGGATCGTCGCGGCGCTCGAGGAGGTCGGTCTCGATCCCGCGACGCGCCACCGCTATCCGCACGAGTTCTCCGGCGGCCAGCGCCAACGCGTCGCGATCGCGCGCGCGATGGTGCTGAAGCCCCGCTTCGTCGTCCTCGACGAGCCGACGTCCGCGCTCGACGTCTCCGTGCAGGCGCAGATCGTCGATCTCCTCCGCGAGCTGCAGGCGCGCCACCGGACGGCGTTCCTGTTCATCAGCCACGACTTGCGCGTCGTCCGCGCGATGAGCCACCGGGTGATGGTGATGTGCGCCGGGAAGGTCGTCGAGGAAGGGCCGGCCGAGGAGCTCTTCTCGTCGCCGCGGGAGGAGTACACGAAGACGCTTCTCGCGTCGGCGTTCCGCGGGAGCCGCTCGGAGCGAGCGTAATCGGCCGGTTCTTCTCGGCCGTTCGAGATTCCCTCGACCGAGCACCAAGGCCGCCTTGGGCGGAGCGGGCCGCCGGGGAGAGCGGGCCGCCGGGGGGAGCGGGCGGTCAGGCTGGCGGTGGCTCAATCATAGGGAAACACCCGATGCGAGGGGCGGCCTCGCGGGCGTAAGGGCAGCAGCATGCGAGTCCCGAACCCGTCCGCGCTTCGACGGCACGCGGCTACCGCTGCAGCGCGGCCGCGGGGCACTTCGCCACTCACGGAGCCGACCCGCTGGGTCGTGGAGCAGCTTTCGCCGGGCGCCACGCGCGAGGTCTTCCATGCGTCCGCCAGGCGAGTGCGGCGCTTCGCGGAAACGAGGGCTCGCGGGAGGTCCGAATGACGTCCACACCGACTTTACGGCCCCTCGCCATCCTCACCCTTGGCGGCCTCGTCCTGGCTGCTTTCGCTCCCTCGGCTCTCGCGCTCGATCCCTTCCTCACCTACAAAATCAAGGACAGCCGCGGCAGCATCTGCTCAGCCGACGCGCCGCAGGCCGGCAGGCCCTGCACGCTCGAGACCGACTGCGGTGGCACCGAGGACGGATCCGGCTTCTGCGTTCCCAGGGGCTTCGCCAAGGGTCTCCGGGTGTCCCTCACCGACCGCTTCGAGGCAGCCGTGTTCGACGTCCTGCGGCCCGTCAAGCTCGCCGCACCGGCGAGCTTGACCGCGCAGCCGGTGGGCGACCCGCTGACGCATCTCGAGGCCTACCAGATCGCGCTCGCGAAAACGGTTCCGCGGCAGCCGGCACACGTGAAGCGGACGAACCTCCAGGTCCGGAACACCTTTCACCCCGAAGGCCGCGAGCTGTCGCTCGATACGCAGAAGCCCGACCGTTTGCTGGTTCCGACCACCGTGAGCCTCGCCGGAGCGGTACCCGGTCCGGATCCCGCGACGCACGGGGTGGATCACTACACGTGCTACGTCGTGAAGCCGAGTCGCAACGCG
>Ga0194131_10009344_pt1 | contig 12418 bp, 5 predicted proteins | sample TA2KigO120mmetaG_FD_148631 | JGI IMG/M metagenome (GOLD analysis project Ga0194131, IMG submission 148631) | Freshwater microbial communities from Lake Tanganyika, Tanzania - TA2015053 Kigoma Offshore 120m | ecosystem: Environmental > Aquatic > Freshwater > Lake | place: Tanzania: Lake... | reverse complement strand
TCCTACTCTATGATTTTGGCGACGACGCCTGCGCCGACGGTTCTGCCGCCCTCGCGGATGGCGAAGCGCAGGCCCTCGTCCATGGCGATGGGCGCGATCAGGTGAACCTCCATGGCGATGTTGTCGCCCGGCATCACCATCTCCGTCCCCGCCGGCAGAACAACCTGGCCCGTCACGTCCGTCGTGCGGAAGTAGAACTGCGGCCGGTAGTTCGAGAAGAACGGCGTGTGCCGCCCGCCCTCCTCCTTCGTCAGAATATAGGCCTCGGCCTTGAACTTGGTGTGCGGCGTGATCGAGCCCGGCGCCGCCAGAACCTGGCCGCGCTCAACCTCCTCGCGCTTCGTGCCGCGCAGCAACGCGCCGATGTTGTCCCCCGCCTCGCCGCTGTCCAGCAGCTTGCGGAACATCTCCACACCCGTGACCACCGTCTTGGTCGTCGCCTTGATGCCGACGATCTCGACCTCGTCGTTCACCTTGATGATCCCGCGCTCCACCCGGCCCGTCACAACCGTGCCGCGGCCCGAAATCGTGAACACGTCCTCGATCGGCATCAGGAACGGCTTGTCCTTCGGACGCGTCGGCTGCGGGATGTTCTCGTCCACCGCCTTCATCAGCTCCAGGATCGCCGCCTTGCCCAGCTTCTCGTCCTTGCCCTCCAGCGCCATCAGCGCCGAGCCCCGCACGATCGGGATCTTGTCCCCCGGAAACTCGTACTTCGACAGAAGCTCGCGAACCTCAAGCTCAACCAGGTCGAGAAGCTCCGCGTCCTCAACCATGTCGCACTTGTTCAAAAACACCACCAGCGCCGGAACGCCGACCTGGCGAGCCAGAAGGATGTGCTCGCGCGTCTGCGGCATCGGACCGTCGGCCGCCGAAACCACCAGAATGGCGCCGTCCATCTGTGCGGCTCCCGTGATCATGTTCTTCACGTAGTCCGCGTGCCCAGGGCAATCCACGTGCGCGTAATGCCGGTTCTTGGTCTCGTACTCGACGTGCGCCGTGTTGATCGTGATGCCGCGCGCCTTCTCCTCAGGCGCCTTGTCGATCTGGTCGTACGCCATGAACGTGGCCCCGCCCGTCTCCGCCAGGATCTTCGTGATCGCCGCCGTCAGCGACGTCTTCCCGTGATCCACATGCCCGATCGTCCCAATGTTGCAGTGCGGCTTCGTCCGCTCAAACTTCGCTTTCGACATTTTTCTTCTCCGTTCTCCCTGAAGGCCTCAGGCCATCTTGGCGCGGACTTCATCCGCGACCGCCTGCGGGACTTGCTCGTAGTGATCGAAGTGCATGGTATAGGTCGCTCGTCCCTGGCTCATTGAGCGCAGGTTGTTGACGTATCCGAACATGTTGGCCAACGGCACCATCGCCTGCACGACACGGGCATTGCCACGGCTATCCATGCTGTTGATCTGGCCGCGGCGGCTGTTCAGGTCGCCGATCACGTCGCCCATGTAGTCTTCTGGAGTGACGACCTCGACACGCATCACCGGCTCCAGCAGCTTAGGACCGGCCTTGGTGATCGCTTCGCGGAAATTGGCGCGCGTGGCGATCTCGAAAGCGAGCGCCGAGGAATCGACGTCATGATAGGCGCCGTCGATCAGCGTCGCCTTGAAATCGATCACCGGGAAGCCGGCCAGCGGGCCAGTGGTGCGGGCCGAGTCGAGGCCCTTGACCACGCCGGGGACGTATTCCTTGGGCACCGAGCCGCCAACGATGTCGTTCTCGAACTCGTATCCGGCGCCCGGCGCCAGTGGCTCGTACTTGATCTTGACGCGAGCGTATTGACCGGAGCCGCCCGACTGCTTCTTATGGGTGTAGTCGTGTTCGAGCACGCGGCTGATGGTCTCGCGATAGGCCACCTGTGGCGCGCCGACATTGGCTTCGACCTTGAACTCACGTTTCATGCGATCGACGATGATCTCGAGGTGAAGTTCGCCCATCCCCTTGATGATCGTCTGGCCGGATTCGATGTCGGTGGTGACGCGGAAGGAAGGATCCTCGGTGGCCAGGCGCGCCAGCGCCATGCCCATCTTCTCCTGGTCCCCCTTGGTCTTCGGTTCGACGGCCACTTCGATGACGGGGTCCGGGAACTCCATGCGCTCAAGAACGATCGATTTGTCCTCGTCGCATAGCGTGTCGCCAGTCGTCGTCATCTTCAGACCGGCCAGCGCGACAATGTCGCCCGCACGGGCCTCCTTGATATCCTCACGATGATTTGCATGCATCAGCAGCATGCGGCCGATGCGCTCCGTCTTGTCCTTGACCGAATTCAGCACGCCGGTGCCCGTCGATAGCACGCCCGAGTAGATGCGTACGAAGGTCAGAGAGCCGACGAACGGGTCGGTCATGATCTTGAAGGCGAGGCCGGAAAACGGCTCGCTATCGTCGCACTTACGCTCGAGCTCCTTCTTGCCGTCCACCGAGGTGCCCTGGACGGCGGCGACATCCGCCGGTGACGGCAGATAGTCGACGACCGCATCGAGCAGCGGCTGCACGCCCTTGTTCTTAAAGGACGAGCCGCAAATCACGGGGAAGAACTTGCTGGTGACGGTGCCCTTGCGGATGCAAGCCTTGAGAGTCGCCTCGTCCGGTTCCTGGCCGCCGAGATAGGCCTCGAGGGCCGTGTCATCCATCTCAACCGCAGCCTCGACCAGCTTGGCGCGATACTCCGCTGCCTTGTCCTTGAGGTCGGCAGGGATGTCACCGACGATGTACTCAGCACCCAGCGTCTCGTCCTTCCAGGTGATGCCCTTCATGCGGACGAGATCGACGATGCCGATAAAATTGCTTTCCGCGCCGATCGGCAACTGGAGAACCACCGGCTTGGCGCCTAGGCGGTCCACGATCGTGTCCACCGACATATAGAAGTCGGCGCCGATGCGGTCCATCTTGTTGATGTAGCAGACGCGCGGCACGTTGTACTTGTCGGCTTGCCGCCACACCGTCTCTGACTGCGGCTCGACACCGTTGACGCCGTCGAATGCCGCCACCGCCCCGTCGAGCACGCGCAACGAACGCTCCACCTCGATGGTGAAGTCGACGTGGCCAGGCGTGTCGATGATGTTGATGCGGTGGTCGCGCCAGAAGGCGGTCGTCGCGGCCGAGGTGATGGTAATGCCGCGCTCCTGCTCCTGCTCCATCCAGTCCATGGTCGCGGTGCCTTCGTGCACCTCGCCGATCTTGTAGGACTTGCCGGTGTAGAAAAGGATGCGCTCGGTCGTCGTCGTCTTGCCGGCATCGATGTGGGCCATGATGCCGATATTGCGGTAGCGATCGAGGGGCGTCGTGCGAGCCATATCGAGAGTTCCGTTCGAGCGTTACCAGCGGTAGTGCGAAAAGGCGCGGTTGGCTTCAGCCATGCGATGCGTGTCTTCGCGCTTCTTCACCGCGGCGCCGCGGTTATTGGCGGCGTCCAGAATCTCGGACGACAGACGCTCGGTCATGGTGTGCTCGGTGCGGCCACGCGCCGAGGCGATGATCCAGCGGATGGCCAGCGCCTGACCGCGATCCTGGCGGACCTCGACGGGCACCTGATAGGTGGCACCGCCGACGCGACGCGAGCGGACCTCGAGTGCCGGGCGGACGTTGTCCAGCGCGCCGTGGAAGACTTTCAGCGCGTCCTGGCCGGTCTTCTTCTGGATGAAGTCGAGCGCGCCGTAGACGATGCCCTCGGCAACCGACTTCTTGCCGGAATACATCATGCTGTTCATGAAGCGAGTGAGAACCAGATCTCCGAATTTCGGATCCGGCAGAACTTCGCGGCGTTGCGCGGCGCGGCGGCGTGACATGCTGCGGCCTCCTTACTTCGGGCGCTTGGCGCCGTATTTCGAACGGCGCTGCCGGCGGTCCTTGACACCCTGGGTGTCGAGGCTGCCGCGGATGATGTGATAGCGAACACCGGGCAGATCCTTGACGCGACCGCCGCGGATCATGACCACCGAGTGCTCCTGCAGATTGTGGCCCTCGCCCGGGATGTAGCTGGTGACCTCGTAGCCATTGGTCAGGCGCACGCGGGCGACCTTGCGCAGAGCTGAGTTAGGCTTTTTCGGCGTCGTCGTATAGACGCGCGTGCAGACGCCGCGCTTTTGCGGGCTGCCTCTGAGCGCCGGGACCTTGTTGCGGTCCGTCTTGTCGGTGCGTCCGTGGCGGATCAGCTGGTTGACCGTCGGCATTCCGGGTCGTTCCTTCTCTTCGTCCTGCATGTCTCGCCACATCTCCCGCGCGAGGCGGAAAACGCAGCCAAACAAAACGCCCGCACGGGCAATCGCCCCTGTCGCGAAGGACAGGACGTCCCGCGGGCACTCAACACCGCGCCGATCCGTTCGGCGCCAACGCTGTCAATTTCACCTTGGAGCCGCGTCTCGGAACGCTCGTCCGACTACCGGCCCCCAAAAGGTGCGCGGAATATATGGACCGGGGGTAGGGTCGTCAAGAAAAACCGCGCTGTGGCAAGGTCTTACGCCCCGGCCTCAGGGTTGTCTTTTTAGCATTAATAATCAGTGACTTACTACAGATGGCCGAACGGCCGCTCCCGGGGACGGGAGCGGCCGTTGCCAGACACTCAGCGTAAGGCAGCTATGCGTCCTAGGCCTTGATCCGCCGGCGGCCACCGGCGATGGCCCTCGGCTTCTCACTGGCCTCGGCCTCCTCGGCAGGAGCCTCGCCGTCGTCCTTCTTGGCGGCCAGGAACTCGCGATCACGCTCGGCGGCGATCTGCCGCAGCCGGGCCATGACGCTGCCCGTGCCTGCCGGGATAAGCCGCCCGACGATCACGTTCTCCTTGAGGCCCTGGAGGTTGTCGACCTTGCCGACCACCGCGGCCTCGGTGAGGACGCGGGTCGTCTCCTGGAACGAAGCCGCCGAGATGAACGAGCGTGTCTGCAGGCTCGCCTTGGTGATGCCCTGCAGCACCGCTTTGGCGGTCGCCGGCCGATAGTTCTCGGCCGCCGCCTTGTTGTTGGCATGCTCGAACTCATCGCGATCGACCTGCTCCCCAGCCAGGAACGTCGTCTCGCCGGGGTCGTCGATCTCCACCTTCTGCAGCATCTGGCGGACGATCACCTCGATGTGCTTGTCGTTGATCTTCACGCCCTGCAACCGGTAGACCTCCTGGATCTCGTTGCAGAGATAGGTGGCCAGCGCCTCGACACCAAGCACGCGCAGGATGTCGTGCGGCACCGGGTTGCCGTCCATCAGCAAGTCGCCACGCTGCACGAAGTCGCCTTCCTGCACGCTGATGTGCTTGCCCTTCGGAATCAGATACTCGACCGGGGGCTGGCTCTCGTCCACCGGACGAACAAGGATGCGCCGCTTGGTCTTGTAGTCCTTGCCGAACTCGACGCGGCCGTCGATCTCGCTGATGATCGCGAAGTCCTTCGGCTTGCGCGCCTCGAAGAGCTCTGCAACGCGCGGCAGACCGCCGGTGATGTCACGGGTCTTCGACGATTCACGCGGGATACGCGCCAGCACGTCGCCAGCCTTCACCTCGGCACCGTTCTCGACCGAGAGAATGGCGTCTACCGACATGAAGTAGCGCGCCTCGAGCCCATTGGCGAGCTTGAGGACGTTGCCTTTCTTGTCACGTAGCGTGACCCGCGGGCGCAGTTCGGCACCCTTGGGCTGCTGGCGCCAGTCGATGACCACCTTGTTCGAGATACCGGTCGCCTCGTCCATGATCTCGCGCATCGAGATACCCTCGATGAGGTCGACATAGTTGGCGACACCCTCACGCTCGGTGATGATCGGCAGGGTGTACGGGTCCCACTCGGCGAGCTTGTGGCCCTTCTTGACCTCGGCCCCCTCGTCCGCGAGCAGCTTGGCGCCATACGGTACCTTGTGGCGCGCACGCTCGCGGCCGTTCTCGTCGACGAGAATGACCTCGCAGTTGCGGCCCATGACCACGGGCACGCCGCTCGAGTTGATGACGACGTTGCGATTGTAGATCTTTACCTTGGCGTCGTAGGCCGCCTCGACCGAAGACTGCTCGGCGCCACGCTGCACGGCACCACCAATGTGGAAGGTGCGCATGGTGAGCTGGGTGCCCGGCTCGCCGATCGACTGAGCGGCGATGATGCCGACAGCCTCGCCGACGTTGACCATGGTGCCCCGGGCGAGATCACGCCCGTAGCACCTGATGCACACGCCCTCGGTGCTCTCGCAGGTCAGGACCGAGCGGATCTTCACCTGCTCGAGGCCGGCGCGCTCGATGCGATCGACCTCCTCCTCAGCCATCAGCTCACCGGCCTTGACCAGCACGTTACCGTTGAGCGGATCGACCACGTCGACCGCCGCCGAGCGGCCGAGAATGCGCTCGCCGAGTGTGGCAATGACCTCGCCGCCCTCGACCACCGCCTTGGTAGTCAGGCCCTTCTCTGTGCCGCAATCCTCCTCGACGATGATGGCGTCTTGCGCCACGTCGACCAGACGACGGGTCAGATAGCCCGAGTTGGCAGTCTTGAGCGCCGTGTCGGCCAGGCCCTTGCGGGCTCCGTGGGTCGAGTTGAAGTACTCGAGCACGGTGAGGCCTTCCTTGAAGTTCGAGATGATCGGCGTCTCGATGATCTCACCCGACGGCTTGGCCATCAGGCCGCGCATACCGGCGAGCTGCTTGATCTGCGCCGCCGAGCCGCGCGCACCGGAATGCGCCATCATGTAGACGGAGTTGATCGGCTCACCCTTCTTCGGGCGGCTGATCTCCTTCATCATCTCCTCAGCGACCTTGTCCGTGCAGTGCGACCAAGCATCGACCACCTTGTTGTACTTCTCGCCCTGGGTGATCAGGCCGTCCTGGTACTGCTGCTCGTATTCGGTGACGCGGGTCTTGGTCTCTTCCACCAGCCGCTCCTTGGCCTTCGGGATGACCAGGTCATCCTTGCCGAAGGACAGGCCGGCGCGGCAGGCGTTGTGGAAACCCATCGCCATCAGCCGGTCGGCGAAGATCACCGTCTCTTTCTGACCGCAATGGCGATACACCACGTCGATGACGTTGGAGATCTCCTTCTTGGTCAGCAACTGGTTGACCAGCTTGAAGGGCACGTTGATGTGCAGCGGCAGAAGCTGCGAGAGCAGCACGCGGCCCGGGGTCGTCTGCACGACCGGGGTGATCAGCTTGCCGTCCTTGTCCATGGTCTTGATACGCGCCCGCACCTTGGCGTGCAGCGTCACCTTGCCGTGGAACAGCGCCTGATCGATCTCGCCTGGATCGGCGAACACCATGCCCTCGCCCGGCTCGCCCTCACGCTCCATGGTCATGTAGTAGAGGCCAAGCACGATGTCCTGCGACGGCACGATGATCGGCTTGCCGTTGGCCGGGCTGAGGATGTTGTTGGTTGACATCATCAGCACGCGCGCTTCGAGCTGGGCTTCGAGCGACAGCGGCACGTGGACGGCCATCTGGTCGCCGTCGAAGTCGGCATTGAAGGCAGTGCACACCAGCGGATGCAGCTGGATCGCCTTGCCCTCGATCAGCACCGGCTCGAAGGCCTGGATGCCGAGGCGGTGCAGGGTCGGCGCACGGTTAAGCAGCACCGGATGCTCGCGGATGACCTCCTCGAGGATGTCCCATACCTCCGGGCGTTCCTTCTCGACCATGCGCTTGGCGGCCTTGATCGTCGTCGCCATGCCGTAGAGCTCGAGCTTCGAGTAAATGAACGGCTTGAACAGCTCGAGCGCCATCTTCTTCGGCAGGCCGCACTGATGGAGCTTGAGCTCCGGACCGACAACGATGACCGAGCGGCCCGAGTAGTCGACACGCTTGCCGAGCAGGTTCTGGCGGAAGCGGCCCTGCTTGCCCTTGAGCATGTCGGACAGCGACTTCAGCGGCCGCTTGTTGGCGCCGGTGATGACGCGGCCGCGGCGGCCGTTGTCGAACAGGGCGTCAACCGCCTCCTGCAGCATGCGCTTCTCATTGCGCACGATGATGTCGGGCGCGCGCAGCTCGATCAGCCGCTTCAAGCGGTTGTTGCGGTTGATGACGCGACGGTAGAGGTCGTTGAGATCCGAGGTGGCGAAGCGGCCACCATCCAGCGGCACCAGCGGTCGCAGCTCCGGCGGAATCACCGGGATGACGTCGAGGATCATCCACTCCGGCCGGTTGCCGGACTCGATGAAGGACTCGATCAGCTTGAGGCGCTTGACGTACTTCTTGCGCTTGGCCTCCGAAGTCGTCTCTTTCAGGTCGGTGCGCAGCTTCTCGCGCTCATCCTCGAGGTTGATCTCGGACAGCATCTTCTTGAGTGCTTCGGCGCCGATCATGGCGCTGAAGCTCTCGTCCCCGTGGTCCTCCTGCGCCTTGATGAACTGCTCCTCGCTGAGCAGCTGGCCGACCTTGAGCGGGGTAAGGCCCGGCTCGGTGACGACGTAGTTCTCGAAGTAGAGGATGCGCTCCAGGTCGCGCAGCGTCATGTCGACCAGCAGCCCGATGCGGCTAGGCAGCGACTTGAGGAACCAGATATGAGCCACCGGCGAGGCCAGCTCGATGTGGCCCATGCGCTCGCGCCGCACCTTCGAGAGTGTCACCTCGACACCGCACTTCTCGCAGATGATGCCACGATACTTCATGCGCTTGTACTTGCCGCACAAGCACTCATAGTCCTTGATCGGACCGAAGATGCGGGCGCAGAACAAGCCGTCGCGCTCGGGCTTGAAGGTGCGGTAGTTGATGGTCTCTGGCTTCTTGATCTCGCCGAACGACCACGAGCGGATACGCTCCGGGCTGGCGATCGTAATCTTGATCTGATCGAAGGTCTGCGGGGCCGGCGTCTGGCCGAAGATATTCGCGACTTCCTGGTTCATCACATTCTCCTGCGTAGCGGTTCCAACGAGGGGCGGTTAACGGCGCCGTCCCGTCAGAAGCTCCGCTGGTTCAGCTCCACGTTGAGGCCCAGAGACCGCAGTTCCTTCACCAGCACGTTGAAGGACTCCGGAATGCCGGCCTCGAAATTGTCGTCGCCACGGACGATAGCCTCGTACACCTTCGTACGGCCGGACACGTCGTCCGACTTGACCGTGAGGATTTCCTGCAGCGTGTAGGCGGAGCCGTAGGCCTCGAGGGCCCACACCTCCATTTCGCCGAAGCGCTGGCCGCCGAACTGCGCCTTGCCGCCCAGCGGCTGCTGGGTGACCAGGCTGTATGGTCCGATCGAGCGGGCGTGAATCTTGTCGTCCACCAGGTGATGCAGCTTGAGCATGTAGATGTAGCCAACGGTGACTGCGCGGTCGAAGCGCTCGCCCGTGCGGCCGTCGGTCAGCCACACCTGACCCGAGGTCTCGAGATTTGCCATCTTCAGCATCTCGACGATGTCATCCTCGCGCGCCCCGTCGAACACGGGAGTAGCCATCGGGATGCCGTCGCGGACGCCATGAGCGATCTCGAGGATACGCTCGTCGGTGACCTCCTCGCCGTTCTCGCGCAGGGCGTCCTTACCGTAGACGCGGTTCAGACTCTTTCGGATGTCCGCGACCTTGCCGTTCTTGTGCACCTTGTCGAGCATCGAGCCGATCTCGCGCCCGAGCCTCGATGAAGCCCAGCCGAGATGCGTCTCGAGGATCTGTCCGACGTTCATGCGGCTCGGCACACCCAACGGGTTGAGCACCAGGTCGACCGGCGTGCCGTCCTCGAGGTGCGGCATGTCCTCGATTGGCATGATGCGCGAGATGACGCCCTTGTTGCCGTGACGGCCGGCCATCTTGTCGCCGGGCTGCAGCTTGCGCTTCACCGCGACGAACACCTTGACCATCTTCATCACGCCCGGCGGCAACTCATCGCCGCGCTGCAGCTTCTCCACCTTGTTGGCGAAGCGAGCCTCGATGGCGTGGACACTCTCGTCGTACTGCTTCTTGAGCGCCTCGATGTCGGCCATGGCCTTGTCGTTCTTGACCACGATCTGGCGCCACTGGCCCGGGGTGTACTCGTCGAGCACCTCGTTGGTCAGCTTGACGCCAGCCTTCATGTTCTTCGGCCCGCCGGCGGCGGTCTGGTTGTGCAGACGCTCGCGCAGACGGCCGGCGAGGCTGCGATCCAGAATCGCCTTCTCGTCGTCACGGTCCTTGGCCAGGCGCTCGATCTCGGCGCGCTCGATGGCGAGCGCGCGCTCGTCCTTCTCCACACCGCGGCGCGAGAAGACCCGCACCTCGACGATCGTGCCCGAGACGCCAGGCGGCAGCCGCAGGCTGGTGTCGCGGACGTCCGAAGCCTTCTCGCCGAAAATGGCCCGCAGCAGCTTCTCTTCCGGCGTCATCGGCGATTCGCCCTTCGGCGTCACCTTGCCGACCAGAATGTCGCCGGGCTTCACCTCGGCGCCGATATAGACGATGCCGGCCTCGTCGAGGTTCTTGAGAGCCTCTTCGCCGACGTTCGGGATGTCGCGGGTGATTTCTTCCTGGCCCAGCTTGGTGTCGCGGGCCATGACTTCGAACTCCTCGATATGGATCGAGGTGAAGACGTCGTCCGAGACGATACGCTCCGAGATCAGGATCGAGTCTTCGAAGTTGTAGCCGTTCCACGGCATGAACGCGACGAGCGCGTTGCGGCCGAGGGCCAGCTCGCCGAACTGCGTCGACGGGCCGTCGGCGATGATCTCGCCGGCTTTAACCACGTCACCCTTCTTCACCAGCGGGCGCTGCGTGATGCAGGTGTTCTGATTCGAGCGCTGGAACTTCAGCAGGTTGTAGATGTCGACACCCGGCGCGGCGCTGGACTGCTCCTCCGTCGCGCGGATGACGATACGGGTCGCGTCGACCTGGTCGATGACGCCCGCGCGGCGCGCGGCGATCGCCGCACCCGAATCGTGGGCCACGACCGACTCCATGCCGGTGCCGACGAGCGGCGCTTCGGCACGAATCAGCGGCACGGCCTGGCGCTGCATGTTCGAGCCCATGAGGGCACGGTTCGCGTCGTCGTTCTCGAGGAACGGGATGAGCGCGGCGGCGACCGACACCAGCTGCTTGGGCGAGACGTCGATGAAGTCGATCTGCTCCGGCTTCACCAGTACGAAATCGCCGCTGCCGCGGCGGCAGTTGACCGTCTCCGGCACGATGCGCCCGCGGCTATCGATCTCGATGTTGGCCTGGGCGATGTTGTAACGGCTCTCCTCCATGGCGGAGAGGTAGACGACCTCCTCCGTCATCTTGCCATTGGCCACGCGGCGATACGGGCTCTCGATGAAACCGTAGGGGTTCACCCGCGCGTAGGTGGCGAGGCTGTTGATCAGACCGATGTTCGGACCTTCGGGCGTCTCGATCGGGCAGATGCGGCCGTAGTGCGTCGGGTGCACATCGCGTACCTCGAAGCCGGCGCGCTCGCGCGTCAGGCCGCCCGGCCCGAGGGCCGAGAGGCGCCGCTTGTGCGTAATCTCCGACAGCGGGTTGGTCTGGTCCATGAACTGCGAGAGCTGGCTCGAGCCAAAGAACTCGCGCACCGCTGCCGCCGCCGGCTTGGCGTTGATCAGGTCGTGCGGCATGACGGAGTCGATCTCGACCGTCGACATGCGCTCGCGGATGGCGCGCTCCATGCGCAGTAGGCCGATGCGGTACTGGTTCTCCATGAGTTCGCCGACCGAGCGCACCCGGCGATTGCCCAAATGGTCGATGTCGTCGATCTCGCCGCGCCCGTCCTTGAGGTCGACGAGAACCTTGAGGATCGAAAGGATGTCCTCCTTGCGCAGCACGCGCATGGTGTCTGGGCACTGGATCTGCAGACGCGAGTTCATCTTCACGCGACCGACGGCCGAGAGGTCATAGCGCTCAGCGTCGAAAAACAGGCCCTTGAACAGCGCCTCGGCAGTCTCCAGAGTCGGCGGCTCACCGGGGCGCATGACGCGATAGATCTCGATCAGCGCATCCTCGCGCGATGCGTTCTTGTCGGCCTTGAGGGTGTTGCGGATATACGGGCCGATCGTCAGGTGGTCGATATGGAGTGTGGGAATCGTGGTGATCCCGGCCTCCTCGAGCGCCTTGAGGTTCGCCACGGTCAGTTCGTCGCCGGCCTCGACGAAGATCTCGCCCGTCTGCTCGTTGATCAGGTCGATGGCGACGTAGCGGCCCTTCATGTCGTCATGGGTCGCCAGCACCTCCTCGACGCCGTCTTCCTTGAGCTTCTTGGCGAGACGCGGGGTGATCTTGGCACCAGCCTCGGCCAGCACCTTGCCCGACTTGGCATCCAGCAGGTCTGTGGTCAGCTTGACGCCGCGCATCAGGTCGGCGTCGAAGGTCGTCTTCCAGCCCTTCTTGCCCAGCGTGTATACGACCTTGCCGTAGAAGTAGTTGAGGATCTCCTCCGGAGTCATGCCGCCGCTGCGGCGATCGTCGTCCGCCAGGTCGTCGACCGTCTTGCCGTCATCGATCAGCGCCAGGATCTTGGCCTCGGTCTCCTTGCTCCACAGCGCCATGAGGAAAGTAGAGACCGGCAGCTTGCGCCGGC
>Ga0194131_10009339_pt1 | contig 12423 bp, 10 predicted proteins | sample TA2KigO120mmetaG_FD_148631 | JGI IMG/M metagenome (GOLD analysis project Ga0194131, IMG submission 148631) | Freshwater microbial communities from Lake Tanganyika, Tanzania - TA2015053 Kigoma Offshore 120m | ecosystem: Environmental > Aquatic > Freshwater > Lake | place: Tanzania: Lake... | reverse complement strand
TTCGTTGTGTTTATGGTTTCCTTTAATTGAATTAAGATTCCAAAGACGGTAATTAATAAAAAGATTGGGCCGTTTTTCAAAAGCCAATTGAGTAAAGTCAAAAATCCTATTTAAATAAAGCGAAGGGTCTTTATCGGGAAAGTTGTCGTAATAGCTATGTAGAGAAAAACTAACTTGCCTCAAAGCGGGATGAAGAAGCAGTTCGGGGTCTTTAAGAAGGACTCCATTGGTCACAAAATAGACTTGTAGTTTCTGGTTCATGCAGAGGTCTAAAAAGGTCTTAAGTTCGGGGTGGGCAAGAGGCTCTCCCATTAAATGTAAAGTCACAATCCGAGTAAAAGGGGCCACTTCGGTTATCACTTTTTCAAAGAGCTCTTTCGTCATGAAGGTCTTTGAGCGAATAACTTCTGGGCAAAAACTACACTGCAAGTTGCAGACATTAGTTATCTCAATATTGACTCTTTGAAAGTGAATAGGGCCTCCTTCAAATACAGGCTTTAATCTTATGTCTATACCTAAGACACTTTGGTGACGAAAAGAAAGCACTTTTAGTCAAATTAAAGTTATTACAGCCTAGCGAAAGTGGAAAAATGGGCTAAAAACGGCCTTGAACCTGCAAAATAGTATCAATGAAGATGGTTTGTGTTTTATGGGATCACCAAGAACCGTATTGTTTTATTTATTAGTGCTGGGGTTATCTCTCAGTTTAGGTAGGCTCACAGCCCTCGAATCACAAGATGAAAAGCCGGGAAAGCCCGTTGCTGCCTCTGTAGCCATTTTGTCTTCAGCGCAGAGTGAAGAGAGCCAAGAAGATCGGGAGATAAGAAGAGGTATTCGAGTCTTTAACTTTTCTTATCCAGAAAAAGCTAAAAAACTAAAATTAAGTTTTCATAAACTTTCCGAAAAGACCTCAGGTAGCTACGAGATGTTACAAAAGCTAAAAAACGAAGAGGTTCAATTTCTCATTGGGCCTAATACGAATGAGCAGTCTATGTGGGTTTCTGATTTTGCGGAAAAAAATCAACAGATCTGTTTAGCTCCCAGGGCAACCTACTCGAAAATTACTGTGGGTAAAAAGAACTCATTTCAACTTTCGGTTAATGAAATTCTTCAGGGAGCCGCACTGTCTAGATTTGCAATAGAAGATTTAAAGAGAAAAAATATTTTGATATTAGTCAATCAGCAATCCGTCTTTTCCCAATCTCTGACAGAAACTGTAGAAAAATTGATCGGAGAAATATCGCGTGAAATCAAGATAGCCAAGTATCTCTATCGTGGTTCGGAGCTGGATCTCCTGGGGCTTAAAAAGAAAGTCAAAACCTTGAGTCCGGATCTTGTTTTTGTTTCAGATGACATAACCTCAAGTGCGGTATTGGTGAAGTATATCTATCAAATAGATCCGCTGATTCCTTTTTTGGCAGCTGACCCTTTTGATGATTATGTAAAAGTTCGTAAATTCCTTAGAGATGTTCCTAAGATGAGGATCTATTTTCCCTCAATTTGGAGTAGCGAAATCCAAAACGAGATTAATGAGAAGTTTCAGGAAACATACCACACCCTGTTTAAAAATGAGATCCCATCAAGGGCCGCCGCACTTATTTATGATTCCTTAAAAGTGTTAACCCAAGCGATTGAACTTGCGGGTGGAGTAGAGGATATAGATAAAATTCGATATTTTCTCGAACGAGTTACTTTCGAAACTACACAAGGGAACTTAAGTTTTAAAGAGACACCGAGCCATTCTCCAATCCGAGATATCTATCTTAAAGTGAGCAATATTAAGAGTACCAAGAATATAAAAATCCTGAGGAGTAAGTGGAAAGAAAATCGTTAGAAAGAATGCTGAGAGCTAGAAATTCTCGAATGACCTTGTGGTTGTTTTTGCCCCTGTTCTTATGCTATTTGGGGGTTCAGTTTATTTTATTTCAATTGGAAATGAGAAATACCAAGCGAGAAATGGAGGAGTGGAGAAAAAAACACATAGAAAGAATCGCCCAAGATATATTTTTGAAAAATACAAGAGATCTCGATTTGATAATCAAGGAGGTTGAAAGAGATTTCGGGCAAGGTGCGTCGTCAATTCAGATAGCCCTTCTTGATTCTAGAGGTAAAAATATCAATGGTATTAAGAATGGTTTTGAATTTCGAATAGGACAGGACATGTTTTTGGGGACTCAGATTGACCTCTGGCTTGGAGAAATTGTTGAGACCCAAGTGCTAAAAGTTGGGGACAATAGACTAGGATTTTTAAGGATTCAAAGTTTTTACCCTTGGAAAAAAGTGTTTTATCAATCGGCCTGGATATTTTTAGCTTTTCTTACGTTGTTTCTCTTTTTTAAGCTGGGGGTTTGGATTTGGGTAAGAGTTCTTAATAGAAGCGTGGTTTTACCTCTTAAGACCATGGCCAACGAATTGGCAAAAGAGAGGGGAAAACTACAAGAGCTTAGTCCTTTAAAGATGGAACAGAGCGAGTTCCTGAGTGCACCAAGCGAAGTGGCGGTTTTAGTTGAAAGCTATAATCTGATGGTTCATACAATTCAAAAGTTACAGGAGAAGGAAAATAGCTTTGTGGCGGCGGCTGCAAGAATAGAAGTGGCTAGACAAGTCGCTCATGACATTCGTTCACCTAGTGCTGCTCTTTCGCTTGCGTTGGAGGGAGTGGACAACATTCCTGGCAAGAATAAAGAGATTATTCTTAATGTTCTCAAACGAATGAATGAGATCTCTCAGGAGCTTCTTGTGATGGAACAAAAGTCGGAGGCCCAAACTAAAATGGAAACAGAAACCGATTTCCCTGTTCCAGTTGCCATTAAGCCAATTATTGAAGCGATTTTTGATGAAAAAAAAATACTCATAAGCCACCGTCCGCAGTTGTCGTTGCGCGCTATAGAAATTTCGGAATGTCTCGTTCTTGCCCGTGAGGTTGAATTAAAAAGGGCCCTTTCTAATCTTATTGATAATGCTATTGAGGCTATTGAAAACCAAGGAGAAATCGTCGTAAAAGCGAAAGTTATAGGTAATATTTGTTATTTGTCGGTGAAGGATAATGGTAAAGGAATAGCTAAAGAAGATTTTAATCGGGTGTGGTTTCCAGGCGTTAGTCTTGGAAAAACGAATGGCCATGGTTTTGGATTGTCATTTGTTCGAGAGGTAGTCGAATCTTGGGGTGGTCGAACTGTTTTGGATTCCGCCTTAGGAAAAGGAACAGTGATTAGTTTGCAATTGAGAGTGTTCGAAGAGGAGAAATAAAAAAAGATTTTACGGCCATTCGTTTTAAGGGATGAGTTGTTTTGTCTCAAGATATTTCGCAATCCCATCTGCCGTTTTGTCGATGAGTAATGGAAGCGAGTTGGTATCCTGAAAAGTTAAGACTCCCGACCAGAGGGGCCTTTGATTTGAAAGTTCGATAAATTCGATTTTAGCGGTGAGTGTAGTGAGAGGTTGGGATGTTTTGGGTAAAAGCAAAGTGCCTCTTTCTGTATTTCCCACGGTAGCACTGGGAGAGCGAGTCACTTCCGTAATGATTTCTAGTTCCTTAATAACTAAAAGGGCCTCAAACTTATCTTTTTTGAGCAGCTTCATGACGGGTTTTAGCTCTCGACTGTCACTTTGTTTAAGAAGCATGGAAGAGGTCAGATTGCGAATCTTTTTACGGTAAAGAGCATCTGAGAGAGATTGCTCGAGCATGAGATCTCCTCTTAATGGATCCCCGGGCGAATAGATTCCAATGCTCCTGAAAGATTTAGTCTGACTGCTAGGAAGTCTTACGACTTCGGTGGGAGGGGCTCCTTTGACAGGAACCTCCACGACCTCAAGAGAAGAGCAGCTCACGACTGTGGTTAATACAATACCTATGGATAATATTTTGAATATCTTCATGCCCTAATTATCGGTGCGGCGCGCCAATGCTTAAGGCAACAAGTGTGAAGTTTCTCTCAAATTTAACGAATAAGTTCACACGTCCTCTATAAGTCTTTGCAATTTAGGAAAAAATATATCGGACCAGCCTCTTAAAAAGTCTATTTAAAGGGTGCAGGTATAATAAGTTCTAGGATTCGTGGCAAATCGAGGCTTGGTTGGGTGATTAGCTCGGCCTGAATACCTAGAGCTTTAGCTCCAAGTACATTTTCCAGGCGGTCGTCAAAAAAGAGAATTTGGTTTGCGGGGCATTGTGCAATTGTGATCAGCTTTTCATAAATCTGAGGTTCCGGTTTTCGGCATCCAAGCTCATAACTGGTTAAGACTTGAGTGAAGAAACGGGTCCAGGGATAGTTTGCTTTGAGGTGTTGGATATGAGTCTCATTAGAGTTGGTCAGAGCGTAGAGTTGATAGTGTTGGGAAAGATTCTCAAGAAGATCCTCGACTCCGTTCACTGTCTCTCTAAGGACAGAATTCCAAACTCCTCGAAATTGTTCCAATGTAAAAGATTGTCTGAAATCTTGATTGAGTCTCTCAATAAATTGGTTTTCGGTAACCTGTCCACGTTCAAACGCATCATAAAGGGGCCATTCGTTCATCGATTGGATAGAGTGTTGTACATTGGAATGAGAAATCGAGCGCAAGGCCATGATTTTAGAAAAATCCAATTTGACCAAAACCTCTCCTAGGTCAAAAACAATGGCTTTGATTAAGTTTTTACGCATTTGCCTCCAACTATAAACGTTTTTTGGGGGTAGACTCAACCCTTTTGCTAAGTTTTGTTCATTGGTTTCTTCTGCTAGACTCAGACTATAAGGAGCGAAAGGTATGAAAACTGCGACCCATGTCATTCCTATCGTTGGAATGAGATGTGCGGGATGTGCCCACACAATAGAAAAGAAGGTCCTTCAAATTCCCGGTGTGGAATTTGTTTCAGTAAATTTCGCTTCAAAAAAAGCCTTTGTTCGCGGAGAGGCTGCACTTGACTTGATCATTAAGGCGGTTGAGTCTCTTGGTTATCAAGTCAATTCTAATCAGATTGTAAGTCCTGAAGTCGAGAAGAAGGAATTAGCTCGTCAAAAAAAAGAGACCCTAGGGGCTTTATTGTTGTCGCTCCCTGTATTTCTTCTCTCTATGCTGCATGTTTCAGAAAGTTGGAGTGGGTGGGTTCAGTTAATCTTGTCTCTCCCCGTACTTTATTTAGGGAGACAGTTTTTCAAAGGGGCTTGGAAAAGCCTAAAACACAGAAGAGCAACGATGGACTCCCTTGTAGCGATTGGAACAGGGACAGCTTTTCTTTATAGCTGTTTAATTCTTTATTCCGATGGGATCCTTTTGTATTTTGAATCCTCCACAGTTGTTCTTTCTCTTGTTTTATTGGGTCGAACCCTTGAAGAAATCGCAAAGCAACGATCCTCGACTGCCTTGACTGAGCTAATGACTCTTACGCCTCAGAAAGTGATTCTTATCACCCAAAAAGGGAATCTTGCGCTCAACGAGGAGATTTCGATTTCTCAAATTAAGGCGGGGGATCTGTTTTTGGTTCGACCGGCAGAGATCGTTGCCACGGATGGTGAAGTGGTTGAGGGAATTTCTTCGGTCGAAGAATCTAAACTTACCGGCGAAAGTGTTCCTAAAGAGAAGGGGCCCGGAGCCCAAGTTTACGGCGGGACATTGAACCAGAATGGTCGGCTAGTGGTTCGGGCGACTGCGCTTGGAGAAGAGACACGTTTAGCGAAACTGATAAAAGTTGTTGAAGAGGCCCAAGGTACTAAAACAGAAATACAAAGATTAGCTGATAGGGTCTCGGCCGTCTTTGTGCCGGGCGTGCTTGTTATTGCAGTTGTTACTTTTGTGGGATGGTGGGTGACAGGCCATTTGCTTACTGAATGTCTGTTACCCAGCATGGCGGTATTAGTGATTGCGTGCCCTTGCGCTTTAGGCCTAGCGACTCCGACAGCTCTAATCTCTGGCATGGGCACTGCTGCAGAAATGGGAATATTAATCAGGGACGCAAGAAGTCTTGAGCGAACACATAAAGTGGATTGGGTATTGTTGGACAAAACGGGAACGTTGACTCAAGGGGCACCCAAAGTGGTGGAGAGCTTTTATTGCCCCACTGGAAAAAACGAACTTCCTTTAATTGCTGCGATTGAAACCCAGGCCAGTCACCCTTTAGCTCAAGCTATTTCCAATTTTGCAAAGCAGTTTGATCCTAAAAACACCAAGGATGAAACCTTTTCGATCGAAAGCTTTCGAAATGTTCCCGGAATGGGATGTTCGGGCAGAGTTAATGGTAAACAGGTCTTTGTGGGGAGCCGATTATGGATGGAAAACCAAGGGATCAACACGATTGTTGATTGGATCCCTCATGCAGAACTTGAGAGGATAAAAATCGAAGGAAAAAGCCGTGTTTGGGCTTCGGTTGATAATCATTTGGCCTGTGTTTTAGTGATCCACGATGAATTGCGAAACGGAGTTGAAGAGGCGATTCGTGAATTAAAAAAGGCAGCTAAAGTAAAAATTGTAAGCGGAGATAATTCGGATGCAGTCGAAAAAGTGGCAAGACAGTTGGAAGTGACCGACTGGATGTGTGAAGTCACCCCAACTGAAAAAGCGGAAGAGGTAAAAAGGTTACAGAAAATGGGGTATGCAGTCGCGATGGTGGGGGATGGGGTTAATGATGGGCCGGCTTTAGCTGTAGCAGATGTGAGTTTTACTTTGGGTGGCGGGACCGACTTAGCCAAAGAAGTGGCTTCGATGACTTTGTTGAAAGGGGAATTAAAACAGGTCGTTGTTGCTTTAAGACTCAGCCACCATGTGATGCGAGTGATTCGGCAAAATCTTTGGGCCGCCTTTTTTTATAACACTTTAAGCATTCCCATTGCAGCCTTTGGTTTATTAAACCCGATGGTTGCAGGTCTTGCTATGGCTCTCAGTAGTGTTTCAGTTGTTTTAAATTCTCTGCGGTTAAAAGGGCTTATTCGTCGAGAGGGTGACATTTAAGGTTTAATACCTGCACCCTTTGAGTGGGCTTTTTAAGAGGTTCAAACGGCCATGAAGTTGGTTTAAGGCGCAGAATTTATCGGCCGTTTGATGACGAGGTGAATTATCAAATGAAACTCCAAGAAAACTTATGAAATCTTATAATCTTGGTCCTCTATAAGTCTTTGCAATTTAAGAAAAAAATATATCGGACCAGCCTCTTAAAAAACCCACTCAAAGGGTGCAGGTATTAAGGTTTAAATGCATTCATCAAAATAGCCCCCGTCGCTGAGACATTCAGGGATTGAACTTTTCCAGCAAGGGGGAGCCTAACTAAAAAGTCGCAAGTCTTTGCGACTAAAGATGAGATTCCTTCTAATTCCGTTCCAAGCACTAAGACAATTTTTTCAATTGGAGGAAGTTGTTCCAAAGTTTGGGAGTTTTCACCCAGTGCGGTTCCCACGATCCAAAAACCGGCGTCCTTAAGCTTGCGTAGAGCCTCGGCTAAATTGGTAATCTGGGCGATGGATAAGGTCTCGATAGCTCCCACCGATGCATTGTAGACTCCGGATGTTACTGTGACGCTTCTATCCTTGGGAATAATGACACCGTTCCACCCGAGCCCTTCGGCAGTTCTGCAGAGAGCTCCAAAATTTTGTGGATCTTGCAAATGGTCTAAGGCCAAAACCCTTGCCGAACTTAAGTTGGAAAGCTGACTTAAAAATTCTTTCCAGTCGGCGTAGGGGTAGGGGCGAAGTTGCGCTAGGAGTGGTTCCAAGGGTTCCAAGGATTTTTGTTTCGGAGTAGGTTGATAGTCCATCGCAATCCCTTGCTGCTCGGCAAGCGTTAAAAGAGATTGGATTCGAGAAGAGGCTTTTTCTCTTGGAACAAAGACGATCAGTTTTTTTATCGCCTGAGATCTATGCTGTAATAAATGCGAAATGGCGCTAAGTGAAGTGGTCGAATTCATGAATAACTTTCTGCGAAGATGTTTTCTGTCGCCTGCCTGGGATCTCGACTTAACGTGATCGGTCGACCGATGATAAGATAATCGGCTCCGGCCTCTATGGCTTCTTGGGGACTTGCGATTCTTTCTTGATCTTCTTCAAAAACCTGTTTGAGTTGAGGACGAATTCCCGGTGTGATGAGTAAAAAGCCGGGGTAGAGCAAAGGGCGCAGCAGTTTCGCTTCACAGACCGAACAAACGATTCCTTTAAGTCTCATCTCTTGCGCTAAAATGGCTAACTGGCTTACCGATTTTTGTGAAGTGGTCTCCCAGTCCCAATAGGCAGCTTCTTTGGGGTCAAAACTAGTCAGCAAAGTTATGCCTAAAAGATTTAATTTCGAATTGCGACAGCCTCGGCTTGCAGCCTCAAGCATTTTCTTTCCACCTAAACAGTGGACCGTAGCAAAATCGACCCCCATCTCGGCCAGCTGTCGAATGGTCGCGAAAACTACTTGAGGAGTGTCATGCAGTTTTAAGTCGACGAAAATCTGTTTTTTCTTTTTGTGGAGGTATTGAATAATTTCAGGGCCCGACCGTGTAAAAAGGACCGGCCCGATTTTGTAAGTTGAGATTTTATCCCCTAGAGTATCAACGAGTCCAAAGGCTTCATCCCGATTTTCATAATCTAGAGCAACGATAACGTTTTTTAAGGGGTTCATGTGGTTCCAATCCTCCAACTATTAAGAGTGCTTTCCGCGACGGGTGTTTCTACTTGCAATAACTCTTCTATTTGCTTCATAGAAGAAAATTGAGTTTTTAATCTAGTAATAAAAGGTTCTAAGTGATTTCGTCGACCGTAACGCGCTAAAAGTCGAGCGATTTGAGTTTTGTGTTCCAGAGAGAGAGTTCCAAAAGAGACGGCCACAGGCCCCTTGTAATTTATCGGTTCATAGAGTGTTGCACCGCTTGAGGGCCAAAGTGCGGTGATTTCTTGAGTCTCAGAATCGGTTCGAGCCACAATTACTTTTAGGGACCGATCGATTTTAAAATGGCGCCCTAATCTAAGCATTTTGGCCTGGGCCATTTTTTCTTCTGAGGAGCGATAGCTAGTAAATGTATAAAAATCTTTTAAACGTTCAGAGAAAGCTGCTTCGGTTAAAAGGCAGCCGCCTCCCGGGCTTGAGAATGCGGAAATGCTTAGCTTTTTGGCAAGAGCGAGTTGTTCTGTTCTTCCTCGTCCTGAAATTTTTAAAAGTTGTTCTCTTTGAATCCAGCCTTTTTCTTCAGCTAGTGTCGGAGGAAGGTTTCCGCCGCAGAGGGGACGCAGCACTCGATGTTCAAGCGGCGACTTTCTTTCGATAAAAGTGATATTAGATTTTGTTTGAGAGAGGGGTCTTTGTCCAACGACCTCACCGGTTACGATAAAATCGGCCTTTTCAGCTTTTAGAACCTTTTCAGCGATGTCGAACATGTAGATTCGGCAATCAATACAAGGATTCATTTGGCTGCCGTAACCGTATTTAGGAGCTCCAACTAGATCGACAAACGCTTCTCCCTTATCTTTGATCACAAGCTTAATGTTAAGTTCTTGAGCGACTTCTTCGACTTCGACGAGGCAACTAAAGGGAGAGGTTAAATGAAGCCCGATGGTTTTAATCCCCCAGCTTTTGACAAGGGCTGCAGCCAGCGCGCTATCAAGTCCGCCCGAAAGCAGTGCAATCGCTTTGGGGCTTTCGGCTGCGTTGCTAAAGCTGTTTTGTGAAGGGATAAGGTTCACGGTTCCTGCTTTAAAAAAGAGTGTCTAATAGTCAAAACGTATATCTATTTTGTTTAAGTAATTCAAGTTGTTAGATGTGATGGGTAAAGTTGTTTAAAACTTGGACGAGATAAGTTCTCGATATCAAGGGGAAAATCGTATCGGTTTTGAGTTTGTGAAATCGGTGGTCACCTGATGTAGACAAATCGGTGCACGCTAGCTTTAAATCACTTCGGCACGACGGTTGCTTTATCACTCTAGTAAGAAGAAACACTTAGAAACGGAACGCAACTTTGAAAAGGGGGCTTTTTTTAAAATAAAAGCCCTCATCAGCAAAAGGAAGACAGCTATGTTTGCACAGTTTAAACAACACCTAGATTCATTACTTCTTAGAATTTTCCTTCTTGGGTTTTTTTTTCTAGCCCTTTTTATCAATAACCCAGCACGAGCTGAAACTATTCCTTCAGACCAAGTACTAAGCGCTTTAGGCGGACAGATTAGGTTTACTAACGGGGGAGCTCCGCAAATAAATCGCCAGGTTCTCCAATATATGCGTAATGGCCAAGTGGCTACTACGACACAATTTGTTGTTTTAAATCAAGTTTTGATGGATTCAGTAACAACAGTTAGTTCGGGGGCATCCCTTCCAACCGACCGATCGCCTTACGTTGTGGCTAAAGCGAAATTTGATGCGGGGCTTTGTATAATTAATAAAGCGTTCCAGAATGCTTTAGTTTTAGCTTTAGTTCCTCAAATAAGTTCAGTTCGGCAAAATGGGGGAGATAATGATCCTGGTGTTCGCCAAGCAAAACAGCAACAGGCTCTCGCTATGGCTCAGGCTTTTTCTGGAGTGAGAGGGTGTGACCCGCAATCGCAAGAATCTGGTTTTGATCAGAGCCTTCTTAGTTTTATTCAGAGTTTATAAGAAAATAGTCTTACTTTAACAGAAGCGAGGCTTCTGCTTTGGGGGTGGGGCAGCCAGTTCGGGCTGCCCCCGTTTTTTTTAAGATGGTGGTGTCGTTCTCACAAATTGTTGTGGGGTTCGAAATTGAGAAAGTGCCTTCTTGAGTTTATTCAAATTGCAGGGAGTCGAGATTTTGATACCTGCACCCTTTGAATAGACTTTTTAAGAGGCTGGTCCGATATATTTTTTCTTAAATTGCAAAGACTTATAGAGGACCAAGGTTATAAGATTTGATAAGTTTTCTTTAAAGTTTCATTTGATAATTCACCTCATCGTCAAACGGCCAATAACTTTAGCGCCTTAAATCAACTTCATGGCCGTTTGAACCTCTTTAAAAGCCGATTCAAAGGGTGCAGGTAAGAGATTTTGGACTCTTGGAGCTGACTAGATTTGTTTAAAACCCATCGCAATCAAATAAAAAAAGCATATTATTATGTGGAAGCCTGGTTCGTTAGGTCTAGCTTGAAGGAGTCCATTTTATTCCTAGATTACTTGGAGTACAGAGCGCAATGCGATGTGTGAAAATATGCTGACAAAAAAAATTATTACTTTGCTAGTGGGTGTTAATCTTATGTCGTATGGGAATTGCCTAGCAGCAAGCCTAAGCTTAAATCAAATATTTCCCGGTCAGAAAATAAAAAATATAAACGGTCTCTTTGTGAGCCCTTTGGAACTGAAAGATTCTGAATTAAAAAAATATGGCATTCCTAAAACTAGAGCCGACAAAGACTTGTACCGTGTACTTCTCAATCGCGGGATTTCCAAACGTAATCTTTCTTTGCTTGAAAATAATTACGCCACATCATTGGCTATTAAAGCCGTTCTAAGAAAAAAAATGCTCGCATCTCACCAAGGAGAAATATTTCTTTTTTATTTTTCTGGTCACGGGTGGGCGGAAAAAGGAACCGTTTATCTTGTTCCGTATGATTTCAAAGATTCTGAGCCGGAGATCAACGGGATTACTAAAAATTACCTTATAGAAGAATTCGCCGGTCATTTTAAAGGGAAGGAAATTATTTTGTTTGGTGACTTTTGTAATTCGGGAGTCTTGGTGGAAATAGCCAAGGAGATTCAAAGAAAAAACCCTCGTATTATGGCTTCTGCTTTAGCTTCAGCTGATAGGTGGTCATATTCCACTGGAGAATGGACCTTTACAAAAACTCTCGAACGTATTTTTGAAGGAGATCCCATTTTAGATGCCAACAAAGATGGAGCCCTTTCATTTAGGGAAGCGCAAGATGCCATCATGGCAATAATGCGTTTTGAAGAATATCAGCTGGCAGGTACGGGAATTTCTTTGGGGTTTAACGATGAAGAAATCCTCGCCAAGGTAAAAAATAAAAAACCTTCGAGTGGGAAGCAAACTAAATTCTCTATTGGTGAGTATGTAGAGATCAAATTGGAACCAAATTGGCTTAGAGCAAAAATAAAAGATTATCAATCAGGGATTTATCATTTGGTTATGATTGTTGATCACCGTGAAATCAGAGCTACTGAAAATGAATTGCGTTTGCCTTTGGATTTAGCGGTTATGCCTAACGGGACGATATTAGAAGCGAACTGGGATGATAGGTATGTGAATGTGGAAGTTGTTGATCGAAAAAATGACTTCTATTTAGTAAGTTACGAAGAACCACTCCAAGACTGGAATGAGTGGATTTCTGCAGCAAAATTAATAGAGGGACATCAATAGCTTTGTAGTTAAAGAACAAATTTAGTACAAGACTTTAGCCTCGAAACAAGTGAGCCTTACCAAGGCCTTTTCACTCCACACTCCAGCATTTTTTTACCCCAATAGGGGTTGGCGAGTGGTTCATTTTTAAGTTGAACCCAAAACGCATAGCCTTTTGGGAA
>Ga0194131_10009335_pt1 | contig 12426 bp, 9 predicted proteins | sample TA2KigO120mmetaG_FD_148631 | JGI IMG/M metagenome (GOLD analysis project Ga0194131, IMG submission 148631) | Freshwater microbial communities from Lake Tanganyika, Tanzania - TA2015053 Kigoma Offshore 120m | ecosystem: Environmental > Aquatic > Freshwater > Lake | place: Tanzania: Lake... | reverse complement strand
CCTTCGGTTCGATGGAGCGGAAGACGAGATTTGAACTCGCGACCCCCGCCTTGGCAAGGCGATGCTCTACCGCTGAGCTACTTCCGCATTTCCACCCGGACGGTACCGGCACCGTTTTCCGCCTGTTTTTTGGATGTGCAGGCGGGGAGACTCGAACTCCCACGACATCTCTGCCGCCAGATCCTAAGTCTGGTGCGTCTACCAATTCCGCCACACCTGCTCGAAGCCCCTGCTTGCGCGGGTGACCGCGAAAGATCAGGGCGTGGGTTTTCGTCGCGGGTCAGGCGACGAATGTCTGGTGGGCCACTAGGGACTCGAACCCCAGACCCGCTGATTAAGAGTCAGCTGCTCTACCGACTGAGCTAGTGGCCCAGGTGGTTGCTTCGAGACGCGACCCAGGGGCCGACGTACGGTGCGCTGGTGGAGCCTCATTCTAATACAGCCCCATGCCGGTTGTCAATACCAGTTGAGGGAGGGGGAGGGAGGGAGGGGAGGGAGGGCGTGAGGCCGGGCACGAAGCGGGCCGTCAAGGGACCCGGGACCTGGGCATAACATTCACTGCGATCCATACGAGGAGTCCCTGGATTTTTGGAAAAGGATTCCGACCCAATCACGTGGACCTGAGCGGCACGGATGGCAAAGCAAGGGGTGGGGCGACTAACGCGGGGGCACCTGCTCGAAAGGACTCGTGACTCGAATGACCTTAGATGCCGTCAAAGCGACCGTCCTGGTGGTTGACGACGAGCTGATGATTCGGACCATCCTGCAACGCGCTGTCGCGGCGCTACCAGGTGATCAGCGCGGACAATCCGCAGTCGGCGCTCGAAGTGCTGGAGCGCGAGCGGGTGGATTTCCTGATGACGGACGTCAACATGCCCGGGGGCAGCGGGATCCAGCTCGTGCAGAAGGTCCACGAGAAATTTCCGGACCTGCCGGTGGCGTTCCTGGCAGCGGTCATCGACGAGGCGACGCAATCCCGCATTGAGGACCTGGGCGCGCCGCTCTTCATCAAGCCATTCGACGTGGAAGAGCTGCTCAGCATGCTCGAGCTGCTGGTGCCGCAGCCGGCCGCGGAGCCGGCCGAGCAGGGCTGATCGCAATCCCTAACGCAAGAAGCCGACGCTGTAATGCGTCGGCTTCTGCATTCAGTCAGCGATCGGCACGGCCGAACGCCGTATTGCTCGTTTTCAACAATCAGCTGCAGTCAGTGCGCCGCCACCGCCGCGCGAATCGGCAGGCCCAAGCGGCGCAGCGGGAGGCGCGCCTCGCGGCCCGTCGGTCTGGCAGGCTCCTCGGGCGCCTCGCTCGCCGGCGCCGCGCGATCCTCCAGGACGTCCGAGAGGGCGACGCGCAGCGAGGCGGGCATGGACCACCCGAAGTGATGCACCTGGTAGGCCATGGCCCAGGCCGCGTCGGACGATCCCTCGATCACCCGAGCCACCAGCGGACGCAGCGAGAAGGGCAGCGTGCCCCGCTCCGCCAGCCGCCCACACTGCTGGGCGCGGTTGGCGGACTCGACGAGCAGGGCCACCGCGAGGCGGCGCGCGCCGAAGCGCTCCTGCAGGTAGGCAGCGAGGTGGAAGGGGAACCGCACGTCCTGCTCCAGGACCTCGTCGAGCAGCCCACGGACCTTCTGCAACGACAGCGTGGCCCGCTCCTCGCGTTCCTGGGTCAGCTCCAGGACGTCAGCGGTCAGGCGCCCGCGCGCGGAAAGCCGCGGAACGGCGGTCTCAGTGGAAGCACCACGGAAACGAATCGGCCACATTGTCATCCCTCCTTCGCGAAACCAGCGACGAAATCGCCGCAAGCCAGGGCGCGGGAAACTGATTCCTTCGCCCGAGAGTTCGGAAGGCCGGCCGGTCACGGAACAAAAACACCGCGACGGTATGCGGAGCTTTCACTTACACCTGGAAAGGTGCGCGGGAAAGGGCTCGTGGAGCCCTCTCTACCGTCTCGCGATGGTCGAGGGCTTCACCCTTGCCGAGAAGACTCGGCGAGGCACGTATCCGGAGGGTCTTCTGCCCTGGCTCCGGACGAGCCATCCAGATTCGGTTTTTGGGGCCTACTCGGTAGGTCCATCCTGGGTGTTGCTCCTCGCGGGCATGACGAAAGACACGCCCGACGTTGATATGGGACTTGCCCGACTATCCTAGCACCGGCCAGGGGGGCTGTCAACAACTTTTGCGCTCATTCCCGGGCGCGATTCACGGGTTCGCGCGCAGGCAAAAGAGCCGCCCGGCGGCGCGCTACTTCAGCAATCGGAACGAGGTGAGGAAGCGGTTCACGTCCTTGTTGTAGCTGCCCGGCTTGGGGATGATTGCGGTGAGCTGGTACAGGCGGTTCTTCACCAGGTAGATGCGGCTCTTGCCCAGGAACTTCGGATTGTTGAACGTGATCTCGCGGCCCGGGTACCCCTTGATCGTGATGGCCTTTTTCGAGGTCAGCGTGGCCTTGACGTTGGTGACGGCGCCATTCGCCGAGCCCTCGAGCACCTTGTTGGGGTCCGCGCCCTTCATGCTGGCGGCGGGGTAGTCGTTGTAGGCCACCACGTACGTGGGATTGCCCTCAAGCAGGTACATGTGGGCGGTAATCTTCCCTACCTTGGTATCCACCGATTGATCCTGCGCTTTCGGCGTGCCCGGCAGCTGCACGGAGAAGTTTCCGGCGGTCTGGGTAAAGGTCTTCCACTGAGCGGAGGCGGCCGCCTGGACGGACAGTACCAGGGCGAACGCGAGCAGGAGACGGGCGACGGCTGACTTCATGGAACGGGCCCTTTCTCTACTGTTTGTGGTTCTATACGGTTTGTGGTCTGGTTGTGGTGTCCCAGTCCCACCAGGCGAACTGGTCGCCCGACAATTTGTTCAGGGGCGGCAAAGATCCTGGTAGGCCAGCATGAGCCGCGCCCCGTCAGCCATTGAACAACCATGGCCGGGGAGGGGAATCGGTCTTCCGGCCACTCGACGGGCGGGAGGCACATCCGCTATAATGGGTAAGCCAAGTTGGGGCATGACCCAAACTCATGGGCGCGTCGCTGTGAAGCACCCATAAAAAACCCAGGAAGCACCATGAGGAAAGGGTGCCAGAGCGCACCCACGGTTCACCTTTCACTATGTGCAATCGTGGAATTCGTTTGCTTGTGGACCAGGGATTGCCGACTGGCGTGTCGGTCCTAGATACAGAAAAAAGGGGCATTGAGCCTCCGGAATGGCCGGTGAATGGATGGCTGGTAGTCTGACACTGATGGTGGGCGAGGTTGTGGGCGTCCTGCCCTTGCCGTCAATCCTGTCTCTCATGGTGGCGTTTCTTGCGCTGCTGAGAGTCTTGTACCACTACTGGCGCATATCGCCCCGGGCACGCAAGGCGCGCGCGTCAGTCAGCGCGCAGGTGCACGCCGAAGTGGAAAGCAACGCGCAGGCTCCCGCGCGCAACGTCCCCGCGCGGCTGCCCATGCCGCGCATCAGCATGAGCGACCTGGAGCCCAGCGCCCTTGAGATGAACGGCGAGGAACGTCGCGCATCCGCCCTGGAAGGCGAAGTGGGCCGCGTCGTCGAGCGCGCCGCCGCCGCCGCGGGCGCCGAGCCCCGCGCGTTCTCGCGCAAGACCTCCAGCGAGTTTACCCTGGAAGCCCGCGACTTCAAGGAGATGGTCTACATCCCCGCGGGCGAGTTCTGGATGGGCTCCGACGACAAGGACGAGAACGAGAAGCCCATGCACAAGGTGTACGTCGATGCCTACTACATCGACAAGTACCCGGTCACCAACGCGGAATTCCTGCGCTTCGCCGAGCAGAGCGGCTACGGCACCGAGGCCGAAGAGTCCGGCAAGGGCTGGATCTGGCAGAGCGAGTGGCGAGAAATCCCCGGTGCCTGCTGGCGGCATCCGACCGGCCCCGGGTCGTCCATCGAAGACAGGCTCGATCATCCCGTCGTGCTGGTTTCCTGGAACGACGCCCGCGCGTATTGCCGCTGGGCGGGCAAGCGTCTCCCCACTGAAGCAGAGTGGGAAAAGTCCGCGCGGGGCACCGACGGCCGCAAGTGGCCCTGGGGCAACGAGTGGGATCCATCGCGGCTCAACAGCGGCGAGCGCGGCCACAGCACCACGACACCGGTCGGCTCGTACGGATCAGGCGTGTCCCCCACCGGCGTGTACGACATGGCCGGCGACGTCTGGGAATGGGTCGACGAATGGTACAAGCCTTATCCCGGCTCGCCGTGCAAGGACGAGGACTTCGGTGAGAAGTACCGCATCCTGCGTGGCGGCTCGTGGGACTCCTTCGGGCACAACGCGCGCTGCGCCAACCGCACGCGCAACCTGGCCCGCGCCTGCGTGAACGTGAACGGCTTCCGCTGCGCCATGTCCGCGCACAAGATCACCGTGCCGCCGATCGATCGGCAGTACGACATCCACGTGCCCTCCAAGCGCATTCTCGTCGGGCCGGTCCCCGAGCAGATCGATCTCGCCTTCAAGCGGCTGCGCGCGCGGAGCGTGTCCGGCGTGTTTGATCGCGAGGTGCGCGCCTCTCAGGTCATCGAGATGGGCCGCTCGGACATCGAGACAATGCTGGGCCGCGATCCCTTCCTCTTCCGCAACGGCCGCAAGGCGTTCAGCATCGAGGAGATCGCGCAGGAGTGCCTGGTGGACGCCGAAGCCGGCAAATATCACCTGCGCTCCGGGCACCTGGGCCAGTACCTGAAGTTCATCGGCTGGCAGAATTACCTGCAGCCGGAGAATATCGCGCGGGCCTATTACCCCACGCGCGACCTGCCGTATTACCTGGGCCTGGTGCTCGAGTACTCCCGCCACTTCGCATTGGGACTGGAACTGCTGGCCCCCTCCGAGGAAGTGCTCGACGCCATCGTGGTGAACCGCAAGTTGTCCTCGCTGTTGATCCGCAAGGCCGAAGTGATCGTGCACCCGAGCGACTACTCCGAGATGATCTACATACCGGAAGGCGAGTTCCTGATGGGCGCCAGCCAGTCGCAGATCGAGGAAGCGCTCAAACTGGCCCAGGACCGGCGTCCCAGGGCCGTGGCGTCATGGTTCGCCGACGAGTCCCCGATGTTCAAGGGCCGCACGGAGGCATACCTGGTGGACAAGTTCCCGGTCACCAACGAGCAGTTCGAGAAGTTCGTCGCCGCCGAGGAGTACGTGCCAAAGAGCGACTGGCGCCGCTGCTTCACGCCGGGCCGCGAGAACCATCCAGTGGTCATGGTGAGCTGGACCGATGCGAGCGAATATGCGCGCTGGGCCGACAAGCGGCTTCCCAGCGAAGCCGAGTGGGAAAAGGCCGCACGCGGCGTCGACGGCCGCAAGTACTCCTGGGGCAACAAGTGGGATCCGGCCCGGCTCAACAGCCTGGAGAAGGGCCCGCACACCACGACTTCGGTGGGACACTACGTGGAAGGCGCCTCGCCTTACGGAGTGATGGACACCCTGGGCAACGTCTGGGAATGGACCGCCGACACCTACAAGCCGTACCCGGGATCCAACTTCAATTCCGACAAATTCGGCGACAAGTATCGCGTGTTCCGCGGCGGCTCGTGGAACAACTACCAGTACAACAACCGCTGCTCCAACCGACACCGCGAGGACGCCGACTACACCTGCATGAGCCACGGCTTCCGCTGTGCGCGGTCGGTGACGGCGAGCGACATCCGACGCCGATAGAAATCGGCCCCTTGTCATTGAAGACTCGGGCCCTTTTTACTTACAGATCCTTGCTCTGGCTCGACCAGCGCCGCGCCGCCGAGTAGCGCGGCTCGTTCTTGCCCAGGTCGGCTTCCTGGTGGCGCTGGCCATTGCAGTAGATCGTGTAATTCACCTCGTGCATGTCTACCTGGTAGACGTAGATCTCGCGCTCATTCTCGCCAGCCGCCGGACAGCGGGGAAGCTCTTCGAGATATTTCGGGATGAGCGCATTGACCTGGCCGGGATACACTGACTTGCGCCGATCGTAATAATCGTCCACGGCGTCCGCGATGCGGCGGACGTTCTCCTTGCACTCCACGGCCTGCTGGCGCGCTTCATGCTTGCGCGCGAAGTTGGTGACATCGGGAAACACGACGGCCACCAGCGTTGCGACGATGAAGAGCGTCGTGATGGTGTCTAAGTTGCTGAACGGCTCCCTGTGAGCGTCTGACTTCTTCACCCGGCCTGCCCCCGCAGCGTCGGCTCCAGCGTGGCCAGCCGCGCCTTCGCCTTGTCGAGGTTGCCGCCCTCGGTGTAGGGGCGGCCGTCGGGCCAGTGCTCGGACATCCAGACCATCTCCTCATAGCAGCGGGCCGCCTTTTCCATCTGGCGCTCCGACTCGTAGATCTGCCCCAGCAGGAAATACGCGTCCAGAAAATATTCGTCGCACTCCAGCGCGGCCATCAATTCCTCGGTTCCGCCCCTGGGCTGGCGCTCCTCGATGTAGGCCAGCGCGAGGTGATAGTGCGCGTGCGCCGAGTCGGGATTTTCCATCACGTTGCGCAGCGCCATGTTCAGCGCGCCCTCGGTATCCTTCATGGAGCGCCGCATGGCGGCCATCACCATGTATGCGCGGTCGTTGCCGGGGTCCTGCTCGAGGACCTCCATCACCATCTCCGCGGCCCTCTGGTAGTGCCCCTCACGGACCAGCTCGAGGACCTCCTCGACCAGCGTTGCCGCGCGCTTGCGCACCGACTCCACGCGGTCTTTGAAGTTCAGGTAGGAGAGCCCGCCCGCCGCGGAGACGATGGCGACGGCGATGAAACTGTCGGTCGCCCCGATCAGGGCGAGCAGCATCACCAGGACGGCGACGGCGATGGACGCCGCCATCAGCATCGTCTTGCGCGGTCCCAGCAGGGCGTATAAGCGGCGCAGTTTCGCGGTCTGTTCCACGCTGTGGAATACGATTCCACCGGGCGCGTCCCCTTCGCGCCGCGCACAGCGGCGGAGGGTTTGACCGGAAGGGCGGGAACATCCCTGGTCATGTCCGCCCGAATGACGACGTTCTGCGTGGTTACGCTTCTCTGGCTGCTTCTCGGGGGGATGCGGTTCTACGGACAGATCAAGGAGACACAGAAGACCGGGGGACCGCTCCAGGACGTCCAGATCCACGTGGCGGAAAAGGTCGCGCTCGCTTCCCGCGCGCCCGCCCTGGCCGACTACACCGAGCTGATGGCCAGGCAGATGGACCTCGCAAGCCTGTACGCCAGTCGTTTCGAGGGGCCGGACGGGGATCTCGCGCGCTGCCGCTATGCCGCGCTGCTGCTCGCCATCGGCCAGCCGGCCGAGGCCACGAAACAGCTTGCGGCGGTCCAGAGCACGAAAGTGGCCGCGCTGGTGTCCGCTCTGATAGATGCGGCCGCCGGCGGCGCCGCGAACCTGCCCCCGACGCAATTGGACCGCGACCTGACGGCCGTCGACGCCGCACTCTCCGGATGGGTCGCACAGGCCGTCAAGGCAATCTTGTATGAGCGGGCGGGACGCCAGGAGCAGACGCTCGGCCTGCGCGCCTGGGTACAGGCCGAGGCCGAGCGCGCCGCCAGTGGCCTGGCCACCATCGTGGCCGTGATGGCGTTCGACTTCGTGGCCGGCATCGTCGTCATCGTGGTATTTCTGGCCATCGGCCGCGACCTCGATCTGAGGCCAAAGGGGATCGAGGTGGAGCCCTCCTGGGATCCGGTGGCCGGCTGGAGCCTGCTGGTGGCCTGGCAGGTGGTGAGCATCGGCGTGGCCCTGGTGAACGCGAAGCTGCTGGGCGGCGAATTGCGCGGCGCGCCGCCTGGCGTGTTCGTCATGCAACTGGTGATTTACGGGGTCTTGATGGCGCTCATCGGGTGGGTCATCCGCGGGCGCTGGGCCGACATCGGCGTGCACCTCGTAAGCTGGCAGCGCAATCTCCTGGTCGGGTTGTGCGGTGCGTGGATGGCGCTGATTTTCGTGCTGGCCACGCAGTTCATCGCGTCGAAGCTGTCCGGCCAGAGCGGCCCATCCTCCAATCCCGTGTTTCAATTATTGCGCGACGAGAGCAGCGGCTTCGGGCTGGTCCTGATGTTTGTGCTGGTTGCCATCGTCGGGCCGATTTTCGAGGAGATCCTGTTTCGCGGCGTGATCTACGGGTCGATGAAACAAGTGATGCCGGTGGCGCTCGCCATTCCGCTGTGCGGCGCGGTGTTCTCCCTGGCCCACGGGGACGTCAACGCGCTGGTGCCCCTTCTCGTGCTGGGCTCGCTGCTGAGCTTCATTTTCGAGCGCACCCGGTCAGTGGTGGCCTCGTCGTTGACCCACTGCATCTGGAACGGCCAGGTATTCCTGGTGGCCGTCTTCCTGTTCTCCTGATGGAAAAGCGGGACGTCTTCACGCGGTTGTCGTCGCTGGCCCAAACCGAGCGACAGGTTGTGGTGGCAACCATTGTGCGGGCTTATGGCTCAACGCCCCGCGAAGTCGGCGCGAAAATGGTCGTGCTCGAAAACGGGGAATTCTTTGGAACCATCGGCGGCGGCTGCGGCGAGGCCGAGGTGTGGCAGCAGGCGCGGCGCGTGTTCAGGTCCGCCACGCCGCGCACCGTCCATGTGGATCTCACCGAAGATCCCGACAAGGGTGGCGACGCAATTTGCGGCGGCCGCATGGACGTATTTATCGACCTGTGGGGGGAAGGAGACCTCGCGCGCGTGCCCGGCATCGTGCGCCTGCTCGACGAGGGCCGCGGCGTGTCGCTGGCCACGGTGATGGAGGCGCCGGCCGGGGCCGCGGCCGCGCCCGGCACGCACGTCGTGTTGAGCGAGAGCGAGCCCATCGGGTCCCTGGGGGACGCTCTCCTGGATGCGCAATTACACAGACAAGCCGAGGCGCTGCAGCGCGAGCGCAAGTCGGTGGTGGCCGCGTTCCCGCTGGACGGGGGCGCGCCCACCGTTCCGGCGCCGCGACACGGGGCCGAGGGAGCCCTGGAGGTTTTCGTGGAAGTCATCGAGCGCCCCCCGGTGCTGGTCATCGCGGGCGCCGGTCACTGCGCGCTGCCGCTGGCCAAAATGGGAAAGCTGCTGGGATTTTACGTCATCGTTCTGGACGACCGTCCGGAGTGCGCAACCCGGGAAAGGTTTCCGGACGCGGACGAGATCCTGCTCGGGGACCTCGAGCGGGAAGTGGAGAAAATCCCCATGGACCGGCGCACCCACGTGGTGCTGGTCACCCGCGGCCACAAGCTGGACGAGGCGATATTGCGAAAGGTGGTGCGAAATCCCCTGGGCTACGTCGGGATGATCGGCAGCAAGCGCCGGGTGCGCGCGGTGTTCCGGGACATGGAGCGGGACGGCTTCGCGCCCGAGCACCTGGCGCGGGTTTCCTCGCCCATCGGATTAGACATCGGCGCGGAAACGCCGGAAGAAATTGCCGTCTGCATTCTTGCGGAAGTCATCATGGCGCGCAAAGGCGGCACGGGACTGCCCATGTCCCGCAAGCCATGACGAGCGGCCAGCCCAGCGGCATCAGCCACGCGGCCGCGGGAGGAACCAGCCCGGCCGCCGCCAGCGGTCCCGCCAAGCGCAGCGGCCGCGTGCCGGTGCCGGGCAAGGTGGACGCCGCCGGGCGCCCGGTCACCCGCCTGCCGGACGGCACGCTGCTCAGCCAGCGGTACGAGCTGTCCTTCCTGGCGGCCGGCGGAATGGGCGCCGTGTACCGCGCGCGAGATCGCCAGGGCGGCGCGGAAGTGATCGTCAAAGAGGCGTTCTCTCGAAATCCCGACGATCACGCCATGGTGATCGTGGCGCTCACCCAGGAACGGGAGGCGCTGATCCGGCTCGATCATCACGGGATTGTCAAGGCGCTCGATTTCTTTATCGAAAATGGCGCCGCCTATCTGGTTCTGGAATACGTGAAGGGCCAGACGCTGGAGGCGCTGATCGGCGCCGGCAAGCCGCTCGACGAGGGCGACGCGGTGAGTATCGCGCTGCAGGTGTGCGAGGTGTTAGAGCACATCCACTCGCACGGGCTGGTGTATCGCGATCTCAAGCCGGAAAATATCATGGTGGGCGACGACGGCAAGGTCAAGCTCATCGATTTCGGCACCGTGCGGCTGTACAAGAGCGGCCAGCGCAAGGACACTTCGGCGCTCGGCACGGTGGGCTTCGCGCCGCCCGAGCAGTTCGGCCACGGGCAGACCGATCGCCGCTCGGACGTGTACAGCCTGGGCGTGTCGCTGCACTACATGCTGACCCGACGGCACCCGGACGAGGCGCCGTTTCATTTTCCGCCGCTGCGCACGCTCAATCCCAGCGCGTCGGAGGCGCTGGAGATTCTGGTGGCGCGGGCGGTGCAGTCGGTGGCCGACCAGCGCTTTGCGTCCGCGGCCCAAATGCGCGAGGCGCTGATCGCGACCCGCAAGGTGTGTCCGGTGTGCGGCACGATGAACCGCGCGCGGGGAAAATTCTGCATCAAGTGCGGGCAGGCGCTGCCCGGTGGCTCCGGGCCGGTGCCGCCGCCGGTCGCGGTGGCGAAGCCGCCGACGGTAAAGGCGCCGGCCGGGCTGCCGGCGACCACGATGGTGGCGGGTACAGCGCCGGTCGCGATGCCGACGGTGGCCGGGCTGGGCGCGACCGGGCCGGTGGGACCCGCCTCCCTTGCACCGCCTCCGGCCGCGGTGGCGCAATCCCAGCTGCTGACTCGGCCGGCCCTGGCCGGGGGGCATCCGCCACCGCCGCTGAGCGGGCCGGTGCTCCCACTGCATCCCACGCCAGGTCCCATCAAGAGCGGCCGAGTGTGGCGCGTGGACCTGCTGGGACGCGGGGATTTCGTGCGCATCTCCGACGCGGTCGGGGCGGCGCGGCCGGGCGACGTGATCGAGGTCGGGCCCGGCACGTACCAGGAGAGCCTGCGGGTGGACGAGCAGCTTGTCATCAAGGGGGCCGGGGCCAAACTGACCCGCGTGGTGAGCGCAGTGAATCGCCCGGTGCTGGAGATCTCGTCAAGCGACGGCACCTGGGTCGAGGGAATGACGCTGGAGTACAACGGCGCGCGGCCCAACTGCGCGGTGTGGGTGAAGAATTCCAAGGCGATCGTCCAGGGCTGCGCAATCCACGGCGCGACGCTGTCCGGGGTCGAGTTCGGCGCGCAGTCCAGCGGCGAGATCCGCTGCAACGACATTTCCGGCAATCACCAGACTGGAATTTTCATCCATTCCCGATCCACCGTGGGAATTTTCGGCAATCACATTCACGACAACGGCCTGGCGACGCGGACCGCAGGAATCGAAGTGCGCGAGCAGTCGCACCTTGCGATTGAAGGCAACTTGATCGGGAACAACGGCATCGCGCTGTATATTCACGGCAGCTCAAATCCCACCGTGCGCGGCAACACCATCGTCGCCAACGGCCAGGGCAGCGAGTTCATGGCGTTGGAGATCAAAGAGCGCTCGGACCCGCTGATCGAGGGGAATCTCATCCTGGAGAACAGCGGCGGCATCCTGGTGAAGGGGCGCTCGCATCCGCGCATTGTCGGCAATCACCTGCTGCGCAACGGCATGGGCCTTGGCGGCTCGGCGCTGGAGGTTCTGGAGGCATCGGAGGCCGTCATCGAGGGAAACCTGATCGAGGGCAACGGAGCCGGCGTGGCGGTCCGCGAGGGCGGCCGGCCGCGCATCCGCCGCAACCAGATCATCGCGAACGGGATGGGGGGAAACGTGTCGGCTCTGGAAGTGGGCGGCGCGTCCCAGGCGGTGATCGATCACAACCTGGTGGCGCGCAACACGGCGGGGATTCTGGTGCACGACGTGTCGCGCGCGCAGATTCTGGACAACGTGATCGTGGAAAACGGCCTGGGTGCCGAGCTGAACGGCATCGAGGTGCGCGGCCAGTCGGACGCGGTGGTCTTTCACAACATCGTGCTCCGCAACGGGGGCGCGGGCACCTGGTTCCACCGGTCGTCGACAGGAGAATTGCGCAACAACATCATCGCGGGAAACCTCCGCGGCGTGGTGGCTTCAGACAAGCGCAGTTCCTCGCTGATGATGGAGTGCAACAACGTCTGGGGCAACCAGCGGGACTACGTGAGCATCGCCAGGCCCACTACGGACGTCTCGGCGGACCCCATGTTCGTCGACGAACACCGCTGGGATTTCCGCCTGATGCCAGGCTCCCCCTCGGCCACCGCGGGCATGGGCCGCGTAGCGCTGGGGCCAAGGTAGCCCGCGCAAGCCCGCTTACACGCGCCCATGCGGCCCGCAGCACCAATCCGCGGTTCCGTGGATTCCCCTGACGCCAATCCGCGGTTCCGCATTCCCCAGCCGCCAATCCGCGGTTCCGTGGATTCCCCTGCTCCCAATCCATGGTTCCGCAGATTCCCCAGCCGCCAACCCGTGGTCTCGACGGAGTGGGCGCGGGGGACTCCGTGGTCTGAACGGAGTGGGCGCGGGGGACTCCGTGGTCTGAACGGAGTGGGCGTGGGGGACTCCGTGGTCTGGACGGAGTG
>Ga0194131_10009334_pt1 | contig 12427 bp, 14 predicted proteins | sample TA2KigO120mmetaG_FD_148631 | JGI IMG/M metagenome (GOLD analysis project Ga0194131, IMG submission 148631) | Freshwater microbial communities from Lake Tanganyika, Tanzania - TA2015053 Kigoma Offshore 120m | ecosystem: Environmental > Aquatic > Freshwater > Lake | place: Tanzania: Lake... | reverse complement strand
ATTTTTGATCTTTTGATCAATGATTCTTTCTATCCTTTGAACCATCGATTCTAAAGTTAAATGATCTACAACGGAGTTAACATTTTTTTCTATATCAATTCTAGCTTTTTCATTTTTTAATAAAAAGTCTATTTTTTGTTCCATAGAATTGTAGTCTAAATCTTCTTCCATAGAACAATAATGTACGTTTTCTTCACACGGCCGCGGAGTGTATTGTTGTCTTAATGATAAAACACATTTTCCAAAAACCATGTATTCATAAAATTTTCTTGATGATAATCCAACGCCTGGTAGATCTATACAAACTTTGCTTCTTCTCATTAAAGAATAAAAATTCTCCGCTGATAGTGATTCATCAAATAAAGCAAAATTAATATCAGGCCTTTTATCTTTTATTTCTAATAATTTTTTATATCCACGAATCGATGATCCGGACCACCACTTTTTTATGTCCCTATTTTTAGGCCAGCAGTAAGGTCTGTTTTTTGCATGTTTATATCCTCCTGCATAAAACACATCGATGTCTTTTTCAACTTCATGATATTTTTCTTTCATAAAAAAAGCTTTAGATGGATCATCGCTGAATATTCCTATTGGATAAACATCTTCTTTGAAAGGATAAAACTGGTTATACTCTGGGTTGCGATTGACTTGTGATTTTAAAATGATCATGTCATGTGGTTTATAGAGTTGTTGAATTTCAAACAGTGTAGACCAAACAATCTTACAATCGCTTGGAGTTCCTCCGCTACCATCATCAGTGTCCAATAAAACTAAAAGTTTTTTATCATTTTTTTCATAGATAAAAGAAGAAAAATTTTTTCCTAACTTTTCTGTTGACATTCTATGATCATAAGTTGCATTTTTTGCTAATGTATTTTCCATCAATCTTTGCTGAAAAACTTGAATATGATCTCTGTTATTTTTTCCAAAGTGCGTAATCATATCATTTTTAGATAGAGTTGTGGTTCTTTTTATATCCTATACAATGATGGTATTCACGACCACCATCAAAATTCATTTCTATTTTTAAAAATTTTGATTCTAAAGTTTTATTAATATTTTTTAAGTTTGGTTGATATTGATGACCAATTGGATCATCTGATATGTCTCTAACAATTCTTGGATATGATATAATCATATCTCCTTCATCTGACAATAGCTCACATGCATATTTTAAAAGATGTAATCCGACATTTTCATTTGGCATATGTTCTATTACTTCAGTTACAATTACTAAATCATTTTGTTTTGGTAAAATAGAAGTAAAGTCTTCCTTTGCAAGATTTATTGGTGTTATATTCATTCCGAATATTTTTAATAATCTGCAATAATCTGGGATTATATCACATCCAAAATAATTTTGCGGATTTATTACATTATTATGTAAAAACCACAATGAGGTCCATCCTCCATGACAAGTTCCTAGTTCACATATTTTAGGTTCAGCTTCGTTTTTTATAGACTTTTTTAATAACTCTAAAGAAAGATCCATCCTTCTTTTAGAATTTCCGAAATCATTATAATCAAAACCAAAATGAGATTTTGGTTTTGATTGTTTTAGTATATTAATAACTTCTTGTCTTAACACATTTAATGATTCTTGATCTAAAGAGTCTATTTTTTCGTTAAAAGAAACTTGATCTTTTCTAAAGATATCTAAACTTAAAAAGTTGAATATCTCTCTTGGAGAAGAATTATAAAAAATAGATTTATCCATTCCATCATAAATGGAAGAAATAGATTCTTTAAGCAAAGAAATTGTTTCAATAATTGACATATTTTTTATTGAGCATTAATAATCTTTAATTGTTCTTGTATCCATTTATAAGTTTTTTCTATTCCAATAATAAGTTTTTGTTCTGGAACCCAATGAATTTTTTCTTTAAATAAAAGATTATCTGAATTTCTTCCTCGAACTCCTGTAGGGCCAGATATGTTATTTATAGAGATATTTTTATTTGCTATATTTGAAACCATCTTAACAAGATCATTGATTTTTATCATTTCTTCTGATCCTATGTTTACTGGTCCAATAAAATCAGAATCCATTAATCTTCTTGTCGCTTCCACACATTCATCGACATATAAGAAAGATCTTGTTTGCTTTCCATCTCCCCATACATCAATTGTTCCGCCATCTTTGCATTCAGAGACTTTTCTACAAATTGCAGCAGGAGCTTTTTCTTTCCCACCTTGCCACGTTCCTTCAGGTCCAAAAATGTTATGATATCTTGCAATTCTAACATTTAACCTGTAATTTCTATGGAATGACAAATATAATCTTTCACTAAAAAGTTTTTCCCACCCATATTCACTATCCGGTGCAGCTGGATATGCGGAATCTTCAGAACATTTCGGGTTTTCGGGGTCTTCTTGATTGTAAGCTGGATAAATGCACGCAGAAGATGAGTAAAATATTTTTGGTGTTATTTTAAATTTTATTGCTGTTGAAACGATATTTAAATTTATCGTCGCGGAGTTATGCATAACATTTGCATCATTTTCTCCAGTAAAGATGTAACCAGCTCCTCCCATGTCCGCTGCAAGTTGATAAATTTCATCAAATCCGGTATTAAATGATTTATCTGTCTGCATTACATTAATAGCTGAAGATAAATCTCGTAAATCGCATATGATAAATTCATCAGCATGTGTTTTTGAATATTCTGGGTATTTTAAATCAGCACCTCTTACCCAATATCCTTCTGATTTTAATCGTTTTACTAAATGTGAACCGATGAATCCCCCGGCTCCACAAACTAATGCTTTTTTCATAAGTAATTTATCTTTCAAATCCTTGTATAAATGTTCATTTTTGATTATACACTTCAAATCTTTTTTGGTAATGTTCAAAGATTCTTCAGAAAGTTCTACTCCTGTATAATCTGCACCATTTTTTGCAAAATTAATTGCAGCTGTTCCTATTCCACACCCAATTTCCAAAACTTTTTTATTCTTCCACTTTTCAAAATTAGTAAATTTTAATATATGAGATTCAACAAAAAATTTTTTTATATTCAACTTCATCAAAATATTCTTTTGTTCCAAATTCTTTTGAAGAATGTTTGATATTGCAAGGTCGATCATTCCAAAATTTTTTTACATCTTCTATAGTGTGAATCATTTAAAATTAATCTTTCATACATTTAATTTAAAAACAGGTATTGGAATCATTTTATGATAATTGTTTTTTCTAAATTTTAAAAAAATTTCAATAACTTCTTTTTGTCTTTTAGATAAGACTTCATTTTTTTTATTGTCTATATAATCCATAGACCATTCTAGCTCTTCATAAGTTGCTCCAAGTTGATCTTCATCAGTTCTATCATCATCCCATAATCCATCGGTGGGTTTAGCATAAATGATATCGTCATTAATTTCTAAAAATTTTGCTAAAGATCTAACTTGAGATTTATCCAAATCAGCTATTGGAGAAATATCAACTCCACCATCTCCATATTTTGTAAAAAATCCAACCCCAAAATCTTCAATTTTATTTCCAGTTCCAACGACTATACCTTTTATAGATCCGGCTATTTGGTATAAACAAACCATTCTAATTCTGCTTTTAGAATTAGCATTTGTTAAAAGATTATTGAATTTATGTTTAAATGTATTATAAAAAACATCGTAAACTTTACTAACTTCTATTTCATGAGAAACGACATTAGAAAATTTTCTTTCTAACCATTTAATATGATTTTGAGCTCGTAGAAGTTGTTCTTCATTTTGATGTATGGGTAATGTTACAACATGAGTTTCGATTTTTGACATACAACATAGCGTTGAAACTAAAGCGGAATCAATACCTCCTGATACTCCGACTACTAATTTTAAATCATGCTGATCGGAATAATTTTTAATCCAATTAACAATTTGATCAATGATTATATTTGGATTATTGTTTAATGATATATTTGAATTTATTACCATAAATATTTTTTACTTGTGTTATTACAAATTCATTATCAACGATTGTAACCTCTATTCCTTCATCTGCAAGTTTTTTAGCTAAAAGAAGTTGTTGAGACTCTTCAATTATAATTGATCCTGGTTTATATGACACACCTTCTATGGTTATTTGGTTGTTAACTACAATATTCTTCTTTATATGATTTAATTGATAATTTGCATGTAAACTATTATATTCATCAGAAGCTAGTGGTATAGAAGGATGAATATCATTTTCATTACATAGCACACCTAATGCTCTATTGTCTCTTGGAAAACAAGGTCCTCCAAACCCAAATCCCCACTTTAAACATTTATTTCCAATTCTAGAATCTTTTCCAATTGATAATAAAACATTATTTGATGAAAGAGATAATTTATTACAAATATCTCCAATCATATTTGCAAAAGATATTTTTGTAGTAATAAAACAGTTAATTGCTATTTTCGTAATTTCTGCTTCAGTCAATGATAACCTACAAATTTCTGGATTATTTTTACAAATATTTTTATAAATTTCTTCTATTTTATTTCCTGCTTCAATTGTACTTTCTCCAATTAAAACTATATCTGGATAAGTTTGACCTCTTAAAATATCTCCTTGCGCTATAAACTCTGGATTGTATAAAACTTCAAAATTTAAATCTAATAATCTATGTTTAATAGATTCACAGTATCCTGGATATGTTGTACATCCTATTATTAGTAACTTTTTTTGAGATTGTTTTCCTAACTTTTCAAGTTTTGATATCACTGATTCTATTTGCGAATGATCATACTTTCCATCTTGCAGCGAAGGAGTTGTGACCATTACAAAAATTATATTTGAAAAGTTTATGCAGTCTTCTATTGAAGTTGTAGATTTAAAATTCTTACTTTTCTTTAACAGTTCATTAACATCTTTTTCATGTGAAAAAAAAGTTTTTTCATTTAAACTATCAATATATGTTTGGTTTACGTCGCATCCTAAGACGTCGTAAGAATTATTTTCTAAAGATAATGCTAAACAAAGACCTAGCTTTCCAACTCCTATAATTGAAATATTTGTATTTTTCATTATTCTATTAATCCATTTTTGCTTATTATCTTTACATTTGAAGAATACATTGGATGATCAAATCCTTCTTTAACACAAACTAGTTCATGCTCTCCATATAAATGTGATATCCAGCTAAAGGAACTATTTGCCATGACTAATACATTTGAATTAATCATATAAAATAATGACGTCAATGGATGCTCGTCTATGTGAAAACTTAGTTTATGTTTTTTGCTAGATAATCTTACGCTGTTTAAAAAGCTGTATTCATTAAGACTTCCTTGTGAGTATACTCTAAATGTTGTTTTATTATTTTTATATAAAATTGATAAGCACTCAAGTAAATTTATGTAATATTGCTGTTTACTTTCATCAAAGTAATCCCTTTTAGGAGATTGACAACAATCAGTATTTGTATATTTTCTAATATGAATTGCTATATTTTTTTCATATTTTGAAAAACGTTTTTTTAATTTTTTATTTAAAATTAAGTTATTTTTCAATGATCTTATTATTGACTTTTTTTCAGCTTCTCTTATTACATTATTATGAATAAAAAATCTAAAAATAGTCTTTTGATCAAACTCTAATATTAAGTTTTTATCTTCTTGATAATTTTTTCTAAAATCATCTATAACATTTTTTTCTAACTTATCAAGATTAATTTTTTTTGTAATTTTTGATTCATCTATGAGTGGAAAGTTAAAAAAATTATTAACATCATTCATAAATTCTTCTTGCGAAACATTATAATGTTGATAATGCGTAAAATTCTTAAATTTTGAAAAATAAAAACCTACATTTAACATTTTTGTTATTGAATAACACAAAAGTTGGGCTTGCACCATTGCGCCTATTCCTTCAGTGTTATTACCGTTTGAATTTACACTTAAATAAATCATGTCAAATCTTTAAAAGATATTTTACTCTATCTATGCAATTTTGTTTTGCATCATGGCTATAACAATGATGTTCAAACCATTCAGAAGAACATCCCAATGTTCCTGAATTCCAGATTGTAAAATCAGTCGTGCCTAAAGCTTTTTTTTGCTGCATACTTTTCTCCCCAATAATCTCTTCCGTTGCTACGACGTCTTTCAAACTTCCACATGAATGCGCCGTTATGTTCTAACAAATCATTAATAGGTTTCTTACACGTTAAATCATTGTCTAGTTTTAAAAAGCTTTTATTAAAATCTATATAATGTTGAACAACTTTGACTAAAGGCCAAAATCCATATTCATGTTCTTTCATCCAAAAAAATATTAATTCTTTATTTTCTAACAAAATTAGGTTATCAATTGACACATCGTACTTTTTCAATTTAGAAAAAATTAAATCTTTATTATCAGTTAAAATTTGATATTCTATATTTGGATTATGATGTAAAAAAGTTGCTATTGACGCTGCGGAATATTCAAAATAAATTCTTTATTTTTATAAGCGCTTTTTGCCCAATGTCTTCCAGGTTCTTCAAGAGATTTGATATTATAATCAAAAATTAAGCTAAAAACATTAAAATCTTTCATCTTATTCTAATTCCTCTGATGTTTGGATCAACATTATATTTTTGAAACATTTGTTTCATAATTTCAGGATATTGATCTACGTTCCATTTACCACGATTGATAGCAGTACAAACATAAGGATACACTTTGGAATCATAGTGAGCTGATCCAATCTTAGGCTCACCATTATAAATTAGAGTTCCTTTGATTCCTAGATCTCTTGCACCATTATTCCATGCATCAGATTCTAGCCATTTTTCTGATTTCACATGTTCATAAAGCTTTTTGATCGATGATTTTTTCCATAATGTTGCTTGCATAGAAAACGCATCATTTGTTTCCATATGAACTTCGTATATGTCATCAACAACATGCCTGTCCAGAGGCGTTTGATATCCACATCTGATTAGTCTGACATAATCATAATCAGATGAAGATAAAAATTCTCTATATCTTGAAATTGACTCATAATCAATTTTAGAAAATAAGATGAAGTCTTCTTGAGAATAAATTACAAAATTTTCCTCAACCGATTCTAAACATTCCATGTATTGCTTCCAATAAGGTTTCATTTCATCATAAGTCACAAGATGATGGTTTGAATGGGACCAAATATTCTTAGACTCATGATCTGAAAATGCATAACTTTTTAATTTAAACGCGTATAAGTCTAGCTGCCCAAAATGCATAGGCCAGACATCTTTGTATTTAGAAGTTGTATATGTGATTATTGCAATGTCTTCCATATTATTTTTTATTGGTTAGATTTTCTAATCTTCCACTTTTTCTTAATTCTCGTAAATCGTCAAGCCCATCATCAGTTCCAGGAAGTTTTTTATAAACAGTTGATCTATATTCAATGTTTTCAATTTGTGGATGTTCGACATAATAATATGTTGCTAAAGATATCCTATATTGATCGTCTGGACACATAAGAGGATAAGGGTGTCCGTGGTTAGAATCTGTATCTGTTCTGAAGATGACTGCTCTATTAAATTTTGGTAAGATTTTTTGACGCATTCGAGTCATGTCTTGATTCCATAATTCAAGATGTCCTCCCCATTCTTCTTCCCAAGGTTCATTTAAGTAAAGAATCAAATTCAATTTTCTAAACATCATTAATTCTTTATGAACATTAAAATCTTCATGAATGTCTAGTTTGCCTCCTCTTTTTATTAAGTGTAAACCTCCGCCATTTAACTTTTTGTCTGATTTTAAATTTTGTATTCCTGTTAATTTACTTAACCAATACAAAAATTCATTTGAATTAACATACGAAAAAAAGCTAGAAAAACAATGATCTAATTCATCAATTTTGTTGAATGCAAGTTTTTTTTCCAACGGATTATCATACAACCACCACGTTTTTTCATCATACTTTGGAAAATTCGTCTTCAATGTGAGAGCAAAGCTTTCATTTAAAAAATCATCAATTACGATATGTTGAAAAGGATCAGCTTCCAAAAATTTTTTTGAAAGTTCTTCTATATTCAAGGTAAAGTCATTGACAATGTTTTTATTCACAAAAATCACCAATTATCGTGTTATAATATTCTACGACATTTGATATGTGATATTTTTCAGCAACTTTTATAGATTTTTTAGATAACTCTTCAAAAAGTTTTTCGTCTTTTGTAAGAGTTACAACACTTTGTTCAAGTTCATCAAAATTTTCGACAAACATACACTGCTTATCACCAAATTGTATGTAACTTTCATACGGCAAACATATAGTAGGAATTCCAAAACTTTGAAAATTTGTTAATTTTGTGTTTGGCTTATATTTTAAAGTTCTTTCATACACTCCAGGTTTTATAGATTCTTTCTCAAAGAAAATAATTCCAATATCGATTTCATCAAATACAGATTCTAATTCTTCATGAGTTTGAGGGTTTTTGTTGATGAATGAAAGATTATTTTTACTGCAAAAATTTTGAATTTGTTTTTCATTAATCGTATATTCAGGAACACCAACGTACCCTATTCGTTTTGGAACTAACAATTCTTTATATTTTCTATTAAAATTGCAACTATGGTGAGGTATTACATAAACTTTTTTATCAGTTATTTTTGAAATTTGATCTTTCATTAAATTGTTATTAACAATATAAAAGTCGCAGTGTTGATTCACATATCTTGAAAAATCATCTTTATCAACTCTTCCGTACAAATAATCAGTTACTGGATTGTCTGCTATGTCAAATCCTATTTTGACGTTTTTTGACTTACAATATTTTGCATAATCCTCATTAAATTTTCTAACATGTATTGCGATTTTATTTTTTGGTTTTGTAGGAAAATCTACATCAACAAAGTCTGATCCTGGGATAAAATTTGAGATTTGTTTACCCCTTATTATTCCTGAACTTCTATTCGAAAATCCTATAAAAGTTATCATATTAATTCCATCTTTTCTATAATTCTTTTTGCTCTCATAATTGACGTATGATGAGACATTCCATGAATTTTTCCTGATTTTCCAATGGTGTTAGTCAATTCTTCAGATTCTAATAACAAGTGTAAGTTTTTTATGAATGAATCAATGCTGTTATATGACACTGCATGTTGTAGATCAACAAACTCATTTTCAATTATTACATTATAATTTTGGTATAAACAACATGCTCCGGAGCCAATTGCTTCCCAAAATCTATCACAATTATCTCCACCGCCCCAGGCATCAATTACTATTCTAGACCTTGATAAGACTTGTTTATAAATTTCTGGATTTAAATCCTTAGCAACTACAACTTTATATTTTGAATTAATTTTTAAACAATATTCAGTTACTTCTTTTCTTAATCCAGTCATATGTTGACCAAATACACACATGACATCAATATCTTTATTATTATCAGATAAATGACGATTCATTAACCCAAATGGTAAAGGAATTATCCCTCTTTGTGCATCTTGATCGTAACATTCTCTTTTAAAGTAGACATCACATTTGGAAAACATTTCTTCATTTATCCAAGGTTCTCCTCTTCGAAGAGCTGGATTTGTTAGCGAATCTAACATTTGATTTTTATTTTGGTAACCTGTATAAGTCCATTCGCTACCATCAACATATGCTGTTTTGAACTTATTTTTTAGTCGATCTATTAAATAGTGTTTTGGAGGATCGTTATCTCTTACTTTACCAAAAAACGCAACAACAAAATCTGCATCATTGATTGAAATAATCTCTTGATCAGAAAAAGTTTTATTGATTCCATTTCCAAGATCAGATGCAATTATTTCAACACCTAATTCATTAAATCCTTCTATGATTAGTTCTGTAGTATAATCTCTTTTTTTGTTGGGAGTAATTGCTATAATTTTCACAACAAAGATGAAATTACTTTCAAGTAAGATTCATTTACATTATCGCTCCTCAATGATGAATAATCTATTTTTGAAACTAATCTATCTTTGTTTTTATAAGCACTTGTTATTGCATCTATAACATCTTTTGAGTCATTCATCATAATTCCGTGATTCAAACACATTTCATTAATTCCACCACCATCTTTGTGATAAACGACTGGTAAACCACAAGAAGAAGCTTCTATGTGATGCATTCCACAAGCTTCCCATCTTGCTGCAGTTAAATAAACATCATGCTTTCTGAGTTCGTCACCTAGCTCTTTACCATAAAGAGGAGAAATTACTTTTGTATTTTTAGGTTGATATCCTTTGTAATATCTTCCTATATAAGTAAATTCTATGTTTTTACAAGTTTCTATCTTTTCATCTAATTCTATGTAAGCATCAAATCCTTTGTTGTAGTTGTCTGACCAATGATGGGTTACGACTTTAATTTTTTCATTTAAGGATTTATCTGACGAAGGATAAAACCATTGATGGTTGCATCCATTTCTTATTACATGACTATTTCTAGAAAATCCTTTTTCTATATAGTGAGACTTTAACCATTCACTTATAAAAATAGTTTCATCTGCTATAGCAGAGTTAGCTTTTATGTTTAAATCTACCAAAAAGTTTGTTCCTCTTGGTACGTCTGAATCATTTATTCTATGAACAACTTTTACTTTTTTATTTTTTGAATATAAAAAATTTTTGTATTGTAGTAGCTGGTTAATGTCACCAAATCCATCATCGTCTCTTGGGTCTAACATTAAAATAACATCAACATCATCTTCATACTGAGTTGTTACTTTATGTCCAAGAGAAGTAACGTAATCCGCAAATCCAGTTGCAAACCGTACTCCTCCTCCCCATGGATTTCTTCTCAATTTTCTATTAATAAAAAACTTCATTATTATTTTCTTGTAAGAATAAGAGAATATTCTGGAAAATATAGATAATCAATTTTTGTTCCTAAGAAACACTTTATTGAATGAGATGCATCTTCACAAATCGGTTCTCTATCATTGAAGCTGGTGTTAAGAATGATTGGTACCCCTGATTTCTCTTTCCATTTTAGTAAGAAATTGTAATACCACTCATTATCTTCTTTTCTAACTGTTTGAAGTCTTGCAGTTCCATCTTGATGAACAACAGCTGGGACTAGATGCTTTTTCTCTTCCTTAAACTTCAAAACAAATTGCATATATGGACTCTCTTGATAATCGATAAACCATTCATTTGCATCTGATTCAAGAATTGAAGGAGCGAATGGGCGGAACCACTTTCTGTGCTTGACCTTTTCGTTTATAATGTCTTTCATGTCTGAATGACGAGGATCTGCGAGAATGCTTCTGTTGCCTAATGCTCTTTTACCAGATTCGCTTTGACCATTAAAAACTGCTACAATTTTTCCATCATTTAGATGATTTACCAGCTGATCTACATCACAACTCTTGATGTCAACTGGGAAGTTTTTTACGTTGATATCAAAATGTTGTTTGCTCCAATTTTCTCCAAGATATGGAGTAAAATTATGATTCCACTTAATTCGTGGATTGTCTAACACTTCGTGCCAAACGATTTGGGCAGCACCAATTGCTAAACCACCATCGTATGGGACAGGAGGAATATAAATGTTTTCAATTTCTCCTGGTAACCATGATTTAATTTTTCCCATGGCAACTGAATTTAAAGAAACACCACCAGAAATACAAATATTTTTTGTTTTTGTAGGACTTGAATTAATAGCAAATCGAATGATTTGTTTTATTAAGTCTTCTGTTGCTAATTGTAGGCCTGCAGCAAGATCAAACTTATCTTGTTCCGATTTTCTAGCAATTGCCGCCCAAGGTTCAAGATATGGATGTTGCGGATCTGCATCACTAGTTGCACCAGGAGGTTGATTATGAGGCTTTACACTTGATGGTATAATATCAAGCGTCAACATTTTTAAAAAATCTTTATGATACTTTTGAGAATCACCAAATGCGGCCATGGCCATGACGGTACCTTCTTCACCACCTAATGGCCATCCATTTTGAAGTTTGAAAACGTATCTAGTTATTCGTGTCCAAACTCCTCCAATGTTGACTTCATAGGGTTTAAATGATTTCAATTGTTTCATTGAACGATCTTTTGCGTACCAAACCGTACATGCAGTTTCTCCGCCATTTTCATCTTCGGAGCCGCCGCCGTCGATGGTCAATACAATCGCTTCTTCAAAATTACTCGAATAAAAAGCATTTGCTGCGTGGGCTCGATGGTGAGAAAAGAAATGAAATTTTCCACCATTCTTTTTCGCAGTTTCTTCGGCTAATTTGTATGATTCATCGTATTGTTTTGTTTTCTTCATCGGATGAACAGAAGCAAAATGAGTAATTTGTTCTGCATCTAACTTTACTCGATCAAACATAAATTTTATAGCATCACCAGGAGGAGATTTTTCTCTATTATATCTTTCGAGTTCAGCGTGAATAGTTGGTTTTCCATCTTCTAGAACGCAAAATGAACAGTCATGTCCCGGCCAAATACCAGCTATTTTCATCGTAAATAACCTCTTTTAATGTTGATATT
>Ga0194131_10009332_pt1 | contig 12427 bp, 13 predicted proteins | sample TA2KigO120mmetaG_FD_148631 | JGI IMG/M metagenome (GOLD analysis project Ga0194131, IMG submission 148631) | Freshwater microbial communities from Lake Tanganyika, Tanzania - TA2015053 Kigoma Offshore 120m | ecosystem: Environmental > Aquatic > Freshwater > Lake | place: Tanzania: Lake... | reverse complement strand
AACACCCGTTCCCTCAATCCCAAACCAATAACCCGACACCCGACAAACCAACCCGCGATGAAAAAGGCGCAACGACAAAGCATGCCATCTGATCGCCTTCCATCGCCGCAATTCAAATCATGCTCGCCCGTGAATAGGCCGGGCTAGATGCTTATAACCACTATATTTGGTATAAGCTTCTCACTCTCTACACGACCTCTTCGGCCGGGCGGAATGGCAGGACATAGTCAATTCAAGAATATCATGTACCGCAAGGGCGCCCAGGACGCCAAGCGGGGCAAGCTCTTTACCAAGCTGATCCGGGAGCTCACCACGGCCGCCCGGGTGGGGTCCCCCGACCCCTCGGCCAATCCGCGCTTGAAGGCCGCGATCACCGCGGCGCGCGGCGCCAACATGCCGAAAGATACGCTCGAACGCGCCATCAAGCGCGGCGCCGGAGGGGGCGATGACGCCAACTACGAGGAGGTCCGCTACGAGGGCTACGGACCCGGCGGCGTCGCCCTCATCGTCGAGGCGCTGACCGACAACCGCAACCGCACCGCCTCCGAGATCCGCGCCGCCTTCTCGAAGGGCGGCGGCGCCCTCGGGGAGACCAACTCGGTATCCTTCATGTTCGAGCGCGTCGGCGACATAGGCTACGGGGCTAAGGTTGCGAGCGACGAGGCGATGTTCGAAGCGGCGCTCGAAGCGGGCGCATCGAACGTCGAAACCGCCGAGGAATTTCACGAGATCGTGACCACAGTCGACGACTTCGCTCAGGTTCGCGACGCCCTTGAGGCGAAGTTTGGCGCGGCGGAGCGCGCGAAGCTCGCATGGCGGCCGACCACGACGGTCGCCGTCGACGACGCCACGGCCGAATCGCTTCTGAAGCTGATCGACACGCTCGAAGACAATGACGACGTCCAGACCGTGTGGGGCAACTACGAGGTCGCCGACGCCGTCCTCCAGAAGCTGGCCGGGTGAGGCCGCGCGGATGCGCCTCCTCGGCCTCGACCCCGGGCTGCGTCACACCGGCTGGGGCATCGTCGATGCGGAGGGCAACCGGCTTCATCATGTCGCTTCGGGCCGCATCGACTCCGGCGAAGGCACGATCGCCGAGCGCCTGGTGCGCCTGCATGACGGGGTCACCGCCGTGATCGGCAGATATCAACCCGATGAGGCGGCGGTCGAGGAGACCTACGTCAACAAGAACCCGAGCTCCACCCTGAAGCTGGGTCTCGCGCGCGGCGCCGTGATCCTGGCGCCCGCCAAGGCAGGTATTGCGGTTGCCGAATACGCGCCGAAGGCCATCAAGAAGGCGGTGGTCGGCGCCGGTGCGGCCGAGAAGGAGCAGGTCGAGCGCATGGTGCGCATGCTGCTTCCGGGCGCGGAGCCCGCGAGCGCCGATGCCGCCGACGCGCTCGCGATCGCCATCTGCCACGCGCACCACGCCGCGACCCGACAGGCGATCTTTGCCGGAGCGCGCGCATGATCGCGAAGCTGACGGGACGCTTGGACTCGACCGGCGAAGACTGGGCCATCATCGATTGCGCCGGCGTGGGCTATCTCGTGCATTGCGCTTCGCGGACTTTGGCACGCCTGCCCGCGGTCGGCGGACAGGTCAGCCTCGTGGTCGAGACGCTGATGCGCGAGGACAGCCTCCGCCTGATCGGCTTCGCTTCGGCGGCCGAGCGCGACTGGTTCCGGCTGCTTACGCAGGTGCAGGGCGTCGGCGCCCGCATCGCGCTGGCAATCCTCTCGGCGCTCGAAGTCGACGATCTCGTTCGTGCCATCGCCGCGCAGGACAAGGCGCTGCTCACGCGCGCCGACGGCGTCGGCCCGAAGCTGGCCCAGCGGATTGCGACCGAGCTCAAGGACAAGGCCGCCGGGCTGATGCTGGGCCATGCCGCGCGAGCGCAAGCCCAGGCTCCCGCTGCCGGCGTCAAGCTCGATCCGTCCGTGGGTCTCGCCGCCGATGCCGTCTCGGCGCTGGTCAATCTCGGCTATGGCCGTTCGGAAGCCTTCGGCGCCGTCGCAACCGCAAGCCAGGTAGTCGGCGCCAAGGCCAAGCTCGAGGATCTGATCCGCGCCGGGCTTAGGGAGCTTTCGAAATGACCGGCGGGGCCGGCGCAGATCGCCTGGTCTCCGGCGTCCCGGCCGAGAGCGACGCGATCGAATCCTCGATCCGGCCGCAGCGCCTCGACGACTTCGTCGGCCAGCGTCAGGCGCGCGAGAACCTCAAGGTCTTCATCACGGCCGCCAAGGCGCGCAACGAAGCGCTCGATCATGTGCTGCTGCATGGGCCGCCCGGACTCGGCAAGACGACGCTGGCGCAGATCGTCGCGCGCGAGCTCGGTGCGTCCTTCCGCGCGACGTCCGGCCCCATCGTCGCGAGAGCCGGCGACCTCGCGGCGATCCTGACCAACCTCCAGGCGCGAGACGTCCTCTTCATCGACGAGATCCACCGGCTCAATCCGGCGGTCGAGGAGATGCTCTATTCGGCGATGGAGGATTTCCAGCTCGACCTCATGATCGGCGAAGGCCCGGCAGCGCGCTCGGTCCGCATCGACCTTCCGCCCTTCACCCTCGTCGGCGCAACGACGCGCTCGGGCCTGCTGACGACGCCGCTGCGCGAACGCTTCGGCATCCCGCTCCGCCTCAACTTCTACGAGGTCGAGGAGCTGGTCGCGATCGTCAGCCGCGCCGCCGGCATCCACGGCATCAAGATGACGGAGGATGGCGCGCTCGAGGTCGCGCGCCGCGCCCGCGGCACGCCGCGTATTGCCGGCCGCCTGCTCCGCCGCGTGCGCGACTTTGCCGCCGTCGCCGGCCGCGAGGTGATCGACAAGGTTGCCGCCGACGGGGCGCTGACGCGGCTCGAGGTCGACCGCAGCGGTCTCGACGCTATGGATCGCCGCTACCTCGCCTGCATCCTCGAGAACTACGGCGGCGGCCCGGTCGGGGTCGAGACCCTGGCGGCTGCCCTCTCCGAGCAACGCGACGTGATCGAGGATGTGATCGAGCCATATCTGATGCTGCAGGGGCTCGTGCAACGCACGCCGCGGGGGCGCATGCTGGCGGCTCAGGGCTACCGCCACCTCGGCTTGCCGGTGCCGGCAACGGCGGCCCAGTACGACCTTCTGCCGACGGGCACGGACGATGTCTGAGCCGTCCAGCCATTGTTTTGCCATACGCGTCTACTACGAAGACACCGACGCGGCCGGGATGGTCTATCATAGCAACTACCTTAAGTATGCGGAAAGAGCCCGGACCGAGTGGCTGCGCGACTTAGGCGTGCAGCAAAGGCAGTGGCGTGAGGATACCGGTCTCGGCTTTGCCGTGACGCGGTGCGAGATCGATTTCCGGCGACCCGCCCGGCTCGACGACGTCCTGAACGTCGCCACCCGGGTCATCGAGGTGGGCGGCGCGTCGCTGGTGGCCGAACAGATCATCCGGCGCGAGGCGGATGAAGTCGCAAGGTTGAGGCTGATTGTCGCCTGCATCGACGGGCATGGCAGGCCGGCGCGACTGCCCAAGAATTTGCGGACCGCCATGTCGGCGGCAACCGCCCGAGGAGTGATCGACTAGATGGAACCCAAGCTCGTGAACGCCGTCACCCTGGCAGGATCGGTCGGCCCGACCGACATGTCGATCATCGGCCTGTTCCTCCAGGCCGATCTCGTCGTGAAGGCGGTGATGGTGTCGCTCGTCCTCGCCTCTTTCTGGTGCTGGGCTATCATCTTCGACAAGATCATGCGGCTCCGCCGGCTGCAGGCGCAGGCCAGCGAGTTCGAGGAGCAGTTCTGGTCGGGCGCGGCGCTCGAGGACCTTTACGATCGGCTCGGGAGCAGGCCGGAAGAGCCGATGAGCGCGATCTTCTCCTCGGCGATGCGCGAGTGGCGGCGCTCGGCAGCCAAGGGCCTCGTCGGCTCCGGTCCGATGCGCGCGAGCCTGAGGCAGCGCATCGAGCAGGTGATGCAGATCACCCTTCAGCGCGAGATGGGCCAGGTCGAGCGCTACATGACCTTCCTGGCATCCGTCGGCTCGACCGCGCCGTTCATCGGATTGTTCGGCACCGTCTGGGGCATCATGAACAGCTTCAAGTCGATCGCGCTGACCAAGAACACCTCGCTCGCCGTCGTCGCTCCCGGCATCGCCGAAGCGCTGTTCGCGACCGCGCTCGGTCTGGTCGCGGCGATCCCGGCGGTCATCGCCTACAACAAGATCTCATCCGATATCGGGCGCTACACCGCGCGGCTCGAAGGCTTCGCCGCCGAGTTCGCCGCGATCATCTCGCGCCAGCTCGACGAGGCGGAGTAGACCTAAGATGGCAGCCACGCTACTGAGGAAGGGCAGCGGCCGCACGCGCTACACGCCGATGGCCGAGATCAACGTGACGCCACTGGTCGACGTCATGCTGGTGCTCCTGATCATTTTCATGATCGCCGCACCGCTCCTTACCGTCGGCGTGCCGGTGGACCTGCCGAAGACGCAGGCGGCAACGATCAACGAGCAGGTCGAGCCGCTGACGATCACCGTCAACGGCCAGGGCCAGATCTACATTCAGGAATCGCAGGTCGCCGAGGATCAGCTGGTGCCGCGCCTGCAGGCGATCGTCCGCAACAAGGCCGACCAGCGCATCTTCGTGCGCGGCGACAAGGCCATTCAGTATGGCCGCGTCATGGAAGTCATGGGGCTGGTCTCCGCTGCCGGCTTCGACAAGGTGGCTCTGATCGCCGAAATGCCGCAGTCGGCTCAGCCGCCGGCTCCGGCGCGCGCCCAGCAACGGCGAGGCAACTGAGCCTATGACCAAGGGCGCCACCTTCTCGCTGGTGCTCCACGCGCTCGTCGCGGTGCTGGCCTTTTTCGGCCTGCCGGTTCTGGCGAAGCCGGACCCGGTCCTGGAAAAGCCGCTGCTTGTCGACATCGTCACCATCGCCAAGGTGACGAACCTGCCGCCGCCGACGCCCAGGATCGAGCCGAAGCCCGAGCCACCCAAGGTGGCTGAGCCGCCGCCGGAACCGCCCAAGCCCGAGCCGCCGAAGGTCGTCGAGGCTCCGCCTCCGCCTCCTCCTCCGCCGCCAACGCCGAAGGTTGCTGAGCCGAAGCCGGAACCGCCCAAGCCGGACCCTCCAAAGCCCGAGCCGCCCAAGCCAGCCGAGGTGAAGCCGGAGCCCGCACCGAAGATCGCCGAGCCCAAGCCCGAGCCGAAGCCGGAACCCAAGCCGGAGCCACCGAAGCAGGTCGCCAAGGTCGAGCCGCCGAAACCGGAACCGCCCAAGCCGGCGCCGCCCAAGCCCGAGCCGCCCAAGCCGCAGGTGAAGAAGGACGATACATTCGACCGCCTGCTCAAGGATCTGGCCAATCGCAAGCCGTCGGCCGAACCGCCGCAGACCGAGGCGAAGAAGCCGGAGCCGCCGAAGCCGCCACCACCTCAGCAGCAGGCGGCGTTGCAGCCGACGCCGAATCGTTCGCCGCCGCCGCGACCGATGACCGACGGCCAGCTCTCCTTGAGCGAGCTTGACGCTATCCGTTCGCAGATCGCCCAATGCTGGAATGTGCCCGCAGGCGCGCGCGACGCACGCAACCTTGTCGTCGAGATCCAGGTCGAGATGAATCCGGACGCCAGCGTGCGCAACGCCCGGATCGTCGACCAGAGCCGGATGACGACGGACTCGTTCTTCCGCGCGGCCGCCGAGAGCGCCATGCGTGCGGTGCTCAACCCGCGCTGCAATCCCTTGCGACTGCCGCAGGAAAAATACGACGTGTGGAAGTCCTTCATACTCAACTTCAATCCGAAAGAAATGCTGTGATGAGCGTGCTGCCTGATCGCGCCCGCCCGTGGATGCCGACGCGCCGCGACGCCCTTCTCGGGCTCACCGTCGCGCCGTTGCTGTGGAGCGCATCCACCCCGGCCTGGGGCGAGCTCCGCATCGACATCACCCGCGGCAGGGTCGAGCCGATGCCGATCGCCATCGTGCCGTTCAGCGGCAGCGGCGAGCAGGCGCGCGTCGGCAACGATATCTCGAGCGTCGTCTCTGCCGACCTCGAACGCTCAGGACTTTTCCGCCCGCTCGATCCGAAGTCCTTCATTCAACAGGCAGACCAAATTCGCCTGCAGCCGCGCTTCGAGGACTGGAAGCTGATCAACGCCCAGGCGCTCGTGCATGGCAGCGTCGAGACCCAGGCCGATGGCCGCCTCAAGGTCGAGTTCAGGCTATGGGACGTCTTCGCCGGCCAGCAGATGACTGGCCTCGCCTATTTCACCATCCCCAATAACTGGCGGCGCGTCGCGCACATCATCGCGGATGCGATCTACAAGCGGATCACCGGCGAGGACGGCTACTTCGATACGCGCATCGTCTACATCGCCGAATCCGGCCCGCAGAACCGGCGCATCAAGCGGCTCGCCATCATGGACCAGGATGGAGCGAACCACCGTTTCCTGACCGACGGCCGCGTGCTCGTGCTGACGCCGCGCTTCTCGCCGACGGCGCAGGAGATCACCTACCTCTCCTACTTCCGAGATCAGCCGCGCGTCTATCTCTTCAACATCGATACCGGCCAGCAGGAAGTCGTCGGCGACTTCCCGGGCATGACCTTCGCGCCGCGCTTCTCGCCTGACGGCAAGAAGGTCATCATGAGCCTCTCGGCCGAAGGCAATTCGCAGATCTATGCGCTCGATCTGCGTACGCGCGCGGTCAAGCGGCTCACCAACCACGCTTCGATCAACACTTCGCCCTGTTACTCGCCGGACGGGAACTGGATCTGCTTCAACTCCGATCGCTCGGGCGGCCAGCAGCTCTACACCATGGATGCCGAAGGCGGCGGGGTGAAGCGCATCAGCTTCGGCCAAGGCCGCTACGCGACCCCGGTGTGGTCGCCGCGCGGCGATCTGCTCGCCTTCACCAAGTTCACGGCAACCGGCTTCGCTATCGGCGTCATGCGTCCGGACGGCTCTGGCGAGCGGATCCTGACCGAGAGCTTCCTGGTCGAGGGGCCGACTTGGGCCCCAAACGGGCGGGTGCTCATGTACTTCCGCCAGCAGCCGACCGACGACCAGGGTCGGGGTGGATCCGTGAAGCTCTTCTCGATCGACTTGACGGGCTTCAACGAGCGCGAAATTATCACCCCCGTCGACGGGTCCGACCCCGCGTGGTCCCCCTTGATTCCTTGAAATTCCACGCTTATATTGCCCTTGTTCCTGCCGGCTCGTGCCGACGGGCGGGTTATGTCGTACCGGCTCGGCCACCTTTTGACCATCAAGGGGTTGGGACCAGCAGGCGCCGCCGTCAGCCCAGGTAAGAATAGAAACAACGTGACAATCTCGATCTCTCCCCCGGGAAGGAGTTAACAAAAATGCGAACGAAGCTTCTGAGTCTCTTCGCGGCGTCGCTGCTACTGGCCGCGTGCGCGTCGGAGACCACGACGACGGCTGGCTCTGCCGGTGGCGGCGCCGCCGCTGCCCCCGCTCCGGCGACCGCTCCGCGGACCGGTCCGGTTCCGGGCTCGCAGCAGGACCTCGTCGTCAATGTCGGCGACCGCGTCTTCTTCGATCTCGACAAGTCCGATCTGAAGCCGGAAGCGCGCCGCACGCTGGAGCGTCAGGCTGCGTGGCTGAAGCAGTACGGCAACGTCGCCGTCACCATCGAAGGCCATTGCGACGAGCGTGGCACCCGCGAGTACAACCTTGCTCTCGGTGACCGTCGCGCCAAGGCTGCCGCCAACTACCTGGCGTCGCTCGGCATCGCCGCGAATCGCGTCCGCACCATCTCCTACGGCAAGGAGCGGCCCGCCGTCCTCGGCTCGAACGAGGCCGCCTGGTCGCAGAACCGCCGCAGCGTGACCGTCGTCAACTGACGGCAGCTTAGCGGTGCTCGTTTAGGCGTCGGCCTCGGCAGCGAGGCCGACGCCTTATTTTTGCCCTATAGCGGGCCCATAGCTTCGGCGAGGATGGACGCCTGAGAGCCATGCGTAGAGCACTCCCCTTTCTATCCCTCCTCGCTTTCCTGCTGCCGGCAGCGGCCGAAGCCCAAGACGTTCGGGCGCTGGTCGACCGTATCGACCGGCTCCAGCGCGACATCGACACGCTGCAGCGGCAGGTCTATCGCGGCCAAGTGCCGCAGACCTCGGCCGGTGCCGCGCCGCCTGGATCGCCGGCGAGCTCACCACCGCCGGTGACGACGGCCGGCGCCGGCGACCTGCCGGCGGCCGCGGTCAGCCGTTTCGAGGCTCGCATCACTCAGCTCGAAGAGACGATGCGCGACCTGACCGGCAAGATGGAGGAAATCTCCTACGCCAACGAGCAGACGCGCCGGCAGCTCGACAAGCTCTCGAGCGATCTCGACGTCCGCTTCCAGCAGCTTGAGCAGGCTCGCGGCACGGCGCAGGCACAGGCCGCGCCTCAGGGACAACAACAGTCCGGTCCCGCGCCGGCAAGCCAATCGGGAACGCTGGGGAGCATGACGCAAGGGCAGCTTCAGGCGAACGTGCCCGCGGTGCCGCCGCAGGCGACGCCGGGTCGCCCGGCCGCACCGCCGCCGGCGCAGCAAGCAGCCCGCTCCCCGGCGCCCGCCGCCTCGATCCTTCCCGACGGATCGCCCGAGGATCAGTACAAATTCGCCTTCAACATCCTGCTGCAGAACGACTACGACCAGGCCGAGCGCGCTTTCCGCGCCTATATCGACAAGCACCCGAGCGACTCGCGTACCGAAAATGCGCGTTATTGGCTCGCCGAGACCTTCTATGTGCGCGACAAGTTCGAGCCGGCATCGGCGGCCTTTGCCGAGGCTTATCAGAAGGCGCCGAACGGCCAGAAGGCGCCGGACAATCTGCTGAAGCTCGGCATGTCGCTCGGCCGCCTCAACAAGCCGCGCGAGGCTTGCGCCACCTTCGATCGCCTCGGGCAGCAGTTCCCGAATGCGCCCGGCACGATCAAGAGCCGCGCCGCGGCGGAGAAGACGCGCCTCAACTGCAAGTGACGGCTGCAGCGTCATGACGGAGGCGATCGACGCCGATGTCATGGCGCGTCTGATGGCGCGCTTCGAGCCCTTCGAGCCGTCGCCGGTCGTTGCCGTCGGTGTCTCGGGCGGCGCTGACTCTCTCGCCCTCGCGATCCTTGCCGCCGCATGGGCCAAGGCTTGCAGCGGCCGGGCTCTCGCGCTCACCGTCGATCATGGCCTCAGGCCCGAATCCGCCGACGAAGCCCGGCGGGTCGGCACTTGGCTTGCCTCGTACGGCATCTCGCACGAGGTTCTGACTTGGAGCGGGACGAAGCCGTCGAGCGGCATTCAGGCCGCCGCGCGGGCCGCGCGGCGCGCCCTGCTCGCCGAACGCTGCCGGGCCGACGGCATCCTGCATCTGCTGCTCGCGCATCACCGGGGCGATCAGGCCGAGACCGTCGCTCTGCGAGCCGAGGATGCGAGCGGGCCGGACGGCCTCGCCGCCATGCCGGCCGAGACGGCGACGGGCTGGGGCCGCATCCTGCGCCCGCTGATCACGCAGCCTAAATCGTCGCTGATGGGCTTCCTGGCCGCGCTCGGCCAATCCTGGATCGAGGACCCGACCAATCGCGATGAGCGCTACGCACGCGTGAGGCTTCGGCGCCGGATCGCCGCCGAGGCGAACGAAGGCGAGCTGGCCGCGTCTGCCCGGCAATACGGACGCGCCCGCGTCGAACATGAACGCGCGATCGCCGATGCCTTGGCGCGACATGCCGTGCTGCATCGAGGAGGATGGGCTTCCCTGATGCGGCAATTCGTTTCGCTGCCGGACGCGCTCGCGCGTGCCGTGCTCGGCCGCGTGATCGTCTCGATCGGGAACCTCGGCTATCCACCGCGCGGGGAACGCCTGACGCGGCTGCTGTCCCATCTTCACGATGGCGCGTCGGAGGCGCGGACTCTCGGAGGGTGCCGCATCCTCCCGGCCAGGGATGGCTGGGTGGTCGCCCGCGAGTCCCGATCGCTTCCGCCTGACGCAGCCTTCGCGCGGAACACGGCCGCCTGGGATCGCTTCCTCGTCGTGCTCCCGGAAGGCATCCCGGCGGAGCGCCTGCGCCTCGGTGCCCTGGGTCCGGGTCCGCGGCCGCCTGGACTTGGGCCGGTGCCCGGGGCCGCACGCCCGTCCCTACCGGCGATCCGCGATCTTGACGGGGTCGTTGCAATCCCCCATCTCGGGTGGGTGCGCCCAGGCGCAGATGTGAGACTAAGGGGCGCGTCGACCTGGGATTTTCCCCGCCAGGCGCTTGCCTCCACCGAATTCGCAGTGGCCTGACGCGGCCGCCCGGGTGTGATAGGGTTAAAGTTTCTCGGCGAGGCGTAGGAATCCTGTGAACAATTTCGGTCGCAATCTCGCGCTCTGGATCATCATCGGCGTCCTCCTGGTCGCCTTGTTCAATCTCTTCCAGAACTCCTCGACCCGCGGGCCGCAGTCAAGCCTCGCCTTCTCGGACTTCCTGCACGAGGTCGAGAGGGGTTCGATTGCCGACGTCACGATCCAGGGCCCGAAAATCTCCGGCCATTTCTCCGACGGCCGCGGCTTCTCTACATACGCCCCGCAGGACCCGCAGCTCGTCAGCCGCCTGACCGAGAAGAACGTCCGCATCATCGCAGCCCCGATGGAAGACAACATGTCGGGGCTGCTCGGCGTGCTGATCTCCTGGTTCCCGATGCTGCTGTTCATCGGCGTCTGGATCTTCTTCATGCGCCAGATGCAGTCGGGCGGCGGCAAGGCCATGGGCTTCGGCAAGTCGCGGGCGCGGCTCCTGACCGAGAAGGTCGGCCGCGTCACTTTCGACGACGTCGCCGGCATCGAGGAAGCCAAGCTCGAGCTCGAGGAGATCGTCGAGTTCCTCAAGGACCCGCAGAAGTTCCAGCGCCTCGGCGGCAAGATTCCGAAAGGCTGCCTCCTGGTCGGTCCGCCCGGCACCGGCAAGACGCTGCTCGCCCGCGCCATCGCCGGGGAAGCCAACGTGCCGTTCTTCACCATCTCGGGCTCGGACTTCGTCGAGATGTTCGTCGGCGTCGGCGCCAGCCGCGTGCGCGACATGTTCGAGCAGGGCAAGAAGAACGCGCCCTGCATCATCTTCATCGACGAGATCGACGCCGTCGGCCGCCACCGCGGTGCCGGCCTCGGCGGCGGCAACGACGAGCGCGAGCAGACGCTCAACCAGCTTCTGGTCGAGATGGACGGCTTCGAGGCGAACGAGGGCGTGATCCTGATCGCCGCGACCAACCGCCCCGACGTGCTCGATCCGGCCCTGCTTCGTCCCGGCCGCTTCGATCGCCAGATCGTCGTGCCGAACCCGGACATCGCCGGCCGCGAGCAGATCCTGAAGGTGCATATGCGGAAGGTGCCGCTGGCGCCCGACGTCGATGCGCGCGTGATCGCCCGCGGGACGCCCGGCTTTTCCGGCGCCGATCTCGCCAACCTCGTCAACGAGGCAGCGCTGATGGCCGCACGCCGCGGTAAGCGCGTCGTCTCGATGAGCGAGTTCGAGTCCGCCAAGGACAAGGTCATGATGGGCGCGGAGCGGCGTTCCATGGTCATGACCGAGGAAGAGAAGAAGCTGACCGCCTATCACGAGTCGGGCCACGCCGTGGTGGCGCTGCACTCGCCGGCCTCGGACCCGATCCACAAGGCGACGATCATCCCGCGAGGCCGCGCGCTCGGCATGGTCATGCGGTTGCCCGAGACCGACCGGATCTCGCACTCGAAAGAGAAGCTGATGGCGGACCTCTCGGTCGCCGCCGGCGGCCGGCTCGCGGAAGAAATGATCTTCGGCGAGGAGAAGGTCACCACCGGTGCCTCCTCCGACATCAAGATGGTGACGGATGTGGCACGCCGGATGGTCACCGAGTGGGGCATGAGCGAGAAACTCGGATTCCTCGCCTATGGTGCGCCCGAGCAGGAGGTCTTCCTGGGCCATTCGGTTACGCAGCGGAAGGACATCTCGGATGCCACCGCCAAGGTGATCGACGAGGAGATCCGCCTGATCGTCGATCGCGCCTATACCACTGCGCGCGAGATCCTGACCAAGCACCTGGATCAGCTCCATCGCCTGGCCAAGGGCCTGCTCGAGTTCGAGACGCTCTCGGGCGACGAGGTGAAGGCGATCTGCAACGGCGAACCGATCAACCGAGACAAGGTCGAGGACGACCCGGCCAAGACCGGCGGGCGCCGCGCCTCGGTGCCGAACACCGGGCCGGGCACCGACGCCGGCGGCATCGCGCCGGAACCGCAGCCCGGCATCTAGAGCATTTTCCGATCTGTCTGAATCGTCAGGGATTCCCAATCCTGTCGCGATGTGATTCAAGATGCCTGCTGGAGGAGGAGGCCAGCGGGCATGGGAGTTCCCCTATCAGAGGATCTTCGTGTTCGTGTGGTGCGGGCGGTCGAGGACGGATTGTCTCGGCGCCAGGCTGCTGAGCGGTTCGGGGTCGGTGTGTCG
>Ga0194131_10009329_pt1 | contig 12432 bp, 10 predicted proteins | sample TA2KigO120mmetaG_FD_148631 | JGI IMG/M metagenome (GOLD analysis project Ga0194131, IMG submission 148631) | Freshwater microbial communities from Lake Tanganyika, Tanzania - TA2015053 Kigoma Offshore 120m | ecosystem: Environmental > Aquatic > Freshwater > Lake | place: Tanzania: Lake... | reverse complement strand
TCTTGCTCCGGTTTGCAAAAACAGGTAAAAGTCACGAGATTATGGAGTATTTATGGTGTTAACGAGACTAGGTAGTAGGATTTATGATTAACTTTCGAAAGGTAAGGAAGGACTTTTCTTCGAACATCTTGAAAGAAGGAAGAGATCTTTATGACAAACAGAAGGTCGTGTCGGCCAAGTTATTACATCTAGACGGGAAGGGGATGAAGATCTCGGGGCGTGTTCTTGGGCAATATGATAACTGCTACGAGAGCGAAGTAGAGATAGACCGCATTGAATGTGAAGCCATCGACTCTAACTGTGACTGCCCCTACAACTATGATTGTCAACATATTGCAGCACTCCTTTTCTATTTAGAAGAAAATTTAGATAAGATTTTCCTTGACTATTCGAAAGAATCTAATCTTGAGGAGATGGTAGAAGAAAATGGGGAGATGGATGAAGAGTCTAAGCAGGATCTCTTGAATAAACTAAAAGAAGCGGAAGCCAAGGAAGAAAGTAGACAGGAAGATCTCTATCAGCGTCAAGTATTGCAAGAGTATATAACTTCTTCGCAGATTCTAGCGCATTCTCCTTTTTTTAGAACGCTAGTCCTCCCCGATCTGGACAAAGCAGATTTACACATCACGTTTGCTTTCCCCCAAGACTTTGAGATAAAAAACCAGGTAGAGGTACAGCTCTCTTTACGTATGCCCTCTCGCTCTAAACCCTTGCACATTCCTGTGCTTAAGCGTTTTATGGAAGCTGTTCACTATGAGGAACCCCTCTTCATTGGGGGAAGAAAGTATGTTTTTTCCGTACAATCTTTTGAGCCCGTACAGCGGGATGTTTTGAAAACATTGATGAGTCACTTGCGTTTTATAGAAAATAATCCAACAGAGAAATCATTGCGATCAGGCTTTGTTGACCAGGAAGTATTTGGCTTGATACTCGCTAAGATGTACGAGCATACTTCACAGCAGTTACGTCTTTCTGGGTATGTTCATCAAGAAGATGAATACCCCATTTTAACGGGTTTATATGAGGGGAGCTTAGATCAGCCCGTGAAGTTTTCCACGTCGCCTGTAAAAATTCGCTTCTTATTAGAGTACATCCCCCCCCCTACATCAAAGATTTTAGTGAATCCAGCTCTAGTGGTCGATGAAGAGATCATAGGGTTAGAAGAAGTTCATTTTTTTGCGTGTGCTAAGCCTGGCATGTTATATAAAAATGTTTTCTATCGATTTAGAGAGCAAATTACACGTTTACATTTGAAACATCTCAAGCTCACAAGAGACATTACAATCCCGGAACCCCTGTTTGGCTCTTTTGTAGAAAATTCCTTACCGGAACTTTCTAGATATGCTGAAGTAGCCAACCAGCAGATTATCGACCATTTCATTACCATTCCTTTTACAGGATCCATGCAAGCGGTTTGTAATTTGTCCTATCTTGATGGGGAGTTAGAAGCAACACTGCACTTTGTTTACGAGGGACACTCAGTTCCTGCGGCTTTTTCTGCGTTGAATTATGGGCAAATCACCTCTTTTGTTAAGGAAGAGGGGATTTTAGCGCGTAATCTTACTGAAGAACGAGCTATCATCGAAGATCTATTCCAAGATTTTCTTTATGAAGAAGAAACTGGAGCCTATATCTCTAAGTCAGACAAGAAGATTGTCGAATTTATGACGGAAGTAGTCCCGAGAAATCAGTCTCGTGTGCAGTTTAACTGCCCTCAGAACTTATTAGATCAATTTATCTATGATCAGACGCAGTTCTTCTTAGAGCTATCTGATACGGATAGGGTAGATTCTTATAAGATTGAACTCAAAGTCGTGGGAGCGCTCAAGGGGGTGCGAGTAGATACACTTTGGGAGTGCATGGCGACAAGGAAGGCCTTTATCGAGTTAGATATGCCTAAGACCAAGGTGCGTAAAGCTCAGGAAGGAACCCGTCTACCCAAGATCCTGGTACTCGATCTTGAAAGAATGGGGGGAGTCGTCAAGATGTTTGATGAGCTCGGTATTGAAGTGCTAGAAAATCACGAATTACACAGGCCTCTTTGGAGTTTAGTCAGTGTTGATGCTTCTCATGTAGAAGGATTGCCCATTACTTTTACAATCACAGATAGGCTTGTGGATATCCGTAAGCAGATGCTCGGAGAGAAACACCCTGTATTCTCTGAAGTCCCTAAAGCAATTAAGGCTACTTTGCGCTCCTATCAAATAGAGGGAGTTAAGTGGCTTGAAAGACTTCGTTCCATGTATTTGAATGGGATTTTAGCCGATGATATGGGGCTTGGTAAAACATTACAAGCCATTGTCACACTATCTCAACATAAGCAAATCTCGGAAGGGCCTGCATTAATTGTTTGTCCCACATCCCTGCTCTATAACTGGAAGGAAGAGTTTTCTAAGTTTAACGGTCGGCTAAAGACAGTAGTGGTTGATGGAGTTCCTTCGTACAGGAAAAAAGTTATTGAAGGAGCTGTGGAGTATGATGTAGTCATCACATCCTATACTCTTTTGCAAAAAGATATTGATAGTTATAAAGAGATGAATTTTTCTTACGTCATTCTCGATGAAGCGCAGCATATCAAGAATCGAGGGACACGAAATGCTCGATCTGTAAAAATGATCAGAGCCGATCACCGGCTCATCTTATCAGGTACTCCTATCGAGAATTCGCTCGAAGAGCTCTGGAGCCTTTTTGACTTCTTGATGCCTGGGTTTTTAAGTACATATGATCGCTTTGTAGAGAAATATGTACGGGTGTCGGGTTCTGAGCAGTCTAAGAATTTAGACTTTTTAAGAAAAAAAGTTGCGCCCTTTATCTTACGTAGAATGAAGGACGATGTTCTAGATGACTTGCCCCCCATTTCGGAAATTGTCTATCATTGCCAGCTGAGCGAAAGTCAAAAGCAGCTCTACAAATCTTATGCAGATTCTGCACGTGATGAGTTAGTGCGTTTAGTGCAAAGAGATGGCTTTGATAGAGTTCAGATCCATGTATTGGCAACATTGACGAGATTGAAACAAATCTGCTGTCATCCAGCGATCTTTGCAAAAGAAACACCAGAACCCGGGGACTCTGCAAAGTATGACATGTTACTGGATCTCTTGCAAACACTGATCGCAGGTAGACATAAGACAGTCATCTTTTCGCAGTATACGAAGATGTTGCAGATCATGAAGGAAGACTTTGAGCAGATGGGCATCCGTTTTGCATACCTCGATGGTTCTACAAAGGACCGATTACAAATGGTGCAGCAGTTTAACGAAGACGAATCTATTTCTACTTTCCTTGTTTCTTTAAAAGCAGGGGGAACAGGGCTAAACTTGGTAGGAGCAGATACTGTCATTCACTATGACATGTGGTGGAACCCTGCAGTAGAAAACCAAGCAACAGACCGCGTGTACCGCATGGGACAAAAGAGCTCGGTCTCTTCCTATAAGCTCATTACTCTTGGAACAATCGAAGAAAAAATCGCAGAAATGCAGAAGAAGAAAAAAGGGTTGGTCAAGAAAGTGGTAAGCTGCGATGATGAAGCAATAGAAAAACTCACTTGGGAAGATGTATTAGAATTACTTAAGACGTGAAGAGTTTTTCAGACAAAGTGAATAACATCCAACGAGTATAGGACATTGCATGGCGACGAAGCATCCAAAGAATCCGGCCTCTATGGGAGAGCTCCTACAAAGACTTTCACGAGGCCTTTTAGGAAGAGTAGGGCAGGTTTCTGGATTATTTTCTAACGATATTGGTATTGATCTTGGGACAGCTAACACCTTAGTATACGTGCGGGGCAAGGGGATCGTGCTTGCGGAGCCCTCTGTTGTAGCCGTTGACTCGATGACGGGCGAAGTGCTCGCTGTCGGACATAAAGCGAAGGCCATGCTCGGCAAGACCCCAAGGAAAATTCATGCTGTGCGTCCGATGAAAGATGGGGTGATCGCTGATTTTGAAATCGCCGAAGGGATGTTAAAAGCTCTGATTAAACGCGCTACGCCTCCAAGGAATCTTATTCGTCCTCGTATCCTTATTGCGGTTCCTTCAGGGATCACAGGAGTAGAAAAACGAGCAGTAGAGGATTCCGCCCTACGAGCTGGTGCACAGGAGGTAATTTTGATTGAAGAACCGATGGCTGCAGCCATTGGTGTAGACCTCCCCGTGCACGAGCCAGCTGCTAACATGATCATTGACATTGGAGGGGGGACAACAGAGATTGCGATTATCTCTTTAGGGGGTATTGTGGAAGCTCGTTCTTTGCGTATCGCGGGAGATGAGTTTGATGAGTGTATCGTCAACTATATGCGTCGTACCTACAACTTGATGATTGGACCTAGGACAGCAGAAGAGATCAAGATGAGTATTGGTTCTGCCTATCCTCTTGGGGACCATGAGTTAGAGATGGAGGTGCGGGGTAGGGATCAAGTCGCGGGTCTTCCCTTGACGAAAAGAATTAACTCCGTGGAGATCAGAGAGTGTTTGGCAGAGCCCATCCAACAGATTGTAGAGAGTGTGAAGTTAACATTAGAAAAGTGCCCACCTGAACTAGCCGCCGATCTTGTTGAAAGGGGCATGGTGCTCGCTGGAGGAGGGGCATTGATTCGTGGCTTAGATAAGGCTCTGATTAAAGCAACAGGACTGCCTGTTATTGTAGCTGCAAATCCCTTGCTTGCTGTTTGCCTTGGAACGGGGAAAGCACTCGATCATCTCGATAAATTTAAGAAAAAGAAGGCTCTTGCCATTTGACATGCATGATCCTCTAGTCCGTTCAGCTATTTTTACGTGTTCTTTTTCCACATGGAAAGTAAGGGAGGACTCTAAGCTTTGGACAAGCTGTTCGTCGCTCATGCAATTCATTGAGGAGGCAATCAATCTTTGTACTCCAGAAGAAGTGCAATTCTGCGATGGATCAGAAGAGGAATATCAGCATCTTTGTGAAAGACTTGTAAAGAAGGGAACATTCATTCCCCTAGATTCTGTAAAAAGACCTGGAAGTTATTTGTGTCGCTCAGATCCAAGTGATGTGGCTCGTGTAGAAGAGTGTACATTTATCTGTTCTAGGTTACAAGAAGATGCAGGTCCTACGAATAACTGGAAAGATCCAGAAGAGATGAAGGTATTACTGCTGAAACTCTTTGCTGGTTGCATGCAGGGAAGAACGCTTTATGTCGTCCCGTTTTGTATGGGGTCTCTTGGTTCTTCTTTTTCCTTAGTGGGAGTGGAGATCACCGACTCCCCCTATGTCGTTTGCAGTATGCATATTATGACGAGGATGGGGATTTCTGCTTTACAGCATATACAAAGCAACTTCATCCCTTGCCTGCATTCTGTTGGTAAACCGTTACAGCCAGGAGAGAAAGATGTCTTGTGGCCTTGTAATCAAGAACACAGGTATATCGTGCATTTTCCTGAGGAAAGATCTATTTGGTCTTTTGGTAGTGGTTATGGGGGCAATGCTCTTTTGGGAAAAAAGAGCATGGCTTTGCGCATTGCTTCTGTTTTAGCTAAAGAACAGGGGTGGCTTGCTGAGCACATGCTTCTTATCGGCATAACCAATCCTGAGGGGAAGAAAAAGTACTTTGCAGGAGCATTTCCAAGTCAATGTGGCAAGACAAATCTTGCATTGCTTTGTCCTTCACTCCCTGGGTGGAAAGTGGAGTGCGTTGGGGATGACATCGCATGGATACGCAAAGGAAAGGATGGCTGTTTATATGCAGTGAATCCTGAATCGGGTTTTTTTGGTGTAGCACCGGGGACCTCTTATGCCTCGAATAAGTACGCGATGCAGACGATCTCTCATGATACGATTTTTACAAATGTGGCTTTGACACAAGATCACGATGTGTGGTGGGAAGGCCTTACAAAAACTCCCCCTATAGGACTTATTGACTGGAAAGGAGGGGCCTACCATACTGGGCAGCCAGCCGCTCATCCCAATGCACGCTTTACTGTGAAAGTTGAGCAATGTCCTATTTTGGATACGCATTTTAAGGATCCAGAGGGAATTCCTCTTTCTGGTATTTTGTTTGGGGGGAGACGCGCTTCGATGGTTCCGCTTGTATATGAGGCATTTTCCTGGTCTCACGGAGTGCTCATAGGAGCCTGTCTTTCTTCAGAGACAACGTCGGCTGCTGCTGGTCATGTGGGAAAAGTACGACATGATCCTTTTGCTATGTTGCCCTTTTGTGGGTATCACATGGGGGACTACTTTGCGCATTGGCTGCGCATGGGGCATGATTCTCAAACAATGCCACCCATCTTTTGTGTGAACTGGTTTCGTAAGGATGGAGAGGGAAACTTCTTATGGCCAGGTTTTGGAGACAATATTCGAGTGTTGAAGTGGATCTTTGAAAGAACAGAGGAGCGAGGCCCTGCTGTTTCAAGTCCGATTGGTTACCTTCCAGCTCCTGGTTCCCTTGATCTAACGGGTCTATCTATAGCAGAAGATGAGTTGTTTGCGCTCACACTATCTGAATGGCAGCAAGAAATTCGAGAGTGTCGGGAGTATTTTGCACTTTTTGGAGAAAAGATGCCAAAAGAGCTCTTGCAAGAGCTCGATCACTTAGAAAAAAGGATCTATGAGAGCTCTTCTACAGCGAGTAAGTAAGGCTTCTGTGTATGTGGAAAAAAAAGAAATTTCCTCCATCGCAAGAGGTTTGTTGATTTTTCTTGGTATCCATAAAGAAGATCAAGCCTGGCAAGTTGCTCCCTTTGTAGAGAAAATCGCGCACCTCAGGATTTTTACGGATGATCAAGCTAAGATGAACCGTTCTTTATTAGATGTTCAGGGAGAGGTTCTTGTCGTTTCGCAGTTTACATTATATGGCGATTGCAAGTCGGGGAGAAGGCCAGATTTTCTAGCCTCAGCCAATCGAACGATAGCAGAACCACTTTACAGGGCGTTTCTAGACTGCTTACATACTTACCCATGTTCTGTTAGAGAGGGGCTTTTTGGAGCCCATATGGAGGTTTCTCTAGTGAACGATGGCCCTGTGACTTTCTGGCTAGAAAGCTAATTCCTCTATCTTTCAAGAGATAGAGGAATTATCACTATTCTCTTCCAAAGAGTTCTTGTGGTGTAAAAAAGAAGGCTACTTCGTCTTTTGCTGTTTCTTTACTATCGGATCCATGAATAGCATTGCTTTCGATACTTCTTGCTAGGTCTGCACGGATTGTTCCCGGTTCTGCTTCTTTGGGGTTAGTGGCTCCCATGAGTTTTCTATTCAAGGCAATAGCTCCCTCTCCTTGAAGAACCATTACAAGAACGGGCCCCGAAGAAATAAAGGAGACAAGCTCTTGATAGAAAGGGCGATGCGCGTGGACTGCATAAAAAGCTTTGGCTTCTTCTGTCGATAAGCGCACCATCTTAGCAGCCACGACTTTGAGTCCCGCTTGTTCAAAGCGAGAGATGATATTTCCGATATAATTGTCTGCGACCGCATCAGGTTTAATAATCGATAGGGTTTGTTCCAATGCCATAAAGAGTTCTCCTATTGTAGAAATTGTTGGCTTGTTCCGGCGATTGTACTGAAGAAGGAGTTTTTTTTCTAATAAAAATCTGTGTTTTTTAGATGATCTATTGCGCTATAAAAAGCAATTGTGTTATTAATAAAAATATAATAACAGTGTATTTATGAACAGATTTTATTTGTGTTTCTTGTTTGTTATTTCTAGTGTTTGTTTATTTTCAGAAATGGATATGAACATTACTATCGTATTTTCTGTAGAGCCCATGAACGAAATGGGTCAGATCTCTGGTCCGGCGCCTGTATTTGAGTTAAAAGCAGGGGACTACTCAGGGTGCTGTGAGAATACGTATTCTGTTTCCACCAATGAAACTAATAAAAAGATTTCAGCTTCTTTGGATAGTGATATGCCTCCCTATACTTCTTTGCAGATTAAACTAGCCCCTCCTAGCGGGGCAAAGAGCACAGGGTGGCAAACACTTTCAGCCACACCAGTAGATCTAGTCATTGAGATATCAGAGGTATCGGGAGAAGATTTGTCAATGACCTATCTATTTTCTGCAGAACCCAAAGCTGGGGTTATTAAGAACACTACGCGTATTGTTTATTATACCATGACGGATGGGTGATGCTCACTACCTTGTGTCTGTGAAGGTAAGCAGCATGGCTCTGGATTGAGGGAGAACGATTCCAGCTTCTATTTTTGCTGCAAATTCTATAGATAATTCATAAGTCCCTGTAAGAATATCCTGGGCTAAGAGCTGAAGGGTGGTATTCAAAGATACAATCGGATAAGAAGCTAACTGCGCTCTTAGATAGGTATGTTCTGGGAGAGGGCTATCTAAAGAGACGAATAGAGAACACCCTCCAGGAGAGGAAGTTTGTAGTGAGCAGCGTACTTTGGTAGCTATAGGAAGAGGATCCTCTCCTGGGATGGCTTGCGAGATCATCAGGGGAGAAGATGGCGCAGAAAAAGAAAGAGTAGATGCTAAAAGTAGGATCATGGACTTGTAGCTACCAGGGTAAGAGTGACAGTTCTCATGAGCGTTTGCGCAGGGATTTGCCAGCCATTTTGTACTTGAAATAGGTAGGAAATGTTTCCAGTTTCCGTAACTAAGGAAGGAAGATTGATGACAAGGTCTGTAGAAGAAGTGTTAAGGGGTTGCAGGCCGAGTGAAGTTCCTGAAGAAGAATCTAGCTGCACGAATAGTGTAGTATTGGTGGGAAGGGCTCCCCCTTTGGATAGCATGCCAATAATTTTAAAGCGACCTTTTTTGGCATTAGAAAAAACTGTATACGATGTGGAAGAATCGCTCGCTCTCCCAACCCCTGATGAGTCGAGCATGATCGTTAAAGGAGCGGGGTTTCCCGAAACAGTTAGATTTGACACAGCAGCTACGCGCAAGATGAAGGGATCCATTGCCACAGTAGCTGCTGATAATGAATAAGGCAAAAGAACAAGAACAAGTAGCCTGTATCTCATGCCGAAGACTGTACAAAAAATCTTCTAGGAAGTCAACTAGAAGAAGTGATGGTCAACGTCACTGTGCGGTTGAGTGTCTGTGCAGGTACGGTCCATCCGTTAGTGACTCCAAATGTATATGTGATACCGCCTGTATCAGAAACAAGGGTTGGCAAGTTTGTTACAAGATCAACAGGGGATGTGCTGAGAGCTTGAGCTCCTTGAGAAGTTCCGGATGTTGAGGCTAATGCAACAGTTAGTGAGGTGTTCGTTGGCATATTTCCTCCACTGGAGATGGCTCCTGTGATTTTAAGACGGCCATTGCCCCCTGTATTGCTTGTAATGGCATAGGTTGTTGTGGCATCTGTGGCCGATCCCACTCCTGCTGAGTTTAAAGAAACTGTGAGTGTTCCAGGATTCCCAGATACCGTGAGATTAGAAGTAGCATTGATAATCATTTTGAGCACTTGAGATACGCTTGACTCGGCATGTAAAAAACATTGGGATCCTCCAATCCAGCCAAGTATGCAAATAGCCATATGAGATAACTTCATAAAATCCTCCTAGTAAGTGTAAAGAAATTTCTTTTTTTCTTTTCTCACAGGGGGAATTATTTGTACACGTCTTAATCAGTTAGGGTCAGCCGAATACAATTTGTGTAAGTATCAGAGGGAAGAGGAGTCTTGCATGAGAGTACATAGGTAATGCGAAGTGCTTTTTGTGCTACAGGGCCTACTTCTGTAACGAGGTTTTTTTCTCCTTCAGAGAGAGTCATAGGGCCAAGACTTTTAGCCCCTTTAGGGGCTTCTAGATGAATAGTAAGTTGCACTTGAGGGGGAAGAGGAGAGGTTAAAGAACCTACGATCTTCTTATGTTGCTCGTTTGTCGTGATAGCATATGTACCGTGACTTGTAAAAACTCCGCTGGGAGCAGCAAGAGAAAACGAAGCAGAACCCTTTTCTACAACGATTTCTTGAATTGGTTGTATTCCGATGATGAGATTAAGAATGGTTGTAGCGATCCACATGGTGATTTACTGTGTGTGAAGAGTTCCTGTGTCGATCATATGTAAGGGGCGTTTAATAGGTGATAATTTTATTTCTATAGATCGTTTTTCTCCAGGAAAAAGATCAAGTAACTGCTCTTTGGGATCCAGGTGATAAAGCGTCCCTTCTTGCTCTGCACGTACTTGAATGAGTAAACGTCCTGGCATAAGCTTATCCAAGGAAAAATATCCCCTAGAATCTGTCATAACAATGATCTTTTTTCCTGAAGTCATTTGTATCACAGTTATCTCGGCTCCTGCAAGACCCTGTTGCTCGATATCCTCATGGAGGATCGATCCCTCTATTTGACAGGGGTGATCAAAAGGGATCTGTACCTGTGTTGTTTCACCTCCTTGGATGTGTAGAGCAAGAGGCATGGCTACAAGGGGCACTAGGTGAGGATCCTTGTCCTCAATCCAAAAATGATGGTGACCTGGTTTTATTTCAGAAAATGTAAATCGCCCTTGTGCATCGGTTAGGGTGCGCATATCGTTGCAGTGAACAATCAGATGAGAGTAGGGCGATGTGTTTTCTTTCCTATAAGCTTTTCCTTGGACAGTCCCTGAAGATTTGTTTTTTCCTACGGGAAGATTCCAGGGAATCGTATAGGACAGGAGAAATTCCAGAGTGTTTCCTTGAAAGTTGCTCGTATTATTATAAGCTTGCAACTTCAAGGATGAACCTCTAGGGAAGGTATACATGCTTGTTGCACTGATATAGTGACGTATACCAGGGGAAGTAGATACTTCATAAAGGGCTTGCATACTCCACTGTTTATGCAGTAAGAAATTTGTCGAGATACCGTAGACTTTAGCCCAAGAGATGACTTGCGCTAGAGCTATATATCCAAGTTTAGTATAAAGGGCATACTGTAGGTAAGTTTTAGGTTGATAGTAAAGATAAAGTTGATAGTTTTGCCAAAATTGGTGACCCATCCTTTGCACCGTTTGTGTATAGATTCCCTGTTCGAGGATCCCTTGACAGGTCCATTGTTTCCACGATTTTCCTAGGTTTACACTCGCAAAATGCGTTTGATACTGTTGGGAAGAAAGAACATCCTTTGCATGCAAATAATTATAGTACGTGGAGAGATAAAGACCCAAAGGAAAAAGATAGGAAAGACCAGAATACCCATTATGGATACGCGGAGCAGTCTCCAGTTTAGGGTTTTTCTGCAGGTTATACTTGGATGTGTTCCAAGATAGGGAACCTTGTAGTCTCTTTAGAATGGGGAATCCGATGCTCATATAAAGTTGATCTGTATTTTGGTAATATCCTGTAAAATTAGGTCCCGCATAGATCTTCTGTAGAGTATACCAAAACTGATTAGGAAATGTGGCAAAAGAGTAGAAATAACCAGCTTGGTGCTGTTTTTTTATGAAAGAGCTGGTATTTCCGTACTCCAGGGTATGATTTCCATAGTGCGCATTGCGAACCTCTCCAAGCAGAGTTGTACTTGTGGTCGATGAAGTGGTTTGTAGGATTTTCTCAGATTGACTTGTAAAATAGGTTTGCAAAGAGGACAAAGACAGTGTGAGTGCAGGAAGAGGCTTGTAAGATAATTTCCCCGTAAAGCAAAATTGCGGCACAGAAGAAGTGTCTTGTATACAGATCCCTTTGAAGAGGAACGCATCTTTACTGAGAGAGAGACTACCACCTCTTCCAAAGCGATTTAAGAGTAAAAGAGGTGTTTGGGTATAGATACCATCTCCCCCATAGATATCTAAGGTGGAATTCCAAAAGTGTAGATATCCATTTTCTAAAGAGCCGCCAAGATCTCTGTCGATATTGGCTTGTTGGATAAAAGGCAAACGAAGCAAAAAGTCGATGTGATGATTTTTACCGAGTTTTCCACCACCACTTTGTTCTATAAATCCTTGTATGGCTCGATTCTTCATTCCATAACCAAGAGTGGTTTGCATAGGAATTGTGGTGTATCGATTCCTTGTGGAGAGTGTTTGGGGGAATAACTCAAACTCTGCCGTTAGGAATATAGGGGGGGTGTCGTGAGAAATATCTTGTAGGCGCAAAGAGAGAAAAGTTTGACGGGAAGAAGTTAACGTGTTTGAAGCTTTTATTTGCAGGGTAACTGTTTTTGATGCACCGGGGTCGAGAAGGAGAGGCATCTGATCTTCCAAGAAAACAGCGAGCTCTGATGTATGATCCAGATGGAGAGAGATTGTACTATGCGCATTGCCCGCATTGTGAACTTGAAGCTGAAGAGATAGCGATTCTCCGGCTAAAAGAACGTTCGATGTAGGGTTTAGAGAAGCTTGCAGTTCATTGAGCTGCAGTACTTGCACAAAGAAGGTCATTTCTCCGCGTAAATCGGGGTGTTCTCTTCCTTCTACGACAAACTGAAGCGCATAACGACCAGCAAGGGTTTGTTTGGGAACTCGAAATGCCACAAGTTGCAACCTCGTTTCCCCGGGAGTAAGCGTAAAGAAGGGTTCCGTAAATGGGATAGAAA
>Ga0194131_10009324_pt1 | contig 12438 bp, 10 predicted proteins | sample TA2KigO120mmetaG_FD_148631 | JGI IMG/M metagenome (GOLD analysis project Ga0194131, IMG submission 148631) | Freshwater microbial communities from Lake Tanganyika, Tanzania - TA2015053 Kigoma Offshore 120m | ecosystem: Environmental > Aquatic > Freshwater > Lake | place: Tanzania: Lake... | reverse complement strand
CGCTCCGGCAGCTGCTCGACGCGATGTCGCGCAAGGGGGCCGGTCCCCGGGCCGCCGAGGCCCCCACGCCCGGGCTGCGCGCACGACTCTTGTCGCGACTCTCGGGTCCTCCCGTCACCAACCAGCCGGCCTACGGCAAGCTCCGCGACGAGGCGATCGACGAGGCCCGCGCCAAGGAGATGCGCTACGGCGCCGCCAAGTGGGAGTCCGGCACCGCGCCCGAGGCGCTCACCAGCGACACGCCCGAGAAGCCGGGCGACGACGGCGGCCGTACCTACGACGAGTGGGATGACGCCGCCGGGCACTACCGCTTCGAGGCCACGAAGGTCTTCACGCCCGACGCCCCCACCGGGCCCCTCGGCAGCTACGAGCGCATCGTCGGGGCAAACGGGCCGCAGATCAAGACGATCCGGCGCCGCTTCGAGGAGCTGCGGGTGGAGGAGCGCTGGCTTCATGGCCAGCCCGACGGCAGCGAGCTCGACCTCAACCGCGCCGTGCTCGCCCTCACCGACGTGGCCGCCGGGCAGGATCCCGACGACCGCATCTACAAGCGTTTCGTGCGGGCAAAGCAATCGGTGGCGATCCTCACCATGGTCGATCTCTCGGGCAGCACCCAGGGCCACGTCATCCACCTCGAGCAGACCGCGATGGTGCTCTTCGCCGAGGGGCTGCGCACCCTCGGCTTTCCCCACGCCTTCTACGGTTTTGGCAACACGCACCCCCAGGAGTGCAACCTCTTCCGCATCAAGGGCTTCGAGGAGCCCTACGGCGAGGGCGTGTACAAGCGCATGGGCAACCTGCGCGCCAGCGGCGCCACGCGCATGGGCGCGTTCATCCGGCACGCAGGCTGGCTGCTCGCCCAGCGCCCGCAGTCGCGACGCATCCTCATGGTGGTGTCGGACGGCAAGCCCGAGGACCGCGCCGAGTACCGCGGGCGACACGGCATCCGTGACACCGCGATGGCAGTGACCGAGGTGCGGCGCCACGGCGTGCACGTGCACTGCATCTCGCTCGACCCCGAGGAAGGGGCCGACAAATACTTGTCGGAGATCTTCGGCGCCGGGCGCTACCTCAAGCTGGAGGACGTAGACTCGTTACCTGCCCGGCTCCCGGAGGTGTTCCGGGGACTCGTTCACTAGGAGGTTTCCATGCTCGCCCTGATGCTCGCCTGCGCAGAGGGCCGCTACCTCTGCGGTCCGGGAACCCAGGTGGAAGGGGACTGGTGCGTTGCCAGCGAGGACACCCGCGATCCCGCAAACACCGACGACACCGGCACCGAGAGCGACGCCGACGGCGACACCGACGCCGACACCGACACCGACACCGACACCGACACGGGCGAGGAGCCCGAGCCCGCTCGACTCGTCATCAACGAGTTCATGGCCTCGAACGACACCAAGGTGTACGACGAGGCGAGCGAGTACGACGACTGGCTCGAGATCTACAACGCCGGCGGCCAGCCGATGGCACTCGACGACGTGAGCCTCACCGACGACACGGCGACGCTCGATCTCTACACCTTCCCCGCGGGCAGTTCACTGGGGCCGGGCGAGTGGATCTTCGTGTGGTGCGACCAGACGCCCGACCAGGGCGGCAACCACGCGAACTTCACCTTGCAGTCGGCGGGCGACCGCGTGCTCCTCGTCCGGGACCCACTCGGCAGCGCCGAGGTGCTCGACGACGTGGAGTGGACCGACATGGCCGCCGAGGTGGCGGCCGCGCGCTACCCCGACGGGAGCGACGATTGGGTCATCACCGAGAACGTGACGCCCGGGGCCGCCAACGGCGAGTAGGCCGGGGGCGCCGGGCCTACTCCTCGTCGCCCTCGTCGTCGCCGACGTCGTCTTCTTCCCAGTCGTCGTCCTCGTCGTCACCCTCGTCGATCTCCTCCCACTCCTCGCCCTCTTCGCCCTCGTCAGTACCCTCCTCCTCGTCTTCCCAGTCGTCTTCTTCTTCCCAGTCGTCGTCGTCGAAGTCGTCGTCGTCCTCGTCGTCGGGGCTCTCGGGCTCGTCGTCGTCGGGTGCGAGGCGGAGGATCTCGTCATCGGCGGGCATGCGCGGCTCCATGGGCGGAACCTAACCGCCGCCGGGGAGGTGCTCGTCAAGCCAGCGCAGGCTCCGCGACCAGGCGAGCGTGGCCGCCTCGGCGTTCCCGCTGGGCGAGGCGGGGTTGGCGAAGCCGTGCCCGCAGCCGGGGTACCGATGCACGCGCGCGGGGATGGGCTGGAAGGCGAGACGGCGCTCGAGCTCGTCGACGTGCGCCGCGGGTGCCGCGGGGTCGGCGGTGCCGAAGTGACAGAGCAGCGCGGCGCGTCGGCCCGGCAGCAGGTCGAGCGGCTGCACCGGCTTCTGCGGCGTGAGCGTGGGGTACACGATGCGGCCATAGAACTCGACCGCCGCGTGGAAGCCGGGGACGCAAGCGGCGGCAAGTCGCGCGTGCAGGCCGCCGAGACAGAAACCGAGCACGGCAGCGCCCGCCACCGCGCCGAGGCAGTCGCGGGCGAAGCCGACGTCGGCCAGGGCCAGTCCGTCGTCGAGCCGGGCGACGGCCGCCGAGATGGCCTCCGGCGCGTCGAGCGCGGGCGGGCCGCCGTGGCGCGCCCAGGGGTCGACCACCGCCACCCGGTAGCCCTCGTCGAGGAGCCGCGCCGCGTAGTCCTCGATGTTGGCATCGACGCCGCGCACCTCGGGGCAGAGCACCACGCCGCGATCGGCCGCGGCCTCGCCGCCGGCGAGCAGGATCACCGAGGCGCCGCGCGGGCCGCCCAGGACCTGTCGCGACACGCTCACAGCGCCAGCCGGCGGTAGACGTTGACGATCTGCGCCGGGAGCATCTCCACGCGGTCGATGACGCAGTAGCCCACCTCGCCGTACATCCGCTTGAGGTAGCCGGGACCGGTGGGGTCGACGGTGATGCAGAAGGGATGCACCCCCTCGCGACGCGCCTCGCGCAGCGCCGCCTTGGTGTCTTCCTGGGCGTAGCGGTCGTAGTAGTGGTCGCAACCGCAGTCCAGCGGCTTGCCATCGCTCAGCAGGAACAACAGCCGCGTGCGCGCCGGCTCCGCGAGCAGCTTGCGCGTGGCGTGCCGGATGGCGGCGCCGTCGCGGTTCTCCATCTTGAAGGAGATTCGTCCCACGCGCTCCCGCGCCCGGTCGTCCCAGGCGTCGCGAAACTCCTTGGCCACGTAGAACGCCACGTGGTCGCGACCGTAGCCGCTGAAGCCGTAGATCGAGAAGGCGTCGCCGATGGCGTGCAGCGCCTCGGCGATGACGATCAGCGCCTCCTTTTCCACGTCGATCACCCGGCGCTGCCCCCCGGCCGCCGTGGCCTCGTTGGTGGACGAGGACATGTCGAGCAGGAAGGACACGGCCACGTCGCGACGCTCGGGCAGCGCGCGACGGTACACTCGGTCGGGGAAGTCCCCCGTGATGCGCCCGGTGACGGCCCCGTCGATCACGCGGTCGATGTCGAGTTCGTCGCCATCGGTGAGCCCACGGATCATCGTCCGCCCCTCGGGACGGAGCGCCTCGAAGCGCCGTCGCAAGCGCTCGATGGCGTGGCGCTCGCGCTCCATCACCTCGTCGACGAAACTCCGGTCGCCCTCGCGAAGTCGCGACTCGCGGACCACCACCCACCGCGGCTTGTGATCGTTGATGGTCGCGTCCCACTCGCGGTAGAGGAAGTTGCGCCCCGTCGCGACGACGTCGGGGTCCTGCGGGATGCCGGTGGCGGCGGCCGGGGGCGCGTCGTCGCGCTCCGCGCCCGGGTCGACCAGCGCGCCGCCGGGGGGGCGGTGGCGATCGAGCATCGCCTCCATCTGGGCGTAGGCCGTCTGCTCCATCAGCTCGCGCCGCCGCCGCTCCTGCTCTCGCACGCGCTCTCGCGCCTCGGCCGCCGAGAGCTGCTCGCCTCGGTTCGCCGCCTCTTCTCGTAGCCGCCGGGCCTCGTCTTCCCGCTGGCGCTCCTCGGCGCCGGCCTCCTCGGGCGCGATGCGCGCGCCCAGTTCCGGCGGCGCGAGCGGGCTCTCCTGCGGCTCGCCACGGTCGCCCGGCATCCGGAGTCGCTCGCTGCCCTGGCTTCGCGGGGGCTTGCCGTCCTTTGCGCGGAGCATCAGCCCTTCCACGCCGGCGTAGCCCTCGCTCACCACGCGGGCGACCTCGTTGACGTCGAGCGCGCCGGCCCGGCGCAGTGCCTCGCGCAACGGCGCCAGCGCCAGCGCGATCTCCTCGTTCACCGGCAGCGGCTCGAGGCCCCAGGCCTCGCGGGCCAGCGCTTCCACGGCCCGCGCCGCGGGCGCCTCGGGGGCCGGTCGCTGTCCCCGGAGGGTGGGGCCGACGGCGCCGAGATCGCGGGCGATGCCCGGGTACTCCTCGCGCAGCCGCGCCTCGACGCGGGCGTCTTCGAGGAGCTGGAAGATCTCGCGCGCCAGCGAGCGGTTGCCGAAGGCACGGAAGTAGCGCTCCAACTCGCTCTCGCCCTCAGCGGCGTCGGGCCAGCCAGCCGCAGGAGCGGGCACGCGCGCGAGGTCGAGGTCGAAAGTGCCAAACTCCAGGTACCCGGCGCCCACGGCGGTGAGCACGCGGTACACGGCGAAGTCGCGCTCGTCGCCGAACTTCTCCACGTGCTCGGGCAGGTACACGTGGTGCCCGTCGGAGAAGGCCTTCCCCTTCCCCGCCCGCACCTGGACGTCTTCCCCGCAGTGCGCGCGGGCGTAGAGGGTGAGGGTGCGCGACACGTCGGCGAGGCGCACCCCGGCGTGCAGGGCCTTCACGGCGGCATGCGCGGCGTCGGACTCCTTCTTGAGGAAGCTCTCCGCGCGCTGGTGCGACTCGGCGTGGATTTCCACCCCCTGCACCACGAAGCGGCGCAGCCGGTCCTCGTCCATGGTGTCGACCAGGTCGGGCAGGGTACGCGCCAGGACGGCAAGGGCCTCTGGGCGCGACCCGGCCACCTCCTCCAGCAGCCTGAAGTAAACTCCTCGTCGCGACATAGGTACGCGCGCGATGTGGTCGGGAATCGTGACCGCCACGACCCGTGCCAGCTCGCCGTCGCGCATGGCCACGCGGGCCACGAGGCGGCCGTAGGACTCCGCCTCGGCCTCGCCAATCCCGTCGCGGATGGCGGCGCGGTAGCGCATCCAGGCGCGGAGGGCCGCGGTGTCGGCCCGCGCGAGGCGGACCATGGGGGCGAGGTCCTTGGCCCAGGGCGGGACGGTGGCGTCGTCGAAGAAGCGCGTGCTCGCCGCGCGCACCCGCCGTGCCGCGCCGCCAAGAAGCTTGTCGCGACGCGCCAACGGCGGACCTAGAAGTAGTCCGCCACGATCTCGTCGATGGTGCGGCCGAGATCGCGGTCGTCGGTGAGGGTACGGGTGAAGGCGGCGCGACAGGCCGAGCGTGGCTCCACGCCCTGCGCGAGGAGCTTGCCGCAGTACACCAGGAGGCGCGTGGACACGCCCTCCTCGAGGCCTCGGTCGGTGAGGTTGCGGATCTTCTCGCCGATCTTGACCAGGCGCCCGGCGCGCTCCGCGTCGAGACAGGACTCGCGCTGCACGATCTCCCGCTCGATGTCTGGCGGCGGGTAGCGGAAGTCGACCGACAGGAAGCGCTGGCGCGTCGAGGGCTTGAGTTCCTTGAGCACCGACTGGTAGCCAGGATTGTAGCTCACGACCATCATGAACTCGGCCGGGGCTTCCAACACAGTCGCGAGGCGGTCGATAGGCAGGATGCGACGGTCATCGGTGAGCGGGTGGATGACGACCAGGGTGTCTTTCCGGGCCTCGACCACCTCGTCCAGGTAGACGATGGCGCCATGGCGAACCGCCGTCGTGAGCGGGCCATCGACCCACACCGTCTCGTCGCCGGTGAGCAGGTAGCGACCGAGCAGGTCGCTCGCGGAGAGGTCCTCGTGGCAGGCCACGGTCACCATCGGGCGGCCCAGGCGGTGCGCCATGTGGGAGACGAACCTCGTCTTTCCACAGCCGGTGGGGCCCTTTAGGAGCACCGGCAAGCGCGCCTTCCAGGCGTTCTCGAAGATGTCGATCTCGTCGGCCACCGCCCGGTAGAACGGCTCGCGGTGGATGGTGTAGTCCTCCACCGAGGGGGTGAGCTGGCGCATCGCGCGGTCCTAGCCCGGTCGGCGAGTGATCGTCGCCCCCGGCGACCGGCGCGGTGCGGCGCGATACGCGGCCGCCGTGGACTCAACGCCCGCGCCCCTGTCGAGCCCCCGAGAGCGCGCGCTCGCGCAGACCGCCGAGTTGGCGCTCCTGGCGCCCGCGGCCGCCGCGCTCCTGTCGCCGCTGGGGCGACGCGCCGCGCTTCCGATGGGCATCCCCCAGCAGTCCGCCGAGGCCGTTGGCTGCGAGAGGCAGGCCACCATCGGGCAGATCACCTCCGGCGCCGGCCAGCCGCTCACCCTGCCAGCCATCGCGAGTCACTTTGCCGACCTCGAACCGCGGCAGGCCTTCCTCTATGCCCCCACTGCCGGGCTCCACGCGCTCCGCGAGGCCTGGGCCGCGCGGCTCGGCGTGCCCGGCGTGTCGCTGCCCGTCGTCACTGCGGGCATGTCGCACGGGCTGTCCCTCGTGGCCGAGCTGTTCGCCGGTCCCGAGCGGCCGGTGGTGCTGGCCACCCCGTACTGGGACAACTACGAGACCATCTGGTCGATGCGCAACGAGGCGCCGCTGTTCGAGTTCGAGTTCTTCGAGGGCGAGGGCTTCAACCTCGCGGGCATGTCTCGGCAGCTCGACCGGCTCGAGGGTCCCGCCACCCTGTTGCTCAACTTCCCCAACAACCCAACGGGCTACGCCCCCACGCGCGCCGAGGCCCAGGGCATCGTCGAGCGAATCCTGCGCCACCCCCACCCGCTCTGCGTGCTCTGCGACGACGCCTACCACGGGCTGTACTTCGACGAGGCCTGCCACGGCGACTCGCTCTTCGGCCTGCTCGCGTCGCGCGCCGATCCATCGCGGCTCATCGTGTGCAAGGTGGACGGCGCCACCAAGGAGCTGGTCTTCTTCGGCGGGCGAGTCGGCTTTCTCACTTTCTCCGTGGGCGGCCGCGCCGGACAGATCCTCGCCGAGAAGGCGGCCACGCTGCTCCGCAGCACCATCTCGAGCGTGTCGTCGCCCGCGCAGGCCGCGGTGCTGGCCGCGCTGCGCGATCCGCAGCTGCCGGCGCAGGAAGGCAAAGTGGTCGGCACGCTGGCCCGCCGCTACCGGGCACTCAAGGCCGCCCTCGCCGACGCCGGGCTCGCGCACTACCCCTTCAACAGCGGCTGCTTCGCGCTCCTGCGGCTTCCCGACGGCGCCGATGCCAACGAGGTACGTCGCCAGCTCATCCGCGAGCAATCCACCGGCGTGATCGCCGTGCCCCAGGCCCGTGCCCTGCGCGTGGCCTTCTGCTCGGTGGACGAGGCCGACATCGGCGACCTGGTCTCTCGCCTCGCGCGCGTACTTGGCCCCGGGTAGGCCCGGGGTGACGGCGACGGCGATGGGTGACGATGGGCTAGGCTGCCCCGTGCCCATCCCTCCTGCACTCCGCCGCCTCGTGCCCGCGACCGCGCTGCTACTCGCCGCCTGCGCCCAGGGCGACCAGCTCGCCGCCAAGCCCAGCCCCGGCACGCCCCACGACGCCGACAGCGGCGACGGCGGCGACAGCGCCTCGCCCACCGACAGCGCCGCGCCCAACGACAGCGCCTCGCCCGGCGACAGTGGCAACACGGGCGATTCCACCGCGCCCGTCGACCCCTGCGGCGACCCCTCGGTGATCCCCCGCTTCGCCGCGCCCGCCGAGCCTGCCCTGAGCCCGGCGAGCGCCGACGACGACCAGGGCTCCGACAACATCTACGCGCCGGACGTGGTCCGGGTTTCTGACACCCTCTGCCTCATGTACTACGGGGGCCAGAGCAAGGAGGGACACGACCAGATCTTCATGGCCACCTCCACCGACTGCGAACACTGGGTTCACTGGCCCCACCGCGACAAGCCCGACCCGGTGGTGACGCGGGGATCGGCCAACCACGTCAACGATCCCTCGGTGGTGCGCTGGGGCGGCACCTGGTTCATGTACTACACCGTGGCCGAAACGGGCATAGACGACCGCATCCACCTCGCCACCTCGCCCGACGGCTTCAACTGGACGCCGCAGGGCCTGGTGCTCGACGTGGGCGCCGCGGGCACCTGGGACAGCCTCAAGGTGGGCCGCCCCGCCGCCGTCCTCACCAGCGAGGGCGTCCGCCTCTACTACGACGGACAGGACGGCACGACGCGCAGCGCGGGCCTCGCCACGTCGGCCGACGGGCGGAGCTTCGGCAAGCACGCGTCGAACCCGCTGGTAGTGGGCGCCGGCGCGGTCGACGTCGACCGGGTCGCCGACACCTGGGTGCTCCTCCACGAGGGCCACTCGGGCACGTCTGCGCTCACCTCGGCGGACGGCCTCAGCTGGTGTGACCAGGGCCAGATTTTCAGCCTCACCGGACAGTCCTGGGACGCCTACGGGCAGGTGACGCCCTTCCTCTACACACGCGACGGATCCAGCTTCGACGCGCTGCTGTTCGGCGGCGCCTCCGACGTCTGCTGGTGCCGCAACCGCGTGGGGCAGGCCCTCCCCGACGGCATCGCGCCCACCGCCGATCCCGACGCAGGCTGCGAGGCCTGCGTCGACGAGTCGGACTGTACCCAGGCCTGCCGCGACGGCGGCTACGGCGTGGACGGCGTGTGCGCCGTGCCCGGGAGCACCGACCCCGGCGCGTGCTGCGCCTGCGTCAGCGGCTGAGGCCACCGGGCGTCACCCGCCCGCCGCCACCTCGTAGTTGCGCACGAGTGCCTCCTCGACCTTGCCGCGGCGGTCACCCCGGCTGTTCACCGACCGTCCCGCGAGCACCGTGTCGATGTGGAACGCCGCGTACAGCTCGCGCACCCGCGGCGTCATCGAGTTTGACAACAAGAACCGGACGCCGGCGCCGGACAGCTCGCGCACCAGGTCGCGCAGCCGCGCCTGCTCCGCGGCGCCAAACCCCCCCTTGGCATAGCTCGTGAACGACGAGGTTGTGCTGACGGGATCGTACGGGGGATCGAAGTACACGAGGTCGCCGCGCCGGGCACGGGACGCCACGCCGCCGAAGTCGGCCACCGAGATCGACACGCCACGCAGCGCCTCGCTCGCCGCGCGCAGGTTCGCCTCGTCGAGCACCTCGGGCCGCGCGTAGCGCCCCATCGGCACGTTGAACTCGCCCCGCGAGTTTTCGCGGTAGAGCCCATTGAAGCACGTCTTATTGAGGTAGATCACCCGCGCGGCACGCGCCGCCGTTCCCCGCGGGCGGCTGGCGCGCACGGCGTAGTAGTGCGCGTCGTCGTGACGCGCCTTGTGCTCGCGGAGGCGGTCGATCACCCCGTCGAGCTCGTCGCGCACGGCAACGTAGGTGTCGACCAAGTTGGGGTTGGCGTCGGAGATGGTCACGCGCTCGGGCAAGGCCCCGAGCCGCGCCAGCTCGAAGAACAGGGCTCCGCCCCCGATGAAGGGCTCGTGGTACCCGCCATCGCCAAGGCCGGCCCGCACGCGGGGGATCAACTCCGCGAGGAGCTGGCCCTTTCCCCCGGCCCACTTGAGGAAGGGACGAGGACCAGCCCCGGCCAGTGCCCGCCGTCTCACCGCGCGCCCCCCTCGGCCAACCGCATCTAGTCCACCCCCTTGAACCGCCTCAGCCCGCTCCAGGGCACCGACAGCGGGCTCGTCTCGAGGTACTTCCCGCCCACGTGGAACCACCCGCCCTCCGGCCCCGGGCACAGGTGAAAGTCCATCGCCGGCATGTAGCCCTGCCCAACGAGCACCCAGATCTTCTCGCGGCTCCAGGCCACGTCGAGCACCAGCACCGCGTGCCCCGGCGATCCCGGGAACATCACCACGTCGCCAGGCTCGATCGCGGTGTGATCGAACTCCCCCGTCTGGTTCACCCGGACGGTGTCGAGCTTGAGCGAGATCGTCCCCGCGTAGGTGAAGAGGTCGACCATCCACTTCTCGAAGTTGCTGTCAGAATCATCGACCACGCCCGTGCGTCGCACCTGCACTTTCTCGTCTTTCAGCACCGGGCGGTCGCCGGCCTTCCACGCCGACCACGCGGACTTCCAGCCGTTGGTGTAGCGAAAGGCAGGGTCGTAGCCCGACTGTCGCATCCAGGTGGCGCGCAGGCGGAGGATCGAGTCGGCGCACTGTTGCAGGTCGCCGGGGACGAGCGGCATGTCCACCACGCGAAGAGACTCGATGGCCATCACCCGGCCCCGGTAGTCCTTCACCGGGGTGCCGTCCGGGCGGAGCGCCAAGGCACCGAGGAAGGCCCCCCAGGGGTCGCCGGGACGATGGCGGTTGCCGCGCCCGAGGGCGCCGGGGGGCGGCAACACGCCGCTCACCCGGTCGCCGCCGGCCGTGGTCCCGAGCAGGAGCGGCGCGGCGATCGAGCAGGTGACGAACTGGCGGCGATTCACAGGGGCAGTGTAGCGCGCGCCAGCCGGCGAGGGATCTCCTGGTCGGGACCCTCCTTGTACGCGCCAACCCCCTCTTTCATCGCATCCATCAGCACCTTCACCACCGAGGGGTCGCGCCAGCGTGCCGCGCGCGCGAGGGCGATGGCGCCGAATGTCGCGGCCGACCGCGCCACGCCGGGCCAGCCCCGGTGCTTGCGCACGAAGTAGCCGGTGCTTCGAAAGCGCCACTTCTCGCCCCGGAGCGCGTCCTCCACCCGCACGCCCCCCGTGGGCGAGCTGAGGTGTACCAGCTCGGCCCGGGGCTCGTACACCAGCCTCCACCCGGCGCGGTGCACGCGCCAGGAGTAGTCGGTGTCTTCGAGCAGGGCGGTGCCGATGTAGTTGCGGTCGAAGCCGCCAACCTGCCGCACGGCGTCGATGCGGTAGCTCATGTTGGCGCCCTTGAGCCCGCGGATCTCCTGCTTCTCGGTGCCCCACATGTTGGTGAGCGTGCGCCCGCCGGCGCTGAGGTGCGCAGCCACGTGATCGACGTTGGGCCGCACGAAGCGCTCCACGATGCGCCCGGTGACGCCACCCACCCGCGCGTCGGCGTAGTTGTCGACGTGGGCACGGAGGAAGTCGGGGTGGATGAGGATCACGTCGTCGTCGAGAAAGAGCACTACCCGGCAGTCGACGCGCGCCAGCGCCTCGTTGCGCGCGTTGGGCAGGCTTTTCCTTGCGACGTAAACGTGGTGCAGGCGCGGATCGGCAAGCGCCACCACCAGGGCCTCGTTGGCGGCGCGCTCCTCGGCGTCGGACTGGTCGATCACCCACAGATCGAAGTCGCGACAGTCCTGCGCGAGAACCTGCCTCACCGTGTCGTGGAACAGCTTGCCCCGGTTCAAGGTGGGGATGACGACCGAGAGCTCAGGCACGGGGGTAGATCTCCAGCAGGCGGTCGACGCTCGCAGGCCACGTGAACCGGGTCGCCACGAGGCGGCGACCGGCGGCGCATAACGCCGGGAGCGGCTCGGCCATCGCTCGCGCAAGCGCCGACCGCAGCGCGGGAACGCTCTCGCTCTCCACGAGCAGGCCGTTGTCGCCGTCTTGCAAGTAGTCGTCACGCGCCGCCTCCACCGCGCTGCTCACGATGCAGAGCGCGCCGGCGTACATCCCCTCGAACACGACGCCACCCACGGTTTCCCCCCGCGAGGGCAACGCGACGATCGACGCCTCCGCGATGAGCGCCACCTGCTCCTCGCGGGGCAACTCCGTGATGACGATGTCGCGACACGGCGACGCCGCGTTCCGTACCGTCGCCGCGAACTCCGGCTCGTTGACCGGCCCGGCGATCACCAGCTTCCAGCCGTCCCGCGCCAGGGGGAGGAAGGCCTCCACCAGGAGGTCGGCCCCCTTCTGTCGCGACAGGCGCGAGGGGGCGACCACCAGCTTCGCGCTGCCGAGGCCGAGCTTCTCGCGCAGCGCGCGGCGCCGCGCGGGCGTGACCGCGTCGAACTCGGCGGGATCCACCGCCATGCCGATGTGGGTGCGGACGTTGTCGAGGCCGAGCTCGGAGGACAGGGCCGCCGTGGCCGCGGGCGAGTCGGCGATCACCACGTCGGCGCGGGACAGCAAGGGGCGCACCCAGCGGCGCCAGTAGGCCGCGCGGACACGCTTGTTCAGGCCCCCGGCACCATCGAGGATTTCCCTCAAGAAATCGGCGGTGATGTAGTTTTGCACCACCAGCGGCGTGCCCGTGGCCGCGCTCCGCGCCGACAGCAGGTCGAGGTGCAGGGAAGGGTAGCCCACGCACACCAGCAAGTCGGCAGGGAGCCAGCTATCACGCAGGAAATCGGGTGTGATCGCGTTCTTCTCCAGGGGGTTGCGTCCCGGCGCCCAGCGCGAGAGCCGTCGGCAAACGTGCACGCCGCCCTCGACGAACTCACCGCTTTCAACCTGTGTAGACCCGTCCATGTTGGTG
>Ga0194131_10009321_pt1 | contig 12439 bp, 15 predicted proteins | sample TA2KigO120mmetaG_FD_148631 | JGI IMG/M metagenome (GOLD analysis project Ga0194131, IMG submission 148631) | Freshwater microbial communities from Lake Tanganyika, Tanzania - TA2015053 Kigoma Offshore 120m | ecosystem: Environmental > Aquatic > Freshwater > Lake | place: Tanzania: Lake... | reverse complement strand
CGCGACTCCAAGCGAACTCGTTGTCTGCCGCCACGCGGCTGAAGCGCGACCACAACTCGGCAACGTGCCGGTCGTGTGCGGTGATGTCCCGTTGTGCCGCGGCACGAAGTGCCGTTTCGAACATCGGGTACACCTGAATCGGCAGCATGATGCCGAGGCGGGTTTCTTCCTCGTTGAGCAGGGCAAGATCCTCCATGATGTGGGTGGCCGGCGGTGCATTGTCGAGTGCCGGCCACGGCAAAAGTGCTGCATCTTTCACGGCTGATCGCGTGCGCGTGCACTCCCCACCGGCCAGCACGACGACATCCACTTCACCGGCAGCGATTTGCCGTGCAGTCGTGTTGACGAGAGTTTGGGGCATGTTGCCGCCGTGGGGTGTGCTTGCGTACTCATGCGCGGTGACTCCGCACGCCTGGGCGAGGGCATGAGCGGCGTTCGAGTACTTCCACGACAACAAACGCACCACGCGCACCGAATCAATTGCGCGGGGTAGCGGGATACCTGCGTCGGCGGCCGCAGCGTGCACGGCATCGGCCATGAGTGCCACAGGATGTTTGGCCTCTTTCGGGGTGATGTTGCGGTCGAGCGCCTGACCCTGACCAATCAATACCGGTGTGCGCGGGTCGAGAGGCATGCGGCACAACGCTACGCAGTGCAGCATCGGTGAGACCTAGGCTGACGATCAATGACGTCACGCAGCGGGGCCAAGCGCATCGCCATCGGCTCTGATCACGCTGGTTTCGACCTGAAAACGCGTCTCATTGGCGTGCTCGAAGGTCTCGGCTATCACGTTGAGGACTACGGCACGCATTCACCCGAGGCCACCGATTATCCGCACATTTGTGCCAGCGTCGCCCGCGCCGTGCGCGATGCAAAGGCCAATGTGGGCATTGTGCTCGGGGGCAGCGGTCAGGGCGAACAGATCGCCGCCAACAAGGTGCGCGGCGTGCGTGCCGCGCTGTGCAACGACCTGTGGTTGGCGGAGATGGCGCGATCGCACAACGACGCCAACGTGCTGTCAATGGGCGGGCGCGTCGTGTCAAACGACCTGGCTGAACAAATCGTCAAGAAGTTTCTCGAAACACCGTTTGAGGGCGGTCGTCACGCACGACGTGTGGGACAATTGAAGGAAATCGAAGTCGAAGAAGCCGCCCGCCGCGAAAGTTAGGTTGCATGCCGTTCCCGTCTGAACACACACCCGACACGCAGGTGGAGGCGCTCATCGAGAAAGAGCGCAACCGCCAGACGACCGGTCTGCAGTTGATTGCGAGCGAGAACTTCACCTCGCCCGCCGTGATGCGCGCGACGGGCTCGGTGCTCACCAACAAATACAGCGAGGGATACCCCGGCAAGCGGTACTACGGCGGCAACGCAGTCGTCGACGAGATCGAAGCGCTCGCCATCGAACGCGTGAAGCAACTCTTCGGCGCCGACCACGCCAATGTGCAGCCGCACTCCGGGGCGAGTGCGAACATGGCGGTGTATCAGGCGATGCTGAAACCCGGTGACGTGGTGCTCGGCCTCAGCCTCGACCACGGTGGTCACCTCACGCATGGTTCGCCGGTGAACGCGAGCGGCATTTTCTATGACTTCCGCTCGTACAAGGTCGGTGTCAACGACGAGCGCATCGACTTCGATGAAGTGCGCCGACTCGCGCACGAACACAGACCACGCATGATCGTGGCGGGCACGACGAGTTATCCGCGACGTATCGAGCCGGAACCATTCAAGAAGATCGCCGACGAGGTGGGCGCCTACATGATGTTCGACATCGCACACCTCGCGGGCCTGGTCGCCGGTGGTGCGCACCCCAACCCCGTGCCGTTTGCCGATGTTGTCACTTTCACCACGCACAAGACGCTGCGGGGTCCGCGCGGTGGCTGCATACTTTCAGCCAAGCAGCATGCGCAAGCAATCGACAAAGCGGTCTTCCCTGGTCAGCAGGGTGGCCCGCTCGAACATGCGGTTGCCGCAAAGGCCGTCGCATTCTTGGAAGCACTGCAACCCGAGTTTCGTGAGTACGCCCACCAGATCGTGAAGAATGCAGCCGCGTTGGCGGAGGCGCTCGCGGTGCGCGGTTTCCGCCTCGTGTCCGGCGGCACTGACACGCACATGATGGTGGTCGACCTGCGCCCGTTCGATGCTGAACTCACCGGCAAGGAAGCACAAGCGGTGCTCGACACGGCCGGCATCACGCTAAACAAGAACACGGTGCCCAATGATCCACGCAGCCCCTTCGTCACCTCGGGTGTGCGCATCGGCACCCCGTCGGTCACCACACAAGGCATGAAAGAAGCCGAGATGTCGACCATCGCCGACTTCATCGTCACCACGCTGAAGGGCCGCAACGACCCCGCAATCGTCACCGATGTACGCGCCAAGGTGGCTGCGTTGTGTGCCGCGTTTCCCGCCTATCGTTAGGGACGTGAGCGCCGGATTCTGCGCGGCATGATCAGCCTTGCTGCGTACCTCATCATCGGTTTGATTGCTGCGGCAGCAACGGCAGGTTCGATGCCCTTCGTCATTCGTCTTGCTAAACGCCAGAGTTGGATGGCCACACCCGACGAGCGCCGCATGCACCCGGTGCCGACACCCGATGTGGGTGGTATCGCGATGTTCGTTGGAATTCTCGCGGCGGTCGTCGGGGCAAGCCTGCTCGGTGACTTCAATCAATTGTTCGAAGACAGCACCGAGATCATCGGCGTGCTGGTTGCTTGCGCGATCATCTTCGTGGTCGGCATCATCGACGACATTCGCGACAGCTCACCGCCGGCGAAGGTGACTGGCATCGTCGTCGCAGCCGTCGCGCTCGTGTGGTTTGGTGTGACGATGTTCCAGTTCCGTCTGCCGTTTCTCGATGTGTTCGTGTTGAGCGACGACTGGGTGCCGCTCATCACCGTGCTGTGGTTGCTTGGCATGACACAAGCAATCAACCTGATCGACGGCCTCGATGGTTTGGCGGCCGGCATCGTCGCGATCGGTGCCGGCGCATTCTTCATTTACTCGCGCGAACTCACCGAAGGTAACCTTCTGCCACAACCGAACATTGGCCCGCTTGTCGCCGTGATCGCAGTCGGTGTGTGCATTGGGTTCTTACCGTTCAACTTCAATCCGGCGCGGGTCTTCATGGGGGACAGTGGCGCGCTACTGCTCGGGTTGTTGATGGCAGTCGCCACGAGCGTGGTGGGTGGTCGCGCCGACCCTGACACGCAGTCGGCCAACGGCCAGACGTATTTCTTCCTGGCTCCGATCTTCATCTCACTGCTCGTCTTGGCGGTACCGATTGTCGATGTGATCTTTGCCATCGTGCGTCGCACGGCGAGTGGACGGAGCTTCGCTCAGGCCGACATGGGACATTTGCACCACCGGCTCATCCAATTGGGTCACGGTCCGCGCCGAGCGGTCGTGATTCTCTGGGGTTGGGCGGCATTGCTCTCCACGGTGGTGTTGTTTTCGGCGCTGTACAGCACGGGCTCGGCGCTCGTCGTTCTGGTCATCGTCGGCAGCGCACTTAGTGTGTTCACCGTTTTGCACCCGCGAATTCGCGGGGGCGACGCACAAACACACGAATCCGATTTGGTCGACACGGAGCCGCGCGCCTAGATTGTTACGGGGTTCACAAGGACCCCTGCTCAATTTCGAGGTGTTTTCGTTGCCGCAGATAATGAATGACTCAATGTCGAGAGGCGCCGAAATCGCCGGCACCTTGCTGGTGTTCTTTGGCCTCGGATGGTTGATTGATCGCGCACTCGGCACAACACCGTGGTTCATGGTTGGTTTGGCCTTGCTCGCAGTCGTAGCCCAGTTCGTGAAGCTGTACTACGTCTATAACGCTGAAATGTCGTCGCTCGAAGCCCAACGCAAAGCCGTGGTTACAAAGCGATGAGTAGCGACGCCACCATCTCCGTTCTCGCGCGCCGCGACACCGGCCCGAGCCCCGAAGCAGAAGTCACCCGCGACCTCGTGCGACGTGGCCTGCTCGTCGCGCCCGCACTGATTGCTGCTTCGTGGCTGTTGTGGGGTAGCGCGGGGGCATGGTCGAGCACGTACGGAATTGCAATCGTGCTGTGCAACTTCATGCTTGCCGCGGGAATCGTCGCCGTCGCTGCGCGAGTCTCGTATGCGTTCATGATGGCCGCATCGCTCTTTGGATATCTCCTGCGCCTCGCCCTGGTGGCAGTCGCAGTGATGGTTGTACGAGATGCGGAATGGGTCGACTTGTTAGCGCTCGGCATCACGCTCATCGTCACGCACCTCGGGCTGCTCTTTTGGGAGATGCGATATGTCTCGGCAACGCTTGCGTTTCCGGGTCTGCGCCCGAAATCGCTTCGCTCCACGACGAGTGATGAAGTGACCCAAGCAGAAAGTATGCCGGCATGAAGTTCTCCGTCCTTGCTTTTGAGTTTCCTCCAATCAACGTGTTGTTGCGCTGGCAGGACGTGCTGCCGACCATCAACAAGGTTGTAATCGTCTCGATACTCGCTTCGCTCATCGGCATGGGTCTCTTCCTGGCCGCCGCGCGCAAAGACCCGAAGAAGGCCCCCAAGGGTGCCCGCAACTTGGCGGAGATCCTCATTGAATTCATCGAGAAGCAGATCGTGATGCAGACGCTCGGGCCAACCGGTCTGGGTTGGACGCCGTTCTTGCTGACGATTTTCATCTTCGTCTACCTCTGCAACGTGCCGGGCATCATTCCGCTCATCCAGATGCCGGCTACTGCGCGAATGGGCGTGCCGGCCTTCCTCGCCTTGATGGTGTGGGTCGTCTACAACGCGACGGGCATCAAGCATCAAGGACCAATCGGATACTTCAAGTCGACGCTCTTCCCACCCGGTGTTCCCAAGGCGCTCTACGTTTTGGTCACGCCGATTGAGTTCATCTCGTCGATCGTCGTGCGACCCTTCTCGCTTGCCGTGCGACTTTTTGCAAACATGCTGGCCGGACATTTGCTGCTCGTCATCTTCGCGTTGCTCTCGGAGGCGCTGTTCCAGGCGCGCGACAAGATCCTGATTCCGGTTGGCATCCTGCCGTTTGCGATGCTGCTCTTCCTCACCGTGTTCGAGGTGCTGGTCGGCTTTCTGCAGGCCTACATTTTCACGATCCTCACTGCCGTGTACATCAACATGGCATCGCACGCCGAGCACTGAGTTCACCACACCGAATACCACAACCACAAGGAGACAACAGCAATGGAAGCACTAGCAACAATCGCTCGCATCGCCGCCGAAGCGGGCGACGCGGGCCTTGACGCCGCAGCATTGAAGGCCAACTCGGCCGCCGCGTCGGCAGGTCAGGCATATGGCCTCGCCGCCATCGGACCTGGCATCGGCATCGGAATCATCTTCGGCAAGGCCATCGAGTCGATGGCTCGTCAACCCGAAGCAGCCGGCATGGTGCGCACCACGATGTTCCTCGGCGTCGCCTTCACCGAGGCGCTCGCGCTGATCGGTTTCGTCGTCTTCATTCTGCTCAAGTACGCCTGATCGAAGTCGCCGACTCGCATGCTGTTGTCACTCCTCCTCGCCGCCGAGGACATGGGGCCGAACCCCATTGCTCCCGAGAACAAGGAACTGTTGTGGGGCGCTGGATCGTTCCTCGTCTTCTTGTTCGTCATGCGAGTGTTCCTCGTGCCGAAGGTGAAGAAGGGGATGGACGCGCGCTACGGCGACATTCGCTCCGGGCACGAGAGTGCACAGGCCACGCGGGTAGCGGCGCAGAACGACGTCCACGCATACGAAGAGGCGGTCGCGAAGGTGCGTGCTGAGGCAGCCGCTCGTATTGATGCGGCGCGACAGACGCTCGATGCCGAACGACAGGCCAAGGTGGACGAAGTGAATAGCCGCATTGCGGCTCGGCGCGCCGACGCGGATCGTGAATTGGCGGCCGCTCGTGCTGCGGCCCGTGGCGAGGTTGCAACTGCGGTCGGCAACGTTACGGCGCGAGCCACCCAACTGGTGCTCGGCAAGTCGCCAGACGCCTCGCTCGTGAAGCGTGCGGTGGATGCGACGATGAACGGAGGCCGCTCGTGAACCTGTTGTCGTTGATCTTGGCGGCGGAAGACCCGACGCAATCGCACCACTGGTTGTTCCCCGAGATTGCCGAAATTCTCTACGGCGGCATTGCTTCGATTGCCGTCTTCAGTTTGTTGTACAAAGTCGGCTGGCCGATGGCCAAGAAGTCGCTTGAGGCGCGCACGGCCAAGATTCAAAAGGAGATCGACGACTCCGCTGCCGCTCGCCGTGAGGCCGACGCGGACGCCGCAAACATTCGCCAGGCGTTGGGCGACATCGCGAGCGAGCGGGCGAGGATTCTTGCCGAAGCCGACGCTCAAGCAGCTGCGCTACTTGCCGAAGGACGAACACGCATCACGGCCGAGGTTGCCGACATCGAGGCCCGCGCCACGGCGGAGATTGCAGCGTCTCGTGCCCGCATCGGCGACGAGTTACGGGCGGAGATTGCCCGTCTCGCTGCTTCCGCCACCACCGACGCCGTTCGTTCGGCGCTCGATGACCGCACCCAACAAGACCTCGTCGACGGTTTCATCACGAAAGTTGGGGCCTCCCGATGAGTGCAGCGATCGTCAACGCCTACGTCGGGGCCTTCTTCGAGGTAGCACTCGCACACGACGCCGTATCGGCAGTTGAGGACGACATCTTTCGCCTGGCCCGCGCCTTTGAGTCGAACGAGGTGCTGCGGTCATCGTTGACCGATGCCGGTCTGCCCGCGGAGCGTCGCCAAAAGATCATCGAACAGTTGCTCGCCGGCAAGGCACACAACGTGACCGTGCAGCTCGCATCCTTGCTCGTTGGTACCGGGCAAGTTGCGTTGCTCCCGAAGATTGCTGACGCGCTCGTCAAGCGTGCTTCGAGCGAGAAACAACTCGAAGTCGCCGAGGTGCGCACGGCCATCGCCCTCACCGATGCGCAACAACAGCGAATTGCCGACGCCCTCACGAAGGCCACCGGCAAGCGCGTGAACCTGAAGGTCGTCGTCGACCCGAGCGTCATCGGGGGAGTCGTCGCCACCGTCGGTGACGAAGTCATCGACGACACCGTCCGTACCCGTCTTGATCAAGTGAAGTCACGTCTCTAAGTCGTCGCTCGAAAGGAAACTTCCATGTCCGAACTCACACTCTCCGCCGCGGATATCGCCGCAGCAATCACCAAGGGTCTCGACGGGTACACGCCGTCGGTTGAAGCGCGCACCGTGGGGCGTGTCGCGGAGATCGGCGACGGCATCGCACGCGTCAGCGGACTGCCTGACTGCGCCGTCAATGAGTTGCTGGAGTTCGAGGACGGTACCGTCGGCCTCGCACTGAACCTCGACGAAGAGTCGATCGGCGTCGTGGTGCTCGGTGACGCCGACGGGATTGAGGAACAGCAGACCGTTAAGGCGACTGGACGAATTCTTTCGGTGCCGGTCGGCGACGCGATGCTCGGCCGCGTGGTGAATGCCCTCGGTATGCCAATCGACGGCAAAGGTGATGTCGTCGGAGCACAGTTGCGCCGTGTGGAAGTGCAGGCGCCCGGAATCATGGGTCGCAAGCCCGTGCACGAACCGCTGCAGACCGGCATCAAGGCCATCGATGCGATGACCCCGATCGGTCGCGGACAACGCGAACTGATCATCGGCGACCGCAAGACCGGCAAGACCACCGTCGCAATCGACACGATCCTCAATCAAAAGGGTCTCGGTGTGAAGTGCATCTATGTCGCCATCGGGCAGAAGGGTTCGACCGTGGCCCAAACGGTGGAGGTGCTGCGCCAGTACGGCGCCATGGACTACACCGTCGTCGTTGCCGCCCCGGCGAGCGACCCGGCACCGTTCAAGTACTTGGCGCCGTACGCAGGCTGCGCGATGGGTCAGCACTGGATGGAAAAGGGTGAACACGCGCTGATCGTCTACGACGATCTTTCCAAACAAGCCGAGGCGTACCGCCAGATTTCGTTGCTGTTGCGCCGCCCGCCGGGCCGCGAGGCGTATCCGGGTGACGTTTTCTACCTGCACAGCCGCTTGCTCGAGCGCGCCGCGAAGTTGAGCGACGAAAAGGGTGCCGGTTCGTTGACTGCGTTGCCGGTAATCGAGACCAAGGCGGGCGACGTGTCGGCGTACATCCCCACCAACGTGATCTCGATCACCGACGGCCAGGTGTACCTGCAGGACAGTCTCTTCAAGTCGGGCGTGCGCCCTGCGGTGGACGTGGGCATCTCGGTGAGTCGTGTGGGTGGTGCAGCGCAGATCAAGGCGATGAAGAGCGTGTCGGGCACACTGAAACTCGATCTCGCGCAGTTCCGCGAACTGGAAGCGTTCGCCACGTTCGGATCCGAACTCGACGCCATCTCAAAGGCGCAACTTGAGCGCGGTTACCGACTTGTGGAGTTGTTGAAACAGCCGCTCAACAGCCCGATGCCAGTCGAGGAGCAGGTCGTGTCGATCTTCTCTGGTACGAAGGGTTACCTCGACGACCTGCCGGTGGCCGATGTGCGCCGCTTTGAGAGCGAACTGCTCGAGCACATGCGCTCACGCCACGGCAGCCTGCTCTCTGGCATCCGCCAGAACCCGAAGGCCGATGTGCCGAAAGACCTGGCGGACATCGTGGCTGCGTTCAAGCAGTCGTTTGCCGTGACCTCGGCGGCGCAGGCTGCGGCGGATCCGACGAAGTCGTCGGCTGGCGAAGTCGGTGAGGCTGCGAGCAAGAAGACGCTGGCCACGGAGTAATCGCGCAGCATGGCAGGCGGTCAAGAACGCATCCTTCGCAGCCGAATTCGTTCGGTGCAGGCCACGAAGAAGATCACCCGTGCCATGGAGTTGATTGCCGCGTCGCGCATCGTGAAGGCCCAGCAGCGCGTGCAAGCTGCGGTGCCCTATAGCGAAATGATCACGAACGTTGTGCGTGATCTTGCAGCCGGCGGATCAAGCACCGAGTCGGCGTTCCTCAAGCCGCGCGAGGTAGTGAAGACGTCGTGCTATGTCGCAATCGCTGCGGACCGTGGTCTTTGCGGCGGCTATAACGCCGGCGTGTTGCGTGCCACCGAGGGCGAAGTGAAGGCCGACGTGCTCGCCGGCAAGCAGTACGCCGTCGTGCCCGTGGGTCGCAAGAGTGAGAACTACTTCAAATTTCGTGGTTATGCATTGCGGGATGGCTTTGCAGGTTTCTCCGATGCGCCGAAGTACGAGAATGCAAAGGCCATCGGCCAGTACGTCGTGTCGCTGTTCTTGTCGGGTGAGGTTGACCGTGTCGAGCTCGTGTACACACGCTTCGTGTCGGCCGGAACGCAGGAGGTTGTGCGTCGCCCGTTGATTCCGCTCGAGCGGGAGGCCATTGAAGGTGGCGACGGAAAGCCTGAGGGCGGTGGCAGTGCGTACGAGTTTGAGCCGAGTGCCGAAGACATTTTCGGCTCGCTTCTTCCGCAGTACGTGGAGGCGCGAATCTACGCCGCACTGCTCAATGCTGCAGCGAGTGAGCACGCGTTCCGCCAACGTGCGATGAAGTCGGCCACCGACAACGCCGAAGAATTGATCAAGAGCCTCTCGCGCACGATGAACCGCGCGCGCCAGGACTCGATCACGACGGAAATCATGGAAATCGTCGGCGGTGCCGAGGCATTGAGCGGCGCCGACGACATGGTGAACGCGTAAACGAATCTGACAAAGGAGCAATCATGACAGCAACGATGAGCAACACGAAGACCACCGAAGGTCGCGTGGTCGCGATCGCCGGCCCGGTGATCGACGTCGAGTTCCCGCGTGGCAGCCTGCCCGAGTTGAACCGTGCGCTCGAGTTCACCATCGAGGTGGACGGCAAGCCGACCACGATCCTCGCTGAAGTCGCCCAGCAACTCGGCCAGAGCCGTGTGCGCGCGGTGTGTTTGAAGCCCACCGACGGTCTGCGCCGCGGTACTCCCGTGCGCGACACGGGTCGTGGCATCAGCGTGCCAGTGGGCGATAAGACCCTTGGTCACGTGTGGAACGTGTGGGGGGAAGTGCTCGACGCGAACAACGACGACTTCAAGGACGTCGAGCGTTGGGACATTCATCGCCCCGCACCCTCCTTCGACACGCTCGAGCCCACCAAGCGCATGTTCGAAACGGGCATCAAAGTCATCGATTTGCTCACCCCGTATCTCGCCGGCGGCAAGATCGGTCTCTTCGGCGGCGCCGGTGTCGGCAAGACCGTGCTCATCACCGAGATGATCAACCGTGTGGCATCCAAGCACGGTGGTGTGTCGGTGTTCGCCGGTGTGGGCGAGCGCACGCGTGAAGGCACCGACCTACGTATTGAAATGGCTGAGTCGGGCGTGTTCGAAAAGGCTGCCTTGGTCTTCGGCCAGATGGACGAGCCGCCGGGCGTGCGCCTGCGCGTCGCTCTGTCGGCACTGACGATGGCGGAGTACTTCCGCGACGTACAAAACCAGGACGTGCTGCTGTTCGTCGACAACATCTTCCGCTTCGTGCAGGCCGGCTCTGAAGTGTCGACCCTTCTCGGTCGCATGCCGTCGGCGGTGGGTTACCAGCCGACGCTCGCCGACGAGATGGGCCAGTTGCAGGAGCGCATCACCTCGACGCGCGGTCGCTCGATCACCTCGCTGCAAGCCGTGTACGTGCCGGCGGACGACTACACCGATCCGGCACCGTTCACCACGTTCACTTTCTTGGATGCAACGACCGAACTGTCACGCCAGATTGCATCGCTTGGTATCTACCCGGCGGTGGACCCGCTGGCGTCGACCTCGACGATCTTGTCGCCCGAAGTGGTCGGTGAGCGTCACTACAACGTGGCCCGCCGTGTGCAGGAAATCCTCCAGCGATACAAGGAACTGCAGGACATCATCGCGATCCTTGGTCTCGACGAACTGTCGGAAGAAGACCGTCAGACCGTGTCGCGCGCCCGCAAGGTGCAGCGCTTCTTGTCGCAGCCGTTCTATGTGGCCGAAGTGTTCACCGGTGTAAAGGGCGAATACGTGCCCACCGCCGAAACCGTGGAGAGCTTCGAAGCCATCGTGAAGGGCGAGCTCGACGAAGTGCCAGAACAGGCGTTCCTCAATGTTGGTAGTGTCGAGCAGGTACTGGCGAAAGCCAAGGCGCTGCAAGAATCGGCGTCGTGAGCCAACGAGGAAGTTGACCAACCATGGCGAGTGGCGCGATGATGAAGGTTGAGGTGGTCTCACCTGAGCGCGTGCTATTTTCTGGCTCTGCAACACAGGTCATCACACGCACGGAGAGTGGCGGTGAAATCGCCTTTCTTCCCGGTCACACGTCGTTTCTCGGGGTACTCACCGAGAACCACACGCGCATCTTTTTGGAAGATGGCAAAGTGCAGGATGTGGCGGTGCACGGCGGGTTCGTGGAGGCAGCGGGCGACCACGTGACGATTCTCTCGTCGAACGCTGAATTGGCTGGCGACATCGATGTCGCTCGTGCACGGGCCGCCAAAGAGCGGGCAGAAACGGCGATGCGCGGTGAACACGACGCCGTCGTTGAGGCCGACTTGCGCCGTGCTCAGGCTCGGTTGTCGGCCACCGGTGCGCTCGGCAACGACTGAGCGACGTGGTGAAGTCGCATTGACGACGTTGTGACCAAGGCGCCTTTCTCGCACGCGTTGGTCACCGGTGCCTCGAGTGGCATCGGCGAATCAATCGCCCACAAACTGGGCAAGGCCGGTGTCGGCATGGTGTTGGTTGCACGTCGCAAAGATCGTCTCGAGGCAATCGCCGCGCAGTATCCGAATGTCGAGGTGCTGGCAGCCGATCTCACCACCGATGCTGGTCTTGGTGCGGTGCTCGAACGCTTGCGTGACACGACCCGACCGGTCATCGATCTGGTCGTCAACAATGCCGGCTTCGGCACGAGCGGGCCGTTCGTTGCGGCCGACCCCGAGCGCTTGAGCCGCGAGATTGCGCTCAACATCACCGCACTCACTCGTATCTCGCATGAGGCCGTGCGGCTGATGCAACCGCGCGGTCGTGGCTACTTGTTGAACGTCTCGAGTATTGCGTCGTTTCAGCCTGGGCCCGATCTTGCCGTCTATGCGGCGACGAAGGCGTTCGTCACCAGCCTCACTGAGGCGCTGCACGAAGAGTTGCGCGGTTCGGGTATTCGCGTGACCGCATTGTGCCCGGGGCTCACGCGTACAGAGTTTCAGAGCATCTCCAATACGACGGGGCTGGAGTCGAATTTCCCGGAGTTCGCGTGGATGTCGGCCGACGATGTTGCCCGCGATGGATTGCGCGCAGTTGCCGACGGCAAGGCCATCTGCGTTCCAGGTGTGGTGAACAAGTCGCTCGCAACAGTGTCGACGTTCACGCCACGCGGGTTGGCCCGCCGCATCGCGGGCCTCGCCACGCGCCTGCGCTAGCTGTGCGGCAGCCCGATCAGCCGTGAGCGCTAATCGTGGGCGTCAGAGCGTGACGTAGATCGAGCCGCTGCGCTCCGTGGCCTT